>Ga0307406_10000213_pt1 | contig 34975 bp, 46 predicted proteins | sample 322Cmetagenome_3_FD_203706 | JGI IMG/M metagenome (GOLD analysis project Ga0307406, IMG submission 203706) | Maize rhizosphere microbial communities from greenhouse at UC Davis, California, United States - 322HYB-C-2 | ecosystem: Host-associated > Plants > Roots > Rhizosphere > Soil | place...
GCCCCTGGTCGAAGTTGGGCGCCTGGTTGGCGTGGCCGACGGCAGCGTCACCACGACCGGCGAGGCCGGCGGCGAGGACGGATGCCGGGGTGGTGCGGGTGCCGCCGCCGGTCGCGGGGAACACCACCCACGGGGCGACGACCGCCGCGCGGTTCGCGCCGGACGCGGCAGCGATCGCCGCGGCGGCCGAGGCGCCGGCGGAAGCGGTCGCGTCGGCGGCGACGTCGAGGAGCGCGATCCGCTGCGCGTTGGCGGCGACATGGGCGAGGAGCGCCTGGTGCGCGGCCGACGTCGAGACGCCGGGGATCGCGACCTGGCCCGCGCCGTACGACGGCGTCAGCTTCACGAGCGCCGCGGCCCACTCTGTCTGCGTGACAGCGGCGGTGTCCGCGGCTGCGACGTGCAGCACGACGACCTCGCTGACGCCCTCGGCGAGCGCGTCGCCGATCCAGGCGGCGACGGCATCCGGGACGTCCGCGTCGGTTGCCGCGGCGACAGACCCGACGACGGTGGGGACGGCGGGCCCGCCGGTGCCCGCGTAGAGGAAGAACAGCCGGCCAGTGTCGGCGGATGCGGAGGCGACCGGCAGCGCCCCAGAGATGTTGACGGTGACCTGAGGTCGTGCCATGACGGCTCCTTAGTTCGAGAGGGTGACGGTGGTCTCGGTCTCGGTGACAACCGGGGCCGAGCTGAGGGTGTTGCGGATGGCGGACAGATCCATGACGGATTCGGCGAGCGCGTCGAAGAACACTTCGCAGCCGCCGAGGGTGCGGGCGGTGGACTTCTCGGGTTGGAGGTCGTACTCCTCGCCCACCCACCGCAGCTGCACCGGGAGCGTGCCGAGGCGCCGGCTGAGGAGCGCAGCGACGCGGATGACCTTGGCCCACGCCTGCGCGGCCGCTTGCGTCGTTGCGTGGTCCTTGCCGCGGATGAAGACTGCGACGCTCGCCTGCCAGGTCCCGTCATAGTTGGTCGCGTTCCGCAGCGCCTGGGAGGCCATGCGGGGGGCGACGATTGCGACGGCCGGCAGCCTGGCGGTGGAGAGGGCCTCGGCGGTCGGGACCTGCTGCCAGGTCTCGACCTGCCCGAGCTCCTCGAGGTCGAGCAGCTCGAGGACGGCGGGAATGTTCTCGCGGAGAACGTGCTCGATGGCGGCGGCGATGTCGTCGCCTCCGAGCACCTGAGGGGCGCTCACGAGGTGCCGTCCGTCACGAGACCGAGCAAGTCACTCATCAGCTCCGACAGCACACCGCGCGGCGGCTGCGGGGTCGGGTTGCGCTTGGGCATGTTGCCTCCCCGGCCCGTCCCGTCGTAGTGGCGTCCGGCGCGCAGGTACTTCGCGTACTCCGGGCCGCGCAGCTGCACCGACGCGGACAGTACGCGGGGCGCCGCCGACAGCGCACGTTTGAGGACCCCGGTGCGGATCATCGGCCGGCGGCCGCCCTTCTCGGCGATCGTCGACGGCTTGAGGGGCTCCCACCGCTTGCCTGCCACGCCGCCGCGGGTGCGGAAGACGTCGTCCTGCCAGCGCTCAGCGAAGGTGGAGACCTTGCCCATGATGCGGGGTCGATCCTCGAGTCGGTCGGCGATCTCGAGGAGCGTCTCCTCGGCGAGCGTGGTGTTGAGCTCCGCGCGGATCGTGGTGCGTTCAGCCAACGTCGCCCCCTCAGATGTAGCGCCGTGGCCCGGGCTGCCGGATCGGGTCCGGGTACGGCATGGGCGGGGGGAACTTGCCGCGGCTGGCGCCGGTGCCCATCGCGTCGGTGCCGTTCTTCGGCATGCCCCGCAGCGTGGCGAGGAGGTCGTTGAACTTGAGCTTGAGGTAGTACCCGCGGCCGATGTTGCCGGCGTTCTGCTGCTCCGGGAACTCCGAGTACTCGATCGAGGACGCGACCCCGTACGCGATGCACTGCAGCGCGAGCTCACGGGTCGCCCCGGTCGGATTCGCGCCGGCGACGGGGATGACCTCCGCAGTGATCTGCCGCACGATCGCATCGAACACGGGCGACTCCGGGTCCCCGTATGTGCGGTTGAGCAGGTCGGAGTCGCGCTCGATGAGCAGCACCCCGACCATCGCTTTGGTCACGTCGGCGGCCAACCCCGTCAGCGGCATCGTCACTCCTCGGTCTTGCCCTTGCGGGGCTTCGGTGTCGAGGGCTCCTCCTCGACCTCGCGGATGACGCCGAACTGCAGGAGCCGCGCGAGCTCCGCAGGCTCGACACCCTCGGGGAGGCGCGTGGACGGCGGGACCTCGATGGCCTCGCCGTCCACGCGGACGATGGCGTGGACGTTCGTGACGTGGTTCGTCATCGTCTCTCCCTGCTACTCCTTGGCGGGCGGCGTGTCGCCGTCGCCGGTCGAACCGGGCGGCGTCGCGTCGGCGCCCTCCGGGGGCGTGGTGTCGTCGCCCGTCGACGAGCTCTCGGACTCGGTCGCCGGGGCGACGGGAGGCTCCTGCGTCTCAGGCTTCGCCGGCGCCTTCGCGCCGCCCTTGCCACGCGAGCGCGACGGCGCCGAGGCGGCTGCCGAGGTCGACTGCTCCTCGACGACCTTCGGGGCGTCGGTGATGAAGCCCTCGTCGTAGAGCCGCTGCAGCTCCTCGTCGGCGACGTCGCTCGGAACGGGCTGGCCCGCGTACACGTACGCGTGCGATCCCGTGGCGGTCTTGACGATGGTGAGGGCCTCCTTGCCGACGAGCGGCCCGGTCGGCTTCTTGCGGCCGGCCATCAGACGCCCGTCACCTTCACCGCGGCGCGGGGCTCCTGGACCATCGGCACACCGGTCTTGCGGACCTGGATCTGCCAGCCGTCGTTGCCGTCGCGGAACCACTGCTTCGACTCGAAGCCGAGCGGGTCGGAGGGGTCACCGAGGTAGCCGCCGCCGAGGTTCTCCCAGCCGATCGACCCGAGCTGCGTGTTGTCGAGCACGAGCACGTCGGTCGAGGCCGGCATGTTCGTGGTCTTCAGCAGCGTGAGGCCGGCGACCTCGAACACGTTGCCGGTGGCGACGATGTTCGGGATCTGCTGCGCGCCCGCGAAGGTCTTCGCGAGCGACGCGACCAGCCGCGCCCACTTGTCCGGCTTGGCCACCACGGTGTTGGCGACGTAGCCCTCGTTGAGCGCGTCGATCTTCGCGCCCGACAGCAGCAGGTCGAGGAACTGATCGGCGCCCGTGGTGTTCCACGCGGCGGCCGCGGCCTGCGTCTGCGTCACCGCGGACCCGACCGCCGAGAGGACGAGCGAGTCGAAGTGGAAGACGGCACGGTTGGCCATCTTCAGCAGCTTCCGGTTGACGACGTCGAGGCGGTTGCGCGAGACGGTCTCGACGCCGATGAGTGCACCGAAGCCGCGCTTGGCACTCTTCGCGAGCGCCGGGGTGGCGCCCTCGTCGTCGACGAGCGGGAACTCGGCGAGCTCGGCGATCTCGGCCGGGTCGTCGTCCACCATGATCGGCTCGCCGACCTCGTAGACGGCGGCGCCGGTGCCGGTCATGTCGACGCGGCCGGTGAGGATGTGGCCACCGATGAGCCGCTGCTGCACGATGGTGCGCAGCAGGCGGTGCACGATGACCGGGTGGTTCATCAGGTAGTCGACCGTGAGATCACGGCCGTCGAGGGTGGGAGGCATAGACGTGGTCTCCTTGTCAGATGAAGAGGACGTCGATGACGTCCCCGTCGGCGGCGGCGGCCTGCAGGGCGAGGCCGATGGGGTTGGTGGTCGACCCGAGGGTCTGGATCTTGCCGGCGGCCGCGGACGACACCTTCGCGGCCGCGGCGATCGCGCCCGACGCGACGAGCGACTGGACGCCGCCCGCGCGCGTGTAGACCGTCACGACCTCGCCCGCGAGGACGCTCGCCGCGGCGACGCCGACGACGGCGGCCGAGTCGGCGCCGGCCGGCCCGACGGTGTACGCGCCGGTGAGGGCGACGAGCCGACCAGCGGTGACGTCGGCCGAGGCGCGGAAGGTGACCGCCTCGCCCGGCTTGAACTTGGGGTTGTAGGTGTTGGTCACAGCGATGCTCCCTTCACGAGACCCATCCGGGCCGCGTAGGCGTTGAACGTGTCGTCGTCGACGGCCGTGACCGTCTCGCCGTCGGCGTCGTACCCGATCTCGGCGACCGGGATCGTGTTCTCGGCGAGCGCCGAGATGAGGGTCTCGGTGCCCTCGGGGTCGGCCTTGTGCAGGGCGATGAAGTGCTCGCGGCGCGAGGCCGCGAACTTGCCCTTGGCGATCGCGCCGTCGACGAGACGCTCGCGGTGCTCGGTGCGCTGCTGTTCGCGCGCCTCGACGCCGGCCTGCGCATTCTGGCGGAGCTCGGCGAGGGCCGTCGCGTCGATCGCCTCGACGCCCTCGGGGAGCGGTGCGGATGCCGGACGGGCGGTGACGGCCGCGATGATGGCCGTCTCGTCCGCGTCCTCGGGGAGGCCGAGGGAGGCCCGCATGGTGTTGAGCTGGTCGTCGCTGAAAGTGGCCACGGCCGTCTCCTTTCCTGTGGGGGTGGGGGAACCGGACGCGGACGCGACCGGGGTCGAAGAGGCGGCCGGGCGCATCCGCGCGGCATCCTCGAAGTAGAAGTCGTCGTCCTCGTCTTCGTTGCCGACGGTGGACGTTTCGCCAGCGTCCGGGACGATCGCGACGCGATCGGCGAGGCCGAGCTCCACGGCCTTCGCGCCCACGAGCCATGTCTCGTCGGCGAGCAGCTGCGCCCAGTCCTTCGCGCCGGCCTTGCCCTCGTAGATCTCGACGATGGAGGCCTCGAAGCTGTCGAGGACGTCGGCGGTCTTGCGCATCTCCGCGGCATTGCCCCAGACGATCGACGAGGGCGAGTGGATCATCATCTGAGATCCGGGCGACATGACCGTCTCGTCGCACCCCGCGGCGATCACGGATGCCGACGAGGCCGCCAGGCCGTCGACGACGGCGGTGACCTTGGCCTTGTGGGCGCGCAGCATGTTCAGGATGGTCATCGCCTCGGTGACCTCGCCGCCGGGGCTGTTGATCCGGAAGATGATGTGCGACACCGTCGACGACAGCCCGTCGAGCACGGTGCTGATGTCCTCGGCGCTGATGCTCCACCATCCGAACGAGCTGATCTGCCCGTACATGCGGATGGTCGCCACGTCGCCGTCCCCCGACGACGCAGGCGTCGTGACGACGTTGAACACCTCCGCGCGGGACTTCGGCGGCGTGCGCCCCGCCCAATAGCGGGTGAGCCAGTCGGGCTCGGTCATGCGTCCTCCTCGATGGTGGTGATCGCGCCGCGCGGCGGCAGCCCGAGCGCGGAGCGGATGAACTTCTCGAGGTCCTCGTCGGGATGCAGGACCTTCGCGGCGATCAGCGATGTGATCGACGCGAGGATGGACTCCTGGCGCGAACCGATCTCGTCGAACACGAGCCGGGGCGCCGGCTCGTCCTGGCCGAAGTTGATGTCGACGATGTCCTCGACGATGTGTCGCGTCGCGGTCTCGCGGATGTTCTCCGCGACGGCCTGGATAGCCAGAGTGAAGAAGTCCGCGAACGTCGAGCCGAGGGCCCACGAGCCGGTCTGCGAACCGAGGTTGAGGAAGTGCGCGAGGACCGAGCGGCTGATCTGCTCGTCGTGATACTTGATCTTCGCCAGGATGTCGGGGAGCGTCCCGGTGACGCCCATCAGGCTGAGCTCTGCATCCTTCCCCAGCGACGCGCCCGAGTCGTCCCCGGCGCGGATCGCTTCGACAATCGCCTGGCCGGCGTCGATGTGCTCCTGCGTGTTGTCGGCCGCCTTGTGCACCGGGATGCCGAGGCCGTTACGTTCGACGACCTGAGCATCGACGCGAAGGAATCGGTCCTTCAGCATGACGTTCTTGTATGCCGGACGGAGCACGGATTCGCCCACCCAGTTCGCGCCCTTGCGCTTGTTGGTGTAGACGACGAGGCGGTCGACGGTGAGCGGCTCGGACATCGGCCCACCGCCGTACGCGAGGAGCGCGCCGCCGAGCTGCTGTGCCTTCGCCTGCTGGATCGAGATGAGGCCACCGTCGGCGGCGATGTTCCACGCGGCGATCGTGCGCGCCGGCCGATACCCGAGCTTGCGGAGGTGGAACAGGCCATCGCCGCCGTCAGCGACCGAGCGCACGGGGTAGTAGACCTGCTCGAACACGGCGTGTCCGAACTGCAGGTGATCGGGCACAGCGGTCGCGAGGTGCTCCGTCCACGAGAACCGGCCGCGGGTGCGGGTCGCCGGCACGAGGTTCTCCTCGCCGACAATCGGCAGCCCGAGATCCGCCGCCACGTGCGCGGTCACCTCGGGGCGACATCCGGTCCCGTCGATGCGCCATGCAGTGCGCATGATCGGCGTGGCCACGGCCGAGAGCACCGACGAGGCCTGCGCATCCTGGCGCACCATGTTCTCGAAGACCTCGAGCGACAGCGGCCACCGCAGCTCGGGCGTCGTCTCGTTGGTGAGGTCGCTCCACCAATTGCTCGGCGTGCCCCGCGTATAGCCGCGCTCCCGCACCGCCGCTGACGAGGGGACGAACTCCGCGCGCACGTTGCGTCGGGTGCGGGAGAGGCCGGCCGGGCGGATGCGGGGAGACGACGTCACCGGTGCCCCCTTCGAGGATCAGAACTGAGATGAGCGAGGGTCGAAGCCGCCCTGTCGCGGCCGACGTCGCTGCGCGGCGGCCGCGCGGTCAGCGTTCGGGGAGCCGACCCTGGATACGCCTGCGGGCTTGGCTGCGAGGTCCAGGGCGTGCGCCGCCCACGCCGCTGCGATCAGCGAGGATGAGTTTTCGGGGGTCGCGCGCTTGAGGGTGACCGAGCCCTGCAGCGGCCGCGTCTGCGCCGCTGCGACGGCCGCAGTGAGCACCAGGCCGCCCCGGTGGCGGATGTTGGGCTGGTCGCCCATGAAGCCGTCGTAGAGCTTGCCCCACGCCGTCGTGACGTCCGCCGTCTTGAGCATGATCATCGGGACGCCGGCGTTGCGCAGCGGCCCGATGAGGACGTTGGCGGGTCCGCCTGGGTCGATCGCGACGCCGATGTTGTCGTGCTTGGTGGTCAAGCGGACCAGCTCGGTGACGGCCCACGTCACGCCCTCGTCCTCGTCAATCGCCTCAAGGTGCTTGCGGCCGTCCTGCCGGAACCCCGCCGCACTGATCGACGTGGCGCTGCGGTCCATCCGAACCTCCACCGCGAATGCGACTGCACCTACGGTCGTTGACTTCAGGTCCTCCGCGGCCTCGAACCGGCGCCGCGGGATAACCCAGTCCTCGCCCTCGGTGCGCGGGTAGTCGCCCACCCCGAGGCGCTCGGCGGCGAACCGCGTCGGGTCGAGGGCCGCGTTCATCGCGGTGTACTCGGTCTGGATGTAGTCCGGCGAGATTCGGCGGTTGTAGGCCGGGTTGACCTTCGCCCACACGCGCGGGTCCGCGGGGTCGTCGACGTCGAGATCGGCAGCGAACCGCGTCATGACGAGACGTCGCTCGGCGGCGGGTTGGCCCTTCGCGCGTCGCTCGAGTTCCTTCTCGGTGCGGGTCACGAGCCGGCCCAGCACAGTCGACTTCCGGTTGCCGGCGCTGCCGCCGTACCAGATCTGCGGGTCGCCGGTCATGCTTCGGGCGGCGAGCGCGGGCATGAGGGCGGCGAGGTGGTCGTCGGTGGCGTCCTGGACCTCGTCGATGATGACGCAGTCGCCGGTGAGGCCACGGCCTCCGCCGGCGGTGCGGGTGCGGAACTTGAGCACCTGAATGAAGTCGTCTTGCTTCCCGGGCCGCGGCGTCTTGAGGATGATCGCCTCTTTGCCGTTCGCGGCCGGCATCTTCCACACCTCGCGGCGGAGCTCGGGGTCGCTTGTGACGTAGCCGACCATCCGGTTGTACGCCTGCATCGCGGTCTCGCCCTTGTGGGCGGAGTACACGATGAGCTCCTCGCGGAACACGAACAGGCCGGCGAGCGCGCGGAGCTCGAAGATGACCGACTTGCCGTTCTGGCGCGCGAGCTCGATCGCGACTTCATACGCCGCCCAACGCGAGCCGCTGTCGGTGAAGCGTCGGCCGAGGCCGTGGGTCAGGTGGTCATGCTGGTATTCGTCGAGCTCGATGCCGAGGCCGTCGGCGATATCGAGGACCGCCGCGACGTCGGAGAAGTCGACGTCAGGCGCGACGAGCTGATGCGTGGGGGTCTGGGAGCCGAGCAGCTCAAGCGGACTCTCCAGCAGCACGTCGGTCCCGTTCCTCCCGCTCACGTCGCGCCCGGTCGAGCCGGGACTCCGGCGCGACGTTCTCGGGCGTCTCCTCGTCGGCCGGCGCCTGCCCGGCGTGGTGCTCTGCAGCGCGCACCGACGCGGGAACCTTGGCCCACTTATCGGGGTAGCGGCGCTCGAGGAACCACTTGTGGGGGTCTGACTTCGTACCCCCGTCGAGCACGTGGCGGAGCGCGAGCATCTCTCCGCGCGCGGACGCGACGTCGAGAGCGTGGACGTAGTCAACGAGCACCGGCTCGGCGAGCGCGGTGGACCCCTCCTCGCCGCTGCCGCGAGCTATCCACTCCTCATGCTCGTGCGGACGCATCCCGTAGGCGAGCGCAGCGCGGTCGGGGTCCATCCCGAGCATGACCGCCTGGATGATCAGTGCGGCGGTGTCGGGATTGAATCGTGTGGGGATCACCATGCCCTCGATGGGTTGAAGCGCTCGAGGCGCGTCCTCAGGAGCGCGCCGGCGGATCGGTTGCAGCTGGCGTGCTCGATGCGATCGCCGATCGCGTAGGCGTCGATCGCATGGTCGGTGGAGTGGCCGAGGTCGAGGGCGTCGGTCTCGAGCATGAGCTCACCGCACCTCGGGCACGGAGTGCCGTACGCGGCGGGCAGGAGCTCCTCTCGCCGCTTCTGATGCTCGGCGCCGTACTGCGGGTCGGCCAACGGGATCACCTCGCAGTCGAGCGCACAGCCCCGCTCAGCGGCATGCGCCCTCAGGGAGATCGGAGAGGGTCCGGCAGAAAATCTCTGGACCCTGGGGAGAGAAAGACTGCGGGGTCAGGAGTGATGCCCCGGTCAGCCCGAGATTTTTTCGGGCTCGACGCGCTCGGCATGCATGAACACACCCCGAGAGGTCTTCGCGACGGTCGGAGCGTACCGATCGAGCAGCTCCGGCGTCGGCTCGACGTCGCGGGCGTAGTAGACGGCGTCGACGGTGAGTCCGCGCTCGGCGTGCGAGCGCACCGAGACGAAGAGGATGCGGCCACCCGACTCGAACGTGATGCGCTCGGCACCGCGCGCACGTCGAACCTGCGAGGCGTTGCTCTCATGTTCGAGGATCGCCTCGAGAGCGGCCGCGCTGTGGTCGTGCGACGACGAGACGACCAGGACGCGGCGACCACCGCGAGCGAGGTCCAGTATCCGGGCTACATCGCGAGCATCCATCGAGGTCTCCTCTGCTGTGGCGAGTGGGCGCCGACTTGTGCAGCCGACGCCCACCCTCTCTCACGAACGCGCCCCACCGGATCATCGAGCGACTGGAGCCACCAGGAGAGTCGAGGTCGCGTGTCGCGGTGGGGCGGGTCTGATCCCGAGGCGGCGCAACTCGCCCCGGGACGATCGAAGGGGGCAGCGTGCCGGCCCGCGCTGGCGGTCCACCCGAAGAACGCGACCAGCTGCGGGAGCGACCAGACGTCGACGACGCGGCACGCTGCCCAGGAACGACGAAAGCCCCACCCGAAGGTGAGGCTTTGGCATAGGTTCCGTGCACGCACAGCGTATCACGATGACCCGCCACGCCGTCGGCGCAAACTCGCCGCGTGTCGTCACGCCTCCAACGCCGGCGGCGGCGACTTGAACCGCCCCCGCTTGCCCGCCTCGCGCATCTCATCACGGACCCGCAGCACGTCCAAACGCCGATACCAGACCGTGGTCGTGCCGGCGATCACCATCCTGCCCTCGGGCGCGATGTGGCCCTCCTTGACCCACCGCTGCAACGTGCGCTCGGAGCCCGCCAGCTGCGCGGCCTCGACGCGCGTCAGGATGGGGTCACCATGCTCGGCGATCGGCACACGCTCCACGACCTGCACACCCTCGGGCTCCCAGGGCTGAGCACCGCGATCGCGCCGCTCGACACCCCACCGCGCTGCCGCGTCGGCGAGTGACCAGGCGATGCGGTCGCCGTCCTCGTTGACCTCGTGACGCTCGAGCGTCGCCGCCCACAGCCGCTCCATCTGATGGGTGTCGCTGAGCACCGGGATGAGACCGTCGAGGGTGCGAGGGTCGATGAGTCGATACCAGGCGCGCAGGTTGCCCTCGATCTCGTTGAGCGCGTCGAGCAGCTCCGAGTCGACCTGGACGGGACCGCCGGCACGACGACCCGGCACCTTCGAGTGCGAGTAGGCCGCAGCCTTCCCCTGCTCGATCAGCGTCCGCATCCGCCCGAGGAGGTCAGGTGCCACCCGCAGGATGCCGCGCACACGGAGGTAGCAACGCTCGCAGAGGACCGTGCCGCGGTGCGTCTTGGCGGGGGCGCACCCGGTGCACTCTCCGCCCTTCACGCCGTAGCTGGGGCACTCGGCATAGTGACGGTCCTCGCCGAGGCACCCTCGGACGCAGACGCTCTCAGAAGGGTTCGTCATCGCCCTGCCCCTCCCCCGAGCGCCAGAACTCGTCGTCGGCCAGCCGGCGGCCATAGCGCTCCTTCGCGAACCACTGTTTGCGATACTCCCGAGCCGTGCCGCAGGGGCCACACTCCGAGGTCACCGTGCCGTGCGGATGGTCCGGGCAGCCGATGGGGGGCGCGAGCATCTCGAGCGGGATCTCCGGCGGGGTGCGAGGTGCGCCGGTCTGCCAGGCGGCCCAGTGGGCGGCGTTCGCGCTCTCGATCGCGCTCGCACGCTCCCGCGCCCTCCCGCGCGCCCTCTCCCTCTCCCTCTCTAAAGCCGTGGAATCGAACCCCGTGAATCCGGGCGTTCCGAGCGGTGAATGAGGCCCCGGAGCGGGCGCTGACGGGGCGGCGAGTGCGGGTAGCGGGCGGTGCAGCGACAGCCACTCCGCGCCCTCCGCTGCGTACGTCGAGAGGAAGCCGCAGTCCTCGAGCGTGAGGACGTGCAGGACCACACGGTCGACGGCCTCCTCGAACGTCGGCGGGCTCCACAGCCACCCGCCGGAATGCAGCTCCACCGTCAGCTCGACGGGCACGAGCTGGCGTCGGCCGTGAGCGTCGGTCAGGCGCCACAGGCCCTCCGCTGTCAGCTGCACCTCCGTCGGCGCCGACCGGTAGCCCGGGAATGCCCGATCCTGCTCGGTCGGGTCCCGTTTCAGCGGCCACCTGGGGGGTTGCATGTCCTGTGTTCTCCGTCTCATCGGTGGGGGGTCGGTGCGGCGAGCGCTGCTGTTTGGCTCGGTACGCGCTGGGTGGGTTCTCGCCGTACTCGGAGCCGTATGCGAACGCCTGCAGGCAGAGCTCCCAGGCGATCGCGATGTCCTCTCGGTCGACCGCGAAGCACTCGGTCCAGCCCGAGCCGCGAATCAGGATGCCGCTGGCTTCGGAGGGGTGATGGAACGCGGGACGGAATCGGGTCGCGAGGAACCGCAGAGCGTTGCGCTCCCACGTCTCGTCGGTGTTGCCCTCGTTGGCGATCAGGTGCGCGCCGGACGCGAGCAGCATCTCGATCCGCCGGCGGGACCACGCGCGTCCCACCTTGAGCACGCCGAGCCCAGGGCCGTGCAGGTCGGGCCAGTAGGCGACGTACGTCCACGCGAAGCGCGGGAGCGTGCGCAGCGGCGTCATGGGCTTCCCGCGGCGCTGCTGCTCGAGGTGGCCGTTGCAGAACCCGCGCGCGCGGTGAGCTCGGGTGCAGCCCTCGAAGTCGCACGAGATCCACCGACGCATCAGAGGACCTTCCGACCGTCGGCGAGCACGGCGCGAGCAACCTGGTCGAGTGTGGACCATCCACCGCGGCGGCCGCGGCTCACGTAGAACCGATCACCGTCGAGCACGGCGACAGCGATGTCTCGCTGCCACGGGAGGAGCTGGAGGCCGCCGGCGAGCGCCACCGCATCCAACCTCGCTGCGATGCGACGGCGGCGGCGAACCCGTCGACCAGCGAGTCGGCGGTCACGATGCACGACGGAACCCCGCTGCCAAGATCTTGTCGGCCGTCTCGAAGTAGATCGCGAGGTGCGAGGTGCCCTCAGCGGTCGCGATCGCCCACTCCTCGTCGGTGAGCCCGGTCAGGAGCTTTGCAAGAACCGTGCGATCGTCCGTTTCACGCTGCGAGGCGCACTCAGGGCAATCATGGATCCTCCCGCATGGTGGGTTCGTGACACCCTGACGAGGGCGGCAGTCTCGGCAATCCACGCACCACTCCGCCGAGCCTGTGGCCGACACGGTCGGTTCATCGGGGATCGACTCGACATAGATCGTCGGCACGAGGTCGAAAGGGCGCCCCGCCGACATCTGCGTGGCCGCATGGCGAGATCCCGCGTCGGCGCCCTCGACGGTGTCGGCGCTTCCCGTCTCAGGGCAGACCGTGCATGTCCAGCGCCAGCTCATGACACCTGTCCTTCCGATTCGGCTACGCGCTCCCAGAGCTCGCTCGTGATGAGCGGCAGCAGATCACCCTCCTCGGCGTCGATCGCCAGCGTGACCGGACGGTCCTGGAAGTCTTGCCAGATACTCAGATCGATGCCGTGGTCGAGCGCGATTGAGTACTCGCACGTGCGCAGGTCGATGCCTCGCGCACGGCACTCCTCGGAGTGCAGGACGTAGACGCGCTGCTCCGCGCTGACCGCGCGGCCCAGATGATCCGTTGCGTGCCGGTTGGCACCCACAATCGCCTCGAGCTCGTCGGTACTCTCGAGCCGGCTCACTGGTCGCCCCCGAGATCAGCCCCAGCGCCGCGGGCCCGGCCGATGCCGGGCGTGTAGTCGTAGACGCCGTAGGTGCGGGTGGCGGTCACAGGCCGGCTCCGATGAGCGCCGCAGTGAGGATCGGCTTGCCGTTCGTCTCGACCCGGCGACCGAAGTGGCCGGCGCGCGTCGTGACGAGCACGAGCGCGGTGATTTCGTCACACCGGGCGTAGCGGGCGAGCTGCCGGTTGACGGCCGAGCGGCCGCCCCCGATCTTCACCTCGATACCGACGCTCCCGGCGAGGAGGTCGATCCGCGACTGCCCATCCGACAGCCGCACCTCACGCGCCGCGTCGATGCCCGCCGCGGCGAACGCAGCGGCGATCTCGGCCTGCAGCTCGGCCTCGGTCACGTACTGCATCCGGGCCGCCTCGAGCACGTCGCAGATCCTGATGGCTGCCTCAAGCCCGTGCACCGACCGCCTCCTCGATGTCGGGCCACCTATAGGTGCCCTCCTCGTGGCTCGACGGCCAGACGTCGCCGGCTCCGAGGATCTGCTCCTCCATCCTGTGAACGGCGCGGGTGAGCACGGGTCCGAGAGCGACCTCCATCGCCGCCCGGGGCTCGGCATACATTCCGTCGAGCCGCTTCATCGCAGCGTCCGCGTGCCGAGTAGCGCGCCGCTGAATCCACTCGAGCGCGCGCGCTGACCGCAGGTTAAGATCGTCGCCGCACTCGATCTCGATGATGAGCAGCGGGTGCAGCACCACGACCATCCCGATGACGATCGCTGATTCGCGCGGCGCGAACTCCGAGGCAACGACCGGAATGCCCTCCAGGCCCTTCACGACGCCGCCCGCTTCATCTGCCGGCGCTGGCGGCGTGAGCCACCCGCCGCGGCCGCGACGACCGCTTTCAGCTGCGCGAGCTCGGCCTCGGCGGCGAGCGCGCGGTGCCGGTACTCGTCGGCGAGCTCAGCGCGGTCCTGGGCGGCCGCGAGGCGGTCGGCGAAGTCGAGCGCGCGGATCTCCTCGGCGCGTGCGGCCGCCCGCAGGTAGGGCGCCATCGACGTCACGACGGAGAGCCGCAGCTGCAGCGCGACGACCTCGGACGCCGCGGTGTCCCACTTCTGCAGCGTCACCGCGAGGGCGGTCTCCGCGCGATCGCGCGCGGCCTCCGCGTCGGTGAGCTCCAGGAACAGGCGAGCGGCGATCTCGCGCGCACGCTCGACATCCGCGGCCGCGGCGACCTCGCCCCACTCGGGGCGGTCCGGCCCAGCGATCCGCGCTCGCGTCTCGTCCAGGATCTCCGAGGCGAACTGCTCGGCCGGCACCGGGTAGGCGTCGAGCACTTCCTGCCACTCTTGCTCGGCCTGCGCGGCGTCCGCCGACTCGTCGATGGGCTCGGTGACGGGCTGGCCGTGCGACTCCTGTTCGCTCGCGGGTGGGCCCACTACAGACGGTCGCCCGTCACCGAGGTCTGAGGGTGCCGGCTCGGCGGGAGGGATGGCCAGCGGTATCGGGGCCTCCTCCTCGGCGATCGGCAGATGTGCGGCCGCGTAGGCGGCGAGCGCGTCACGCGGGACGATGCCCTTGGCGGGGACGCCCGGGAACCCGTTGGCGCGGCACCACTCGCGGATCTCGCGGCCCTTCGCATACTTGGCCGCGACGCTCATGCCCTCGGTGAAGTCGGCGAGGGTGTACGCGGGGGCCGGCGTGGCCATCGGCTCGAGGTCCGGCTCGGGTGCATGCGCGGGCTCGGGGCCTGCCGGCGCGGCGGGCTCGACCTCGGCGCTCTCGGGCTCGGGCGTCTGCGGCTCCTCGAAGAGGCCCGACGTGTCATCCTCGTCGTCGAGGTCCTCGACGACTCGCGGTCGGCGGGGCGGCGCCGGCGCTGTCGCGGAGGGGTCGGGGTTCAGGCCGAGCTCGTCGGCGATCTCGCTGGGCTTCATGCCCTTCCGCGCGAGCTTCTGGTAGCGGTAGTCGCCGGCGTTCAGCTGGCTTGCCCGCTTGCAGGAGAGGCCGTGCTCGGCGCCGGCCGGGCACACGTTCCCGCGGCATCCCTGGCGGTAGCCGTCGAGTGTGCCGTGGGGGAAGCCGTCCTCGAGACGGTCAGCCGCGGCGTTCATCGGCGTGCCTCTGTCGTCGCCCCGCCGCTGCCGAAGTGCGTGACGGTGCCCGGCGCGGGCTTGTCCGCGCCGGTGAGCGACTTCCACCGGTCGGCGGTCTCGAGCAGCAGGCGGGCGCGGTCGGCAGCCGGACTCGTGGTGTCGGCGGCGTGCCGCTCGGCTGCGGCGAGGAGTCGACGGACCTCCTCGTCGGGCGCGACGGTGCGCACCCGCTCCCGTTCCTGCAGTTCATCCACGGCCACTAGCGACGCGCGCAGCCTGTCGAGGATCTCCCACAGGGCGTCAGCGAGCGACGTGTCGGCGTCGACGATGTGGTGCTCGGCGAGGAACGCGGCCAGCTCGTCCGCGGTGGGCTGCTTCTGGCCGCCCGTCTCCACAGCCGCGAGGATGGCGTCGAGGGACTCGACCGCGGAGACGAGCGCGAGAGTGAAGCGCTGGGTTGCGGAGGTCATTCGTCCTCACCTCCCTCGACGTCCTCGTCGCCCTCGGGGCCACCGGTGGCCTCCCCGGCGCGCTCTGCGCGCCATTCGGCGAGCGCCTCGACGGTGGACGCCTGGTGCTCCTTGTCGGTGTCGGTGAGGGTGTAGCCGAGACCCGTGAGGGCGGGCCAGTAGCCGGCGCTTGCGAAGGCGTCGAGGTTGACCTCGAAGCGGGCGAGCGCCACGGCGATCGCGATGCGGAGCGCCGGGGTCTGCCGGGCGTCGATGAGGTCGAGCAGCTCGTCCTCGCTGGTAGTGGTGTTCCACCCGTCGCGCTCGCGCTCCTTGCCGTCGAGCAGCTGCAGCACGACGTGGAAGGGGATGGCCTCCTGGTAGCCGGTCTCGGCGAACGCGGCCGCGGCGAGCAGATCGAAGTGGCTGGCGGTGGGGCGGAGGCGCCCGGTCGTGAGGTGCCCGCGCAGCCAGGCTCGGCGGGCGCGCGTGTTGGCCGCGATCACGGCCTCGCGCTGGGCGCGCTCCTCCGCCTGCCGCCGGAACGCCTCCTCGCGCTCGACCTCCTCAGGCGTCTTCTCGCGCGCTGCAGGAGCCGTGTCGTGCCCGTTCGCCTTCCAGTCGGTGCAGACGTAGAGCACGTCGATGCCGGGGTCCTTGTCGAGGTAGTGCGCCGACGCGCGGTGGATGATCGCCGCGTGCCCGGGGCAGTGGATGTGGTCCGCGGTGTCGATCTCGAGGCGCTGCAGCGTGCGGCCGGGGCCGCCCATGCTGCCGCCCTTCGCGGTCCACCACGAGCCCTCCCAGTACTGCACGTCGACGACCGGGATCCCGTCCCGCTCGAGCTCGGCGGTGAGCTCTGCGACGCGGTCGGCGACCTGCGCGTCCTGCCGAGCGGCCTCGACGTCGCGATCGAAGTTCTCCGGCCGGGTGGTGGCGGTCTCGATGAGCTTCTTCTGCAGCTTCGGGTGGTCGTCGAACTCCGCGATGGTGGCGGCCTGGCCAAAGTCGATGTCCGGCGCCTCTTCGATGAGGGCGGCGGCGGCGGTCGATGTGTTGATCTTGAGGCCCGCGCGCACCCGCTCGGGACGCTCGCCGAGCTGGGCGGCGATGTCCTGCGGGGTGAGGCCGAACAGGGTGAGCCGCTCGTACCCTTTCGCGAGGTCCTTCGCGGTCAGCTGCCGGCGGCGTTCGTTCTCCACGATCTGCTGCTCGAGCGTGACGGGCGCGTCGCTCTGCGGGCGCACGATGACGGTGATGAGGTCCATGCCGGCGGCGATGGCCGCACCGACGCGGCGGTGGCCGGTCACGATCTTGTACTCCCCGGCGGACTCGTCGAACTCGACGACCGGAGGTTGAATCAGGCCGTGCGCTCGCACGGAGTCGATGAGCTGCTCGTCGGGCGTGGCGTCCTCACGCGCCTGGTCGCGAATGCCGAGGCGGGCAGGGTCGACCTGCAGCAGCTCGAGCGCCGTCGCGGCAGGCTGGACATCGGTGGTGGTGGCCATGGTGTGCTCTCTCGTTTCGGGTGTGGTTGGTGGTCAGGCGCTGTAGTGGCGCGCGGGGGCGAGCTCGTAGTGCAGGGCGAGCAACGTCGGCGATCGCCGGATCGCGGACCACACCGACGCCCATGCGTTCAGTGCGGAGCGGTCGGTGGTCATGCCGGCGCGGAACAGCACCATCCGCGGGCGGCCGAGGTCCTCGGCGATCCAGCTGGCGGGCATCCCCTCGGAGCGGAGACGCATAGCCCGCTCGAGCTGCGCGGGCGTGAGCCCACGAGGGGGGACGTCGGATGCGGGGGTGGGCGTGGTGTCGCTCATGGTCGTTCCTCGAAGTCGGGTCAGTCGAAGAGAGTGGGGTGGGTGGGGGCCGCGGCGGGGCGGGCGAGCGCGAGCAGCGACGTGCGCAGCTCGGTGAGGCCGGCGTTCGTGATGTGGATCTGCAGGTAGGGGCGGGCGCTCTTGCGAGGCCCGACGAGCACGGTGCGCAGCGCAACCCAGTCACGCGACGTCGGCAGGCTCGTCGGGATCCAGACGTCCGCGCCCGGGTTGCGCGGGTCGGCCGGGTTGCGCTCAATCCAGCCGATCGCCTCCATGTGCTCGAAGAGGCGATCGCGGCCCATCGAGATCGCGGGGTCTTCGTCGAGCAGACGCGCGGCCGCGGCCACCGTGTACGCCTCAGCGAACGACGGGGCGCGGTGCGCCGCTTCGAGCGCGTCAGGAGTGAGGTAGGCCGGCAGCTCCTCCTCGAGGAACCGCAGCAGCGCGTCACCCTTCGCCGGGGTTGCCGAGTCGAACCGGGCCCGATAGATCGTCGTCTCGTGCGTGTAGTACTCCACACCGTCGATGTCGACCACCTGGTCGTCGTCGAGCAGCAGGGTCTCCCCCGTGCCCCACGGCGGGATGTCGGCGATCGTCTCGACGTTCTCCCGGTGGAAGTAGACGAACGGGTGGTCGACGAGGAAGCGGAGGTCGGCGCCGTTCACGCGGGCGATGATGGTGCGAGGCTGGCGCAGCTCGACGTCGACCATGGTCATCACGCCCGCTCGCTCTCGAGCGAGGACGTGTGGTCGTCGGCACACGAGGAGCACAGGTCCTCCTCCGCCCACCAGCAGCCCGAGAGGCACGCCTCAGCATCCGTGCACCCACACTCCCGGCACGCACGCCCGGGGCCCAGCCACTCAGCCACCCACGCCCGCAGCTCGGCGAGCTGCTCGCGCTGGCGCTCGACGCGAGCGGTGAGCGCGATGCCGAGGATCGTCAGCGTGAACACGAGGGCGTAGAGCACGATGGTGTGCGGCGACATCAGCGGGCACCGCCCGTCTCCGCGTTGAGCTCGGCGACCGTCGCGTCGAGGTCGGCGACATGGCGGCGAGCGCGGCCGAGTGCCTGGTTGAGCCACCAGCCGAGCGCCATGAGGAGCACGCCAACGAGCGCGACGCCCGTGACCGTGAAGTCAGCACAGTCGACGATCAGCACGAACAGGCCGAGGACGATGAGAAGCCGGGCGATCATGCGGCACCGCCCGTAGTCTGATCGGGCGCCTGCGAAGAGGCGTCCTCGATAGGACCGGAGACATCGATATGCCCATCTCGCCCGACGACGCGACCCGCCACATCACCGCGCTCATGCACGCTCAGGGGCACGCCCTCCAGGCCGCCGACACCGCTCGAGTCGCGCGGAGCGAACTCGCCGACGCTCCCGCGGGTCTCGCGACCCTCGCTCTGGCCGTCGCCCAACTCAGCGACGCTCTCATCGGGATCATCGATGCCAGGGCTCAGGCCATCTCCGACGAGCACGGGCTCGACTACGGGGCTAGCGGCCGCTGAGTGATCTTGGTTCCACGCGACTCGACGTCGCGAGGCCGCGGCGGTGCGCTCGCGCGACAGCCATTCGCTGTGTGCCCTGGCTGCGGTCCAGCACGGTCCGCATCCCTCGACTGCCCCCCGCGGGTGCTCACTGCACGAGACTCTCGGCGCACGCGCCGGCTGCGCCATCGCCCACGAGCTGCTGTCCTCATCGAGCACTCCAGACTGCAGCAGCTCCTCGATCGAACCGAAGATGCGGTCGGCCATGAGGTACATCAGCTCGGGCTCGTCGATCACGGGAGCGACGATGAAGAGTCGCTTGCCGGGGGTGCCGGCGAAGTAGCCGGCCTCGAGGTGCGCGGAGCGGCCGCACGGCAGGAGCAGCACGCCCACCTCGCAGGCGTCCATCGCGCCCCAGTCGTTGGCGAACCCGACGCCGGCGGTCTCGGTGGTGAGCGCCTGACGGAACGACCACGGCGACCACATCTCCCACTCGGGATCGATATCGGCCCAGCTGAATCCGCCGGAGCTGTCGCCGAGGTCGTCGCTCGTCCATGGGGTCTGAGGGTTGCGGAAGTCGTAGACCTCGTGCCCGGCGCCGCGGAGGCGGAACACCGCCTCCGGCTGGGATGCGTTGCGCCACGACGACGCTAGGTAGATGCGGGTCATCGGCGTGCTCGCTTCGGCGACTTCGGGGCGGCCCAGAAGATGGCGCCGACGATGACGAGGCAGATGGCAGAGAGCGCGATCGCCCGGATGCCGTCACTGTCGCCGCCCGTGGCCTCGAGTCTGCGCACCGTGGACTCGACAGCGGGGGGCGTCGTATCGGCGGTCGTGTACTGCGGGGTGGGACCGACACCCTCGGTCTCGCTCGGCTGGGGTCCGGGCGTCGTCGCCGTGGGGGTCGGCGTGGGGGAAGGCGTCTCCGTCGCGGTGGGGGAGGGCGAGGGAGTGACCGAGGGTGTCGGGGTCGGCGTCGACGTCGCGGAGGGCGTCGGGGTCGGCGTCGCCGTCGGGGTCGGCGTCGGCGTCGCCGTCGGGGTCGGCGTGGCGGTCGGGGTCGTCGTGGCCGTGGGCGTCGCCGTAGGCGTGGGCGTCACGGTGGGCGTGGGCGTCGCCGTCGGGGTCGAGGTCGGCGTCGGAGTGGCGGTCGGCGTCGGAGTGGGCGTCTCGGTCCAGGTGGGTGTCGCCGTGGGGCGGCAGCCGCGGCCGATCGGGGGCTGTCCCCCCTCGCCGTAATGCTCGGGGTAGAGCCAGACCTGCACCCACTCGATGCAGAGAGTGTCAGGGTCGGTCTGCAGCGCGGACCACGGCAGGAACGACTTGCCGATGTAGAACCGGCGAGGCTCGCTCGGCGCCCAGTTGCGGTCCTCGAAGTGGATGCTGAGCGTGCGCCCGTCCGTCGTGCGGACGTTGACGTGACCGCCGTCCGGGAAGGTGTCGCCCGCGGGGAGCGTCAGCCCGTCCTCGGCCACCCGGTAAGGGACCGGAGCATCCGAGCCGGCGGCGAGCGCGGCAGTCGCCGGGAGCAGCACCACGGCGGCCGCGGCGACGATGGCGGCGAGACGGCGGCTCACGATGCCACCGCCCCGGACGGCGCGCCTGGCGTCGGGTGCGGGGGTCGCGTGACGACCCCCGCACCCTCACCGACACACGGAGAAGTGTCGGTGGACTCCGATACGGTCGCAGCGGAATCGTCCGAGGCAGCACCCTCGGCGTCCGCTACCGAAACGGAGACATCATCGTGAGCTTCAACAACCCCACCGCCGCCTCCCTGGCCCAGCGGGCCGAGTCGCTCGCCTCGCGCGCTCGCACCAACGCGATCCATGAGGACTACGACGACGGCATCAAGAAGCTCGCGGAGGCGGTCGCCGATCTCGCCAAAGCCATCAAGTCGCTCGCCAGCTGAGGCGGCCGCGCGCTCACGTGCATCGAGGCCCTCCTCGCGGATCAGCTCCAGCACTCGCCACTGCTCAAACAGGGATACGTCGTCGAACCCCGCTGCAGCGGCCTCCTCACGGAGAGTTCGCTCGTGCCGTGCGTCGCTCAGAGCGGTGTAGACGGACCAAAGGTCTCCCACGGCCGAGCCGTGCACAGTCGTGGGGCCGGTACCGCCCTCACGGACGCGACGAGCGTTGCGGCTCACGATGCGACCGCCGCAACGTCGTCAGACGATTCGACGTAGAACGCGCCGACAGGCACGCCGATGACGTCGGCGAGGGTGATCAGCTCACCTGCGGTGATCGGCGTCTCGCCCGACATCCGTCGGTACATCGCCATACGCGAGACCCGAAGGGCATCGGCGAGAGTCGTCTGCTTGACCTGCCTCTCAGCCGCGAGGCCGCGCACCCTTCGTGCAACATCTGCGTTGTTGGTTATCGCCATGCGTTAGACCGTAGCCCCTGGCGTTGCTAAGTCAAGACATCATTGCTCGCTCGGCGTGTCGACGTAACGCTCAGCGTGCACCATGTACCGAAATGCGTTACGTTATGGACATGACCAACCTCGCCGAAGGCGCCACCCCACCGACATTGGACGGCAACCGCACCGTCGCTGCGAACGTGCGCGCGGAGCTCGGGTACGCCAACATGAGCCAGGGAGAGCTCGCCCGCGCTCTCGACCTGAGCGATATGGCCGTGACCCGCCGGCTAAGCGACAACTACAACGCGGAGTTCAGCGCCTCGGAGATCGCCCGCATGGCTGACCTCTTCGGGATCGACCCCGGTGAGCTGTTCCGCACTCGTGATCGCCGACCGTTCAGCCCCACCGGCAGCGGCCGCCGTCGGTCGCTGTACCTCCTGGACGACACCGTAACCGGGAAGATCCTGCCGTCTAACGATCTGTAACAGGCCCGGAACGTGCGCGAACGACGACACAGCGCGGCGTCACGATCGGCGGAAGAGCGACCTCACCCAGGCGGCCACGCGTCGCCACCACGGCGGGCGAGGGCCTTCGGTGCGGGCGTTGGACCTCGAGAACGGGCTCATGAGCCTGCCTCCGACCGCTGCGCGAACGCGCTCTCGTACAGGCACACGCTCGCGGCCGTGGCGAGGTTCAACGACTCGGCGCGCCCGTAGATCGGCAGTCGCAAGGTGAGATCGACCAGGCCCAGCGCTTCGTCGTCGAGCCCACGAGCCTCGTTGCCGAAGAGCCACGCGGTCGGGTCGGCGAGGGCCGGCCGGTGGGCGAGGAAATCATCGCCGCCGACGTCGGCGGCCACGACGCGCAGTCCGGCCGCGCGGGCGCGTTCGACCACGTCGGCAAGATCGGCGCCGACCGCGATCGGCAGGTGGAACAGCGAGCCGGTCGTCGCCCGGACGACCTTCGGGTTGTAGGGGTCGACGGTGCGACCGGTGAGCACGACGGCATCGGCGCCCGCCGCGTCGGCGGCGCGGATGATCGTGCCGAGATTCCCGGGGTCCCGGACCTCCTCGCAGATCGCCACCAGCGCGGGCGCCGATGCGAACACGTCCCTGAGAGCCGTCGGCGACTGGCGCGCCACGGCGACGATCCCCTGCGGGGTGACAGTGTCGGCCATCGCATCGAGCACCGGCTCGGTGGTGAACTCGACCTCCACTCCCGCCTCTCGCGCCGCATCCCGCACGTCCTGATGCTTCTCCATGGCCGCGGGGGTCGCGAAGATCTCGACGATCGAGTCGGGGCGGTAGGCCAGCGCCTCGCGCGCCGCCTGCGGCCCCTCCAACAGGAACAGACCGGTCTCCTGACGGGCGCTGCGCTTGGTCAGCTTGGCGACGGCGCGCACACGCGGCGAACGGGGGTTCTCGAGCACGGTCTCAGTGTAGGGGGACGACGTCGTCCCGACCGCGAACGACGACAGGGCGCCCTCCGGAAGGAGAGCGCCCTGTCGGGAGCGTGGTTCGCGCTTACGCCTTGGGGGCGTTGACGTCGGCCGGCAGCGCCTTGCGCGCGGTCTCGACCAGCGACGCGAAGACGGCGGGCTCGTTCACGGCGAGCTCGGCGAGCATGCGACGGTCGACCTGCACACCCGCGAGGCCCAGGCCCTGGATGAAGCGGTTGTACGTCAGGCCGTTCTGACGGCTCGCGGCGTTGATGCGCTGGATCCACAGACGACGGAAGTCGCCCTTGCGCTTGCGGCGGTCACGGTACGCGTAGACGAGCGAGTGGGTGACCTGCTCCTTCGCCTTGCGGTACAGGCGCGAACGCTGTCCGCGGTAACCGGAGGCGCGCTCGAGGATGACGCGACGCTTCTTGTGGGCGTTGACGGCCCGCTTGACTCTAGCCATTTCTTCTACTTATTCCTTACGTGCGGCGGCGTCAGATGCCGAGGAGCTTCTTGGCGACCTTCGCGTCGCCCGGGGCCAGGATCTTGTCGGCCGACAGACGGCGCGTGCGCTTGGTCGGCTTGCCCTCGAAGTTGTGGCGGAGGTTCGCCTGCTGCTTCTTGATCTTTCCGCTTCCGGTGACCTTGAAGCGCTTCTTGGCACCCGAGTGGGTCTTCTGCTTCGGCATGGTTCTTCCTTCGTTGTGGTTCCCGCGGGGCGGGAGTCTGTGGGCGTCGCAGTCCGGAGGACTACTCGGCGGGTGCGGTTTCCGCGTCGGTGGCGGGAGCCTGTCCGCGGGCCTCACGAGCGGCCTGCTTGGTCGCGGCGCGAGCGGCGTTCTGCTCCGTCTTGACCTCGGACTTGTTCTTGTGGGGCGCGATCACCATCACCATGTTGCGGCCGTCGATCGTGGGGTTGGACTCCACGGTGCCGAACTCGGCGACGTCCTCGGCGAACTTGCGCAGCAGACGCACACCCTGCTCGGGGCGCGACTGCTCACGACCGCGGAAGAGGATCATCGCCTTGACCTTGTCGCCCGCCTGGAGGAACCCCTCCGCGCGCTTGAGCTTGGTCGTGTAGTCGTGCGCCTCGATCTTCAGACGGAAGCGCACCTCCTTGAGGATCGTGTTGGCCTGGTTGCGACGCGCTTCCTTGGCCTTCTGCGCCGCCTCGTACTTGAACTTCCCGTAGTCCATGATCTTGACCACGGGAGGCTTCGAGTTGGGGGCCACCTCGACCAGATCGAGATCGGCCTCCTGAGCCAGACGCAGCGCCACCTCGATACGGACGACGCCGACCTGCTCACCCGCGGGGCCGACGAGGCGGACCTCGGGGACGCGGATGCGGTCGTTGGTGCGGGGATCGCTGATGTGCGGAACTCCTGTTCGTGCGGGGACTGCCACCGCGACACAGGGCTGTGTCGCGGGCGGAAGCTGATCACGTCCACCCGCACGATGCGCACATCGGCTGTCAGTGTTTCTGCACCCTGATCCACGGGGGACGACCCTGCGTGAGCGGGGCGGAGTGCGTGACCCGGTAGCCTGGAACGGCAAGCGCGGGTGGGATGTGATCCTCTTTCGATCCGGAGCAAGAACACTCCGGTGCGCGCCAAGTCTAGCAGAGAGCAGCACGTGGACACGATTCCGGGCGACCAGGCCGACCAGCGGAGCGATCGGGGCGCCGACCGCGCCGACGATGCGAGGCACCAGCGGTGGGAGGAGCAGGAGCGCGCGGCCCAGGCCGCGACCCGCGACATCGCCGATGTGCCGGCCGTCGAGGTCATCACCACCGCCGCCGTCCACCTCATGAGCGCCGCCGCCGTCAAGGTGGGACTCGCCGACTCCCCGGACACCCAGACCGACCTCGACGAGGCACGGAAGCTCATCAACGCCCTCGCGGGACTCATCACCGCCGGCGCCCCCGAGATCAGCGATATGCACGCACGATCGCTGCGCGACGGGCTGCGTTCGCTCCAGCTGGCCTTCCGGGAGGCGTCCACGATCCCCGACCCGATCGGCAAGGGACCCGGCGAGAAGTACACCGGCCCGGTCACCTGACCGGCCGCTCCTCCCCCGTCAGGAACTGCGACGAAGCTTGACGGTGAGCGAGTCGGCCAGCACGGCGATGCGATCGTCGGCTGCCCACCGCTGGGCGAGACGCGCGAGGACGGCGTCCAGCGCCTGGCGCTCCAGCCCGTCCATCAGCTCGAGCACGACGACGAGCTCGGGACCGCGCAGCCGCGAATCGGGGTCGCCGGCCGCGACGGCCACATCGATGACGGCGAGCTCGGACGCCACGCTCTCCCGGAGCGCCGCGAAGACCTCGGGCGAGAGGAAGCTCGGCTCCCACGGCAGCCCCTGGGCGATCGCCCACACCGCCGGGCGACGCACGACGAACTCGGTCTCGGCCGTCGGATCGAGCACGATCAGGTCGGTGTCCTCGGCCGACGCCGACAGGGCCACGCGGACCGCCTCGACCGGGATGGGCCGCGCCGTCGCATCCCACGACGCCATCGCCGTCACCGAGGAGAAGACCGGCTGGACGCGACGCCCGTCGGGTGCAGCGACGGTGACGATCGAGAGTTCCTGGGTCTTGTCGACGGAGAGCCCGCTCGGGGCGATGCCTTCTTCGCCCTTCTCCGCGATCAGGGGGATCAGCACCCGGGCATGGCGGAAGGCGTCGACGACCTCGACCTGACTGCCCTGACCGGCGCGGAACCTCTCGAGGGCTGCCTGCAGCGCGGGATCCGCGGACCCGTCATCTCCGGAGTGCGGGTTCTCCTCGAAGCGGCGACCCGCCCAGGGCACGCCGGCCGAATCGCCCGCCGGATGGCAGGCGTCGTCAGCCTGCGGCGACATCCAGCGCCTCGGCGAGCGTGAACGCCCCCGCGTAGAGGGCCTTGCCGACGATCGCTCCCTCGACACCGAGCGGAACCAGCTCGCGCAGCGCCGCGATGTCATCGAGGCTCGAGACCCCGCCGGAGGCCACCACCGGCTTGGGAGTGCGCGCCACCATCTCGCGCAGGAGCTCGATGTTGGGACCGCGCAGCGTGCCGTCCTTGGTGACGTCGGTGACGACGTAGCGGCTGCAGCCGGCGTCCTCGAGGCGGTCGAGGACCTCCCACAGGTCGCCGCCCTCGCGCGTCCACCCGCGGGCGGCCAGCGTCGTGCCGCGCACGTCGAGACCGACGGCGATCGCCTCGCCGTAGCGGCCGATGACGTCGGCGGCCCACTCGGGGTTCTCCAGCGCCGCAGTGCCGAGGTTGATGCGGCTCGCTCCGGACTCGAGTGCGGCCTCGAGGGTGGCGTCGTCGCGGATGCCGCCCGACAGCTCCACCTGAACCCCACCGCGCAACTGCTTGATGACCTTGCGCAGCACCGGCGCGTTGCTCCCGCGACCGAACGCCGCGTCCAGGTCGACCAGATGCACCCACTGAGCGCCCTGGTGCGCCCACTGCAGGGCCGCGTCGACCGGGTCGCCGTAGCTGGTCTCGGTGCCCGCCTCGCCCTGGGTGAGGCGGACCGCCTTGCCGTCGGCGACGTCGACGGCGGGGAGGAGGATCAGTTCAGGGGTGGACGCGAAATCGTTCATGGCTCCGGGTGGTTCGTCGGGGCGCACGTCTTGCGCGCACGCACAAGGAGAGAGATTAGCCCTGCGGCAGCGATTCGACCCAATTCGCAAGCAGTCGGATACCCGCGGCACCGCTCTTCTCGGGGTGGAACTGCGTCGCCGAGAGCGGGCCGTTCTCGACAGCGGCCAGGAACGGAGTGCCGTAGTCGCACCAGGTCACCGCGGGCTCCCGGAACGGCCGCATCACGTCGAGGGACCAGTGCTGGACGCCGTAGGAGTGCACGAAGTAGAAGCGCTCGTCCTCGATGCCGCGGAACAGGGTCGAACCCTCCCCCGGACGCACCGTGTTCCATCCCATGTGCGGAAGCACCGGGGCGTCGAGCTCGAGGACGACGCCGGGCCACTGGCCGAGCCCCTCGGTCGCGTCGCCGCGCTCCACGCCCTGCTCGAACAGGACCTGCATGCCCACGCAGATGCCCAGCACGGGCAATCCGCCCGCCAGGCGTCGTTCGATCGCCTCGTCGCCGCGACTGGCGCGCAGCGCCTCCATGACGGCCCGGAACGCTCCGACACCCGGCACGAGCAGCCCCGCGGCGTCCTGGATGAGCCCGCGGTCCGACGTCAGACGCGCGTCGGCTCCCGCGGCCACCAGCGCCTTCACGGCGGAGTGGACGTTCCCCGATCCGTAGTCCAGAACGGCGACCACCGGCGCGTCGGTCACAGAGCGCCCTTAGTGCTCGGGATGCCGCGGACGAGCGGGTCGAGGCTCTTCGCCTGCCGGAACGCGCGGGCGAACGCCTTGTACTCCGCCTCGGCGATGTGGTGGGGGTCGCGACCGCCCAGCACGGTGACGTGCATCGTGAGCCCGCCGTTGAACGCGATCGCCTCGAACGTGTGCCGCACCAGCGAGCCCGTGAAGTGCCCGCCGATCAGGTGGTGCTCGAAACCCGCCGGTTCACCGGTGTGGACGAGATAGGGGCGGCCGCTGATGTCGACGACGGCCTGCGCGAGGGCCTCGTCCAGTGGGACCAGGGCATCGCCGTAGCGCGAGATCCCCGCCTTGTCGCCCAGCGCCTGACGGATCGCCTGGCCGAGCACGATCGAGACGTCCTCGACGGTGTGGTGCGCATCGATGTCGGTGTCGCCGGAGGCGCGGACGGTGAGATCGGTCAGCGAGTGCTTGGCGAACGCCGTCAGGAGGTGGTCGAAGAAGGGCACCGTCGTGTCGATGTGACTCGTGCCCGTGCCGTCGAGGTCGAGCTCGAGCTCGACGGTGGACTCGCTCGTCGCGCGACGCAGGGTCGCCGTACGGGGGGTGCTCATGGCCCGATTCTATCGAGGACCGGCCGCCCGACCCGCCACGATGACGCCCGCCGACCCCGACGCCGCCTCAGAGACCGGCGAGAGCCTCGAGGAACGCCGTCGACTCCTCTTCGGTGCCGGCGGTGACGCGCAGGCTGTGCGGGATGCCGACGTCGCGGATGAGCACGCCGCGGTCGTACAGCCCCTGCCACGTCGCCCCCGGATCGTCGACGCCCGCGAACAGCACGAAGTTCGTCCAGCTCTCGAACGGAGTGTAGCCGAGCGCGTCGAGCGTCGCCGAGATCCGGTCCCGCTGGGCGACGATCTCGTCGACCATGCCGAGCATCGTCGGGGCATGCCGGAGGGCCGCTGTGGCGGCCGCCTGCGTCAGGGCACTGAGGTGATAGGGCAGACGCACGAGCCGCAGGGCGTCGATCACGCCGGCATCCGCGGCGAGATAGCCCACGCGCGCTCCGGCGAAGGCGAAGGCCTTGCTCATCGTCCGCGACACGACGAGCCGCTCGCGTCCGGGCAGCAGCGTGAGGGCGGACCGCTCGTCGCGCGGCGCGAACTCCTGATATGCCTCGTCGACGATCACGATGCCCCGGGAAGCCTCGTAGACGGACTCGATGACGTCGAGCGACATCGGCGTTCCGGTCGGGTTGTTGGGCGCGCACAGGAAGACGACGTCGGGGTCGGCATCGGCGACCTGGGATGCGGCCGACTCGCTCGAGACCGTGTAGTCGGGCTCCCGCGTGCCCGCGACGTACTCGGCCCCCGTCGCACGGGTGAGAAGCGGGTACATCGAGTAGGTCGGCCCGAAGCCGAACGCGCGGCGCCCCGGACCCCCGAATGCCTGCAGCAGGTGCTGGAGCACTTCGTTCGAGCCGTTGGCCGCCCAGATCTGATCACGCTGGAGCCCATGGCCGAGGTACTCCGCAAAGCCTTCGCGCAGCGCGGTGAACTCGCGATCGGGATAGCGGTTGACCTCGCGCAACGCGACGGCGATGCCGTCGAGGATGTCGTCCGCCACCTCTTCGGGCACCGGGTGGGTGTTCTCGTTGACGTTGAGCGCTACCGGAAGAGGCGCCTGCGGTGCGCCATACGGCGTCAGTCCGCGCAGATCCTCGCGGAGGGGCAGGTCCTCGAGTCGGACACGACCGTCGATGGGTGAGCTCACGCCTCCATGCTAGAACCGGTCACTCCTGCGTCGCGTACTCCGCCGGGATCGCCAGCTCCTGGCCGGCGTCGAGCTGCGCCGAGCCGAGCGCGTTCAGCCGAGCGATCGCATCGACCACGTCGCGCGGGTCTGCCGCGGGCGCGACCTCCTGGGCGATGGACCACAGGCTGTCGCCCGGGAGGACCGTCACGGTCGCGAACTCGGACGTCTGCGCGTCACGATCCGCGGAGGCAAGGGCTGCCCCGCCGGAGACGATCGCGATGCCCAGCGCCGCGATCGCCGGGAGCGCGGCCAGGAACGCCACCACGCGCCGCCCGCGCGTCGTGAGGCGCAGCCGCGTCGCCGGGGTCAGCGCGGAAGCTGCGGCGATGTCGATGGTGGTCATGATTCCTCCCGGGAGTCCGAGCTCGGAGTTCGGAACTTCGCACCCGACACTCGGCCGGGAGCACCGGGTGCGAAGTTCTCTTCCGAAGCTATCTTCGATACAAGTATGGTGTCAAGCACATCCGACATCGCAGATGGATCGAACGCGACACGCGATCGCCTCACGTTCCGCTGCGACGAGACCGGATACGGTTTCGATATCTAGACCCCATCACCCACCTCCGACATTCGAAGGCGCTGACCTTCCGGAGGACTCGAGAGGAGCGCGGCCATGGACGAGATCCGGTCAGCCCGGGACAAGCCCCAGACACGTCGACGCAAGTCGCTGAGCGACAAGCAGCTGGCGATCCTCGAGGTCATCCAGCGCTCGATCGCGCGTCACGGGTATCCGCCGAGCATGCGCGAGATCGGCGACGCCGTCGGACTCAAGTCGCTCTCCAGCGTCACCCACCAGCTGAACCAGCTCGAGCTCAGCGGGTACCTCCGCCGCGACCCCGGCAAGACCCGCGCGATGGAGGTGCTGATCGACCTGCCCGGCAGCGCCGCCGAGAACCCCGCCGACGAGGCGCCCGCGGTCGGTGACGCGGCGATGGTCCCCCTCGTGGGGCGCATCGCCGCCGGCGTCCCCATCACGGCCGATCAGCAGGTCGAGGAGATCTTCCCGCTCCCCCGCCAGCTCGTGGGCAAGGGCGACCTCTTCATGCTCAAGGTGAGCGGCGAGTCGATGATCGACGCCGCGATCTGCGACGGCGACTGGGTCGTCGTCCGCTCGCAGCCCACCGCCGACAACGGCGACATCGTCGCGGCGATGCTCGACGGCGAGGCCACCGTCAAGACCTTCCGCCAGCGCGACGGCCACACCTGGCTGCTGCCTCGCAACACGGCTTTCGAGCCGATCCTCGGCGACGACGCGGTCGTGCTCGGAAAGGTCGTCGCGGTCCTGCGCGCCGTCTGACCGGCGGAGACGAGAGCGGGAGGGGGAGGGACGCCCGCCCCCGCCGACCTCAGCTCCCGGCCCCCACCTTGGCGCGCACGCGCTCGGTGGCGGCCACGACGTTGCGCAGCGACGCCACCGTCTCGTCGTAGCCGCGGGTCTTCAGGCCGCAGTCCGGGTTGACCCACACCTGCCGCAGCGGCAACGCGTCGGCGGCTCGCTCCAGGAGTTCGGCGATCTCGTCGACCGACGGCACGCGCGGCGCGTGGATGTCGTAGACGCCCGGGCCGACTCCGTGGGAGAAGCCTGCTGCGGCGATGTCGTCGATCACCTCGCCGCGACTGCGCGCGGCTTCGATCGACGTCACATCGGCGTCCAGCGCGGCGATCGCGTCGATCACGACGTCGAACTCCGAGTAGCAGAGGTGCGTGTGCACCTGCGTTCGGGCCGCGGCGCCGGCCGTTGCCAGCCGGAAAGCCGCCACCGACCACGCCAGGTAGGCCGGCTGGTCCTCCGCCTTCAGCGGCAGCAGCTCACGGAGGGCGGGCTCGTCGACCTGGATGATGCGGATCCCCGCGCTCTCCAGATCGTCGATCTCGTCGCGCAGCGCGAGCGCCACCTGATCCGCCGTCTCGCCGAGCGGCTGGTCGTCGCGGACGAACGACCACGCCAGGATGGTGACCGGTCCCGTCAGCATGCCCTTCATGTGGCGGGGTGTCAGCGACTGTGCGAACCGGGACCAGTCGACGGTGATCGGCGCCGGCCGCGACACGTCGCCCCACAGGATCGAGGGCCGCGTCGCTCGCGAGCCGTACGACTGCACCCAGCCGTTGCGGGTGACCGCGAAGCCGTCGAGGTGCTCGGCGAAGTACTGCACCATGTCGTTGCGCTCGGCCTCGCCGTGCACGAGCACGTCCAGACCCAGCTCTTCCTGGAGCTCGACGACCCGGGCGATCTCGTCCCGGAGGTAGCTCTCGTACTCGGCGGTCGCCAGCTCGCCGCGCCCATGCCGTGCGCGCGCCCGCCGGACCTCCGCCGTCTGCGGGAACGACCCGATGGTCGTCGTCGGAAGCAGCGGCAGCCCGAGATCCCGCTGCGCCGACGCCCGCTCGTCATCGGAGGGCCGCGCGAGGTCGGCCGCGGACAGGTCGCGCAGCCGGACGCGCACCGACCCGTCCCGCACGCCGGGCGCGCCCCAGCGATCGGCGAGGGCCGCATCGGCGTCCGCGAGGTCGGCGGCGATGGCGTCCGTGCCGAGCCGGAGGCCGCGACCGAGCATCGCCGCCTGCGCGGTCTTCTGGTCGGCGAAGGCCAGCCATGACCTCAGCCGGGGCGGCAGGTCCGGCTCGTCGGCCACGTCGTGCGGCACGTGCTGCAGAGACGTGGAGGTGCCCGCCGTCACCTGACGCGCGCCGAGCGTGCTCAGCTGCTGCAGTCGCTCCCAGGCGGCACGCAGGTCGCCCCGCCAGACGTTCCGCCCGTCGATGACGCCCCCGACGAGCACCTTGTCGGACAGTCCCGGCACCGGGGCCGGCACGTCGCCGCGGTGCAGGTCGAGGGCGATGGCCTCGATCGGCGCGGCGGCCAGTGTGCGCCACGCCTCCGCGGACAGCTGCGCGTACCCGGCGGCGACGAGCAGGCGAGGACGCGTCGGAGCCGCGCCCAGCGCCGCGTAGGCGCGCTCGGCGGCCCGGGCAAGCTCGGCGTCGGAGAATCCGAGCGCCTGGCTCACCAGGGCGTGCTCGTCGAGCTGCACCCACTCGGCGCCGGCGCTCACCAGTTCGGCGAGGAGCTCCGCGTACACGGGCAGGAGGTCATCCAGCCGATCCAGCGGCCGGAACCCGTCCGGGGCGTCCGCGGACGGCTTCGCCAGGGCGAGGAAGGTCACGGGGCCGACCAGCACGGGCCGGGTGAGGTACCCGTCCCGCCGGGCTTCGCGGACCTGCGCGGCGAAGCGGTCGCCCGACCGTGAGAACACCGTGTCCGGGCCGATCTCCGGCACGAGATAGTGGTAGTTGGTGTCGAACCACTTCGTCATCTCCAGCGGCGCACGGTCGGCGTCACCGCGGGCGATCGCGAAGTATGCCGCCAGGGGAATGCCGCCACCGCGTTCGCGGAGCGCGTCGAACCGGCTCGGGATCGCGCCCACGGCGACGGCGAGGTCGAGAACCTGGTCGTAGTAGGAGAACGATTCGGGGATCGAGGAGTCGTCCGCACCGAGACCGAGTTCGGTCAGACGCGCCCGCGTCCGGGCGCGGAGCGCGACGGCGGTCGCCTCGAGATCGGACTCGGCAAGGCGTCCGGCCCAGTGCGCTTCGACGGCCTGCTTGAGCTCTCGGCGGCGCCCGATGCGCGGGTAGCCGAGGATCGTGGCGGCGGGGAACGTCATGCGGATGTCTCCTGTCGGTCGTCGAGGATGCCGGCCTCCCGAAGGACCGTCAGCACCGTCTCGTGGTTGTTGAAGGCGTAGAGGTGCACGCCGGGCGCACCCCCGTCGATCACGGCGCGCGCCAGTGCGGCGGCGTGCGCGATCCCGACGGAGCGCTGCTCCTCGGGGGTGGCGGCGGCCGTGAGCGCCTCGGCGAAGGCGACCGGGCGGGCCTCGCCGGTGAGCTCCAGCACTCGCGCGAGCCGCCCCGGGGAGGTCAGCGGCATGAGTCCGGGAAGGATCGGGATGTCGACGCCCGCGCTGCGCGCCCGAGAGACGAAATCGAGGTAGTCGTCGGCCTCGAAGAACAGCTGGGTGATGGCGAGGGTCGCCCCCGCCGCCTGCTTGGCCAGCAGCGCGTCGATGTCCTCGTGGCGATGCCGCGACCGCGGGTGTCCGTTGGGGAAGGCCGCCACCGAGATCTGCACGCGCTCGCGGGGCGCGACCCGGGCGGCGCCGGGCAGGCCCGGCACCTCGGCCTCGCTGTAGGGCGCCCGCTCCGCCTGGACCCGGTCGATCAGCTGGACGAGCTGCGCGGCGCTCTCGAGGTCGCCCAGGAACGAGTCGCCTTCCTGCGCCCCTGCCGGCGGGTCGCCTCGCAGCGCGAGGAACCGGGTGATGCCGGCGTCGAGGAACTCGCGGATGAGCGCTCCCGCGTCGGCGTAGGTGCTTCCGACGCACGTGAGGTGCGCCAGCGGGGGCACCGCGGTCTCGCGGAGGATGTGGGTGAGGACCTCGAGGGAGCGTCCGCCTGTGGAGCCCCCGGCACCGAAGGTCACCGAGATGAACTGCGGCTGCGCCTGGGCCAGTCGACGGATGGTCTCGTGCAGCGCCGGCATGCCCGCGTCGGTGCGGGGCGGGTAGACCTCGAAGGAGATCGGCACGGAGGGCGATGCAGACGCCCGGGCGGCATTCGACATGACAGCTCTCGGTTCAGGCGGGCGGGGGATCAGGGGGCCGGTCGGCCGCGACCGCACGCGGGTGCGGTCTGCGGGCGGGTGCCGGGCTCGGCTGTCGCTCCTGCCCGAAGCCGCACGACGTGCGGTGCTCCGAGCCGTCCGTCCCCCGTAGGGTCCGGATCGTTGGCACCACTCTAGAGCGCGGGAGCGGGACCGCACGATCTGTGACGTCCTGTTTCACGTCCTGTGTCACGGGCGCGCGGGACGGTCGGCGTAGCGTGGAGGCATGGTCGTCACCCTGCCCTACGGATCCTGGCCCTCTCCGCTCACCGCGTCGGCTGCGGCGGCCGCCGCTCCCCGCTTCGAAGGCGCCGCGTTCGTCGGCGACGAGGTCTGGTGGGGCGAATCGATCGCCGCGGAGGGGGGCCGCACGGCCGTCCGGCGACGCACGGCCGCGGGAGACGTCGCCGACGTGCTCGCCGCGCCCTGGAACGCCCGCTCCCGCGTGCACGAGTACGGCGGCGGGGCCTGGGCGGCGGATCCGGACGGTCGGCTCTTCTTCGTCGAGAAGGCCGATCAGCGCATCTGGATGCTCGAGCCGGGGGCAGCGCCGGTGGCGCTCACCTCCGACCCCGGCGACGTGCGCTACGGCGGGCTGCGGTGGCAGGCGGGCACGCTGCTCGCGGTGCGCGAAGAGCACGGCGACGAAGGCGCGTCCTCCACTCCGCGTCGGTCGATCGTCGCGGTGTCGCCGCACGGCGGCGCGACCGAGCTGGTGGCAGGCAGCGACTTCGTGGCCCAACCCGCCCTGTCACCCGACGGCGCGCACCTCGCCTGGGTCGCCTGGAATCACCCGGACATGCCCTGGGATCGCACCGAGCTGCGGGTGGGCAGCCTCGTGGACGGCGTCATCGCAGCGTGGAGCGTCGTCTCGTCCGGCCGCACGGCCGCGCTGCAGCCCGAGTGGGAGGATGGGCAGACACTGCTGTACCTCGACGATCCGTCCGGTCACTGGAACGTGTTCCGCCTCACGCTCGGGGGCCGCCCCGACGTCGTCGCCGTGGCACCGGCCGACACCGGCGGGCCGCTCTGGGTGCTCGGGGCGCGCTGGTACGCGCCTCTCGGCGGTGGCCGTCTCGTCGCGCTGCGCACCCAGGGATCGGACGAGGCCGTCATCCTGGACTCCGACGGCGCCGAGCGTCCGCTGGACGTGCCGGCGCGCAGCCGCGCGCTGATCGAGGATGCGGCGGCCGGCAGGGTGCTCGTCTCCGGCACCGCGCCCGGTGTCACGGGGATCTGGGTCGTCGATGTCGCCTCGGGGGCGGTCGAGCTCGTTCGCGGCGGCGGGTTCGAGGATGGCGTCCGCTGGCTGCCCGAAGGGCGCGCGGTCACCTTCGCCGGCCCTCACGGACCGGTGCACGCGTTCGACTTCGCCCCCACCCACCCCGATGCGGTCGCTCCCGAGGGAGAGCTCCCGCCGTACCTGGTGTGGGTGCACGGGGGTCCGACGGCTCACGTCGGTGGGGTCGCCGACGCGAAGATCGCGTACTTCACCAGTCGCGGAATCGGGGTTCTCGACGTGAACTACGGCGGATCCACCGGCTACGGCCGCGACTACCGCGAGCGGCTGCGGGGCCAGTGGGGTGTGGTGGACGTCGACGACGTCGTCGCCGCAGCGTCGGGCCTCGTCGCGCAGGGCGGCGCAGATCCCGCTCGCCTCGCCGTAGAAGGCGGTTCCGCGGGCGGATGGACGTCGCTGGCCGCACTGGTGGGCAGCGACGTCTTCGCCGCCGGCGGCTCACGC
>Ga0307406_10000215_pt1 | contig 34797 bp, 43 predicted proteins | sample 322Cmetagenome_3_FD_203706 | JGI IMG/M metagenome (GOLD analysis project Ga0307406, IMG submission 203706) | Maize rhizosphere microbial communities from greenhouse at UC Davis, California, United States - 322HYB-C-2 | ecosystem: Host-associated > Plants > Roots > Rhizosphere > Soil | place...
CGGTGGCGAGCTCAATGCCTACACGGCCAAGGAGCACACCTGCTTCTACGTTCGGGTATTGCACACAGATTCAGAGCTGGCTGTCGACGTCTTGACCGACATGATCGCTAACTCACTGATGACCCCAGAGCATATCGACGCGGAGCGGGCCGTGATCTTGGATGAGATTTCTATGCACGCCGACGATCCGACCGAGCTGGCCGCTGAAGCCGCAGCAGCGGCGATCTTCGGCAAGTCCGGGCTCGGGCGGGCAGTGATCGGATCCCGTGGCTCGGTTGCCACCCTCGGCAGGCCCCAAATCGTGCAGCACTGGAAACGGCATTATCGTCCCGACTCGCTGATTGTTGCCGCCGCCGGGAAGGTTGATCATGACCGACTGGTCGAGCGGCTTGCTGCCTTTGATGGTCATTCAGCGGTGCCAGAGCCGGCACGACCAGCCCCCATAATGATCAAGGGCAGAGAGCTTCAAGGCCGTGACGCGCTGATCATGCATCGGTTACCGCTAGAGCAGTGCAGCGCGGTGCTGGCATTCTCCAGCCCGGGCATTTTTGATCCACGCCGTTATCCGCTTGGCCTGCTCTCGTTGATCATCGGAGGTGGCATGGCCTCCCGATTATTCGTCGAGATACGAGAACGGCGCGGACTGACCTACAGCATCGATGCTGGCGAGACCGCCTACTCCGATGCCGGTTTGTGGAGCGTGGAATGGCAGTGTGCCCCAGGCAAAATGTCGTCGATCTTGCAGCTGGTACGGGCTACGCTCGCCGAGGTTGCGGAGCACGGCGTCACAGTCGAGGAGCTCGTACGAGCCAAGGGCCAGATGCGCGGTCAAACCGCACTCTCCTACGACGGCGCGGGTAGCCGTATGAGCCGCCTTGGCGTCAACGCCGTACTTGGCGACGGGCGCACACTTGATGATCTGCTGCATCGCTTCGATCAAGTAACTGCCGAAGAGGTACGCGCGGAGGCCGAGCTCTTGTTCAGCCATTCACCGACGTTAGCTGTTGCCGGCGCTCGGGTGTCGGCTCGGGGAATCGAGTCAATACTTTCCCGGTGGTAGAAGATCGAGGTGTCGGCACTCCAGCTGGCTATAACCTGCTGAGAGGCTGACAACTCGAAAGGTGGTCGTCGATGACCAGGGTCGGAGTATTCGGTGCCCGTGGCCGGATGGGTGCCGAAGTATGCCGTGCCGTGCAGTCCGCCGCCGATCTAGAGCTGGTTGCCGCGATTGATCTTGGAGATGAGCGCACGCCAGCCGAGGCTGCAGAGGTGGTCGTGGACTTCACCCATCCTGACGCGGTCATGGACAACATCTTTTGGTGTATCGATCAGGGCATCCACACCGTCGTCGGCACCACTGGATTCACCGGGGAACGCCTAGAGAAGATCAGTAAGTCTCTCGCGGAACACGACGGCACCGGCGTGTTAGTAGCACCGAACTTCTCCATCGGAGCAGTGCTCATGATGCGCTTCGCCGAGCAAGCCGCGCCGTTCTACGAGAGCGTCGAGGTGATTGAGCTGCATCATCCCGACAAGGCCGATGCGCCTTCAGGCACCGCGGCGAACACAGCTCGCCGCATCGCGGTTGCGCGTACCTCCGCTGCGCTCGCAGCACCACCGGATGCAACGGTCCAGGAACTTCCCGGCGCCCGAGGTGCTCAGGTCGACGGGATCCGAGTGCACGGGGTCCGGTTGCGAGGTCTGGTCGCACATCAAGAAGTGTTGTTCGGCGCCGAGGGTGAGACTTTGACGATCCGCCATGATTCTCTTGATCGGGTCTCGTTTATGCCGGGAGTCCTCGCTGCGGTTCGCGCAATCAGCAGTCGGCCCGGGTTGACGGTGGGAATCGAACCCATTCTTGGGATCGGGTGAGATGAACCGGTTGCGGGGCCGTCTCGAATGGGCCTCTCCGCTGGTCGCGATATTGATCATTTTCCTGGCTGTTGTGCTCGTGGGCGCTGGCCTGTACTTCGGCGATCGGTTCGCCCAGCACCGTGCTGAGGTGAAGGCTGCCACAGTGCTGCAGCCGCGCTTAGGGACGCCGCAGCTGCCTCAGGTCGACATCGAAGGCTTCCCGTTTGTTACTCAGATCGCATCCCGCTCGATCGATCGAGTCCATATCGTGGCCGATCAGCTCGGTGTGACGAATGACGCCTTGCTGGCCTTGGCCCACGCCGATGTGTTTCTCAATGACGTTGTGACCAACGACTGGTTCAAGACGATGAAGATCACGCATGCCGAAGGCACTGCACTGCTGGGTTATGACAAGCTTTCCTCGCTCGCCGATGCACCAATGACCTACAGCACCGACGGTCGGGTGGAGCTTGTAATGAAGACAACTGTCCTCGGACGAGATGTTGAGGCCGTGGTCAGTGGCACGCCACGACTCAACGTCAAAGAGCAGACGATGACGTTGAGCGATGCCAAAATCTCGGTTGCGGGAGTGAACCTGCCGGAGTTCACCTCTCAGGCATTGTTGGCGGCGCTGCTCAACCCAATCCCCCTCAAGGGGATGCCGCTCGGCATGACGGTCACCAGAATCGCCGCAGCCGAAGACGGCCTACATCTCGACCTGGTTGGCGACAATCTGGCGGTGTCGTCCTAGCAGCTCGGCATTACTTGCTCGCCTGAAGGCTGGTGTGGAGTCGAATCTGTTTGAGGCGCACGGATTCGTCATCGGATCCAACCTCCCGACTAGCCCCGTCAGCGGCCCAGCCGCTTCCGGTGAGAAACCTGCGGAGCTTGTCGTCGGCTGCATTCACCCAGCAGGTCGCTCGCGAAAAGCCGTCGGCCTGCAGCGTGTCCGCGCAGGCATTCAACAGCCGGGATCCATGGCCCTGGTGCTGAGCCGGCGGGTCCACCACGAATACATCGATGGCACCCTCCTCGCTTGGGTCGGCATCGTCGTCCTGGCTCGGCATAGTGGTGGCGAACCCCACGACCCGCGTGCCGTCTGTCGCCACCAGAACCCGAAATCTTGCTTCTGGCGGTCGTTCGATTGCCGCACGCCAGGATTCGATCATCGCGTCCAGCGACACGGAGCTCAGCATCAACTCCGCAAGATCGGCTGGCCATTGTGTGGCCCACGACCGGCGCTGCAGCTCGGCCAGGCTGCTCGCCTCGGCGGGCCAGGCGAGCCGGACGGAGGCCGCGATGGGTTCACCGGAAGCTGCTGCCACGGGCGCGATGCTATATGGCGGTACCCTTTCCTCCCGTGGCCGCCGGTAGCTTGCAGATTCCCCCCTTGTTGGCCCCCAACGCAATGCGCATCGTGTCATTGGGCGGATTGGGTGATGTGGGTCGCAACATGGCCGTTGTCGAGTTCGACGGCCAGCTGCTGCTCATCGACTGCGGAGTGTTGTTTCCCGAAGACGATCATCCCGGCGTCGACCTGATCTTGCCGGGCTTCGATGCGATCAGCGAACGTTTGAGCGATGTCATCGGCTTAGTGCTGACCCACGGACATGAAGACCACATCGGTGCCGTGCCGTACTTGCTGCGCCAGCGACCCGATATCCCGATCATCGGATCAAAACTGACTCTTGCGTTGCTGGCTGAGAAGCTGCGGGAGCACCAACTGCGAAACGTCCCTCAGCAGGTTGTCACCGATGGCGACAAGATTGCGGTGGGAAAGTTCGAATGCGAGTTCATTGCAGTCAATCACTCGATTCCCGATGCCCTAGCAGTCGCTGTACGCACACCGGCGGCCCTGATCTTGCACACCGGCGACTTCAAAATGGATCAATTGCCGCTGGACGGACGAATCACGGACCTGCGGGCCTTCGCGCGACTCGGTGCCGAGGGCGTCGATTTGCTCATGATCGACTCGACCAATGCTGAAGTTCCCGGCTTCACGACCCCCGAGCGAGACATCAGCCCAGCGCTGGAGCGGGTATTTGCGGCCAGTCGGCAGCGTGTGATCGTGGCCTGTTTCGCCTCCCACGTGCACCGGGTGCAACAGGTCTTTGATGCCGCGGTCGCCCACCAGCGGAAGGTGGTTTACGTCGGACGGTCCATGGTTCGCAACATGACCGTCGCCCGGGAACTAGGCTTTCTCAAGATTCCTCGCAATACCTTGATCGAGCAACGCGACATTGAGGACTATCCACCCGAGGATGTCGTGATCATCTCCACCGGATCGCAAGGCGAGCCGTTGTCCGCCCTGTCGCGAATGGCGAACCGTGAGCACCCGGTGATTCAGCTAAAGAGCGGTGACACCGTGGTGCTGGCCAGCTCGCTGATTCCGGGCAACGAGAGTGCGATCTATCGAGTGATCAACGGCCTCACTCGCCTCGGCGCCCATGTCGTGCACCGGGGTAACGCCCTCGTTCACGTGTCTGGACACGCCAGTGCCGGCGAGCTGCTGTTCTGTTACAACGTCATCCGGCCCCGCAACGTCATGCCGGTGCATGGGGAGATCCGACACCTGACGGCCAATGGCGACCTGGCAATCGCGACCGGTGTTCCAGCGGAACGGACGATCATCGCCGAGGACGGCATGGTCGTCGATGTAGAAGCTGGCAAGGCAAGAATCGTCGGCAAAGTCGACGCCGGCTACGTCTTCGTCGACGGTCAGACGATCGGCGACATCTCCGAGCTGGCATTGAGCGACCGTCGGATCCTCGGTGAGGAAGGCTTCATTACGGTTGTCGTGGTAGTCAACACCCACGCCTCAAAGATTGTGAGCGGCCCAGATATTCACGCCCGCGGCTTCGTCGAGGATGACACGGTGTTCGACGACGTACGCCCCCTCATCGTGTCCGCGCTAGAGGCAGCGCTGCAGGAAGGGGTGGATGATTCCTATCGACTGCAGCAGGTGATCAGGCGGCAGCTCGGTAAGTGGGTCAGCGATACTCATCGCCGGCGGCCCATGATCATCCCGGTGGTCATCCAGGCCTGAGACTAGTGTCGCGTCTCCCAAGTCTCTTTACGCTTAGCGTCGTTCAGGTGCGTGCATCGCAAGGCCCGACGAGGGAGGCATACCGGGTCGTATGTCGACCGAGGAGAACGCCGCGAGGTGCGTGCCTGGGCGGCGCGAAGCGTAAAGAGACTTGGGAGACACGACACTAGGTTGGGACTTCGCCGGTCCGTGCTCCCCGACGGCGATGTAAGGGCAAGGCCGGTGGGTGGTGTGCCTTGCCTAAGGGTGGCTCTGCTCCTCCGGCCAACGACAAGATGAAGGACTTGGTGAAGGCCAGCAGCGGTACCGCCAGCAGCGCCCCCACGATCCCGGCTGCAATAACACCAACCGCGATGGCAAGCACAACGGCTAGCGGATGCAATTTCACCGCCCGCCCCAAAAGGAATGGCTGTAGCACATGGCCTTCCACCTGCATCACCAAGATCACGCCGCCGAGCATGATCAAGGCCTGGACCCAGCCGAGGGCTACCAAGGCGACAAGGACCGCAACCGAGCCTGAGACCAGCGCTCCAACGATCGGGACGAATGCGCCGATGAAGACCAGCGCCGCAAGTGCGGGAGCCGCTGGGACACCCAGGATCAGCGCCACAATGAGTACGCCGATGCTGTCGGCCAATGCGACAAGAATCGTGGCCCGCACATACAACGATAGGGACCGCCAGCCTCTTAGCGCCGCCTGATCTACCCGATCCCGCGAAGCACGCGGAAAGAACCTCAGCACGAACGTGAAGATGCCGCGGCCGTCGTAGATGAAATAGAACAGGGAAAAGAGTGCGATAGCGAGCCCAGCAAGGAAATGCCCTACCCCGGCGCCCAATTCGGCAGCATAGGTTGCGATCGTGCTACTGCTCGCCTTCAGAAAGTCGGTGATCTTCGACATCCACGTTGAGGAATCCAGCCAAGTGGCACTCAGATGTAGCGGGCCGTTTCGGAGCCAGTTGGTCAGGGGACCATTGTTGAGCCAGTCGCTCAGCTCATTGAAGCCGTTCACGACGTTGGCTGCCAGCTCAGAGCCCTGGGCAGCAATCTGTCCGCCGATCACGATCAGAGCCGCGACGATCGCGGCGATCGCGCCAAGTACTGTGATTGCCGTTGCGGCTGCTCGCGGCAACCCCCATCTCCCCTTCTTGAGGGCCTCGGCCACCGGTAGCATCAGCGCAGTCAGCAGGATCGCGACCGCCACGGGAATCATGACCTCGGACAGATAGCGCACCAGCCAGACAGTCCCCGCGAGCAGAATGATCACGAGGATCACTCGCCAGGACCACGCGGCGGCGACCTGCAGACCGCGAGGCACGGTAGCGGCGGCTATGTCGGCAGTGTTTGCGCGAGCACGCACCGGTTCGGCTTGCGGTACCGGCTCGGTTTTCGGCCGTGGCGCCGCGTGATCATTACTGGAACCGGAGGTAAGCACGGGCAGCGTGCGGCGACTTCGATGTGCGGATGGTCGCACACGAGCTGACGATCCCATTCGGTGCCTCCTGGGTCTTTCATGTCGAGCTCCTCAACCCTAATGTCTGGGTTGAGTTGCTCGCGCATCTGTGATTGCTCGCATGCCTTTTGCCAGGTGAGCGATTGGGGTTGGACCGCTACTCCGCATCAGTTACTGGGACGTCGCACCAGCTGCAGATGGTGCGAAGTCCCAAGAAGTGATGCGAAGTGGAAGCAAGCGCAGCGAAGACGGCGGCTCCCCGGCGAACATCGCAGCAAGCGGAGCGAGCAATTGGACACAGTGAGCGCCAGCGAGCGGAGCAATTCAATAGGGCAAACTATGGCGGTGGGCAGGCTGGGGGCTCCCCGGGTATGGGTTGGCGCACGGAACTTGCTCCCCCGCGAGGTCTATGTGCTGGGCCTGGTCGCTTTTTGTGTGGCTGTCGGCTTCGGGGTTCATGTTCCAGTACTTCCCGTCTTCGCTCGCAGCTTCGGTGTCGGAAATGCCGAAGTGGGCGCGGTCATTTCGGCGTTCGCCCTAATGCGCCTGGTCTCGAGCCCCTTCTGCGGCGGGCTGATTAAGATCTTCAGTGAGCGAATCATCATGGCCACGGGAATCTTCATCGTGGCGATCTCCAGTGGCTTGGCCGGCATCTCGCGCAGCTACCTACAACTACTGGTGCTTCGCGGAGTCGGCGGGATTGGCTCGGCGATGTTCACCGTATCGGCGTTCACCTTGCTGCTGACATCGGTGGAGGCAGGCGTACGCGGTCGGGCGTCGGGGTTCTTCCAGGCCGGCTTCTTGATAGGCGGGATCACTGGGCCGGCGGTCGGTAGCGCGCTAGCGGCGATCTCAATCACTGCTCCTTTCTTTTTCTACGCCGGCACGCTTGCCGTCGCTGGGACGGTCGGGCTCCTCCTGCTGCGCCGCCGCAGTCCGCAGCCTGAAGAAGGCAGCGCCGAGTCGGCTGTCTCGTTCCGCGCCGTCGTACGCGACGCCCGCTATCAGGCCGCCTGTGTCACCAATCTCGCCCAGGGCTGGACGTCGTTCGGAGTGCGGTCATCACTGGTTCCGGTCTTGGTCGTGGAGCTGCTCCACCGGCCAGCCTCGTGGACCGGCATCGCCTTCGCCTGCGCCTCGGTCGTCCAGACGATCGCTCTGGGGCCAGCTGGCCGATTCACCGACACAATCGGCCGCCGTCCTGCCATGATTCTGGGTGGCACCGTCGGGGCGGTATCGATCATGGCGGTCCCGTTCGCACCGAACATCTGGCTGTTGATCGTCGTGCTTTGCCTTTACGGCATCGCCTCAGCCTTCTTGGGCACCGCGCCTGCGGCGGCTGTTGGCGATGTGGCAGGAAGTCAGAGCGGCACAGCGGTCGCGGTGTTCTCGATGTCGTCTGACGTCGGAGCGATCATCGGACCCCTGGTCGCCGGTCTGCTGGCGGACACCATGTCGTATCCAGCGGCGTTCGCTGCTGGAGCCGCCTTGATGCTCGTCGCTGCCGCGCTGTCGTGGCGGATGCCTCGGGATCGGGCGATGTCGTCTAAAGATGGGCCATCGAAGGGGGATATGCATGAGTCCACGTCCGTTGAGTGAGCTGGTGAGCCCGGACTGGGCTGAGGCGCTGCAACCAGTCGCTGCGTCGATAGCAGCGATGGGCGCCTTCCTTCGTGCCGAGCTCGCCGCAGGCCGGCAATATCTGCCGGCCGGAGAACATGTGCTGCGCGCCTTCACGCGACCGCTGAGTCAGGTCAAGATCTTGATTGTGGGACAGGATCCATACCCAACCCCCGGGCACCCGGTGGGACTGTCGTTCTCCGTGGCATCCCACGTACGTCCCATCCCCAAGTCGTTGCAGAACATCTATACCGAACTTCAGGCAGATCTCGGCATACGACCAGCCGCAACTGGGGATCTCACACCCTGGTTTCAACAGGGGGTGCTGCTGCTCAACCGAGTGCTGACCGTGCAGCCCGGTCGCTCCGGATCACATCGCGGCAAGGGTTGGGAGCAGGTCACGCAACGGGCTATAGAGGCGTTGGTCGCTCGCGGCGGTCCGCTGGTTGCCATCCTGTGGGGTCGGGATGCGCAGTCACTGATCCCCATGCTCGGCTCTGTGCCTTACATAGCAAGCGCCCATCCCTCGCCATTGTCTGCCGCGGCTGGATTCTTCGGGTCCCGTCCGTTCAGCCGAGCAAATGAGCTGCTAGTCCGCGCTGGCGGTGATCCGATCAACTGGGCGCTGGAGCCAGTCGCTGATTTTGCAACACCAGTGGCAGCAAGCGGCTCGATTTGACCCTTCCCAGGCACGATGGCGATGCATTTTCAGCGCTTTACGCGAGCGCCCTATCCAAATCCGTGATGAGGTCCTCGATGTCTTCGATGCCCACACTTAGCCGGATCAGGTCGCCCGGCACCTCGAGCTGAGTGCCGGCAACGGAAGCGTGAGTCATGGTGTGCGGGTGCTCGATCAGGGACTCCACCCCGCCGAGGGACTCGCCCAAGATGATCACTGAAGTGCCTTCGCAGACTTCGAGCGCCGCCTGCTCGCCACCAACGACCCGGAAGCTCACCATCCCGCCGTAGCGGCGCATCTGCCGCTTGGCCAGGTCGTGGCCAGGATGGGCATCCAAACCGGGAAAGTAGACCTCTGCGACCCGCGCATGATCATTAAGGAAGGTCGCCACCTGGTCAGCGTTGTCGCAGTGCCGGTCCATCCGCACGGCCAAGGTCCGCAGGCCTCGCAATACCAGCCAGCAATCGAATGGGCTAGCGACGCCACCAATCGCGTTCTGATGAAATCTCAACTGCTCGGCGAGCTCATCGTCATTGACAACAAGTGCCCCACCGATGATGTCGGAGTGCCCGCCGCAGTACTTCGTGGTCGAATGCACGACAATGTCCGCACCGAGCTCAAGCGGTTGCTGAAGGTAAGGCGTGGCGAAGGTGTTGTCGACGACTACAAGCGCGTCGGCCGCATGAGCTAAGTCAGCGATCGCGGCAATGTCGGCAATGTTCAGCAGCGGGTTGGTGGGCGTCTCGATCCATACCGCCTTGGTCTGTCCTGGTGTGATGGCTGCGGCAACTGAGTCGAGGTCGGTCAGATTGGCTGGATCGGCCGCCACACCCCAACGCTGATGCACCTGGACAAACAGCCGATAAGTGCCGCCGTATGCGTCGCCGGGCACGACGAAATGGCTTCCAGGTGCGGCGATGGTTCGCAGCAACGTGTCCTCGGCCGCCAGACCGCTGGCAAACGCCAGGCCATGCTTGCCGCTCTCAAGCGCCGCCATGCACTCTTCCAAGGCTGTACGCGTCGGGTTCGAGGAGCGGGAGTACTCATAGCCGCCGCGCGCCTCGCCGACCTTGTCCTGAATGAATGTGGACGTCGCGTAGATCGGCGGCACTACCGAGCCGACCGCAGAATCCGGATCCTGTCCGGCATGGATCGCCCGAGTCGAGAAGCCTTGCGTGGTTGTCACAAGCGGCCAGCCTACGCGTATCTGATTGCCTCGCTCGCCAAGCTCGCTCGGCGCGGATCGCGCTGGGAAGCCGCCGCCGTCGTCGTCCGCGGCGAACCTGATGTCAGCCACCCCCAAAAGCGCGTGGGGCTGGGTGAAAGCACTGTTGCACTCGGTTTACGACCAGCCCGACACCGACGCCGTCCAGTCCCAGTTCGACCATAAGGGCCACGAGCTGAACGTGGCCAGAATGTTGATCTTGGCCATGTTGAAATGGCAAGCCACTGGTCTATGGCGGAACTCGAGTGCTGGACTCGTGTCGCATGCTAGCTCGGTCCATTCGTCGTGTTGTTCGGCCAGGACGGCGCCGACGAGCCGTGTCAGTGCTGTCCGGTCGGGAAAGATGCCGACGACGTCGGTGCGGCGGCGGATTTCCCGATTGAGCCGTTCTTGGGGATTGTTGGACCAGATTTGCCGCCACGACGCCTTCGGGAACGCGGTGAAGGCCAAGATGTCGGCTCGGCCGGCGTCGAGGTGCTGCGCGACGGCGGGAAGCTTGTCGGCCAGCGCGTCGAGGATCCGGTCGAACTGGGACTGGACGGCGTCGGTGTCGGGCTGGTCGTAAACCGAGTGCAACAGTGCTTTCACCCAGCCCCACGCGCTTTTGGGGGTGGCTGACATCAGGTTCGCCGCGTAATGGGTGCGGGCACCGCTGCCAAGCGGCGCCGGGCAGGGTAGCGCCGATCGCCTCGACCAGGCCGCGGTGGGCGTCGGAGGTGACCAGGCTGACGCCGGAGAGGCCGCGGGCAACCAAGTCTCGGAAGAACGCCAGCCAGCCGGCGCCGTCCTCGGCGCTGCTCACCTGCAGGCCGAGGATCTCCCGGTAGCCATCGGCGTTCACCCCGGTCGCGAGCAAGGCGTGCACATTCACCGTGCGACCATCCTCCCGCACCTTCATCACCAGCGCGTCGGCGGCGACGAAGGTATACGGCCCGGCGTCCAACGGTCGAGTGCGGAACGCCTCCACCTGGCCATCGAGATCTCTGGCCATCTCCGAGACCTGCGACTTGGACAACCGGGTAATGCCGAGGGCCTCGACAAGCTTCTCCATCCGGCGCGTCGACACGCCGAGCAAATAGGAGGTGGCGACCACGCTGATCAGGGCGGACTCGGCCCGCCGGCGTCGCTCCAACAGCCACTCCGAGAAGTAGCTGCCCTCCCGCAGCCTCGGGATGGCCAGATCGATCGACCCGGCCCGGGTGTCCCAACCCCGGCGCCGGTAACCGTTACGGGTGTTGCTCCGCTCGGGGCTGCGCTGGCCTAGCCGGCGCCACAGACGGCGTCCGCGTCGGCCGACATCAACGCCTCGGCAAAGGTCTGAACCATCTGCCGCAGCAGGTCCGGGCTGGCCTGGGACAGCTGCTCGGCCATCCAGCCGGGCAGGTCGATACTAGGTGTTGCGGTCATCGCGTACTCCTTGTCGAAGATCTTTGGAAGGACTTCCAACAAGATCACGCGGTGGCCGCGTCAGGTCACGACGCCACGCACATCAACGAAGAACGCGCACACCACTTCCCTGGACGCAACTCGCGCAGAGGGATTTACCCACACAAGGAGTAATCAGATTTCGATCTTGAGCAGCCTGTCGTCGGCGTTCGGAACTCCCTCTACGATCTGCCCTCGAGCCGACTCGTAGGCCTCCGTCCCACCGGTGATCGCAAACGTAATTGGTGGCTCGAACGGGTCTCCGTTGGCGTCAAAGATAGCCACCCCTCGCGCGGTTACCTGACCCTTCTCCAGGGGAGTGTTCGGCACAGCATTGAACCTGTACGTGCCTTCGTATTCGAGGACAAGGCTGCCAGCCGGATAAAAGCGATCGTTGGCGCCAGCGATTCGGAGGAGGGTCACCGACCCGGAATGTGTGCCTGCGAGCCGCCGTGCCGGGTCCTGCGGCAGGTCGTTCCGGCCATTTCCCGGCGTCCTGTTGTCATAACGGTCCAGTCGAAGATCATTGCTGAAGAACCCCCGTTTGCCCACCTCAGGCGGCGGGGGAGGCTCCAGGTCGAAACTGTCAAACTTATTTACAAGGATTTCGATCTTCGGCATTTGCGCACCTCTCTTTGAAGCGGCCCCGAGTCCTCTTCAGTATCCAGAGACGTCGATTGATCCCGCTATCCCCGGTCCTAGCGTTCGGAAAAGCAGCGTGCAGAAGAATTTACGCATACCGGCCGGGGGCGGCTGCCTCACCATCCGGCGGCGGCAGAACCCGGGTCGGCTGGAGGTGATTGAGGGGGCAGCGGTGGGTCACTGTCTTGGTGTCGATACGGCCCATCCGACCCAGAGTGGCCTCGAACGTGATAACACCGCGGTCGTCCGCAAATCTCGTATGACCGCCCCTCCTTGTCGTGCTTGACCTGCCAGTCGTGCCGCCCGATCACACAGATAGTGTGCGCGTGCGGGCGCGGTGCCCCACGCGACGCAATGGGCCGACCGCTTCACCAGCCAGGTCGGTCCCCGGCTAGCGGCTTTCCGCCGGCAGTCCGCACCGGACGCTGTCCGATTCGCGGTCGAAGGCGCCGCATATGCGCTGATCCCGGACCCTGATGTTTTGCTACGCAGGATGCTCGTCGACTCAATCGACATCTGCGCGGCGTGGACCGGCAACGGGGCCGGTGTCTGGGTCGACGACGCCGCATGGGCGGAAGCGTGCCGGCTGACCGTGGCAGGGGACGGTCGCTGACAACGCACCTCGGGCCGGAACCGCAATCGACCGGCGCATCGGTGCCTGCCTGACAGCTCGAGTGGGACCGTTGAATGGGATGCTGAGATGAGGCTTGCTAGAGGGCGGTTCGCGTTACCGGGGGCTGCGACCCGGTCTGGTCAAATAGATTGGGTGATCGTCCTTAGGCCTCTCGTCACTCGCTAGCTGACTCGGATGCTGAGGTTCGACCGGGTGGCGACCCCCCGCCTTGTCCTGCGGCGATGGCAACCGGGTGATCTTGATTCTTTCGCTGCACTGAACTCCGACCCCGAGGTGATGCGCCACTTCCCGTCGATCTACGACCGGTCCGCAACCGCGGCCATGATCACCGCCTGGGAGGCGAAGATCGACCGGCAAGGCTTCGGACTGTGGGCGGTGGAGCGCGCCGAGGATGGCGCGCTGCTCGGAATGGCGGGACTGAACCCCGTACCGCCCGGCATCATCACAGGCGAGGGACTTGAGATCGGTTGGCGTCTCGCCCGGCACGCGTGGGGACACGGTTACGCGACCGAGGCCGGCCGAGCCGCCGTAGACGTCGCCCGCCGAATCGGGGCCCAGTCAGTCTGGTCATTCACCTCGATCGGCAACGAACGCTCGCAGGCCGTGATGCGACGGCTCGGGTTGAGCTTTGTGCGCTACTTCGACCATCCCAACATCCCCGACGGGCAATCAACGCGCCCGCACGTCCTCTATCAACTCGACCTCGCCGGGCCTCAGCCCAGGTCCGAGCATCAATAGTCTTGCCAGATGATCGTGGTCAGCAGGCGCGCTGGATGCCTCGACCCTTAGTCGACCACGCGCCACTGGTGGACCCTCTACTGGGCATCGGCTCGGCGGCAGCCGCCCTCGTCGGGGACCAGTCACCAGCACATACTGCAACCGGCGGCTCCCCACTGCCTCGCCGCGGGCTCTTTGATTCTAGGGAGCCGTCGCGAGGGCCATGAGGTGGGCGCTGGCGTCCACTATCTCTGCGAAGTTCTCGGTCAACTTGGCGCAGCGCATGGCGCTATTGAACCGCGCGTCGACGTCCTCACCGGGTGCGTCGACAATGATCCACGCCGGCCCCTCAATCCCGAGGACTCGTACGTCGGCGAACCCGGCCTCTGCCACCTCCTGCTGCAGCTGAGCGGCGGTGTGGAAGAAGGCGTCGGTGAACCCGAGGGTGGGATCGTGCACGCCGGTGGACAGTACTGGCACCATCTTGGCCGCGACGTCGGCAGTGAGGCCGCCGCTCTGCGCCCAGTCAAGGACCGCCATGAAACGTCCGATTGCGGCAGCGAGCACGACCCCGCCGGGCCGCAGAACTCGATGCGCCTCGGCGAGCGCCGCGATCCGCTCCGCTCGGCCCACGAGGTGGTAGAGCGGGCCGAGCAGGAGCACCGCATCGACCGACGCATCCGCTTGCGAGAGCTGGCGGGCATCGCCGACTTCGGCGGTCACCAGCCCCTGCTCAGCTGCGGCTCGGGCATGCTCCAGGACAACGTCGACCAGATGCACGCGGTAGCCCCGGCCCGCGAGCCAAGCCGCGTGTACGCCGGTGCCGCCGCCCACATCGAGCACCACCGCCGGAGGCGATGGCAGCTGACGGAGAAGCAACTCGCGCGTGCGAAGCAACTCGAGGCGGTTGTGCGCAAACCGGAACAGGCGCTGCGCTTCGTCCTGCCCGGCATAGTAGGCAAACAGGTCCTCACCCTCAGGCACCAAACGATCGTCGATGAACTATGACGCGCGTCGCAATACCCTTTGCCGGCGCAACCCCTCGTCACTCCGGCTCACCAGGGCGAATGCTTGCTGGTGGTGCGCGTAAATGGACCGGCTTGCGGCACTTGGCTACCTCAAAATGCGGAACCCTGCGCGACACAATTCGGTGCATGGACCCGACAGCAGGCACACTGAACTGCCGAATTGAGTACGTTGTGCGAGCGGCTGCTTATGCACTGTCAGGTACAGCGGCGGTCTGATCAAGGGTCGGCGAACCAGTGCGCCGGCCACCGCGTGCGCGGCCTGGAACTGGATAGCACGCTCATGACCGAGCGCTTTCAACGAAAGATACGGGCCCGGTCACCGATCTGCGACGCTGTGCGACCGGAGGAACCGCAGCACACCGGCGTTGAACTCTGCGGGGTGGCTGTTGAACATGTTGTGGCTTGCCCCCGTGATGGTCAGCCGATCCGCATCCGGCACCAGCTTCGCCAGGCGGTCGGTCACCGCCTTGATGTGCACCGGTGACTCCGCTCCCGAGACCAGCAGCGTTGGCACTTGGATGGCTCTGGCATCAGAAGCACCGAACGCGGGAAACCCGGCCTTGATCTGAGCCTTGAGCGGGCCGACATTGTTGACGAATCGCTGGAACATCGCCTCGGGAATGCCTTCCACGACCGCGTCGCTGGAGTTGGCGGCCATGAAGACCCGCAGCGCTCCCGCATCATCGCCACGTTCGAACGCTTTGATCGCCGGGCCCATCCCTTTGACGCCGAACTTGATGAAGCCGATGCCGGTGCGGGGGCGCCGGATCAGCAGCTTGATTACCTGGGCCGGTCGGGGCGGGATGCTGACGCCGAGCAGCGGGAAGGCCGGCGGCTCGAGCAGAACCAGTGTGCGGAGAAGTTCCGGATGCTGTGAGGCGAGGCGCAGACTGCCGAACCCGCCGGGCGAGGAGTGCCCGACCAGGTGCACTGGTCCCGCGTGGAGTGCCCGGACAAACTCGGCCAAGTCGTCCACGAAGGTGTCGAGGGTGATCGATTCGTCCGGACGCAGCTTCGGGTTCGGCCAGTACCCGCGGCAGCTAAGCGCAATCGCCCGGTAGCCGACACCGAACGCGTCCATCTGGTGATCCCAGGCGCGGTAGTCACCGACACCGCCGTGTACGAACAGCACGGGCTCGCCCTGCCCATGTTCGACGTAGGCGAGGTCAACACCGTTGACCGTGGCTGTGGACATTGTCGTCCTCCTTCGGGTCGCCACGACGGCCGTTCACGCGGCCGATCACGGGCTACACCCCCGAAGCTAGGACCGCCCCGATGCGTCCCCCATCGGGAATTCTCCCCATGTCACCAGGCCGTGCTCCATGGCGAACATCGTCGCCGCGGCGCGGGAGGACACCCCGATCTTGGCGTAGATGTTTTGGACGTGACGGTCCGCGGTCTTCACCGAGATGCCGAGCGCCTTCGCCACATGCTTGGTCTGTAGACCGCGGGCTAGCAGCGCCAGCACCTGGCCCTCGCGGTCGGTCAGACCGTTAGGGCGATCGAGGCGTGGCACCCGCTGGCGGCCGACTCGACCACAGCGGCAACCGCGTCCGGATCGAGACGACCTGCCTTCGCCTCGGCGGCGAGGGCTTGCGCAGCCTGCTCGGCCGACATGCCCGCGCGGTGCGGACGTTGCTCGCACTTCGTGTGGAACATGTCCGCTGCGGCGAGCAACCGGGCCGGCATGGTCAACTCGGCGGCAGGCATGCCTCGGTGGTAACCGGACCGGTCGAGACGCTCGTGGTGAGCGCACGCGACCGGCGCCAGGTCGGCCAGGAACGGCGCGCGCGACAGCACCCGCTCGGTGCGGTACGGGTGCAAACGCACCTGCTCCCACTCGTCGGCGCTCAGCGGACCGGGCTTGGCCCACGTGGCCGCGCTCACCGCCACCCGGCCCAGGTCATGGACCAGGCCGGCGCGCCGGACCCTACGGGTACCAGCGGCATCCATCCCGCAGCGCGCCGCCGCGGCCGCCGCCAGTTCGGCGACCCCGCTCGAATGCCCCGAATGGTAAGGACAGATGAGGTCGGCGAAGCGACCCATCGCCGCGAGCGCGCGATCGACCTCCTCCCCAGCCAACGTCAACCACGGCCGCGGTTCGGCGGCGACGGCCTCCTCCCACACCGACGAGGCGTCCGTGAAGCTCAGCAACTCGGGAGCGTCCGCGGCCACACACCCCGCCACTTCCGGGTCGAGGCCCCGGCCTGCGTGCTCGCCGATCAGCCGCGCCGCGAGCTTCTCGCCCGCCAGGTGGCGCTGCAACGCCGCGTCGATCGCGACGTGCACGATCCGCATCGAGAGCGGGATCGCATCCGCCGCCGCCCGCCGCAGCGGGCCCTTGCCGTCCCAACGGTCGGTCAAGTACGCCAGGCTCGCGGCGACTCCAGCCGGGGCGCCGGTCTGCTCGGCGAGCATCCCGGCCACCTCGCAGTTGGCTGCGATCGCCGGGCGGGACAACCCGACCATCCGGGGCAGGCGTAGCGCGATCTGTATCGCGCGGGCCGGCCCCGAGGCGCCCGGGTCGGGAAGAGCCCGGATCAGGCCGGTCATCACCTCGCGGCTGGACCCGTATATCAGCGGGTTGAGGTGTTCGGTCAAGGAACCACCGAACACCTCGGCGGCCAGGTGCGCGTCCGTCGTGCAGCCCGCGTGCGACAACAGACTCCCGTAATACGTCTGCACCGCGGTCTGACGGTCGACACCGAGCCGATCTGCCAGCCGCATCGCGATCACGGTCGTCTGCAGGCCGTGCTCGAACGGGAACCCCATGCCGAGGTCGGTGCGAGGCACAAGGTGCCGATGACCTCAGCGGTGCGCAGCCGCTCGGCCGCCGACCCAGCACCGTGCGGACCCACGCTGCGGAGACTACCGAGGATTCGGCGAATCTCGACATGGAACGGATCGGCCCATCGCACCGCCTCAGTTCAAGACGGACCGCGGCAGACATAGTGATCGATCTGGCACCGCGACTAGATGCTTGGCGCACAGATCGATCTCTCGGGCCGATAACGCGCGATTGGCGATCTAGTCGGGATCGGCGGATCAGGCGCCGGTGCCGGCTACTCCCTCGCCGCCCGGCCAGGGAACGGAGTGTGGTCCTATGTGGCTGGCTCCTAGGAATCGGGCCGAACTCGTCCCCGAAGGATGCAGAACTCATTGCCTTCAGGGTCGGCGAGTACCACCCACGACGCGTCACGCTGCCCGACATCGGCCCGCCGAGCACCGAGGGAAGGAGACGTTCGACTTCTGCGGTTTGATCGACCGGACGGAAGTCAAGATGGAGTCTGTTCTTGCCTGCCTTCTCCTCCGGAACCGGCACGAACAACAGGCCCGGCACCCGATCCGGAGTCGGCCTGATCCCGAACTCGTCCGCGGCGTCGCCCACGACAACCCAGCCCAAGGCCTCGGCCCACCATCGACCAAGCGCAACCGGATCGTGAGCGTCAACGACGACCTGCTCCTAAATGAGATCCACGTCGCGCACTATGCCAGGTCGGTCTCGCAAGCGGACCGTCCCACGGATGTTCGCATCGGGTCATTCGAATCCCAACTGACGGCACTTCGCTGCCCGTACCCCAGCGATCTTGTGCGTCATAAGCCGACCGGTTAGCGGGCGTCCTAGAACGGAACGGTCACGAGATGGCTTACCCATGGATCAGCGAGCGCGCCGTGCAGTCAAATCACCGTCCTCCCGAGCATCGTTGCTCTGAATATCGCCGTAGTGCCGAATCGCCGGCGGCCGTGGAGGGCGGCACGGGGGGCACAAGGCCGGTGAACGCGCCAGAATTGGGATGACCGGTCCGTGTAGGTGGTCGTGGGTGATCAAGTCGCCTGCCGACGTTCGGTCCGGGCTGGTGGGGTCGGGCGCGTTGGAGGTGCCGGGTGCTGGACGAGGCACGAGAGGCGCTGTTGGGCGGCCCGTTGGGCGGACTGCCCGTCGATGTGTTGCGAGTACTGTGCCGTGATGCTGTCACGCTCGATGTGCCGGCCGGTTCCGATCTGTTTCGGTCTGGCATGTTCGCGTTCGTCGTGGTTCGCGGCGTCGTCCGAGCCTACGTGGCGGACGCGACCGGTCGTCAGCTGACGATCCGCTATTGCCGGCACGGCGACCTGTTCGGCGTGCCAACCCTGTTCACCCAGCGGGCGACCAACGTGTACCAGCAAGCGCTGACAGATTGTCGACTGCTCGTCCTGCGCCCAGCGACGTTGCAGTCTCTCGCTCGTGCCGACGTCCGGGTCGCGGTGGCCCTGCTGGTGGAGGTGAGCGACCGGCTCGCGTTCTACATTCAGGAACTCGGTCCATCCCCGATGTCAACGGTTCGTCAGCGGGTAGCCAGGTGCCTGCTCGACGTCGCCGTCGATGAGCGTCGGGATGGCACCCTGGTGGCACGGTTGAGCCAGCAGGAGCTGGCCGCTCAGGTGGGCACGGTGCGGGAGGTCGTGGTCCGGGTACTTCGCGAGCTGCGCGACGCCGGCGTGGTGCGTACCGAACGGGACGAGATCGTCGTGCTGGATCCGGGTCAACTGTCTGCCGAGATCGCTCGGTAGCTGGTGGAACATAAGTTCCTCCGCGTCGGTACCGAAGTCGCAGACGGCATCGCATTCTGCCGAGAGGATCGAGGTTGTCAGGATCGGGTCGGCAACAAGAGGAGGCATGATGACGGCCGTCGGGCTGAGCATGACAATCAACGGGGGAGCGGCTCCAACCGTGGCCACTTTTGGGGTGGTCAACCCTGCGACCGGAGATGTCTTCGCCCAGGCGCCGGCCTGCAGTCGGGGACAGCTCGACGAGGCGATGGCCGCCGCCCAGACCGCGTTTTGGACCTGGAGTGCGGACGACAAGGAGCGGCGGGTGGTCCTCGGGGAGATGGGCGACGCCTTGGAAGCGGCTGCGGACCGGCTCGCGCCGCTGCTGACCGCCGAACAGGGCAAGCCCCTGGAGGATGCCCGCATGGAGGTCGGCGGTGCGGTGGCCTGGCTGCGCTACTACGCAGATCTGGAGACCCTGCCCGAGATTGTGCAGGACGATGAGCACGGCTACGTCGAGGTGGTGCGCCGCCCGCTGGGTGTGGTCGCGGCGATCACCCCGTGGAACTTTCCGGTCGCGCTGGCGGCGTGGAAGTTCTCGCCGGCGCTGCGGGCGGGCAACACCATGGTCCTCAAGCCGTCCCCGTTCACCCCGCTGACCACTCTCGCCCTCGGTGAGATATGGCGCGAGGTAGTGCCGCCAGGGGTCCTCAACGTGGTCAGCGGGCCGGACCCGCTGGGCGCCTGGATGACCGCACACCCCGTGCCGCGGAAGATCAGCTTCACCGGTTCGACGGCGACCGGGAGGAAGGTGGCGGCCGCCGCCGCGGACGATCTTAAGCGGGTGACGCTTGAACTGGGCGGCAACGATCCGGCGATCGTGCTCGACGACGCCGACCCCGAGCAGATCGCCGACGGCCTGTTCTGGGCAGCGTTTTTCAACAACGGGCAGGTGTGCTGCGGCGTCAAACGCGTCTACGTCCATCAGCGCCGCCACGGCGCCCTCGTCGCTGCTCTGGTCGCCCGGGCGAAGGCCGCGCGGGTCGGCGACGGCACGCAACCCGATGTCCAACTGGGACCGATCAACAACCAACCACAGTTCGATCGGGTCAGCGAACTGGTCGGCGACGCGCTCACACACGGTGCCGTAGTGGCGGCCGGCGGCAGCCCGCTTGACCGGCCCGGCTACTTCTTCGCACCCACCATCCTGACCGGGGTTGTCGACGGCACCAGGATCGTGGACGAGGAACAGTTCGGCCCGGCTTTGCCGGTCATCCCCTACCGAGACCTCGGTGGGGCAATCGAGCGGGCGAACGGAACAACCTATGGCCTGACCGCCTCGGTCTGGTCGCCTGACATCGACCGCGCTTGTGGCATTGCCTCCAGACTGGATTGTGGCCAGGTCACGGTGAACGTCCACGCCGCGATACGGCCTGACCTGCCCCTCAGCGGCCACAAATGGAGTGGGTTTGGTGTCGAGAACGGCCCCTGGGGTCTACAAGGCTTCACCGACCTGCAGGTCCTCGCCCGCCCCCGCCCGCACGCCCAACGACATGGGGGAATCGGTGGTTGGTGTGACGGCGTCCCAGTAACCGCCGACCCTCTACCGGGCCCGCCATTGTTCCAGGCGCGACGGGTGTGTGTGTCTCCGGTGGAACGCTCGCGCTGCCGTGGCTTGACTGCGCTTAGTCGCTGACTACCTGATCGCCGAGCGCATCGGCAGCGGCGTCGAGATTCTCGGCACAGATGACTGCGAGGAACTCCTCGGCCGACACTCGAACCGGAAGGAGTAGGTCGATGTTGACGCCAGCATCGGCGAGCTTCCGGAAAGCCTTTGCACCGGCCCCTGGCACGTTTTCCATGCGGATAGTGAGGGCTGGTCGCTCGTTGTACTCGATATCGGCGTCCTCAAGTGCGGCCCTGGCACCTCACTCGTCGTCAGCGATGAAGGCAACCGTGCCCGTGTCGCCGTGTGCCGCACCGCACACCACAATGTTGACACCGCGAGCAGCCATGGCCTCGCAGAGACGGGCGAGCTGACCGGCCCGGTTGTCGAACTCGACAGTGAACGCGCTCATGTCGACCTCCTAGTCCGCGCCGCATGACTGGTACTGGTTTCCGGTCGAACGTACTCCCAGGGATGTCGGCTGAGAACGAGCAAGCGGCAAGATCACTATCAGACGGCCCTTGCCGCCGCGTTGTTTCTCTGGACGGGCAGGACTGGGGCGTCTACACCGATTCGGGGATCCGCAGCCGTCGGATCAAGAGTCATGCAGCGGTGGCAGCAAGTACCGCGGTTCTGGCCACCGCCCCACTTCTGGCCAGTACCAAACCGAGGAGCGCGGCCGCCGAACTCCGCCGGCGGCATCTGTAACCAGCGGGCACGACCGGCTTCCTGAACGTGCGCTCAGCTCTACGAACGACATAAGGGACCCAAACCGCCGAGCGTTCCGACGGTCCTGGGGGGCGATCTCGGCCGTCATGGGGCTTCCCTCGGAAGTCGAACGGCGATGATCACCGCGGCAATGGTGAGGAGCAAACCGGCGAGTGCTTGTTGCAGCGGAATGAGGTCGACCTGACCACTCCAGATGAAGAGCGGAGCACTCAGGGCGTAAAGGATGCCCGGCACTCGTAATCGAGGTGATGTCCGAACCAGGGCAACGACCAAAAACACAGTGCCGATGAGCCAAAACAAGACCGCGAAACCGGCGGTAGCCATGAAGGCGGGACCATAGGCGGTATCGGCGTTCAGTGCCTGTGCTGCCGCTGTCTCACCCCGCAAGTAGGCACGTCCGATGCCCGGCTGAACGAAAGCGGCGCTACCAAAAGCCGACGCCAGATACACCTGCGCTATGACGGTGATGATCGTCCCGATCAACGCGGCACGGCGGAAACGACCGCCGGCCAACAAAACAAACACCGAGGACACCCCAAGAATGGTCATAGACCGCCCAGAACCGAGCCTCCGCATCGACGGCGACGCGAAGGTGATGCCTACTGGGGCCCGCCGCCGCCTCGGCTTCCCAGGCGGTCGACTTCGCCGACACCAACCCCATCACCGCCTCTGTCTCAGCGATGCTCTTTCCGCCGCGTCGGTGTCCGAGGTACGCCTCGCGGAGCCATCGATAGCCAGTCTCCTTCCCGATGCCGACCTCCCGGGCTGACCTATTGAGACCCCTGCCTTCCCTAACCGAGGTGAGAAATCGGACACCTGCCGCTGACGAGGAACTGAGATGCATGTCGAACCACCTTGTGAACAAGGCGTTGCTTCGACCGATAGAACCTGGGGTGGCCCTAGCGGACGCTTCACAGTGGCCTCAATCCCAACGCGAGTGGAAGTACGCCATTCAAGCTGCATCTGAGGTGATGACCGCTCGGCCGGCCGGAGAAGCCGTAGGGAATGCGGGTCTCTGTCGATGAGGGAAGCAGGTATGGGCAAGCAGACATTGAGGCAGGCAGCGAGGCTGGCAGCATCCGAGGTGTATGCGAAGCGTCGTCGTGAACCCGGCCCCAGCGTGACCGGCGCCTGGAGAAGCTGGCCATCGAGGTGTTGACGGCGCTTGGAGATCGAGATGCCACCGTCGCTGCCACCGAGCAGCGCGCGGCCGCCGCGTTGCAGGCGATGATCACCGATGAATCCTTGACGGTGTCGGAGGCGGTGCAATGGTGTGCTGGAGCAATCAGCCACCTCGAGGCGGCCCGGCTTCGCCGGCTGACCGCGCAGGCCGAGCAACGACTGGCCCGAGGATGACAGCACGATGTCCGCCCAGATTCGATGATTGGGGTTCACAGATACTGCAGGCGCACGTGGAGTTTGGGCAGTTGCCTCGACAAAGACGTTGATGCGAGAACGCCAGGCAGATTCAGGCGGCTAACTGGAGGCGGCGTCGAGCTTCCCGCTTGTCAACTACCTACCGGTAGCTCCTCGTGGACGAGCCTGAGTGCCACTCGTCAATGATGTTGCGCTCGTACAAGAATCTTTAGTGCGGCCCCGAGGTCACGCTAAGTGTGCGAGCCAATCGGTTGTAGCTCGCTGATCAACTGCTCGACCCGCCGTCTTATCTCGTCACGGATAGGCCGTACGTGGTCGATGTCTTGGCCTGCGGGGTCATCGAGGACCCAGTCTTTATAGCGTTTGCCGGGGTAGAAGGGGCAGGTGTCTCCGCAGCCCATAGTGATCACGACATCAGAGGCTTTGACGGCCTCGGTGGGTCAAGATCTTGGGTTGTTCGGCGGCGATGTCGATGCCTTCCTCGGCCATGGCACGAACAGCCACCGGGTTGATCTTGTCGGCCGGTTCGGACCCAGCAGAGCGGACCTCTATGCGATCACCAGCGAGGTGGTTGAGGTATCCGGCAGCCATCTGGGAACGGCCGGCGTTGTGGACACAGACGAAGAGGACGGACGGCTTGTCGGCCATGAGCTGCTCCTTGGTGTCAGATGTTGAGGTCACGCAGCAGGGTGGTTATGCGGGCTTGAAGATCGTCTCGGATATCGCGCACTCGGTCGATGGGCTGGTCATTGGGATCGGCGACGTCCCAGTCGAGGTAACGCTTGCCGGGATATAGCGGACAGGCGTCGCCCGCAACCCATAGTCACAATGACGTCGGCGGCGTGCACAACGTCGTTGGTGAGCGGCTGCGGATACGCCTCGGTCAGCGTGATGCCACGCTCGGCGAGGACTTGCACAGCCATCGGGTTGATCTTGTCGGCGGGCCTAGAGCCAGCGGAGCGAACGTGTACTTTGCCGGCAGACAGGTGCTGAGCAAGGGCGGCCGCCATCTGGGATCGGCCGGCGTTTTGAACGCAGACGAACAGCAGCTCCGGAACGGGCTTGATCAAACGCCCGTCAGCCTGGGCTGCAGCGGTGAGCTGCTCCTTGGCAAATCGGGAAACAAGTATTGGCAGGAAGTCTGGGATGGTCGCCGTCGGCTCTAACGCCTCCCGGGCGGCGGCGACGGCTCCGGCAATCGATTCTCGGGAAAAGATGCCCTCGTAGGTGTAGGCGAGTTCCTCGACCAGGCGGTCGTGGTCGGTGACGCGTCCTTGCGCTGGCTGACCAGAAGGCTCAGCGATGGGAGCTGCGGTCTCCGGCGGCGTCGAGCTCATTTCGATTCTCTTCAGTGGTGAGAGCAGTAAGGGTCGGGCTCTGGTAGATGGCTCGGGCGAGGCCGTAGCCGATGGCGCCGCCGGCAATCTGGGCGAGCAGGAACATCGGCACCGATGCGGGTTCGATGCCGGCAAAGGTGTTGGAGAACATTCGGGCGATGGTGACCGCCGGGTTGGCGAAGCTGGTAGAGCTGGTGAACCAATAGCCGGCGGTGATGTAGGCGCCGACCTGCCCAGCCGATCATCTGGGGCCGCCCAGTGCGGCTCAATGCTGTAATGAGCAGCACTAGACCGGCGGTGGCAACCACCTCGCCCAGCCAACGGCCCAGACCTCCGCGTTCGGTGGTGGACAGGCTGACGGCGGGCTCGCTGAACATCAGGTTCGCCACCACAACCCCGACCAGCCCACCGAAAAGCTGCGCGCCGACCAGCGTCATCGCGTGGCGGCCGGGGAGCGCTCCGGTCAGACGTTCGAGGGCCGTGACGACTGGGTTGAATGCCGCCGACACCGGTTGCAGGGCGATGATCAGCGCAGCCAGCGCGGCGCCTGTCGCTAACGCATTTTCCAGCAGCTGCAGCCCGACATCACTGGGTGACAGCCGCTGTGCGGCTATCCCCGAACCCACAACAGCAGCAACAAGAAAGGCGGTGCCGACCAGCTCGGCGACGGCGCGATGTCGTAGAGGTGGTCCGCCACCAGAGAGTTCAGGCATCGACAGCGGCCGCCGCTCTCGAGCTTGTCGCTGCAGAAGCGGATGCTGCGATCGGCTTTGTGGCTTGGAGGATCGCGCTGTGCATGCCGTCAGCGGCTTGATGAGTGAACCGAACCGTGGCGTTGACAAACCCGGCAGCTGTCAAGCCTTCGAGGTATTCGGCCCGCGATAGGGCACCTGCTATGCAGCCAACGTATGAACCCCGTGCAGCCCGCTCGGTGGGAGTGAGGTCATCCTCGGCGACAACGTCGCTAATTCCGATCCGACCGCCGGGAGTGAGAACCCGGAACATTTCGTCTAGCACTTTGGGTTTGTCGACTGACAAGTTGATCACGCAGTTGCTGATCACCACATCCACCGACTCGTCAGAAAGGGGAACGTCCTCGATGGTTCCCTTAAGGAACTCGACGTTCGTCGCCCCTGCCTTGGCTGCATTCGAGCGGGCCAACTCGAGCATCTCGTCGGTCATGTCGACTCCGTACGCGAAGCCGGACGGACCGACGCGCCTCGCCGACAAAAGGACGTCGATGCCGCCACCTGACCCAAGGTCGAGAACAGTCTCACCCTCGCGAAGGTCGGCAACTGCCGTCGGGTTGCCGCAGCCCAGGCTTGCCGCCACCACAGCGACAGGCAGATTGTCCAAGTCACCGGGGTTATAGAGAGCTGAGCCGAAAGTGTCGTCAACTTCCAGAGTTGTGGGATCACAGCATCCGCCGGAGTCTCCGCAGCACGCCGTGTCATCACCGCAGGAGGCGCGTCCCTGTCCGGAAGTTACTGTGATTGCAGCAGCCGCGTAACGGTCTCGGACCTGCTCACGTAATGCATCGACTGCTTCTGTATCGGTCATGAACGGACCCCTTCGTATTGACTATCGTCGATGCGAGATAGTGTAATCTCATTGCATCGATATTTGTCAATGTATGACATGATGGTCTCGTGCCAACCGCACCGACGCCCACCCGGACACAGCTCCCACTGCTGAGTGAATGCTGCTCGCCGGTTGTTCGGGAGGTCATTAAGCCGGCGGAGGCCGCGACGCTGGCGGAAGGGTTCAAGGCACTCGGGGATCCGACCCGACTTCGCCTCATATCCCTCGTCGCAGCTCACGAGGACGGAGAGGCATGCGTATGCGAGCTGACCGATCCCGTCGGCCTATCGCAACCGACCGTCTCGCACCATCTCAAGATCTTGGTAGACGCCGGCATCCTGAAGCGCGAGCAGCGGGGGAAGTGGGCTTATTACCGGCTGGTACCTGAAGCACTCAACGTCTTGGCCACACTGATCGCTCCGCCGGCGGCCTAATCGAGCGTCGGCGACCATTCAAGCAACCCAAGCCGCGACCGTCCGGGTTTCTAGATCGGTCAGTCGTCCTTTCCGCTTGTCAACTACCTACCGGTAACTCCCCGTGCACGAGCCTGAGTGCCAACTCGTCGATCATGTTGCGCTCGTACAGCTCGATAGTGTCGATACTGAGCCCATGGATGCCTGCAATGCGCTCACGGCGGTGAGTGAGGGTGTCCGGCGCGGGCATGTCAATGGCGTAGGCGTTGTGCAAAGCGATGGCTTGCACGTCCTCACCGAGCATGCGCACCGTCCCGGCTAGCCGCTCATAGGCGACCCTGAGCGGGAGGTCTCCTAATGCTTCCATGACGTACTGGCACTCCGCGAGCTTGGCGAAAGTGAGACCCCGGCCCCGCCGGAGGTACTTCAGGTTGTCTCGCAGCCTCTCCAAATCCACCATTCGCTTCCCCTATCTGCTCTATTACTGCCTCACAAAGCCGCTTCTGGGTTCCCCAGCGCGACGGAAGGCTTGTCTCAGCAGCAATAAGGGGCCAACTCGATCGGAATGCCCCTCTTATTGATGTGAGGTGCATCACATCAACGAACTCATACAGCAGACGCTTGCCGGGCTGCCCGTGCGGCGTGATGTCGGCTACAGGGTGTTCGCCAGTCCGAACGAGCAGAGGCGGTATCTCCGCCAGTGGCGTCGCGCTAGCACGGGGCGACTGGTGCTCGTCCCTACATTCCTCTCCGCTTTGCTCTCGCCTACTGAGCAGGCTGTCCGTGCCGCTGTCACGAAGCACGGCGTGTGCACCGGCTCTGCGGAGGGAACAAGAGTACGCAGTCAACGGCATCTCAAGCGCCTGACAGACCTAGGCCTCACACGGCGGCTCTCGGGAGCCTATGACGGGCCGGCCGAGTACATCCACATGCTGGCGGGGACGACAGGCAGGGGACCGGTTTTCCACACCCTCGACATCTCGGAGCTCTATGTACGATTACATGAGCGTCACATAACCAATGGGCTTGATGAAGCCGATAACGGTCACGGCAGCGCGTCCGGGTTCCGGAGGGTTCCTCGGCCGCCCTTGCCGCAGCCGGCCCTGACCCAAGGGGCCGTCAAAGGAGGGCCGACCAGCCATCTGTTGGCTATTTCTTGCCCTTGTGTACGGGCTTCGGCGCGGCGTCGGTCCGACCCTTGACGTCGGCTTGACCCGCTGCCTTCCTCGAGGCGGCTGCTTTAGTCGCTGCCTTTGTGGACACCGCATTCGAGGCCGCTTCGCCAGAAGCACCGCTCGTGGCCGTGGCGCCTTCCGCAAGTGGCATCTCGTCCATCTCCGGCGCCGGCCCCTGGCCGCTCCAATGCTTCACCCAGGGGTTCGAGATCATCCCCTTGTGTGCAGCCGCTCGCTCGACTGTCTGCATTGCCTGCACATCGAACGTGGGCGCGATGCCAGCGGGCCGTGTGTCCGGCATCGCCTCGCCGCTCAGCGGCATCTTGTGGTATGTGGCGGGTGCAGGACGCGGACGTTGCAGCGCCTCGCCTGCAGCCTTCTTTTCGATTGCCATCGGTTACCCTTTCGCGGTTGCCGAGTCTTGCGCCCGCATCACAGATTCATGATCGCGTAGCGGCCTTCGACACCGAGGTTATTCCCTGTGAGATTGGTGATGGTCACGTGGTAGGTCACCTGAGTGCCGCTAGCCCGCTCCACCCCGACGGTCCATTCGACTTGAGGACTGCCTGAATCGGGCGTTGTCGGCACCACTATCCAGACGACATCCCAAGCGGGATCCCAGCCCCATGTGTAGTAGTCGATGACGGCATGCGGCGGCATCGTATCGGCGATCTGAACTCCTACGACCATTGCGCACCTTCCTCAAGCCGCTAGCACCGCGTAGCGCCCCTCGACGCCGACCGGTGCATCGGTCAGATTGGTGATGATGATGTGGTAGGTCAGGAAATATGGCGTCGAGCGCTCGACCTGGACCTTCCAAGATATCTCGGCGTTGCCGGGTTGGGGGGACGTCGCCATCGGCGCCCACACGACGTCCCAGCACGCAGGCCAGCCCCATGTGTAGTAGTCGATGACCGCGTGCGGCGGCATGTCATCGCTCCATTGCACACCGAACCACGGCCCGACCCTCTGCGCCGAGCCATAGAACATCTCCTGAATGCCGGTGCGCGTATCGGTCCAGAAGACGGAGAAGCCGTTCGCCGATCCGGCCAATCCGAAGTAGTCACCGATGAACGTGGTGCTCGAGTCGCCGTGCGACCATGGGGCGTCGATCGTTGGATCCCAGGCGCGGTCGGTGACCCCATCAACCTGGCTGTAGCTCACGCCGTTATCGGTCGAGGTCGCGAGGATGACATCGATGAGCGGAGGCCCGCCTGTCCATTTCGGTCCGAAGCGGTAGAAGGCACAGCCGATCTCGCCATTTGGCAGCGCCGCGAGTTGGGAGTGGAAATCGTGCTGTCCGCTCCCGGCCCCGCCGGGTAGCAACGGTTGGCCGCTTGGCGCGCTCAGCCAGGTCGCCCCCCGATTGTGTGAATAGGCGTAATAGATACGCGATGCGCCTTCGCGATAGTCGGCCCAACTCAACGCGATCGTGCCGCCGGCACCCGCCACCAGCGCGGCGATGGTCAGCACGCGGAAGTTCCCGCCGGGGAGCTCAGGAAACCCGCCTGGCGCCGGCAGCGGCGGGCTCGACAGTGGCGTAATTCCCGCCACCGCGGCAACCGGTGAGGTGAAACTCGCGCCCCCATCGGTCGACTTGACGAAGATGATCTGCGAGCCGGCAACCCAGACGACGTAGACGGTGCCGTCGGCCGCCACGGAAATCTGCGGCGAGAAGGAAAACTGGCCGAGCGATGAGCCTGGCGGCTGAGCGCCGGTACCGTGCCAGGTCGCGCCGTTGTCGGTGGTGCGCGCAAAGGCGCAGATGCCGGCAGCAAGGTCGTCCCACACGAGATAGACATTGCCGAAATGCGGGCTGCCTTGATTGTTGTCGCCGGCGAGCCACTGCTTGTCGTCGCCGGAGCTCGTGTGAATTAGGTTCGGCGAACTCCAAGTCTGGCCTCCGTCGCTCGATTTGTAGATGGCCATGCCGATCAACGTGTTCGCCCCAGCGCCAAAGGCGAGACCGGCGAGATAGACGTTGCCAGCATCGTCCCAAGCAAGGGTCGGGTCCGAAATGCCTGCCCACCCGGGCTGCAAGCCGAAGGCTGGTGCCTCGACCCAGGAGGTGCCGCCATCGAATGAGGCGTAGGCAGCAAGCGAAAAGTCGTAGGTCTGCGGATTGGTGAAGCGCTTCGATGCGCCAACGATGTTCGCCGCATTGAACGGATTGACGGAGATGGCCGATTCGCTACGCGCGTTGGCAGGATTTGCGTCGAAGGTGACTTGAGTGTTGCAGTACACGTCGAACCTCTGTCTCATCGATGGCTCGGTCAGGCTGGAAGCAAGATCTTGCTCATTTCTCGTTCAACCCATAGTGGCGTTCAACCCCGTTGGGCTGCAAGGAGCGATTGCGCCCGCCGCTCCCGCCCCCGAGGAGCTCAATGGCGATGGCGACAGAGAACGCGGCAGGGCCTGATGAGCATTCATCGAGGCCGCTGCCTCGGTAGGGAGACACGCCAAAGACGCGCTCGATCCAGTCGGGCCAGCGCAGGGTCAACGCGGCGACGCCGGCCCAGAACTGCGGTTGCGGTGTCGAGCGACTGCTGTGGGATGTGGCAGACCACGCCGTAACTGAATGCTTTGGGGCCAAATCCCGTCTCGAGCTCATAGTTTCCATCACTTGCTCCGGGGCGATCAAGGCAACCATCACGGGTTTGCTCCCGGCGCGGCGTTCCGGGCAGCATGCAGTGATGATGGCGGTGCGGTGCCGGGGATGCTCGCAGCCGAAAGAGATCAGGTGGTTGCCGCGCGGCCTTCAGCGCGATCGGCTGCGAGGGCCGGCCGCGTCGACATCTTCCGCGCGTCCAGCGTTCCTTTCACCGGCCGGACTTGGAGGTCCCGGGCTGGACACCTACGCGTCTAGTAGAACCATAGACTTCAATTTTCCCGCATCCGGAACCTGATCTAGATCTGTGGAGGAACCATGCCACGAGGCTTGCGTCATAGATTCTGGCTACAGTCCATCCTCAGCTCCATCACCGGCGTCACAGCCATCGTCACGCTCTTTTGGCACGACTGGATCGAGGCCGTCTTTGGGGTCGATCCCGACAAGGGCAACGGATCAACAGAGTGGGTACTCGTCTTACTTCTGGCGGCCCTTTCCGTAACGCTCACAATCGGTGCGCGTCTTGAATGGCGTCGCGCTCAGCTAGCTAGCGGGTGAGGGTCAGGCTCGGTCCTGGTCATTAGTGACGATCTACCCCAGCAACCACGGTGCCTTCAGCACAGGCGGGACTCGCTGCTACTCCGGCAATGAGAAGCACTCGCACCCCCAATTCGCGGCGTCCTCGCCGTTCTGCACCACGGCCTGGAGCAGCTCCGCAGTGAGTCAACACCACCGATACCAGACAGGCACGGAAACCGGCCTGCCCACCGTCTCCAGTTCTGCCCGGCACGCACCAGCAGCTGGCTGTCCCTCTCCTGCAGCCCTAGCTGGACTTCAACACTCACCCTGAGCTCCTTCCGTGTGACGACACGGAGAAGCTCGCCGCTCTACATCACCCGATTCGTCCCCCTCGGACCGCGGGATTACCGGGGTACACGGGGAGGTGCGAGCATCACACCTAATCACAGCAGCGGAGGATGCGGGATTCGAAGGGCTCATCATTCGCGCCCAACCACGTCGGCATGCCGCTGGTATCGGCCAAGCTGAAGCTGGACTTCCTACGCCGCCAAGTCCTGATGAGCCGCAACATCAGCGGCGGACCGCTGATCTCCGTCTTCATGGGTGGGCTGAACTACCAGATCGAACATCACCTGTTCCCCTCCATGGCGCGACCCTATCTACGCAAAGCGCAACCGCTGGTCGCCGCCTACTGCGCCGCCCAAGGCGTCCCATACACGTGCACCACGCTCTGGCAGTCCTACCGCATCGTCATCGGCTACCTCAACAGCGTCGGACTACGCGGCAAGGACCCCTTCGTGTGCCCCCTGGTCGCTCAACGCCGCGCGCTTTAACTCTGCGGATTCCGGACTTGGGATACCGCTTCAGGCGGTAACGTCCGGCCAAACCCGCCGGTGTCTCGTGGTCGATCTAGTGGATCGTCCCAAAGATCGTGAGGACACGGTGAGCGGGATGCCGAGTGCCCTGACGCCGGATTCGTCGACCCCTACTGAGCAGCGTGAGCAACAACGGCGCCGGGCGTGGCGTAGCCGCTTTCCGCCAGTATGCGGTGCCAACCTCCCCAACGGCACGGAGCTCGAGGAACGGCTGCAATCAGAATCGGATGCTATCGACCGGAGGGTCACCGCCTCCTCCCGGCCCATCGCTTGGGCCCAAGTAGCAAGCTGCACGACGACGATCGCAGCAAAGTCGACTTGGATCCCGGCCTACCCTGAGCAGCCGGATGTCAGTCAGCCTGGGAAGCCCGGCCAGAGTCGGGTGTGGACGATCCCACTGAAGGACCGGCCCACGGTGAACATCCCACGATGCGGCTGCATAGTCCAATGCACCGAGGCCACCCATGGATACCCCTGCCGGCCGCTGGCCCGTGGCTGCTGGCCAGCAGCGCGGGAGTTTGCTGGTGTGGAATTTTCCCACACCGGACCGGATCGCCAGTTGGAGTAGAAGCCCGCCTTCCCGCCGTCGGCATGACGACCAGCACATCAAGACCCATGCACTCGCAAGGTCAGCTGGACGTCCGCCCATGGAGCTGCTTTCTCAAAGACTCGGCAGCCTGGTTGATGAGGCGAATGCAGATCCGGTGAGTGAAGGCTGAGCGGGACACGGTCGATCTCGCTCGAGCCGACGTGGATGCCGCGACGACTTTGGCTGACCGGTCCGCGAAACCGAGATCAAGCTGCCCTTCGACCTACGCAGCAGCTGCGGCACCTACAGACTTCGCTGAGCCAAGCAGCTTCAACCAGGGTCCAACTACTGTCCGCAAGCCGACCGACATCGAGGACGCACCCACTATCTGGTGGTGCGCCATGCCGCCGAGCTCGAGGAAACGCTCGACCCGGACCTATTCAGAGCCGGACCAGGATGTGCCGCTAGTCAACAGGCAGGTCGCGGAGATTAAGTGGGTGGGCCTGCACCCTACTCGAGGTGTAGTCGTGGAGAAAATCTGGAAGGGAGACTAGCCATGAAGCTGCGCTGGATTGACTCCAAAGGCGTAAGCGAGCCCGACCTGGCCGAGCTGCCCGCGCTGCGGAAGCGCACTGACGGATTCCTATGGCTCGATATTCCAGTGTGGAGCGACGCCGCCGAGGCGATCTTAGCGAAGGAGTTCCAGTTTCATCCGATGGCGATCAGTGAAAGCCGAAACCGTAACCACATTCCCCGAGTCCATGTGTATCCGGACCACGTGTTCATCGTCGTGCACGCACCTGAGATCGGCGCAGGCGGCCACGTGCATTATCTCGAGCTCGACCAGTTCGTTGGGGAGAACTTCCTGGTCACCGTGCATGGTCCGCAGAGCCCCAAGGTTCCGTTGCAGGCGGCGCTACAGGAGACCGAGGCTGTGGCGGCCCGGATGAAGAGCGGCCGGCTGCACCCTACCTCCACGTTTGGTCTCACGTACGCGATCGTCTCCTCGATCGCCCGGCGGGAAGCTGAGATGGTCGCCGAGATCGCCCGTGACGTCGGCCTCATGGAGCAGCGGGTGATGGCTGAGGCGGAGGCGGATCCGCACGAGTTCCTGAGCCAGCTGTTCGCAGCTCGCCATGAGCTGTTAACGATCAAGACGATGGCCGAGCAGGGCAGCGAGATCTATCGGCGGGCAATCAAGCTGACTCGATTTGTACCCTCTGAAGGGCTGGAACTGATGAAAGACGTGCTCGACCAGTACGAGACCGTCGCCCATATCAGCGACTCGCAGCTGCGGTTTTTGATAGGCGTTACTGAGTTCTATCGTGCGCGTACCGACACCAAGATGGCCATTGCCGCCGAGCGCCTCGCCGTCATCGCAGCTGTCACCCTGCCCATCACATCGCTGTCTTCGGTGGTCGGCATGAACGTCATCGTCAACGAGTCCACGCACTGGGTATGGCTAGCCATCCTGCTATTGATCATGCTAATCATCTCGTTGATCTTGCTGCGCTGGTCCCGCAAACAGGGTTGGTGGTGATAATCGGCGCAGCGCAGGCTGTTGTAGGCGGAATGGGGTGCCCCGCGGGGCGTGTGTCCGGTGCGTAGCGGCCCGCAGAGCAGCAGCCGGGTGGGACATGCGGAGCGGAGCGCCGCTAGGTACCGATCAGCGGGTTGTGCGACAGACCACCGAAACACATCTCCGGCGTCGTGGGGGGTCGGGAGGCGAGGTTTCAGCGACTCGGGCCGACCGCCGGAGGCGGTGCCGAGCGCGGCCGGGGTGGCTGCTGGCGGGGTGACGTCGTGGTTGTGCGTCTGGTCGCTGGGACGGTGGCGGTTGCGGGGTTCTGGCTCGGCGTTTGTGGTAGCTGGTCGAGGATGCGCCACCAGAGGGCTGCGGCGGGGTGGTCGTTGGGTAGGGGTCCTGCGCCGGCCGCCGACCGCACAAGGACAACCGCGTCGAAGCCGGCCCAGGCGAGATTCGTCAATCTTTCCTCCAGCTCGGGCAGGAATGAGTCTGCGGTGGCGCTGGGGGCTTCTGTGGCGAGCAGGTGCCGCCATCGCTCATCTGCGTTGGTGTCCGCGAGTCGTATGTCGAGTCGCTGTTGGAAGATTCGGGTGGCGTAGCCGAGCTGGGGTGGCCCGGTGGGTCGCAGGTCGGCGGGGTCGACCTGGGCTGCAGCGCGCCAAACCTGTACATCGGCCATCAGCTCGGCCGGCACGAGAGCGCGTAGCTGGGCGGCCCAGGCCGGCGCTTCACCTCCAACGTTGAGGCGGACTTGGCCGGCGAGCTGAGCAACCAGATCTGATCGGGCCTCCAGGTATGGCCCCCATGTGGGGTCGGCGGCGATGCGGTCGGGAATGCCGGGCAGCCAGGACAGCGGACCGCCTCGACCGCTGAGGAGGCTGGTGTCGTCCAGACGCCAGTCCAGTACGGCGGCTCGATCGTCGGCACTGCTGATCTCTTTGGCGTCGTATGCGGCACGGAGGCGTTGGTGTGGGTCGGCGCCGTCACTGGCGAGGAGGAGCAGGTGGGCACGCAGGGTCGGCCATGCCGGCTCGTCGGTTAACCCGGGCACCAACTGGTTGGCAAAGCCCTCCAATGCCTGAGCCGCACCCCTACCAACGACGTGCTCGGCAGCCATGCGCAAGGCGTCGACATAACGTTCGACCGAGTTGCCGAGCCGGACGGCGGGATCTTGCTGCTCTCGCAGCAGGGTGGTGGCGGATCGTGGGGTGTCGTCTCGGGCAAGGATCTGTTCGAGCAGCTCGGTCGCGGTGGAGGGTCGTATCGTGTCGGGCCGGATGAGGGTGTGCGGGTCGCCGTCGCCGACCAGTTGCAGGTAGATGTGAAGCGTCTCGGGTTTTGTGCCGCTTTCATATTGGCTGCACCTCGGGGTTGAGGGCAGCGTAGTGGGCTTGTTCGAACTCGATCGGCGGGAGGTAGCCGAGGGAGCTGTGGAGTCGGCGGTTGTTGTACCAGTCGACCCATCCGGCGGTGGCGTATTCCACGTCTGCCAGGCTTTTGTAGGGCCCGGTGTGGAAGACGTCGGTGTCGATGCATTCGGCCTTGTAGAGGCCGATGATCGACTCCATCAGCGCGTTGTCGTAGGCGTCGCCGACCGAGCCGATCGA
>Ga0307406_10000217_pt1 | contig 34729 bp, 36 predicted proteins | sample 322Cmetagenome_3_FD_203706 | JGI IMG/M metagenome (GOLD analysis project Ga0307406, IMG submission 203706) | Maize rhizosphere microbial communities from greenhouse at UC Davis, California, United States - 322HYB-C-2 | ecosystem: Host-associated > Plants > Roots > Rhizosphere > Soil | place...
GAGTCCGTCGCGGGCACACCCCCTTCCTGGAGTACGAGACACATGAGCACTTCGATTCCCGATCGTCCGCGCACCCTGGCCGAGAAGCTGTGGGATGACCACCTGGTCGTCAAGGGGGAGGGCGGCGAGCCCGACCTCATCTACATCGACCTCCACCTCGTCCACGAGGTGACGAGCCCGCAGGCCTTCGACGGGCTCCGGGCCGAGGGCCGGCCGGTGCGGCGCCTGGACCTCACCATCGCGACCGAGGATCACAACACCCCGACCCTCGACATCGACAAGCCGATCGCCGACCTCACCAGCCGCACGCAGATCGAGACCCTGCGGCGCAATGCCGCCGAGTTCGGGGTGCGACTGCATTCGCTCGGCGACAAGGAGCAGGGCATCGTCCATGTCGTGGGTCCGCAGCTGGGACTGACGATGCCGGGCATCACGGTCGTGTGCGGAGACTCGCACACGAGCACGCACGGCGCGTTCGGCTCGATGGCCTTCGGCATCGGCACCAGCGAGGTGGAGCACGTGCTGGCGACGCAGACGCTGCCGCTGAAGCCCTTCAAGACGATGGCGATCACCGTCGAGGGAGAGCTGAAGCCCGGCGTGAGCGCCAAGGACATCGTGCTCGCCATCATCGCGAAGATCGGCGCCAACGGCGGTCAGGGGTACGTGCTCGAGTTCCGGGGCAGCGCGATCCGCGCGCTGTCGATGGAAGGCCGCATGACGATCTGCAACATGTCGATCGAGGCCGGCGCGCGGGCGGGCATGGTCGCCCCCGACGAGACGACCTTCGCCTACGTGAAGGGCCGCCCGCACGCGCCCACGGGCCAGGACTGGGACGACGCGGTCGCCTACTGGCGCACGCTCCCGTCGGACGAGGGCGCGGTCTACGACGCCGAGGTGTTCCTCGACGCCAACGAGCTGGAGCCGTTCGTCACCTGGGGCACCAATCCCGGGCAGGGCGTGTCGCTGAGCGACGTCGTCCCCGACCCCGCGTCCTTCGACGATCCCAACGAGCGCGCCGCCGCCGAGCGCGCGCTGGAGTACATGGACCTCGCGGCCGGCACCCCGCTGAAGGACGTCGCCGTCGACGCCGTGTTCATGGGCTCGTGCACCAACAGCCGCATCGAGGATCTCCGTCAGTTCGCCTCGATCATCCAGGGGCGGACGAAGGCCGAAGGCGTCCGCGTCATGGTCGTGCCCGGATCGGCGCGCGTGCGCCTGGAGGCCGAGGCCGAGGGGCTCGACAAGATCATCACCGATTTCGGTGCGGAGTGGAGGTTCGCGGGCTGCTCGATGTGCCTCGGCATGAACCCGGACCAGCTCGCCCCCGGCGAGCGCTGCGCGTCGACCAGCAACCGCAACTTCGAGGGCCGGCAGGGCAAGGGCGGGCGCACGCACCTCGTCTCACCGCTCGTTGCCGCGTCCACGGCCGTGCTCGGTCGTCTCGCGAGCCCGAGCGACCTGCCCGCGCTCAGCCAGGAACCGACGAAGGCGGAGGTCCGCTGATGGACGCGTTCACGTCCCACACCGGCGTCGCCGCCCCGCTCAAGCGCTCGGCGGTCGACACCGACCAGATCATCCCTGCGGTGTACCTGAAGCGCGTCACCAAGACGGGCTTCGACGATGCGCTCTTCGCCAATTGGCGGCAGGATCCCTCGTTCGTGCTCAACCAGCCCGCCTACGCGGGCGCGAGCATCCTCGTCGCCGGCCCCGACTTCGGAACCGGCTCGAGCCGAGAGCACGCGGTGTGGGCGTTGCGCGATTACGGCTTCTCCGTCGTGCTGAGCCCGAAGTTCGCCGACATCTTCCGCGGCAATGCGGGCAAGCAGGGCCTCGTCACAGGGGTGATCGGCGAGCCCGAGATCGAACGCATCTGGGCGGCTCTGGAAGCGGATCCCGGCACCGAGATGACGGTCGACCTCGTCTCGCGCACCGCCCGTGTCGGTGAGTTCGAGACCGGTTTCGAGATCGACGATTACACTAGGTGGCGGCTCCTCGAAGGGCTCGACGACATCGGGCTCACGCTGCGCAATGAGGACAAGATCGCGCAGTTCGAGGCGCGCCGTGAGGCGTGGCGGCCACGGACGCTTCCTGTCCCGTAGCCCGAAGCACGCCCCTCACGACGGGGCACGCAGTCGTTTCCTCGAGATACAAGTGAGGTCCACCGGATGAACACACTCCTGAGCGAGTCCGCCCCGTCGCCGTCGGAAGGCAGCGGCGATGGAGACGAGGTCACGGTGCTGACGATCCGGGGAGGACGGCCGCTGCGCGGCCGCGTCGACGTGAAGGGCGCCAAGAACCTCGCCACCAAGGCGATGGTGGCGGCGCTGCTCGGCGAGTCGGCGAGCGTCCTGCGCGACGTCCCCGAGATCAGCGACGTCCAGGTGGTGCGCTCCCTCCTCGAGGTGCACGGGGTGACGGTCGAGGACGACGGTGACGGCGTGCTGCGGCTCGATCCCAGCGGGGCGGTGTCCGCCCACATGGAGGAGATCGACGCGCACGCCGGCGCCTCGCGCATCCCGATCCTCTTCTGTGGCCCCCTCCTGCACCTGCTCGGCCAGGCCTTCATCCCCGACCTCGGCGGCTGCCGCATCGGCGATCGCCCCATCGACTTCCACCTCGATGCGCTCCGCGCATTCGGGGCGATCGTCGACAAGCTCCCGAGCGGCATCCGGCTCTCGGCGCCCGACGGGCTGCACGGAGCCAACATCGAGCTGCCGTACCCGAGCGTCGGTGCCACGGAGCAGGTGCTGCTGACCGCCGTGCGCGCGAAGGGGACGACCGAGCTGCGCAACGCCGCGATCGAGCCGGAGATCATGGACCTCATCGCGGTCCTGCAGAAGATGGGCGCGATCATCTCCTACGAGCCCAACCGGGTCATCTTCATCGAGGGCGTGGAGTCGCTGCGCGGCTATGACCACCGCTGCATCTTCGACCGCAACGAGGCCGCCTCGTGGGCGTGTGCGGCCCTCGCGACCGACGGCGACATCTTCGTCGCCGGAGCCAAGCAGCAGGAGATGCTCACCTTCCTGAACGTGTTCCGCAAGGCCGGCGGCGACTTCGACATCGCCGAGGACGGCATCCGTTTCCGCCGCGGCGGCGCCCTCAAGCCCGTCGTCGTCGAGACCGACGTGCACCCCGGATTCATGACCGACTGGCAGCAGCCCCTCATCGTGGCGCTGACTCAGGCCGAGGGCGTCTCGACGGTGCACGAGACCGTGTACGAGAACCGGCTCGGCTTCACGCAGGCGCTGAACAAGATGGGGGCCGACATCGTCGTCCACCCCGAGGGGATCGCCTCGCCCGACCGCCGGGTGCCGCGCCGCGCTCTGGAGCAGGCGGCCGTCATCACGGGTCCCACGCCGCTGCACGGCGCCGACGTGGTCGTTCCCGACCTGCGCGGCGGCTACAGCTACGTCATCGCCGCTCTCGCCGCCGAGGGCGAGTCGACCGTCCGCAACGTCGACATCATCCGCCGCGGGTACGAGAAGCTCTTCGACAAGCTGGCGGCGCTGGGCGCCGACTTCTCGGTCGCGGGTTAGGTCGCGATGGGCACGCGTCGCCGCGCATCGGCGGAGAAGACCCGGCCGAGCGCCTTCTGGCCGGCAGCGGCCGTCGTCATCCCCGGCGTGGGGTGGTTCGCCAAGATCGAGATCGAGGGCGGCGAGCACCTCCCGGAGTCCGGGGCGTACGTCCTGGCTCCGAACCACTACAGCGAGTTCGATCCGCTGATCACCGCCGTCGCCACCTGGCGGCTGGGTCGCGCGCCCCGGTTCATGGCGAAGGAGAGCCTCTTCCGGGTGCCGGTGCTGGGAGCGCTGCTGCGCGCCACCGGCATGATCCCGGTCGCCCGAGCCTCCACCGCGGCCGCCGCCAAGCAGACGATCACCCAGGCCAAGGAACTCGTCGAGTCGGGACGGGGCGTCATCGTCTATCCCGAAGGGTCGCTCACCCGCGATCCCGACATGTGGCCGATGCGCGGCAAGACAGGAGCTGTGCGCCTCGCCCTCGTCGGCGGTCTCCCCGTGATCCCCGTCGCGACCTGGGGCGTCCAGGAGATCATGCCGCGCTACGGCAGACTCCGCTTCTTCCCGCCGCGCCGCCGCGTGCGCGTGCTGTTCGGACCGGCGCTGGACCTCGAGGAGTACCGCGCCGCGCGCACGGCCACGAACCTCGTCGCCGCCACCGACGTGGTGATGGCCGACATCTCACGCCTGCTCGGCATCCTGCGGGGACAGAACCCGCCGGCCGAGCGCTGGGACCCGAGCGTGCACGGTCAGAAGGAGACGGGCCGCCTTGAGTCGTAGGCAGGAGGGCGCGCGGCCGCGGGTAGCCGTGATCGGCGCCGGGAGCTGGGGGACGACCTTCGGCAAGGTGCTGGCCGACGGTGGCGCCGACGTCGTGATGTGGGCGCGCCGCGCCGAGCTCGCCCAGGAGATCCAGGAGGGCCACCGCAACAGCGAGTACCTCCCCGGCGTGAACCTTCCGCGGAGCATGACTGCCACGACCCACCTGTCGGAGGCGCTCGACGGCGCCGCGCAGGTGTACCTGGCGATCTCCAGCCAGGCGCTGCGACAGAACCTGAAGGCGGTGCGCCCGCTCGTCGCGCAGACCGACGCGCCGATCGTGTCCCTGATGAAGGGCGTCGAGAAGCGATCGGGGCTGCGCATGAGCCAGGTGATCGAGCAGGAGCTGCATTGCGACCCGGCGCGGATCGCCGTGGCGTCGGGTCCGAACCTCGCGCTCGAGATCGCGCGCGAGCAGCCGACGGCTGCGGTGATCTCCTCGTCCAGCCGTGAGACGGCCGAGGCGGTGGCCCTGCGCGCGCGCAACGGCTACTTCCGGACCTTCGTGAACACCGATGTGGTCGGCACGGAGTTCGGCGGAGTGCTGAAGAACCTGATCGCGGTGGCGATCGGCATCGTCGACGGTGTCGGATACGGCGAGAACACCAAGGCGTCGATCATCACTCGCGGACTGGTGGAGATGACCGACTTCGCCGTCGCCCAGGGCGCGGAGCCGGAGACGCTCCAGGGGCTCGCGGGTCTGGGTGACCTGATCGCGACCTGCCAGTCGCCGCTGAGCCGCAACAACACGGCCGGCCGGTTGCTCGGACAGGGCTACAGCTTCCAGGACGTGGTGAAGCAGATGAACCAGACGGCCGAGGGGCTGGCGTCGGTGGCTCCGGTGCTGCAGCTGGCCCGCGAGGCCGGCGTGCAGATGCCGATCGTGGAGCAGGTCAAGATGGTTCTGGACGGGACGATGGATCCGCGCGACATCGCGCCTCATCTGACGACCGACGACGACAAGCCGAAGGGCGAGAGGACGCAGGATGGACAAGGCGGCAGTGGCGGTGCTCTTCGGAGGACGTTCGAGCGAGCACTCGATCAGCTCCGCCACGGCCGGCGGGGTCCTGCGCGCGATCGACCGTGACCGCTTCCGGGTGATCCCCATCGGCATCACCCGCGACGGCGCCTTCGTGTTGGAGGACGACGATCCCGACAAGTTCGCGTTGACCGCCGGGCGCCTGCCGGAGGTCGTCGACAACGGCACCCGGGTGCGCTGGCCCGACTCCACCCGGTCCCGCGCGTTGACCGTGGTCCGCCCCGATGGGACGGCGGAGTCGCTGGGCGACGTCGACGTCGTCTTCCCGATCCTCCATGGCCGCTTCGGCGAGGACGGCACGGTTCAGGGCTTCCTCGAGCTGCTGGGCCTTCCCTATGTCGGTGCGGGGCTGCTGATGTCGGCGATCGGCATGGACAAGCACACCACCAAGAGCATCCTCAAGTCCGCCGGCGTCCCCGTCGTGCCGTGGGTCGCCTTCACGCGGAGCGACCTCGCCCGGGACCGCGAGCTCTGGGAGCGGCGCGTGCGGGCCCTGGGCCTGCCTGCCTTCGTCAAGCCGGCACGGGCCGGCTCGAGCGTCGGCGTCTCGAAGGTGTCGGCGTGGGAAGACCTGGACGCCGCGCTCGATGTCGCTTTCGCGGAGGACGCCACCGTGCTCGTCGAGCAGTCGGTGACCGGACGCGAGGTCGAATGCGGGGTGCTCGAGGGACGCGACGGCGCTCCGCCGCGCGTGAGCGTGGCCGGGGAGATCGTGATCACCGGCCGCGAGTTCTACGATTTCGAGGCCAAGTACCTCGACGCCCCCGGCATCGACCTGGTGTGCCCGGCCGCGCTTCATCCCGGTGAGCTGGCGGAGATGCAGCGCGTCGCCGCACGCGCCTTCGAGGCCGTCGGCGGCGAGGGACTGGCCCGCGTCGACTTCTTCTTCACGGGCACGGAGTTCTTCGTGAACGAGGTCAACACCATGCCGGGGTTCACGCCGATCTCCATGTTCCCGAAGTGCTGGATCGCCTCCGGGCTGCCCTACGACGAGCTCCTCACCGAGCTCATCGACCTGGCGCGGGTGCGCTGAGGGTCAGGCGGTCGGTCTGTCGGTGCACTCCGACCCCGTCGTCGGGAGCATCCGCACGGCCGACGACAGCGCTCCGAGGACCGAGCGGGCGCTGACCACGTCGTAGTCGAGGTAGACCTCGACGGCGGGCGTACGGCCGAAGGTGGTGAACCGATACCGCGGCGCCTCGGTGTCGTCGATGAGCCAGTCGATGCCGTCCACCGTCTCGCACGGGAGCGTCGACGGGCCGGAGGGCTCGAGCCCGCAGGTGAGCAGGACCGTGGTGGGTGCGCCCCACGCGCCGGTCGCCTGCGCGTCCGTCCACACGCGAGACTGTCCGTCGACCGCGGCCGGCAGTCGCACGGTCACGGCGGCGCAGTCGGGGGAGTCGGCCTCCGGTGCCGCGTCCATCGACACGGTCGTGGCGCACCCCGAGAGGAGCGCGATCGCCGCGAACGCGGCGCCGAGGAAGGCCGCGGGCCGGAGCATGCGGCGGGGCATGCGGCGGGTTCGGATCACCCTCTCAGGCTACCGTGGACTCATGAGCGCACCTCACGGCCCGACCGTCGGAGACGTGACCGAGGGCGAGCTCCTCGCGCGCATCCTGGCGGTTCTGGCGGGAGCCTCCACGGCCGTGGTCGGCCCGGGCGACGACGCCGCCGTGTTGGCGGCCCCCGGCGAGCGTGTGGTGGTCACCACCGACACGCTGGTGCACGGTCCCGACTTCCGGCTGGCCTGGTCGACGGGATACGACCTCGGCTTCAAGGCGGCCGCCGTGAACCTCGCCGACGTCGCTGCCATGGGCGCCCGGCCGACCGCCCTCTTCGTCGCCCTCGCGATGCCCGCCCGGACGACCGTCGCGTTCGTGACCGACCTCGCGTGCGGGCTGCGCGCTGCGTGCGACCGCCTCGCGCCCGGGTGCGCCGTGGAGGGCGGCGACCTGACCGCGTCCGACACGCTCACGATCGCCGTCACGGCGGTGGGTGTGCTCGACGGACGGGCTCCGGTCCTGCGAAGCGGCGCCCGTCCTGGTGACGTGGTGGCTGTCGCGGGGAACCTCGGGGCGGCCGCGCGCGGCCTCGCCGTGCTGTTCGACCGGTTCCGCGATCCGGAGGGCATACCCGTGGCGGTCGATCCCGGGGTCCTGGACGTCGCGGCCCGCGCGGACCTCGCCGCTCAGCTCCGCCCGGAGCCGCCGGTCGCTCTGGGCCCGGCCGCGGCCGACGCCGGTGCCACCGCCATGATGGACGTGTCCGATGGACTGCTCCTCGATGCGACGCGCCTGGCGGACGCCTCGGGCGTCACGATCGACCTCAGCGGGATCCCCGACGGGCCGGCGCTGCGCGGCGGCGAGGACCACGCGCTCCTGGCGACGTTCCCCGCCGGCGCGTCGCTCCCCGAGGGCTTTCGGCTCGTCGGCCGTGTGCGGGATCGACGCGTGGCAGCCGTCATCGTGGACGGAACCCCGCCGTCGGGCCCCGGCGGCTGGGATCCGCTGCGCGACTGGGATGCCGTCCGCGGCTGACCCGCCACGAGACAGTGCGCCGGCTACGGTCCGTCGTCGGTGGGGTCGGCGGAGGCGATCCACCAGATCGCGGTGTCGCCGTATCTCTTGTGACGCTGGAGGGCGAGACCGATCGGGAGAGCCGGCTCGGGCGACCGGGCCGCGCGCTCGACGATGACGAGGCCGCCCGGCGCAAGACGGGGCGTGAGCAGCGCGAGGGTCGTCGCGAGCTCCTCCTCGCCGAGGTCGTACGGCGGGTCGATGAAGACGAGATCGAACGATGCGGCCACCGTCCGCAGGAAGGCGTCGGCGGTGGACCGGTGGACCCGGATCGCGGCGCCCGGAACGGCGCGCTGCACCGTCCGGGCGTTGCGCTCGGCGACGGCGGCGGCGCGAGGTGCCCGCTCGACGAGGTCGGCCGAGGACGCTCCGCGGCTGACGGCCTCGAGGGCCAGGGCGCCCGAGCCCGCGTACAGATCGGCGACGGCAGCGCCGACCAGGACGCCGGCGGAGTCCAGCGCGCCGAAGAGGGACTCGCGGACGCGGTCGCTGGTGGGTCGGGTGCCGGCGTCGGGAACGGCGAGGGTGAGGGAGCCGGCGGCGCCGGCGATGATCCGCGTCACGTCCCCGCACCCTGGGGCGCCTCCGACAGCAGCCGCGGCTCGACGCGGCGCTCGGGGCGGAGACCGGCCTTGTCGGCGTAGAACGCCCGGACCCGGTCCATGTCTGCGGCGACGTCGCCGGTCAGCTCCATCGTGGGGCCGAGACCCGTGGTCATGGTGGTCCGGTCGACGTAGCCCAGGGTGATCGTCATCCCGGCCTCGCGGGCGATGCGATAGAAGCCGCTCTTCCAGTGGGTGTGCGGTCCGCGTGTGCCGTCCGGGGTCACCACCAGGCCGAAGACCTCGCCGGCGTGCGCGCGTGCCACGACCTCGGCGACCACACGGCCGGCATCGGTCCGGTCGACCGGGATGCCGCCGAGGCGTCGCATCACCGGGCCCCGCCACCCGCGGAAGAGGGAGTCCTTCCCGAGCCAGCGGATCGGGATCTCGAGTCTCCACGCGATGGCGAGCATGAGGACGAAGTCCCAGTTGGACGTGTGCGGCGCACCGACGAGCACGGTGGGAGCGGAGGGCGCGGGCTCGGTGCGCAGAGTCCAGCGGCTGAACGTCCAGAAGACACGGGCGACGGCGCGTCGGATCATCCGTCCACTGTACGCGGGCGTGCGACGCGCCGGCGTCGGCGGTGCTCCCTAGACTCGAGTCATGTCGTCGGTCACGCTGTCCTCGAGCCTCGAGGACGTCATCGGCGCGAAGACCGCGGCGACGCTGCGCCGCGCCTTCGGCATGGCGACGGTGGGCGACCTCCTCGCGCACTATCCGCGTCGCTACGCCCGTCGGGGCGAACTCACCCCGATCGCGTCGCTGCCGGTGGGGGAGCAGGTGACCATCGTCGCCGAGGTCCGCTCCGTGTCGGTGCGGCCGATGCGCGGACGCCCCGGCAACCTGCTGGAGGTCGTCATCAGCGACGGCGCGGGCACGGTGAATCTCACATTCTTCAACCAGCAGTGGCGCCAGGCCGAGCTCCGCGTCGGACGCCAGGGCATCTTCTCGGGCAAGGTGGGGGAGTTCAAGCAGCAGAAGCAGTTCGCCCATCCCGACTACGAGCTCTTCGACGACGAGGGCGAAGCACGCCAGAGCGCACAGGCGCGTCAACGCCAGCCGATCCCGATCTATCCCGCCACCAGCACCGTGTCGAGCTGGCAGCTCCACAAGACGATCGCCGCGGTGCTGGGCCGGGTCGAGGAGATCCCCGACCCGCTCCCCGACGAGCTGCGTCGCGCCGAGGGTCTGCTGCCCGCCCTCACCGCCGTCCGCCACCTCCATACCCCCGATGACATCGAAGAGGTCGAGCCGGCGCGCCACACGCTCCGCATGCACGAGGCGTTCGTCCTCCAGGCCGCGCTCCTGCAGCAGCGCCAGGAGGTGCGTGCCCTCGCGGCGACCGCTCGTCCCGCGGGGGACCTGCTCGAGCGCTTCGACGCATCGCTCCCGTTCGCGCGCACCCCCGATCAGGTGTCGGTCGGCGACCGCATCGAGGCGGACCTCCAGGCGGACTGGCCGATGAACCGGCTGGTGCAGGGCGAAGTGGGCTCCGGGAAGACGCTGGTGGCACTGCGCGCCATGCTCCAGGTGGCCCAGTCGGGCGGGCAGTCGGCGCTCATCGCGCCGACGGAGGTGCTGGCGGGCCAGCACGTCCGGTCGATCGCGCGCATGCTCGGTCCGCAGCTCGCTCCGGAGCTCATGCCGACCCTGCTGACGGGTCAGCTGTCCGCGGCCGAGCGACGGAAGGCGGCGCTGCGGGTGGCGTCGGGCCAGGCCCGCATCGTCGTGGGCACCCACGCGCTGCTCAGCTCGACGACGACCTTCGCCGATCTCGGCCTGGTCGTCGTCGATGAGCAGCACCGCTTCGGGGTCGAGCAGCGGGAGACGCTGCGCGCCAAGGGCACCGCACCGCACGTCCTCGTGCTCACCGCCACGCCGATCCCGCGCACCGTCGCGATGACGGTGTTCGGCGATCTCGACGTGTCCACGATCCGTACCCTGCCCGAAGGTCGCGCCGGCATCGAGACGTTCGTGGCCCCGCTGGCGGAGAAGCCGGGGTGGTTCGCTCGCGTCTGGGAGCGCATCACCGAGGAGGTCGCCCTGGGGAGGCAGGCCTTCGTCGTCTGCGCGGCGATCGACGCTGCGGCCAAGGAGGCCGATCCCGACGCCCCGACCGCTCCCGCGGTCGAGGGCGAGACGGAGCGCACGCGGTGGGGTGTCGTTCAGGTGGCCGAGATGCTCGCCCGGGACGAGTCGTATCGCGACGTGCGGGTGGAGATCCTCCACGGCAAGATGCCCGCCGACCAGAAGGACGCCGTGATGCAGGCGTTCGCCCGCGGCGAGATCGACGTCCTCGTGGCGACGACCGTGGTGGAAGTCGGCGTCGACGTGCCGAACGCCTCGACGATGGTGATCCTCGAAGCCGATCGTTTCGGAGTGTCGCAGTTGCACCAGCTCCGCGGGAGAGTGGGACGCGGCGGTCTGCCCGGGCTGTGCCTCCTGGTCACCGAGGCCGCGGTGGGAACGATGGCGCGCTCCCGCGTGCAGGCCGTCGCGCGCACGAGCGACGGCTTCGAACTGGCGGAGGTCGACCTCGAGCTCCGCGGGGAGGGGGACGTGCTCGGCGACGCCCAGTCGGGAGTCCGCTCCTCGCTCCGACTGCTCCGGGTCGTCGCCGACGCCGACCTCATCGCCCGGGCTCGCGCGGCTGCGGAGCGCGTGCTGGCCGATGATCCCACCCTGTCTGCCCACCCCGGCCTCCTCGACGCGATCGATCGGCGCGTCGGACAACAGGAGCGCGCAGCGCTCGCGAAGAACTGACGCCGGTAGGCTGGACGGCATGAACAACCGCATCGCGGTCGTCCCGGGATCGTTCGACCCGCCGACGCTCGGCCACCTCGATGTCATCCGACGGGCGGCGGCGCTGTACGACCAGCTCCACGTCCTGGTGGTCCACAATCCCGGCAAGGAGGCGATGCTCCCGCTGGCGCAGCGCCTCACCCTGCTGGAGCAGTCCGTCGCCGAGGCCGGCATCGACGGCGACATCGTCGTCGCCTCGTGGAGCATGGGTCTCCTGGTCGACTACGCCGTGGACGTCGACGCGGGCGTGCTCGTGAAGGGCATCCGCTCGCAGGTCGATGTGGCCTACGAGACGCCCATGGCGATCGTCAACCGCCACTTGGCCCACGTCGAGACGGTCTTCCTGCTTCCCGACCCCGCCCACGCGATGGTGTCGAGCTCGCTCGTGCGTCAGGTGGCCGCGCTCGGTGGCGACGTGTCGCCGTTCGTCCCCGCGCCCGTCGCACGCTTCCTCGACACCGGCGCACGAGAGAACTGAGGAGCACCGATGTCACGCAAGCACCTGAACGGTCCGTTCGTCTTCCCGGTCCGCGACATCGTCCGCCACCCCGGCGAGATGCGCGAGCATCGGGTCGAGATCCCGGCGCCCGCGAAGTGGGGGGAGGGACTGGTCTCGGTCGCGCAGGGCGAGATCATCGACCTCGACGTCAGGCTGGAGTCCGTACACGAGGGCATCCTGGTGTCGGCGCAGATCGACACCGAGTACACGGGGGTGTGCGGCCGGTGCCTCACCGACATCGCCCAGCCCCTCGAAGTCGAGTTTCAGGAACTCTTCGGGTATCCTGGTGACGAAGCGAATGACTTCGAGGTTCAAGACGACCACGTGGATCTTGAAACTCTGGTCAGGGATTCGATCGTCCTGTCGCTTCCCTTCCAGCCGGTGTGTCAGCCGGATTGCCCCGGACTCGATCCGAACACGGGCGAGAGGCTGACGTCCGACGCCGCGCCGGAGGAACCGGTCGATCCGCGCTGGGCCGCGCTGAAGGCCCTCACCCCAGACCACGACGGCGAGGCAGTGCGCCCCGCCGCCGACGACACAGAGAAGAGCTAGCCATGGCAGGTAACCCCCCGAAGCGGAAGGTCTCCCGCTCCAACACGCGTTCGCGCCGTGCGCAGTGGAAGGCCGAGGCCCCCGCGCTCGTCAAGACCGTCGAGAACGGCAAGGTCGTCTACAGCCGTCCTCACCAGGCGAAGGTCGTCACCGACTCGCAGGGTACCGAGCTGTTCCTCGAGTACAAGGGCCGCAAGGTCGCCGACGTCTGAACGACGGTCACGTCGTGACGGACGTCTTCATCGAGCACTCGGTGCTCGCCGACAAGCTCGGGGTCGACATCGACCCCGAGCTTCTGTCGCTTGCACTGACGCATCGGTCGTTCGCCTACGAGAACGGCGGCATCCCGCACAACGAGCGCCTCGAGTTCCTCGGCGACTCGATCCTCGGGCAGGCCGTCACCGTGCATCTGTTCACCCGCCACCCGCAGCTCGACGAGGGTTCCCTGGCCAAACGCCGGGCGAGCGTCGTGTCGACGGTCGCCCTCGCCGAGGTCGCGCGCAGCATCGAGCTGGGATCGCACCTGCGTCTCGGACGCGGTGAGGACCAGACGGGCGGGCGCGACAAGGACTCCATCCTCGCCGACACGATGGAGGCCGTCTTCGGCGCGACGTTTCTCTCGGCCGGCCCCGAGGCCGCGACCGCACTGGTCCTGCGCCTGCTTGAGCCGCTCATGACCGACCCGGAGCGCTACGGCGCGGCGATGGATCCGAAGACCAGCCTCCAGGAGCTCGCCGCGCGGCTGAGCCTGGCGCCGCCGGTCTACGCGGTCACCGCCGAAGGACCCGACCATCACCGCCGCTTCACGGCGACCGTGTCGGTGGGCGAGGTGTCCTGCACCGGATCGGGCTCGAGCAAGAAGCAGGCGGAGATGGCCGGAGCCCTCGCCGTCTGGCGCGAACTCTCCGCGCGTGCCTGAACTCCCCGAGGTCGAGGTCGTCCGCGCGGGCCTCGCACCGGCCGTCACCGGCGCCACGATCCTCGGCGTCGACGTGTTCGACCCACGTGCGCTGACACGTCACGTCGGCGATCCGGCATCGTTCGAAGCCGCGGTGTCCGGCCGCCGCATCGTGGCGGCGGCGCGGCGCGGCAAGTTCCTGTGGCTGCCGCTGGCCGACGAGGACGAGGACGAGGGGCTGGCTGAGGGCGAGGCGATCGTCGCCCACCTGGGAATGAGCGGTCAGCTCCTGCTCCGTTCGCCCGGGGCGGCCGCCGAGCGCCATGAGCGCATCCGTCTGCACCTCGCCCACCCGGTACACGGAGAGCTCGACGTGGTGTTCGCCGACCAGCGCACGTTCGGCTCTCTCGCCGTCGACCGTCTGGTCGCCACCCTCGACGGCGCGCCGGGCGGCTGGGGCACGCATGCTGCAGCGACGCCGTCGCAAGTGGCCCACATCGCGCGCGATCCGCTGGACCCCGCCTTCCAGGATGCCCGCTTCCGCGCACGCCTCTCACGGACGTCGTCCGCGATCAAGCGTGTGCTCCTGGACCAGACCGTGGTGAGCGGGATCGGCAACATCTACGCCGACGAGTCGCTGTGGGCGGCGCGGATCCACCCCGAGACGCCCGCCTCGTCGCTGCCGACCCGGGCGGTGAACCGTCTTCTCGAGGAGGTCCGGATCGTCTTGGAGCGCGCCCTGGCCGAGGGCGGAACCAGCTTCGACGCCCAGTACGTGAACGTCAACGGGCAGGCCGGGTACTTCGCGCATTCACTGCGCGCCTATGGCCGGACCGGCGAACCCTGCCCGCGCTGCGGTCGCCCGATCGTGCGCGTCTCGTTCACGAATCGCTCCAGCCACTATTGCGCACACTGCCAGCGCCGCCGCTGATCCTCGCCGTCACTCCAGCGTGCGCTGCCATGCCCCCGCCACGGTCAGCGGAACGAAGCCGATCGCCTCGTTCACATCGAGCATCGGCCGGTTCTCCTCGGCGTTGAACGTCGAGACGAACGGCGAGGTCGGGACGAGCTCTGCCCATCGCAGCAGGTTCGCGCACTTCACGATGGTGCCGAGCCGGCGACCTCGGTGCTCCGTGACGACGAGGGTGCCCCACTGGTTGGTGGGCCTCGTGCGGTCCTCACCGATGCCGAGCTCGTTGTAGGCGACGAGGCGACCGCTCGGGACGTGCTCGACGGCAGCCACCCCGATGAGCAGTCCGCCCGCGGCGAGGCGCCGATCACGGTGCATGACGCGCTCGACGTCCCAGGTCTCTGCCGGCACGTCGAGGTCGGACATCGGCACATCGGTCGACATCCGCGACAGGACGTAGGCGAAGGCCTCGCGGTGGCGCTCAGGGGTGGCACCCGTCCACGTCACCACGCGATAGTCGGCACCGGCGTGGGCCAGTGCCTCGTCGAGCATCCGCCGGACCGCGGCCAATGGTCCCCGCAGATCGAAGGCGCTGTTGCGCTCCACCTGCTGCAGGACGAAGCCCTGATCGAGGAAGAACCGCGACCACGCGTCCAGCGGCACGCTGCCGTGGCCGGTCGGGGCGTCGAGATGCTCCTCCGGCGCGTCGACGCGATGGATCGAGAAGGTCTGGAGGGCGGTGCGCCCCTGTTCCCGCGCGTCGTCGAGCAGCCGCCGCATCAGCAGCGCCTCGATGCCGTGCCCGCGTCCCTCGGCTGTCGTCACGAGGTCGAACTCGAGGTTGCGCGCCCCATCTTCGCGCGACGCGCTCCATTGCAGCGCTCCGACCGGCTCGCCGGCGCGGCGGACGAGGTGCCCGCCGCGCGCGACGTACCGCTGGTCGAGCCAGGAAGGGAGCATCTCCGACGGCTCCCACCTCAGGTGGTCGAGGCCGATGTCGTGGTCCACCCCACGGTTGAACACCTCGATCATGGCGACGAAGTCCCGCGCGTCCGGTGCGGAGATCGAGTCCGGCGTCGCCACCCGCTCCACGCTCAGCGTCTCGACGGTCACGTCAGGACCTTCTTCCAGGCTCCCTCGTACGCCACGGGGCGGAAGCCGATCGCCTCGTTGATGTCGAGCATGGGGCGGTTCTCCTCCGCGTTGTACGTGATCACCTTGGGGGAATCGGGAGCGATGCCGCGCCAGGTCGTGAGCGCCGCGCATTTGACGAGCTGACCCAGGCGGTGCCCGCGATGCTCCTTGAGGACCAGGGTGTCCTCCTGATTCGTCGGCCGGGTGCCGTCCGCCCCGATGGTGAGTTCGTTGAACGCGACCAGGTCCCCGCTGTCGATGTGCTGGGCGGCGGTCACGAGCACCGTCATCCCCGCATCGATCCAGCGCTGGTCATGACGGGCGACACGGTCGGCGTCCCACACCTGCTCGTCGAACTCCATGCCCGCCGCGGGAGCGTCGGTCGACATGCGCGACTTCATCCACGCGAACCCGGTGGCCCACTCGGGCGGAGTCGGCGCGGACCACTGCACGACGCGGTAGCCGACGGCCGCCGCCTCGGCCTCGGCGAGCAGGCGCGCGACCGTCGGCGCACTCTCGGCGAGATCCAGATCGCTGCGGCGCTCGATCTGCTCGAGCGTGTACCCGCGGGCGCGGAAGAAGCGGGCCGCGTGGTCCTCCGGAATCGTCCCGAACCCGGTCGGCGCACTCAGGCGGGGGCCGTCGGCCTCCGCGTGCTGCGCCCATGACTGCAGCACGGTGCGGCCGTGCTCGCGGGCGGCGCGCTCGACGATCTCGTAGGCAGCCGTTCCGATGCCCCGGCCGTGATGCGATCGCAGCAGCTCGATCAGCCAGTAGGCCGACCGTGATCCCTCCTCGTGCGGGATGTCGACACCGATACGGCCCACGAACGCGCCGTCGGCGATGACCGCCCAGCTCAGTCGTGTCTCGTCGGGATCGGGCTGGTAGTGGGGCAGGAGTTCGGTGGGCGTGAGGGCGTCGTCGTCGTTTCCGCCGATCTCGGCGTACACCGCGTTGCGCACCCGCGTCATCTCGATGAAGTCTGCGGCGTCCGCGTCGTCGATGCGGGCGGGGATGGTGAGCGGGCGGAACTCGACGTCGAGTCCGTTGATGGTGGTCATGATGATGGTCCGTTCGTCAGAAGGGGAGAGGGGCGGATGCCGGTGCTCCGAGTCCTCGAAGGTGCTCGGAGCACCGGCATGCGCGTCACAGGTGCGGGAGGCGGTGGCAGCGGAGCTGCCAGTCGCGCTCCCGGGTTGCGCGGTCGAGCTGGGCGCGGCGCGAGGTCGCGGTGCTCTGCGGCTGCGGCCTGGTGCTCCACAGGAGGAGCGCCAGGGCCACACGCAGCGCGACGCGATCGGGCAGGGCGGTCCGCGGCGTGCGGTCCTGCAGCGGGAGATGCGACAGCGGGACGGTGTCGTCGGATCGCCGACGGTCCGAGCGCTGCGGCGCGATGAGAGTGTTCATGGATGTTGCTTTCGCTGAAGAAGGGCGGATGCCGCGAGAGCGGCGGAGATCGTGCCGCAGCACGAGGGGACGGGCGAGGAATCAGCCCGGGCAGGAGACGGTCATCGAGCCCGATGACGGGCAGACTCGTCCCCTGCGGGGATCAGATGAACGCGTGCGTGCGCGTGTTCTGGAAGGCGCCGAAGGAGACGGTCCCGGTGCACGCGAGACGCGGAGTCATTCCTCCGGTGGTGTTCATGTGCATCATTTCGGGACCTCCTTTCTCAACTTCTGACGCGGAGAGTGACGATAGCGCGTGGCTGGCGCCGCCGTCAAGCGCGGTGCCGGTAGCGTGGTCGCGACAGCCGCGCGACACCTGACGGAGGACGACCGCCCATGCACCTGAAGAGCGTGACGCTCAAAGGCTTCAAGTCGTTCGCGCAGCCGACCACTTTCGCCCTGGAGCCGGGCGTCACGTGCATCGTCGGCCCCAACGGCTCGGGCAAGTCCAACGTCGTCGACGCACTGGCCTGGGTGATGGGCGAGCAGGGCGCGAAGACCCTCCGGGGCGGGAAGATGGAGGACGTCATCTTCGCCGGCACGGCCACGCGCGGACCGCTCGGCCGCGCCGAGGTGCAACTCACGATCGACAACAGCGACGGCGCCCTGCCGATCGCCTACAGCGAGGTGACGATCAGCCGCACGCTGTTCCGCAACGGCAGCAGTGAGTACGCGATCAACGGGGCGACCTGCCGGCTGCTCGACGTGCAGGAGCTCCTCAGCGACTCCGGCCTCGGGCGGGAGATGCACGTCATCGTGGGCCAGGGGCGGCTCGACAGCGTCCTCCAGGCCAGCCCGGAGGACCGCCGCGGCTTCATCGAAGAGGCCGCCGGCATACTGAAGCACCGCCGCCGCAAGGAGAAGACCCTCCGGAAGCTCGACGCGATGGAAGCCAACCTGATGCGGCTGAGCGACCTCGCCGGCGAACTGCGACGTCAGCTCAAGCCGCTGGGCAAGCAGGCCGAGATCGCGCGAGAGGCCGCCACGATCGCGGCGGTCGTGCGTGACGCGAAAGCACGCCTGTACGCCGATGAGCTCGTGTCGCTGCGCACGCAGCTCGCCGACCACACGCGGACCGAGCACGAGCGGCATGCCGAGCGGATCGTGCTGCAGGATCAGGCCGAGCAGCTCAAGATGCGCATCGATGCGTTGGAGGCCCAGCAGCGGTCCGAACGGGTCGACCGCGCACGTGCGGCGGCATTCGGGCTCGAGCAGGTGCAGGAGCGGCTGCGCGGCCTGTACTCGCTCGCCGGTCAGCGGCTCGCGCTGCTCGAAGACGACGGCCAGCTCGCGCTCGACGTCGCGACGGTGAGCCAGGCGAGCATCGACGAGGCACGCACCGACGTCGATGAGATCGCATCGGGACTGGGCGCCGCGCAGGATGCGGCGGCAGCGGCCTCGCGCGACGTCATCCGGGCCCGCGCGGAGCTCGACGCGCTGGACGCGGACATCGCCGCGCAGAGCGCGCTCGTCTCCGAGCACGACATGCGGCTCACCGCACTGCGCGGTTCGGCGGAGGCCGCCGCGTCGCGCCTGGAGGCGGTGCGCGGCGCCGTCGAGCGTCAGCAGCGGGCGCTCGACGCCGCTCTGCAGCGGCGGGTGGAGGCGGAGGAGGCTCTCGCCGGCGTCGAACCCGAGCTCGTGCCCGAGGGGTCGTCAGCCGAGTTCGCCGCCGCCTACGAGCGCGCTCAGCGCGACGCGAGCGAGGCGGAGGCGCAGGTCAGCGCGTTGCGGGAGCGCCTGCACGCCGCGGAGCGCGAGGTGGAGTCGCTCACGGCTCAGGCTGCGGCCCTCGGTCGAGCGCTCGATGTGCGCAACGCCGCTGCGGCGCTGATCGAGCGCGGCGGGGACGGGATCCGAGGTCTCGTCGGCGATGCCGTCAAGGTGACGGCGGGGTTCGAGGCGGCGATCGCGGCGGCGCTCGGCTCGCTCGCCGAAGGGGTGCTCGTCGCCGACCTGTCCTCAGCGCTCGACGTCGCCCGGACCGCGCAGGAGTCCGATCTCGGCACCGTCGACATCGCGCTCGCGGACGGCGGTCCCCTCCCCGCTCCGCGCTCGCTGGCCGGCGCCACTCCGGCCCTCGACGTCGTGACCGCACCGGACGGCGTGCGCGGCGTGCTCGCGTCGGTGCACATCGTCGACGATCTGCCCGCGGCGCACGCGCTGGCCGCCGGCCTCGCGTCCGGCGAGGCGCCCATCACCCTCGTGACCCGCGCCGGCGAGGTCGTCACCGCGTACACTGTGCGCGCCGGTTCCGGCTCGGGGCGTTCCCGCCTGGAGCTCGCCGCCGAGCGGGACGCGGCCACCGACCGCCTCAGCGAGATCGTCGTCGTCGCCGATTCGCTGCGCGAAGCGCTCTCTGACGCGCAGGGCACGTGGGACGACGCGCGGCGCCGCACCAAGGAGTCGCTGCAGACGCTGCGCGAGCACGACGCCGCGCTGGCGGCGCACAGCGAGCAGGTGAACCGGGCGACGGTGCGTCACGAGGCGGCCATCGCCGAATGCGAGCGCCTGGAGGCAGGAGTCCGGCAGGCGCAGTCCGCCGTCGCGGACGCCGAGGCTGCCGCTCGGACGGCGGAGGAAGCGCTCAGCAGAGCGCAGGCGGCGCCCCGCCCGATCCTCGACGCCTCCGCACGCGACGGCCTGCTCGCCGAGCTCGAGCAGGCCCGTGACGGCGAGATGCGTGCACGGCTCGACGTCGAGACGCTCAAGGAACGGGTGCGTGCGGGGGAGGCGCGGGTCGTCCAGCTCGAGCGGCAGCGCGAGCGCGAGCGGTCCGCAGCCGAGGAGGCGGCCCGTCGTGCCGTGCTCCGGCGGGCACAGCGGGAGATCGCGGCCGAGGTGGCCGGCCAGCTGCCCCCGCTCCTGGACTCGGTCGACCGGTCGGTGTCGCAGGCCCGTGTCGAGCTCCAGCTGGCCGAACAGGCACGCAGCGCCGTCACCGCCGAGCTCGCCGAGCTGCGCGTCCAGGATACCTCGGTGCGAGAGCGCGTGAGCGCCCTCACGGAGAGCGTGCACGGGCTCGAACTCCAGATCCACGAGAAGCGCCTGCACGTCACATCGTTGCTCGAGCGCGTCGGGAGCGAACTGAGTCTGAATGAGAATATTCTGATCTCGGAATATGGCCCCGACCAGCCGGTCCCTGGAGATGGTGAGGGTGACGACGTGCCGTTCGATCCGGCGGCCCAGCGGCGTCGGCTGCAGGACGCCGAGCGCAAGCTGGCGCAGCTCGGACGGGTCAACCCGCTGGCTCTGGAGGAGTTCGCCGCCCTGGAGCAGCGCCACGCCTTCCTGACGGAGCAGTTGGCCGATCTCACCCAGACGCGCGCCGATCTGCTCACGATCATCGACGAGCTCGACGAGCGGATGCAGACCATCTTCCTCGCCGCGTTCGAGGACACGAAGGTCGCCTTCGGAGAGGTGTTCCCCATCCTGTTCCCCGGCGGCGCCGGCAGCATCTCACTCACCGATCCCGACAACCCCCTGACCACAGGCATCGAGGTGTCGGTGCGTCCGGTGGGCAAGAAGATCGAGCGGCTGTCGCTCCTGTCCGGCGGAGAACGCTCGCTCGCCGCCGTGGCGCTCCTGACGGCGATCTTCAAAGCGCGCCCGAGCCCGTTCTACATCCTCGACGAGGTGGAGGCCGCCCTCGACGATGCGAACCTGGGTCGCCTCCTCGGGGTGTTCGAACAGCTGCGGGCGTCGAGTCAGCTGATCGTCATCACCCACCAGAAGCGCACCATGGAGATCGCCGACGCCCTCTACGGCGTCTCGATGCGCCAGGACGGCGTATCGGCGGTCGTCGGGCAGCGCGTGCGGGAGCACGCGGTCTCCTGACCGCCGCTGCGGCATCTCGACGCGCGCCTCTCGGCCTAGGCTGGACGTATGGCGGAGAACTCCTGGTCGCTCGGTCGCGCGCTGCGTGGCATGTTCGTCAAGCCCACGATCGACGAGACGACATGGGAGGACCTGGAGACCGCCTTGCTGACGGCGGACTTCGGACCGGATATCACCGAACGGCTCCTGGACGAACTGCGCGAGAAGGTCGACCGTTTCCGCACCACCGATCCTCGTGACCTGCAGCGCATGCTCAAGGAGACCCTCGAGGAGCACTTCGCCGCCTTCGACTCCACGCTGCGGCTCACCGAACGCCCCGCCGTGGTCCTGGTGGTCGGTGTGAACGGCGTCGGGAAGACCACCACGATCGGCAAGCTGGCGGCGTACCTGCGCCGCTTCGAGCGGAGCGTGGTCGTGGGCGCGGCCGATACCTTCCGCGCGGCCGCCGTGGACCAGCTCGCCACCTGGGCGGAGCGGGGCGGGGCGGCGATCGTGCGCCCTCAGCACGAGGGACAGGACCCGGCGTCGGTCGCGTATCAGACCATCGAGCACGCGGTGCAGACCGGCACCGAGATCGTGCTCGTCGACACCGCGGGGCGTCTTCACACCAAGGGCGGGCTCATGGACGAGCTCAGCAAGATCCGCCGCGTCGTGGAGAAGCTCGCGCCGATCAGCGAGGTCCTGCTCGTCCTGGATGCGACCACGGGGCAGAACGGTGTGATGCAGGCGCAGGCCTTCCTCGAACACGCCGGCGTGACCGGGCTCGTGCTGACCAAGCTCGACGGCTCCGCCAAGGGGGGCTTCGTCCTCGCCGTCCAGGAGCGCACGGGGATCCCGGTCAAGCTTCTCGGACAGGGCGAGGGGATCGGCGACCTCACCGGCTTCACCCCGCACGTGTTCGTCTCGGCTCTGGTCGATTGAGGTTCTCGACATGCGCTCCGAGGCTCGCATGATGGCCGAGAGGGTGGTTGCATAGGGCCATGGCGATCGAGCACGACTACTTCGGCCTGCTGGAGTCGGGGCCGGACGGATCGATCTTCTGGAGCGAGGCGATCGACTTCGGCGACCAGAGGGTCACCGTCGATCTGACCGCGCCCGACCAGGACGACGTCTCGCCGGCCGCGCTGGACGTGGCGGCCGCCATGATCTCCTCCCTCGAGGCGATCGATCTGCAGGCGCGCAACGCCATGGTCTCCGAACTCGACGATCGCACCAGCGAGGTGACCGAGTACATCCTGCAGCAGCAGGAGCAGATGGGCGAGGAGATCGAGGACTTCCTCGTCGACATCTCCGGGGACGTCCACATCGATGTGATCCGCTCGCTCCAGCTGGTGAGCATGACGATCCTCGCCGATGAGCACGGCGGTTCCGATCCCTTCGCCGTGCTGGAATACGCCCTCGACCGGGACGCCACCGACGAGGTGCTGCTGGTGAACCTCACCAGCGACGGTGCCGTGCAGTCGGTGACCAGCGCCGACTGAGCGCGGATGCCAGAAGTCGACGACGTCCGGCGGGTCATCCTGACGCTGCCGGGCGCCGAGGAGCGGCAGACCACCGGCGGGGCGGCGTGGTTCGTGCGGGGCAGGCTCTTCGCCTGGGAGTGCCACCCGTGGCCCAGCATCCCGGAGGCGGTGCGCGCGGTGATCCTGGCGGAGCCCGTCGTCGGAGCGAAGGTCGGGGACGCCGACGACGCGCGGGCGCTGCGAGAGATGGATCCCGCTGTCTTCCTGCCGCAGACGACCCGGTGGGGCGAGCCCAAGATCGCGTTCCGGCTGCGAGCGATCGACCCGGGCCACCTGGGGGAGCTTCTCGTCGAAGCCTGGCGCACGCAGGCGCCGAAATACCTCGTCCGCGAGTGGGAATCCGTGGGCTAGACGGCCTGTGCGAACCCTCCGTCGGCCGTCAGGTGCGCCAGGTGGGCGGGGATCTCGCGACCGTGAGACGCCATGGACTGCGCCCACAGGCGTCCGGCACGGTAGGAGGAGCGCACGAGCGGACCGGCGAGGACGCCGAGGAAGCCGATGCGCTCGGCCTCCTCTTTGAACGCCACGAACTCCTCGGGCTTCACCCATCGCGCCACCGGGAGGTGGCGGGGGGTCGGCCGCAGGTACTGCGTGATCGTGATGATGTCGGTGCCCGCATCGCGCAGGTCCTGCAGCGCCTGAACGACCTCCTCCGGCTCCTCGCCCATGCCGAGGATCAGGTTGGACTTCGTGATGAGTCCAGCGGCGCGCGCCTGCGTGAGCACGTCGAGCGAGCGCTCGTAGCGGAAGGCGGGGCGTATGCGCTTGAAGATGCGGGGCACCGTCTCCACGTTGTGGGCGAAGACCTCCGGCCGGGCGTCGAAGACCTCGGACAGGAGTGCCGGATCGCCGTTGAAGTCGGTGGCGAGCAGTTCGACGCCCGTGCCGGGGTTGCGCGCGTGGATCTGGCGGACGGTCTCCGCGTTCAGCCAGGCGCCGCCGTCGGGGAGGTCGTCGCGCGCGACGCAGGTCACGGTGGCGTAGCGGAGCCGCATCCGCTCGACGCTCTCGGCGACGCGTCGGGGCTCGTCGACGTCGTAGTCGGCGGGCTTGCCGGTGTCGATCTGGCAGAAGTCGCAGCGGCGGGTGCACTGCGAGCCGCCGATGAGGAACGTCGCCTCGCGGTCCTCCCAGCACTCGTAGATGTTCGGGCAGCCCGCCTCCTGGCACACGGTGTGCAGCTGCTCGTCCTTCACGAGGGCGTGGAGGGCCTGATACTCCGGGCCCATCCGGGCCTTCGTCTTGATCCAGTCGGGCTTGCGTTCGATCGGCGTCTGCGCGTTGCGGACCTCGAGCCGGAGGAGTCGTCGCCCCTCGGGCGCGGCCTGTCCGGCGCTCTGCCCGCCGCCGGGCTCGGTGCCGCAGCTCACGCGGCGACCGCCGCATCGAACGCGGCCTCGAAGGCCGATGCGACCGTGTCCACGACATCGGCGGGAGAGATGTCGGCGCCGGCGATCTCGCTCAGCGTCGTGACGCCGGCGTCGGAGATGCCGCAGGGCACGATCTGGGAGAACGGGAGAAGGCTGTTGTCGCAGTTGAGCGCGAACCCGTGCATGGTCACTCCGCGCTGCACCCGCACGCCGATGGCGGCGATCTTGTCCTCCGACAGGGGCCGCCGCACCCACACCCCGCTGCGGCCCTCCACGCGATAGCCCTCGACGTCGAACGCGCGCAATACCTCGATCAGCACGGCTTCGAGTCTGCGGACGTGCGCCACGACATCGACGGGTTCCGCAAGGCGCACCAGCGGGTATCCGACCAGCTGGCCGGGCCCGTGCCAGGTGATCTTCCCGCCGCGGTCGACATCGATCACGGGAGTGCCGTCGGTCGGACGCTCGTGGCGCGCGGTACGGGCGCCGGCAGTGAACACCGGCTCGTGCTCGAGCAGGAGCAGGGTGTCGGGTCGGGCTCCCGCGACGATCTCGCCGTGCAGCCGGCGCTGGAGCTCCCAGCCGTCGACGTAGGGAACGAACGTCGGTGCGAGACCGATCGTCTGGATGTCGAGCACGGCGTCTCCTTCGTCTGTTACTGGACTGCGTCCAACAATAGCCTGGATAGGCTGACACCATGAGCACCGGTCGCCCCAGGTCATCGTCCCGCGAGGTCCTCGCCGAGGCCGCCTGCGAGCTCTTCCTCGAGAAGGGGTACGAGGGCACCACCGTCGGCGAGATCGCGATCCGCGCCGGTGTCAGCCGGTCGAGCTTCTTCAACTACTTCTCGTCGAAGTCGGACATCCTGTGGGCAGGCCTGGACGCTCGCCTGGATCAGGTCGAGATCGCGCTGGACACAGGCGCCGACCTCCGCGAGACGCTGTCGGGGATCGGGGAGGAGTTCGCGCCGGATGCCCTCGCGCTGGCGCTCGTGAACGCGCCCGCGATGGGGATCGAGTCCGAACTCGTCCGCGAGTCCGCCGGACGCCGCGGACGGATCGCGGATGCCGTCGCGCGGCGCCTCCGCGGCGTCGGCGCCGGAGCGCTCGAGGCCGAAGTGGCCGGTGCCGCCCACGGCGGCGCGGTGTTGGCGGCCATCGGCGAATGGGCCCGACGCGGCGCGGGGAGCACGTCTCTCGTCGACGTGCTCCGCCGTGCGCTCGATGCGGCGGCGCCCACGCTCCCGCGCGCGGTGCGTCAGCTGCGTGTCGTCGCGCGCGCCGACCACTTCGACGGCGCGGTCCGCTTCTACCGCGACGTGCTCGGCATGTCCGAGCTGGACGCGTATCAGGGCGACGGCGGCGCGCGCGTGGTCATCCTCGATGCCGGACGCGCGACCCTGGAGCTGGCCAATGCCGCCCAGATCGATCTCATCGACGCCGTGGAGACCGACGGCGGCGCACCGAGCGAGCGGATCCGGCTGGGCGTCGAGGTCGAGAACGCGGTCGAGACGACGTCATCGCTTCTGGAGGCGGGAGCGCTCCTGGAAGCCGCACCACGGGAGACGCCGTGGCGATCCCGCAACGCGCGCCTCCGCGGCGCCGCCGGACTTCAGCTCACGGTGTTCCAGGAACTCGACGCGACCTGAGCACCGCGCGGCCTCGGCGGAGGAGCTCCGCGCCGCCACGCTGCGGTCGGCCGCGTCCGCGCCGCGCGCCTCCCGTAGAATCGGGGCATCATGGCGACTTTCGGCACACTCTCCGACCGGCTCACAGAGACCTTCCGCAATCTGCGGACCAAAGGCAAGCTCACGCCCGCCGACGTCGACGGCACCGTGCGCGAGATCCGTCGCGCGCTCCTGGACGCCGACGTCGCGCTCGTCGTCGTCAAGGACTTCACGGCGAAGGTGCGCGAGCGCGCCCTGGGAGACGAGGTCAGCCGCGCGCTGAACCCGGCCCAGCAGGTCGTCCAGATCGTCAACGAGGAGCTCGTCGGCATCCTGGGCGGTCAGCAGCGGCGCCTGCAGTTCGCGAAGAACCCGCCGACCGTCATCATGCTCGCGGGTCTGCAGGGATCGGGGAAGACGACATTCGCGGGCAAGCTCGCCCGCCTGCTCGAGAAGGAGGGTCACACGCCGCTCCTCGTGGCCGCCGACCTCCAGCGACCCAACGCGGTCAACCAGCTCCAGGTCGTGGCGCAGCGTGCCGGCGCCGCCGTCTTCGCGCCGGAGCCGGGCAACGGGGTCGGCGATCCCGTGCGCGTGTCGCGCGACGGTGTCGAGCATGCCCGGCGCCAGCAGCACGATGTCGTCATCATCGATACGGCCGGCCGCCTCGGCGTCGACGCGGAGCTGATGAAGCAGGCCGCCGACATCCGCCGCGCCGTCGATCCCGACGAGGTCCTCTTCGTCATCGACGCCATGATCGGCCAAGACGCCGTCAACACGGCGAAGGCGTTCCAGGACGGCGTGGACTTCACGGGCGTCGTGCTCTCCAAGCTCGACGGCGACGCCCGCGGCGGCGCCGCGCTCTCGGTCGCGTCCGTCACCGGCCGCCCCATCATCTACGCCTCGACGGGAGAGAACCTCGAGGACCTCGAGGCGTTCCACCCCGACCGCATGGCGAGCCGCATCCTCGACCTCGGCGACATCCTGACCCTCATCGAGCAGGCGCAGGCCGCCTTCGACGAGGAGGAGGCCAAGAAGGTCGCCGAGAAGCTCGCGACCGAGCAGTTCACCCTCGAAGACTTCCTCGACCAGATGCAGCAGCTCAAGAAGATGGGCTCCATGAAGAAGATGCTCGGGATGCTCCCGGGCGCCGGCAACATGAAGCAGCAGCTGGAGAGCTTCGACGAGCGCGAGATCGATCGCACCGAGGCGATCATCCGCTCGATGACGCCGATGGAGCGCCGCAACCCGAAGCTGCTCAACGGCTCGCGACGACTGCGCATCGCGCGCGGCTCGGGCATGACGGTCACCGACGTGAACCAGCTCGTCCAGCGTTTCGACCAGGCCGCCAAGATGATGAAGACCGTCGCGCGAGGTGGAGTGCCCCAGATCCCGGGGATGGGACCGATGGGGGGCAAGCCCGGCGCCTCCAGCAAGCGGGGCGCGAAGCAGAAGAAGGGTGGCGGATCCCGGTCCGGCAACCCGGCGAAGCGTGCCGCCGAGAACGCCGGTCTCGCCGCCACCGCCGCTGCTCCGAGCGGATCCGGCTTCGGACTGGGCGCCGCACCGCAGCCGTCGGAGGCGGATCTCGCCGAGATCCAGAAGCTGTTCGGCAAGGGCTGAGACACGCTCCACCGGGGTCTCCGGACCCCGGCTCCCTCGCCGCTAGGCTGATCGTGCGGGGTCGTCTGGGGACGTCGGGGGAGATACGGCAGAGGAAGTGTGACGAGCAGAGTCTCGACCAGCAGGGTCTTCGAGCGCGACACGCCGCTCTTCCGTGAAAGCGCCAGCGGCCGAGTGGACAAGTTCCCTCGCAACGCGTGGGCCCGGTGGGGGCTCCGACTGCTGATCGCGGCGTTCTACGCGGGAGTGGCCACCTGGTTCCACCTCGCGACCGCCGGCGGCTGGGCCGGCACGGCGAACGCCGCTCTCGCCGACCGGGTGGCGTTCCTGCGCGCCGGGGGAGCACCCGAGGAGGGCCTCGGCGTGATCGGCGCCCTGTATCCGCCGCTCACGAGCCTCGTCGCCATGCTCGTCCCCGGGGGTGCGTTCGGCCTGGCGATCGCGGGCAGCCTCGTGGCGGGCTTCATGCTGCAGATGGTCGTGCAGTCCATGCGACGCCGGCAGTTCCCGCTGTTCGTCCGACTCGTCTTCGTCTTCACCCTGGGCGCCACCCCGGTGTTCGCCTACATCGCCACGACGAACTTCGAGGCGATCGTCGGGCTGATGTTCTTCGGCCTCGGGATGATCGACCTCGTCAGGTTCGTGACCTGGGCCAACACGCAGGCCGGCTTCCGCGCCGGGATCCTGTTCGCATGCGCCGCGTTCTCCGACTCGACGGTCACCTTCACCGCGCTGGTCGCGGCCATCGCCGGTACGCTCATCATCCAGTCCCGACCCGGCGCGCGACTGGCCAACGCGTTCGTCGTCGCGTTCCCCACCCTCACGCTCTTCGCTTCGCTCGCGCTGCTCGGCATCGCCTTCGGCGCCGGGCCGCTCGCCATGCTGCGCGGAGACCTGAGCTGGAGCCCGGAGCGCTTCGACGCGATGCTGGACTTCTTCGCGAGCCCGGCGGGCGTCGTCTACTTCGCTCCCGTGCTCCTGCTCGTGGTGACGAGCTTCGCGCTCCGCTTCCCCGGCACGGCGCTCATCGCGGTGCTGCTGACCGCCAGCACGCTGATCGCCTTCGTCCTCGGCCTCACACCCCCCGGCACCGCCGGCATCAACTACACGCTCATGCTGCTGCTGGCGATCGCGATCGTCCCCACGCTGACGACGCTCGCCCACCGGCTGCTCACCTCCGCCGTGTCGCTCGTGCTGTGGCTCATCGGATGGCTCACGACGCTGCAGTGGCGGACCCTCGCAGACTGGGTCAGCGTGCTGGGAGGAGTCTCATGACCGTCGACCGTTCCGAACTCCTGACGCCGGAGCTTCGCACCCGCTACGTGCAGGAGGGATGGGTGCCGATCGGCCGCAACGGCGACACCGTCATCATCGGCGCCTCGCGCGAGCTCGGCCGCGCGGCGCGCAGCGCGGTCAGTGCGGCGGTCGGCGGACCGATCATCGTGGAGCCCCTCGCCCAGCGGGCGATCGTCGACCGCGTCGTCACGCACTTCCGCGACGAGTTCGCCGATCAGGCCGCGAACGGCCTGTACCAGACCGATCCCGGGCTGTCGGCCCGGCACGTGCTCTCCCGCTCGCAGCAGGTCGGCCTCCTCGTGCTCCTCGTCGTCGTGGTCGCGGCGCTCGTGCTGTGGACGCTTCCGACGGTCGTGGTCGGGATCGCGGTCGCCAGTGTCGTCTTCCTCGCGAGCACGCTCTTCAAGTTCTCCGTCGCGCTGCACGGCTCGCGCTATGACCTCGTGCAGCGCGTCGACCCCGCGTCGATCGCCGCGCTCGACGACGCGGAGCTGCCGATCTACACCGTGTTGGTGCCGGTGTTCCGCGAGGCGCGCATCGTCGGGCGACTGGTCGAGAACCTCGGACGGCTCGACTATCCCGCCGAGAAGCTCGAGGTCATCATCCTCGTCGAGGAGGAGGACGACGAGACGCGGGATGCCCTCGCCGTCTCGTCGCCGCCGGAGAACTTCCTCGTCGTCACCGTGCCGAAGGGGGCACCGCAGACCAAACCCCGGGCGTGCAACGTCGGTCTGGAGGTGGCCCGCGGGGAGTTCCTCGTGATCTACGACGCCGAGGACGCCCCCGAGCCGGACCAGCTCAAGAAGACCGTCATCGCCTTCTCGCGCTCCGATGCCGCGACGGTGGTCATGCAGGCATCCCTCAACTACTTCAACGCCCGCGAGAACGTGCTGACCCGCATGTTCGCGCTCGAGTACAGCTACTGGTTCGACTACATGCTCGCCGGCCTCGATGTGCGGGACCTCCCCATCCCGCTCGGCGGCACCTCCAACCACTTCCGCACCTCCGCGCTCCGCGAACTCGGTGGGTGGGACCCGTACAACGTCACGGAGGACGCGGATCTTGGCATCCGCGCAAGTGCGCTCGGCTACCGCGTGGGCGTCGTGGACTCCACCACGATGGAGGAGGCCACCAGCCGGATGGGCATCTTCATCGGGCAGCGCAGCCGCTGGATCAAGGGCTATATGCAGACCGCGCTCGTCCATGCGCGCCGTCCGGGCCGGCTGATCGCTCAGGTCGGGCTCCGGCGGTTCTTCTCCTTCGCGCTCCTCATCGCGGGTACACCGCTCACCTTCCTCGGTGTCATCCCGTTCACCGCGCTGCTCCTCGCCTCGTTCGCGATCCCGTGGCTCGACCTCTCCGACGCCTTCCCGCCCCTGGTCCTGTGGCTGTGCCTGCTCAATTTCCTCATCGGCAACGGGCTGATGGTCTACCTGAACATGATGGGGCCGTACAAACGCGGCTCCTTCTGGCTGGTCGGCTGGGCGCTCCTGAACCCCGTGTACTGGCTCCTGCACTCGGCGGCGTCGTACAAGGCGCTGTGGCAGCTCATCACCAAGCCGCACTACTGGCAGAAGACCGAGCACGGCATGTCGACGTTCGAGTTGCACGATGCCGTCCCCGAGGACGTCCGCGATCATGCGTCCGTTTCGGAGCCTTCGCGCTCTCAGTGACCGAGCGACGCCAGGTGATCGCGGAGGGTGGGCCCGGCGCGGAACTCGCGGATGAGATGCTGGACGACCTCGTGGAGATCGCCGTCCGCGGCCTCGGCGACGAGGACCTGTCGCGCGTGGCTCGCACCCTGGGTGAGGATCGTCTCGATGCCGGCGAGCTCGCGGGCGCAGTGGAGATGGTCCGCGATCGGCGCGAGCTCCGCGACCGTGTCGCGCAGGTGATCGACGACCGGGCGCTGGGTGCCGTCGCGATCGACGATGACGCGCGCACCGAGTCCGTACCGCGCCGCACGCCACTTGTTCTCGCGGACGAACCACGGCGGGATCGTGGGGAGCTCCCGCCCCTCGTCCAGTTCGCGGGAGAAGTACTCGACGAGCACCTGGACGAGCGCTGCCACCGCGGCCAGTTCGGGTAGGGTCGACATCCCGTCGCAGGCGCGCACCTCGATCGTGCCCCACCGCGGGGCAGGCCGGATGTCCCACCGCACCTCGGTCGCGTCGGCCATGACCCCGGTGCGGACCATGTCGTCGAGGTAGGACTCGAACTCGGCCCAGGTGGTGAGCGGCCAGGGGAGGCCGGCCGTGGGCAGCTGCTGGAAGACGAGGGCGCGGTTGGACGCGTAGCCGGTGCGCTCTCCGGCCCAGAAGGGGCTCGACGCCGACAGCGCCTGGAGGTGGGGGAGATACACCGAGAGTGCGTTGATGATCGGGAAGACCTTGTTGACGTCGTCGACGCCGACATGGATGTGGATGCCCCAGATCATCATGTTGCGTCCCCACCACTGGGTGCGCTCGATGAGGTTGTGATAGCGGGTCTTGTCGGTCACCTGCTGGTCGAACCACTGCGCGAACGGATGGCTCCCGGCGCACAGCAGCTCGATCCCACGCGGTGTCGTCAGAGTCCGCACGTGGGCGATCGCGTCGGCGATGTCGTCGACCGCGGCCGCGACGGTGTCGCCCACCCCGCTGGTGACCTCCACGGTGTTCGTCAGGAGCTCCCCGGTGACGGTGTACCGTTCCAGCCGCGTGCGCTCCTCGAGCTCGGGGAGGAGTTCCGGCGCGCGGGGGACCAGATCGCCGGTCTCCGGGTCGGCAAGCATGATCTCCCACTCCAGCCCCACGGAGGAGCGGGCGGATGTCGCGAACGGCACCGTCATGCGCACAGTCTGACACGGCAGAGCCGAGTGGTTCGCAGCATGCGTCATGATCTGGCAAAATGGATCGCTGGACCTGTTGCTCGACCCTCTATCCGGCAGAGGTCCGCCCTCAGAGCTCCCGCCGGGTGTGCACCCCACTCTCCAGGCGACGTTCATTACTTCCCAACACCATTCAGGAGAATTGTGGCTGTCAAGATCCGTCTGAAGCGTCTCGGCAAGATCCGTGCGCCGTACTACCGCATCGTCGTGGCCGACTCGCGCACCAAGCGCGACGGTCGTGTCATCGAGGAGATCGGCAAGTACCACCCGACCGAGGAGCCCTCGTTCATCGAGGTCGACTCCGAGCGCGCGCAGTACTGGCTGTCCGTCGGCGCACAGCCGACCGAGCAGGTCGCCGCGCTGCTCAAGCTCACGGGCGACTGGGGCAAGTTCAAGGGCGACAAGGACGCCGTCTCGACCGTGAAGACGGCCGAGGCCAAGTCCGAGTTCGTCGTGGACGACTCCAAGAAGTCGGTCATCAAGCCCAAGGTCGAGAAGAAGGCCGAGGAGCCCGCTCCGGCCGCCGAGACCGAGGCCCCGGCGGACGCCGCCGAGGCAGAGACCACCGAGGCCGAGTAAGACCGTGCTGGCCGCCGCGCTCGAACACGTCGTCAAGGGGATCGTGGATCACCCCGACGATGTCACCGTCCGTTCTTCGACGTCGCCGCGAGGCGACGTGCTCGAGGTGCGCGTGCACCCCGACGACCGTGGACGGGTGATCGGGCGCGGCGGACGCACCGCCAAGGCTCTGCGCACGCTGATCACCGCGCTGGCCGACGGCGCCCGCGTGCGCGTCGACGTCGCGGACGACTGAGATGGCGGCCTCCGGAGCCGCGCGCACGCAGTTGCGCGTCGGCCGTCTCGTCAAGGCGCACGGGCTCAAGGGCGCCCTCAAGCTCGAGCTGTACACCGACGACCCCGATGGGCGTTTCGTCCCCGGCGCCGTCTTCACGCTTCAGGTTCCGGAGTCATCGCCCTGGCACGGCAAGACCGTCACCGTGCGCGAGTTCCGTTGGATGAACTCCCACCCGGTGGTCTTCCTCGAGGGCATCGACGACCGCGACGCCGCCGAGTCGATCGTCCGGGCCATCCTCTGGATCGACCAGGAGGAGGCCGCCGGCGCCGAGGACGACGCCTGGTACGACCACCAGCTGGTCGGACTCGACGTCGTCCGTGACGGTGCCACGATCGGCCGTGTCGTCCGCGTCGATCACCTTCCGGCCCAGGACCTCCTGATCGTCAAGCTCAGCGGCGATCCGGACGGAGAGGTGCTGGTGCCGTTCGTCGCAGCGATCGTCCCCGAGGTCGACGTCGCCGCCGGCCGCGTGGTCGTCACCCCGCCCGCCGGGCTCTTCGAGGAGCTGCCGGGCGACGATGCCGACGATCCGCGTCCCGCGGAGGGCACCGCCGAGGATACGGCGACCGAGGACTGACGTGCGCATCGACGTCGTCTCGATCTTCCCCTCCTTCTTCGACGTCCTCGAGGTCTCGCTGCTCGGCAAGGCCCGGGCGTCGGGTCTGCTCGACGTGCGGGTGCACGACCTGCGCGAGTACACCCACGACCGCCATCGCACGGTCGACGACACGCCCTACGGCGGTGGGGCCGGCATGGTCATGAAGCCGGAGCCCTGGGGCGAGGCGATCGACGAGATCGTCGCGTCCGTGGCGACCGATGCCCGGCCGACGTTCGTCTTCCCCTCGCCGGCGGGCGAGCGGTTCACCCAGGCCACGGCCCGCGAGTTCGCGGAGCTGCCGCATCTGGTGTTCGGATGCGGGCGCTACGAGGGCATCGACGAACGCGTCTTCGCCTACGCGGCGACGCGCGGCGATGTGCGCCTGGTGAGTCTCGGCGACTACGTGCTCAACGGCGGCGAGGTGGCCGCGATGGCGATCATCGAGGCCGTGGGACGCCTGATCCCGGGCGTGGTCGGCAATCCCGAGAGCCTCGTCGAGGAGTCGCACGAGGACGGCCTTCTGGAGTACCCGTCGTACACCAAGCCCGCCAGCTGGCGCGGCTACGAGGTCCCCGACGTTCTCCTCAGCGGTCACCACGGGCGCGTCGCCGATTGGCGTCGGGCGCAGCAGGTCGAGCGCACTCGCGCCCGCCGACCCGATCTGCTTCCGGAGTGAACCGCGCGTAGAACGCGGTCAGTCGTCGTGGAGCCCGCGCAGCGCTCCGATGACCTGCTCGTGCCAGGCGCGGGAAGCCGGGAGCGCGCCGGTGTACATCGGCGTGTCGTGGGTGACGCCGAGATAGCGCACCACCGTCGCCTCCACCCCGCCGCGCCGGAGCGCCGCACCGTAGGCTGCGCCGTCGCGCCGCAGGGTGTCGTACTCGGCTGTCAGGATCAGCGCCGGCGGAAGTCCCGTGTGGTCCGCCGCGCGCAACGGAGAGGCATAGGGATGGCGGGCCTGCGCGGGTGAGGACAGGTACGTGCGGGCGATCGAGCGCAGCTCACGGAGCACGATCAGCGCCGGCACGCCCATGCGCCAGGTGGGCCGGACGTCGATGTGGCACCCGGTGAGGTCGGTCACCGGCACCTCGAGCACCTGCAGCCGCAGACGGTGGCGGCGGCGATCGCGGTTCATGAGGGTGACGGCGGCCGCGATGGCGCCGCCGGCGGAGGTGCCGGTGACCGCCAACCGGCTGGGGTCGACGTCGAGAGCGGCGCTCTCGCGCACGAGCCATTCGAGCGCCGCATGTCCCTGCTCCACCTGCGTCGGGAACCGATGCTCGGGCGCGAGGTCGTAGGCGACGGCGATCACCACGATGTCGGCCTCCGCGGCGCGGCGTCGGCACGCGGCATCGGTGGTCGGATAGTCGATCCCCCCGATGCGGAAGGCGCCGCCGAAGAAGTACAGCGCGGCCGGGCGCACCCGTCCGTCCGCGGCCGGCCGGTACACCCGCACCGTGACGTCGGGGAAGCCCGCGACGGCGATCGTATGGTCTGTCGTGATCACCTCGGGTCCCGGCGTCCCGGCTCCGGCCAGTTCGTCGCGATCCCAGGCGAGCGCTGCCCGCCGATGCCGGGCGCGGGCGCGCGCGGATCGCTCGGCGCGGGTCGGTGCGGTGGTCGGGGACGGGGCGGGAGTCGCGCTCGGGGAGCCGGATGCCGAGGCCGTCGCCCGCGAGGCGGTACCCCACGGCGCGCCCGAACGCAGCCGCTGGAGCGCCTGACGCAGCAGATAGCGCCGGTGCCTGCGCAGGCGATCGGCGAAGTAGGGGTCCAGCTGCATGATCGCCGGGTCAGCGGACGCCGAGGAAGCTGCGATCGGTGAGCACGACGGGTCCCTCCGAGGTGATCGCCACGGTGTGCTCCGAGTGCGAACCGCGGGAGCCGTCGACGCTGCGCAGCGTCCATCCGTCGGGATCGGTGACCAGCTCGTCGGTCGTGCGCAGGAACCACGGCTCGAGGGCCAGGACGAGTCCGTCGCGCAGCGGGTATCCGCGGCCGGGCTTGCCGTCGTTGGCGACGTGCGGGTCGCCGTGCATCGTCCGGCCCACGCCGTGGCCGCCGAAGTCGGTGTTGATGGAATAGCCGTCCGCGCGGGCGACCTGGGCGATCGCGTGGGAGATGTCGCCGATGCGGTTGCCGACGACGGCGGCGTCGATGGCCGCCGCGAGGGCGCGCTCGCTGGTGTCGATCAGCGCGAGATCCTCGTCGCGCGCGGTGCCCACGACGAAGGAGACCGCCGAGTCGGCCACCCAGCCGTCGACCGACGCAGCGAAGTCGAGGGTGACCA
>Ga0307406_10000218_pt1 | contig 34667 bp, 25 predicted proteins | sample 322Cmetagenome_3_FD_203706 | JGI IMG/M metagenome (GOLD analysis project Ga0307406, IMG submission 203706) | Maize rhizosphere microbial communities from greenhouse at UC Davis, California, United States - 322HYB-C-2 | ecosystem: Host-associated > Plants > Roots > Rhizosphere > Soil | place...
AAGCACGTCGACAAGCTGTGCTTCATCCGTACGATGCAGACGGACCAGTTCAACCACGGCCCGGCCCAGCTTCTCCTCCACACCGGCAACCAGAACCTCGGCTACCCCGCCATGGGCTCGTGGCTCACGTGGGGCCTCGGCACGGAGAACCAGAATTTGCCCGGCTTCATGGTGTTGATTTCTGGCGGCCGCTTCCCGCGCGCTGGCGCTTCGCTTTGGGGCAGTGGCTTCCTGCCCTCCGTCTATCAAGGCGTGCAATGCCGTTCGGCCGGTGATCCGATTCTTAATACCACCAATCCCGCGGGCATCAGCCGCGATGTCCGTCGCGCGGCACTCGACACGCTGGCGAAGCTCAACACCAGGGCACATCAGGACTTCGGCGATCCCGAGACGATCACGCGCATCGCCCAGTATGAGATGGCCTATCGAATGCAGGTGTCGGTGCCGGAGGTAATGAGCATCAAGGATGAACCGGCGCACATCCACGAGATGTATGGCACCTCTCCGGGCAAGGATTCCTTCGCCAATAACTGCTTGCTCGCCCGTCGCCTCGCTGAGTCGGGCGTGCGCTTCATCCAGCTCTTCGACTGGGGCTGGGACTCGCACGGATCGAACGCGTCTGAGGCACTCAACGACGGCTTCGTGAAAAAGTGCAACGACATCGACAAGCCGATCGCCGCGCTGCTGACCGATCTGGAACAGCGCGGGATGCTCGAAGACACACTCGTGGTGTGGGGTGGCGAATTCGGCCGCACTCCGATGCAGGAGAATCGCGGTGGTGGCGATGGCAATCGCTTCACCGGTCGCGATCACAACCCGAACGCCTTCACCATCTGGATGGCAGGCGCGGGCGTGAAGCCGGGCTTCAGCTTCGGCGAAACCGATGAGATGGGCTACCACGTCGCCTCCGACCCCGTGCACCTGCGGGACTTCCACGCGACCCTGCTGCACCTCTTCGGCTTCGAGCACGAGCGACTGGCCTTCCCGTTCCAAGGGCTGGACCAGAAGCTGACCGGCGTGAAACCTGCGAAGGTGGTGAAGGGGATTCTCGCGTGATTTGTAAGTGAGCGGGATTGCAAAGCTTGGCTCTACGGCTAGACCCGGCGCGTGAATGTGATCCTGGCATCGGCCTCGCCGCGGCGGAGAGAACTCCTGTCTGCAATCGGTTTGAATTTCGAAGTCGTCACCTCACCGGCGGAAGAGATCCACGATGCTTCCATCCCGCTGGATGAGCTTTGTGAAAGGAATGCCGAGCTGAAGGCTCTGGCCGTGGCATGCGATCATCCGGATGCGGCGGTGATCGGGGCTGACACGCTGGTGTATATCGATGGGGAACCGCTGGGGAAACCGAAGGATCTAGACGAGGCGCGGGCGATGCTCCGGAAGCTCAGTGGACGTGCGCATACCGTATGTACCGGCGTTTGCGTGGTTCTCCCCGGCGGCGAGGTGAAGCGCTTCCACGAGTTGACCGCAGTGCGCTTCCTCAAGCTGGATGACGCCACGATCGAAGCCTACTTCCAAAAGACCAACCCGCTGGATAAAGCCGGTGCCTACGGAATCCAGGACAGTGGGGAGATGATTGTCGAAGGCATCGATGGCGCCTTCGACAATGTCATGGGCCTGCCGGTGGCGAGATTGCTTGAGGAGCTGAAGGCTTAGCTGCCACGTCCATTACTCCGCGATGATCTGGACGTGGATCTTGCTGCTCTGCTTCTTGCCCTCGCCAAGGTTGCCCTTCCAGATCGTTTCGCGTTGCTCGGTGGCGCGCTGGAAGGCGACCGGTAGAGTATCGGCCTCCATGTTGGAGCGGCTGTATTCGGTGGCAATGATCTTCACCTTGCTGCCCTTGCCGTCGCCATCCTTCTCGGTGCTGATTCTGCCTGAGAGCGATCCGGACCTTCGATGGAGATGGGTCGTTTCACCCAACGCAAAAGTGCGTGAGTCGTCCCGCACCTCGATCACGGAATTGCCGCCGGTCTTCCTCGGATTGTCCTGATGGCTGAGATGCACGTCGCCTTTCCGATGACGCCATTCCACCCGGTAGAACTCGTTCGGATCGTCCGTGAAAGCCGCGGGATCGATCTTGGTCTCTCGCTTGCCGACGGGGCCATCCCGTTCGAGCAAGCGGGCACCAGTCCACTTGGCCCCGCCTTCCTCCAGCGCGGCGAGACCGGCTGACTTCTCCAATACGATGCGAGAGATTTCCTTCGACCGGTGACGAGCCGAGAAGTTCCACTCCGCCGACAGAGGCGCTGAAAGACCGAACGACCAGATCCTCACGTAAGATTTTCCCTTATACGTGTTGATGCTGATCGAGCGGGTGGATTCCTCCGGCTTCTGCGCCTCAACGCGATAGCTATACTTGGTCGAGAGCCCTCCCGCTTCCTCCTCGTGAGTGATGGCTTGCTGTCCGCGTCCACCGTCTAACTGCTCCACCTCGAGCCGGGCAATGACCTTGACCTTCTCCTTATCGAGGCTTTCGCCGTCGGGTGAGACGACCTTCTTCCACACCTCGACGTCGCCCTTGCGACCCTGATTCGCCAAGGCATCCGCCATGGCATTGGGCAACTCAATGACGAGGGCCTCGACCTTGAGATCGTCCGCCATCGCGATTGATGCGGGAAGCAGGGCCAGCGCGATGATGGCGGACAGTTTCACGGTGAGAGGGGGAATGGGGCTTCTCAGGCAACTTGGAACTCGGCCGCTTGCTCAGGGGTCAATTCGATGAACTGCCACGGCAAACCATGGACATTGAGATCCGCCACGAAGCTGTCCGGATCGTGCTGCTCCATGTTCCAGATGCCCGGCTTCTTCCAATCGCCGGCGAGCATCTGCTTGGCACCGATCATGGCGGGGACGCCGGTGGTGTAGCTGATCGCCTGGCTGCCGACCTCGCGGAAGCATTCCTCGTGGTCGCAGATATTGTAGATGTAGATTGCCTTCGGCTTGCCGTCCTTTACGCCGGTGATGACGTTGCCGATGCAGGTGCGGCCCTTGGTCGTCACGCCGAGATCGCCGGGGTTTGGCAGCACGGCCTTGAGAAACTGCAGCGGGATGATTTCCACGCCGTTGTAGGTCACCGGGTCGATGCGGGTCATGCCGACGTTCTGGAGCACTTCGAGGTGCTTCAGGTAGTTCGGCGAGAAGCTCATCCAGAACTGGGCGCGCTTGATGGTAGGGATGTGCTTCACCAGCGACTCGAGCTCTTCGTGATACATCCGGTAGATCTCATAGGTGCCAACGCCCTCGGGACAGGTGAAGGGCTGGTGTTTCGACATCGGCGCGGTTTCGACAAACGCGCCGTCTTCCCAGTGGCGACACTCGGCGGTGACCTCGCGGATATTGATCTCGGGGTTGAAATTGGTGGCAAAGGCGTGGCCGTGGTTGCCGCCGTTCACGTCGATGATGTCGAGCGTGTGGATTTCGTCGAAGTGGTGCTTCAGCGCCCAGGCGGTGAAGACATTCGTCACCCCCGGGTCGAAGCCGGACCCGAGCAGGGCCGACAGGCCCGCTTTCTCGAATTTCTCCTGATAGGCCCACTGCCAGGAGTATTCGAACTTGGCGACGTCCTTTGGCTCGTAGTTCGCGGTGTCCAGATAGTCCACGCCAGCCTCCAAGCAGGCGTCCATGATGGCGAGGTCCTGATAGGGCAGGGCCACGTTCACGACCAAGGTCGCTCCGGTCTGGCGGATCAGGGCGGCTGTCTGGGCCGGATCGTCTGCATCAACCTGGGCGGTGGCGATGTCGCGACCCGTGCGTGTTTTTACGGAGGCGGCGATGGCGTCACACTTTGACTTGGTGCGGGAGGCGAGGGTGATTTCGCCGAAAACCTCGGGGACCATGGCGCACTTATGGGCGACGACGCTGCCGACTCCGCCGGCTCCGATGAGAAGGACCTTGTTCATGGAAATGGTGGGGGAAGGGGTGGGGGAAAGCGGCCCGCCGTGCAAGGAATTCCGCGTGGAGGAATCGTCCCGGCCGGGATCGGTGGCGACCTGCAAGATTTTAGAGACAAACCGTCCGGCGCAGGGCATTTTAACCACGAATGAAGTCGTGTCCCTCCGCGGAATGGAAAGCTTGGTTGGCCGAAAATGGCCCCCGGCTGCTTCTTTTTGCCCGCGGCTGGGCCCCGAGCCGGGAAGACGCCCAGGACTTGGTGCAGGAAGCGATCGTCCGCCTGTGGAATTACCAGCAGGACAAGGGCAGCGCCGTGCCGGATCTGCCCTTGGCGTTTTCCACGATCCGCTTCTGCGGGCTGAATCACCACCGCTCGGAATCGCGGCGGCGGAAGCGGGAGGAATCGATCATCTACCTGAACGATTTCACCGATGTCTGGCTCGACCCGTCCGTGGAGGATGACGAGGACGCTGTGCGCCTTCGGGATGCTGTCCAGAAGTTGAGTTCGAAGCTGCGTGAGGTGGTCACCATGAAAATCTGGGGCGGCCTCACTTTTGCACAGATCTCCGAAGCCCTTGCTATCTCTCAAAACACCGCTGCGTCGCGCTACCGCTACGCGCTGGAACAACTGGCGCAGGACATGCGCCGCCTGAAGGAAGAACGCCATGGAATCGCCTGAAGACATCGAGAAGGCCCTCGCCCGTTTGATGCCCTCCGCTATCAGCGAGAAGGGTCAGCGGTCGATGGAGGACCTGATCGACAGCCTCGCCGCCGGAGAAACGGTGGCGGTGGAACTCCCATCCGTGAAGAAGCCAAGCCACTTGCCGTGGTTCGGGCTTGGCGGGATAGGTGCGGCTGCCGCTGCGGTCGTGGTGGCATTCAGTCTCCCGCAGGGCAAATCACCTGCAGTGGTCGAAAACGCTCCGGTTCGCGAGAATTTACCGTCGAAGGCGGATGTGGTTTTGATTGGCTCTTCCGAATTCGTGGAGGATGCCGTGCCGGAAGATTGGATGTCGGAAACCGACGGCGTCCCGCATCAGGCTTGGCGAGTCCGGGTGGTCGATCAGGAACGCCTGCGCGACGTTGAGACCGGCTACGAAGTTCTGGTGTCCCGTCCGCGGGAAGAAGTCCGGCTGATGCCTGTTACCTCATTCTGATTTGTGAAACTTGCTGTCACCATCCTCGGATTTGCCCTCACCGGCCTGGCCCTCGCGCAGGAATCGGGAGTCGAGAAGCGGCCAGTCGCAGCTCCTACGCAGCCACTGCGCGGGATCAGCACCCCTTGGCTCGGCCTGACGGTCGGTCGCCTCGACGATGCAGTGCGCGCTCATGTGCCGGGGCTCCCCCAAGGGATCGGCTTCGTGATCACCGACGTGGCTGCTGGCGGACCGGCGGAGAAATCCGGCGTGAAAGCTTACGATATCTTCTGGAAGTTTGACGACCAGATGATCGCCAATGAAGCCCAGCTCCTCACTCTGCTCCGTCTCAAAAAGGACGGTGATGAAGTGAACCTTGGCCTTCATCGGTCAGGTGAATCGCTGACGATACCTGTGGTTCTGGTTCATCCGAAGGTGGACCAGGCACTTGGTCGGTCATTGATCATACCCGCCGACACCCCGATGAAGGTGCTCAATCCCGCTGAGCGCAGTGCCACGATCGACACGGCCGACGGCAAGGCGGTGCTCACGTTGGTCAACGGGCAGTCCGCAGTGAAGATTGTGTCGAAGAGTGGGAGCGTGGTTTTTGAAGGCCCGACGACGGATGCCCAAGGAGTCTCGCTGGTTCCCGATCCATGGAAGCCCCGCGTAGGTGCCTTGGAACGAGCCTTGGCTCATGCCATCAGGGGCGGCAATCGTGCTCAGAGGGACCGCGTGCTTCCCGCTTCGGGAGAACAGAAGTAGGTGACACGCCAGGATCGATTTTCCGACCTGTTATCGGTTGTCACTCACCGCGGTGCCGGAAAGGGAATCGTGCCATGCGCGGTTGCCATTCGTGAAGTAGGCGAAGAAGAACCCGAGGCAGCACGGCGCGAAGGAAATCACCTTCGCCGCATTGCGCCCCAGCACTTGGCCGAAGGTGAGCTTGGTGCCTTGCACCGGCCTTACACGGATTCCCATGGCGACCTTGCCATAGGTCCCGCGCAGTGGCGACAGTTCCGCGAGAATGCAATAGAGGATCCAAATCCCGAGCGTTCCCAAGCCGATCAGCATTCTTGCCTGCATGGCCGCCTCTTGGACGGGAGGCGGTGAGGTTCGATCGATGATCGGACTTATCCCAAAGCAGGCATGCGACACCAGATAAAGCCCCATCTGGATAGGCAAGGTGTCAATCAGGTAAGCGATAGTCCGTTTGACGTTATTGGCGGGGCGATACGTGAGATAACGCATGAAATTCGCCAACATGTTAGAAAAATGCCCGCTGTCGGCAAGACATCATCAAGAGAGGGCCAAAAGATCACCCGCTGTATCACGCGGTTCTCGTTTCTCCGAGCCCGGCCGCCAGCTACTTCCGCTGCCGGAGTTGCTCGAGCCGTGACAAAGGCTTCTCAGCGGGAACCGTGGGAGCGGCGGGCTTCTCCTCGGCTTTTGCAACAGGTTGCGGAGGCGGAGCATTTTCCGCCGGCTTGTCGATCCGGATGGTGCCGCCCTGGCCGACTTGATGGAGAATGGCGGCTCCATTCTCCGGCACGGTCACGCGGCAAAACAGTGCCGTATGTTTGCCAACGGCGGCATCGGCGGCAATTTCAACGGGGAAATGCACCTCCGCCTGGCCGTGTGGAAAGCTGACTGGCTGGGTCTTCGCCCCGTGCGGCAGGCCCAGCAACTCAGCGGTAGCACTGCCGGTGAAATTTCCCGGATACTCGACCTTGCAGACGACGGTCGTCGGTTTGCCTTGTTCGGTGGCGGCCATGTCGATGGTCATGCCGAGATACGGTTCCGCGATCTTCAGCGTGACAAGCGAAGTCGAGACCAGCACCGGTCCCTTGGGAGTATTGGCCTCGCCGAGCACGCAGATCTGCCATTCTCCCGGGGCGGCATCGCCATTGGCATTTACTTCGTAGAGCGCCTCACTCTGATCCCCGGCCATGGTAATCGTGGCAGGCGTGCCAATGCCCGGCGGATTCCATAGGAAGCGCAGGTTGAGGGCTTCCTTGTAGCCCTCGGTGCGTTGCGCGCGGACCTTCAATTGCATCGAGCCGTTCTTCACGATCGGCACGGTGGGAGGCTCAAGTTCCAAATGGAAGGGCGCTTCTTCAATCACTGCCACCGCGACGCGATCGCTCTCGGCAGAGTGGTAGGCACCCTGATTGTTGATCTCCACGTGATGGACCGTATCGCGCAGCAGTCCTTCCGCGGGCGGGGCGTCACCGGTGGACTTCACCTTGAAGCGATGCAAGCTGCCGGCCACCGCTGCGTCGGCGGAGGCTTCGAAGACGACTGGCGTCGCATTGACGGAGCGATGGAAAACCGGCGACTTTAGCGAGACACCCGCGGGAAGGCTCTCTGCCGTGAACGCGAGGTCGCAGCCGATGTTCTCGCGGGTCACATTGATCACGGCGGCATAGCGATTGCCGCGCGGGACATTGATCACCTTCCACTTCTGGGAATTGTCACGCTCCACCACGGGCAGCGCTGCCGCGACAACCGGATCGCGGCGCGTGATCTCCAGGCGGTAGGTGAAGTCAGGGCCGCCGCGCTTGAGTTGATCGCGGATGACGGCCACGTATTCGCCATCCTCCGGAGCGGCCCATTGGAGGATGGAGTCGGGACCACCTTGATCGTCGTTGTTGGCGAGGTTCTTGCCCTTGTTCGCGTCGCGGATCGAAAGCACAGGATCCAGCGGCGACCGGAGTTCACGGCTGATTGCCTTCACCGTGAGGTTCTCGCCCTTCTTGGCCATGAACGAAAGGAAGTCCACGTCGCCGTTCTCGCCGATAACTCCATGGGCAGCGCAGGGGAGGTCGGGAAGCTTCGTTGCTTGCTTCGTGCCCGAATTGGGCTCGATCTCGGCGACGTGGTTGAGGGAGGAAACCTTGATCCAAACTGGAGACGGAACGGCCAATCCATCGCGCGACGGAGAGAGGGCGAAACGGCCGGCAGCATTGGCCGGGATGGCGATGCTTTCAGTGAATTCACCCGCGGGATCACCGATGAATTTGAACTCCACGGTTTCGCCGGGCTTCGCTCCCGCGGGGAACACGGCGGTGGGGCGCGGGAAGGTGCCGATGTTCACCCGATACTCGCAGTTGTCGTTGCCTTCATACGCCGCCTCGCGCACCAGCACGCGGTAGTCGCCGTCTTCGGGAATGATCGTGGAGACGAAGGTGTCCGTGCGGAGCAGCGGGGCATCATCGCATGAGGCGATCTCGAACCCCTTGGAATCCACGATTGCCACATAGGCATCGAACATCGTGCGGCCCAGCCTCATGGCTTCCACCTCGGCGGTGAAGCGCTGGCCCTTCTTCAAACTACAAACATAGTAGTCCACGTCCTCCTGCTTGGCCACGCCCTGGACGGTGGTGTTCAGCTCGATCCGCTGCGCTTGGTCCGGCTTGTCATTCGGATCGACTTCACTGACGACCGGAAACTGGCCGACGAAAAAGGATCTCAAATAACTGACGCCCCCTGCGGTGCGGACACGCAAGCCGTGTTCTCCAAGCGGTGCATCCGGCTTGATGAAGACCTTGGCCGAGGCGTGCTTGTCGTTCTCGACGGCGATCGAGCGGACCTCGATGCCGGGATCGTAGGCAAGTAGTTCCTGCAGGCCATCGAGACGCTCGCCGTAGAAATGCATCTCCAGTTCCGTGCCGCGTTGGCCACCGCGTGGCTCGATGAGATTCAGCACGGGAGCGAAGCCGGCAAAGGCAGCCCCGCTCAGCAGCAGCGAAAGCGTGATGGGTGCGGTCATGCCTTCTTTGCAAGCAGGGCCTCCAGCACGTGACCATCCGCAACGATTTCGATCGGCCGGCCGCCGGGAGCCATGAGCTCCTTGTCTGCGGTGATGCCGATCTGATTGTAGATCGTTGTGGAAAGGTCTTCCACGGTGATACCGTCGGTATCCACGCCACCGCCGAGGGCATCGGACGAGCCGTGGACGTAACCTTGCTTGAATCCGCCGCCGGCCATCATCACCGAGAAGACGTTCGGCCAGTGATCGCGGCCACCGGTCTGATTGATCTTCGGCGTGCGGCCGAACTCGGTGGTCACCATTACCAGCGTCGATTCCAACATGCCGCGGCGCTCGAGGTCGCGGATCAGGGCGGCGATCGCCTTGTCCACCTTGGGGAGCTGGTTCTCGATATTGCCCTTGATGTTGTCGTGGTGATCCCATCCGCCGACAGTCAGCGAAACGAAGCGCGTGCCGGCCTCGATCAAGCGACGTGCAAGCAACATCCGCTGACCCGCGTCATTGCGTCCGTATTCTTCCTTCAGCGCATCCGGTTCGGCTTTCAGGTTGAAGGCTTCGCGGGCCTTCTCGGAGGAGATCAGCTTGTAGGCATGCTGATAGAAGGCATCCATCGCGTCGATCACGTCTGACTTCTCCAAGCCACGGAAGTGGGCATCGACAGTCTCCAGGAGCGAGCGGCGGCGGTTGAAGCGGAACTCATCGCAACCGCCGGGCAGATTGAGATCGCGGACCTGGAAGTTCCCTTGGGCGGGATCCGAGCCGAGGGCGAAGGGGCCGAAGGCCGAGGAAAGGTAGCCGCTGCCGGCAAACTCGTTCGGCACGCTCGGCACGCAGACGTAGGGCGGCAGGTTGTTCTTCGGCCCCATCTCATGGGAAATCACCGAGCCATAGGAGGGATACTCCAGCGCTGGCGACGGCCGGTAGCCAGTGAACATGTTGTGCGTGCCCCGCTCGTGGGCCGCCTCGCCGTGGGACATCGAGCGGATGACCGTCATCTTGTCGGCCAGCGTGGCGAGTTCCTTGAGCTTCTCGCCGAACTGGATGCCGGGGATCTTCGTGTCGATCGCGCCGAAGGGTCCGCGATACTCCGCCGGGGCGTAGGGCTTGGGATCGAACGACTCCTGATGAGCCAAACCACCCGGCAGGAAAATGTGGATGATGCCCTTCGCGACGCCCTCGCGGGTCTCGTAGAACTTCTGGTCGCCCCGGGCCTGCTGGCGGAGGAATTGGGGCAGCGTGAGACCGAGCCCGCCGACTAGGCCGACATGGAGGAACTCACGGCGGGACGCGTAGCGGTCGAGCGGATTACCTGGGCAGGTCGGTTTCATGCGTGGAAAGGAGTTGCCGAGCACTGGTTACGCCGGTGCAGGGGAATTCTTTTTCACCATTGAGCAGAGAAACCGGAAAAACCCCGGCTTCCCGACCTTGTCACGTCGCGAACTCCGCTTCGCCGAGGTGGATATGCCCGCTTTCCAAAACCTTGCAGCGCAAGCCGCCGCGGTCGTGCATCAGCTCCTCCGTTCCGCTTTTCCCGCAGGCATCGTCCATCCAGTAGCACGGCGCGCACTTCTGGGTACCCTCCAACAAGGCATCGCCGAGCCGAAAAACGCGGCCGACCAGATGATTCAGGTCGATGCCGGAGACAACGACATTTCGGCGGAAGGCGGACGGCGGAAGATCGGGGTTCTCGGCGTGCTGGCGGATATCGTCGATGACCGAGCGGTCGATCAGCGTCACCTGCCCCTTATAGTCGTCCTTCCAGTCGAAGAAGCGGTCTCCCGGGATCCCGCGTCCTGCCACCAGTTCGACCTCCTCATGCTCCACGACTCCGTGCTGGCCCGGTTCCTGCCCGTGGTGGCCGAAGTAATTGTGGCCGGGCGAAGTGTAGAGGCCGTGAATGACGACGCGGGTCACGGAAAGAAGGTAAATGCCAAATGAGAAGTTCCAAGTGCCAAGGGAGCGCCTGAATCACGCTTTCGAGAGGGCGACGGCGCAGGCCTTGTAGTTCGGCTGCCGCGAATGGGGATCGAAGGACGGGTGGGTCAGGCGATTCACCTCCGGGTAGTGCATCGGCAGGAAAAGTTGGCCGGGCTGCACGGTGGGCGCGATGTAAACGGACGCCTGCATCTCGCCGCGACGCGAACGGACGATAACGCTATCGTTTTCCTTGAGCCGAAGCCGGGCGGCATCGGCTGGATTGATTTCGACGTAGGCCTCCTGCGGGTAGAGCTTCTTCAGGATGTCCGATTTCGCCGTGCGGCTCTGGGTGTGCCACTGGCTGCTGGTGCCGCGACCGGTGAGCAGGGTGAAGGGATAGGCAGCATCGGTCGGCTCTGGCAGCTCGGCCGGCGGCGAGAAGAGCAGCTTGGCCTTGCCACTAGGGGTGTAGTAGTTGCCATCTTCGAACAAACGCCTCTCGCGGTCGACTGGAGGATTCACGGCAGGGTAGGGCCATTGGACGCCCCCGAGGCGATCGATCATCTCGTAGCCCTCCACGCCGGTGATGTCGCACGGGCGGTCCTTTGTTAGATCGCGCAGCAAGCGGAATGCCGACTCGGGATCCGTCCAGCCGCCGAACAAGTCGTCGCATCCCCATGCATGAGCGATCAGGCGGAAAATGCGGAAGTCGGAAAGCGCGATACCCGGAGCCTCGCGGACCTTCTTGAGCGTGCCGATGCGCCGCTCGGAATTGATGAAGCATCCTTCCTTTTCTCCCCATCCAGCCGAGGGCAGGACGAGATCCGCAGCGCGCGCGCTCTCGGTGGTGTGGAACATATCCTGCACCACGACGAACTCGAGCTTCTCACGCAGTGTGGCGAGCCGGCCGCTGTCGATCCATGAGTGGAAAGGGTTGGTGGCGACGATCCACAGGCCCTTGATTTTGCCTTCCTCGGCGGCGGCGAGGATCTGGTCGTAGGCGAGCGAGGAGTCGGACGGGATATTCTCCAGCGGGATGCTGAGTCCGGCGGCGACCTTTTCGCGATGGGACTCATAGGCGAAGTCATGGCCACCGACCAATGAGGTGGTGTTCGAGAAGAGCCGTGAGCCCATCGCATTGCACTGACCCGTGACCGAGTTCGCACCGGTGCCGGGTTTGCCGATGTTTCCGGTGATCAGGGCGAGATTGATCATTGCCTGAGCGGCACGCACACCTTCGTAGGATTGATTCACCCCCATGGTCCACCACCACGAGACACGCTTGCCGGGCTCGGAGACCGTGCGGGCGAGCGCCTCGATTTCCTCCACGGAAAGACCGGTCTTGTCGCTGACCGCGGCAGGAGAGTAGTCGCGCAGGAAGGCCACGAAGTCATCGTAGCCCTCGGTATGCTCGATCGAGGCAGGGTCCGTCCGGCCATCGCGGACGATGCAGTGCGCCAGCGTGTAGAGAAGGGCGAGGTCGCCCTTCGGCTTCAGGCTCACGTGCTGCGTCGCTGCCTGCGCGGTCTCCGTCGCCCGTGGATCGATGACGATGATCTGCGGGTTGCGTTTGTTTCGCATCACCCGTTGCCATAGGATGGGGTGGGCGATGCAAAGGTTCGAACCGACCAGCACGATCACGTCGCTCTCCTCGAAATCGGCGTAGCTATAGGGCGGTGCGTCGAAGCCGAAGGACTGCTTGTAGGCGGTCACGGCGGTGGCCATGCACTGGCGGGTGTTCGCATCGCCGTGGATGAAGCCCATGCCGAACTTGAAGAGGCAGCCGAGGAATGCCATTTCCTCAAAGGGGATCTGGCCGGTCGAAAGGAAACCGACCGACTCACGGCCATGCCTCTCCTTGATGTCCTTGAAGCGGCCAACGAAAGCCTCCATAGCCTCCGCCCAGCCGACCGGCACCATTTCGCCCGCCTCATTCCGCAGCAGCGGAGTGGTCGCGCGGTCCGGCGAGTCGAGCGGGTCGAGTGCCTGCCAGCCCTTCGGGCAGGCCATGCCGAGATTCACCGGGTAGCCGGCCTGGGGAGTCAGATTGATGGCCCGGCCGTTTTCGTCGAGGTGGACCTTCAATTGGCAACCGGTGGCGCAATATCCGCAGATCGAGGTGACGGTGGACGCCGGTTTCAGGCGCTTGGGAACCTTGCCGAGGCCGAAGTGGCCGGGCTCGAGAACCAGATCCGCGGTCAGCGGGCCGGTGTGCTGCTTGAGGAGCTTTGAAAGCATCAGGTCGGGAGAGGCGAAAATCTAACCCCGAAAGAGCACGGGCTGTGCTCTTTTTTGAGGTCAATCCGCGCCATTCCGCACGGAGAAATCATCCCCGCCATGAAGTGGCCTCATTCGTCGCTGAGCCGGCACACCCCGGAAAGTGGCAGCGCTACGGGTCGCCCTAGGAAAAACAGACGGATTATTCGTCCGTCTGGGACTCCCGCTTCAATTTCTCGATCTCGCGGCGCAGTTCCTCGATTTCCCGCTGCTGGCGTTCCATCCGGCGGGCCATTTCCTCCATCCGGCGCATCATGGCGGGCCGCTGGGGGACATCCCCGGCTTGGGGCTGCCCATCGGATCCTGCCTGCGGGGGTGGTCCTTCCGGGCGCAGTTTCGCGCTCTTGCGCTCGCCCCGGTGGATCCAAGCGAGTTTCAACGACTCGTCCTCCCGTCCGGCTCGCTCCACCACTTCCCTCAGATCCTCGATGCTGCCGATCTTTTTGTCCCCTGCGGAGAGGATGATGTCGTTCACCTGAAGTCCCAGGCGATGCGCCGGTCCTCCATTCATGACCTCAACGATCCGCACGCCCTCGCCCCGGTTCAGCGCGAAATGATCTCGAACGACGTCTGGAATGGGTTCGACGACCAGTCCGATTTTCCAACCCGGAGTTTGCGGGATCGGCTTCTCGAACTGCGGCGGATGATGCTTCTCAACATCCCTGTCTTCGGTCTTTTCCCCGGGCTCGATCAGGGACTGATGACTGCGATCTTGCAGCATTTTCCGCAGGTCGTCTTCGGTGGCACCCTCATGGTGCATCTTTTCGAAGAGTTCCATGAGATCCTGTCCGGGACCGCTCGGGTCACTCTGGGCGGACAAGGGAGCGGCAGAGAGGAACGGGAGGGCGAGAAAAGCGATGGTCGTTTTCATGGGTCCATCGTGGAAGCGTTGCCGGGAAAGGGTCTTTGTCTTTTGCCGGGTCACATTTCCCACTTTCCCGCACGGTTTCCCCTGCAACGATAGCTTCATGCGCGTGCTTCTGTCTCTCCCTTTGCTCGTCTTGCCGCTCGGGGCCGCTCCGACCGATGAGGAGCTTTTGGCACTCGTTAAGGAGCGCACGAAGCTGGAGCGTGTCACTCCGGTGCCCGTGGATCTTCCTCCGCCCCTCGAGTTGCCCTGCAGAATTGGCAATGAGGTGACGTCTCCCCACGAGGTCAGGGGACCGGATCCGTCTGGCCTCGGCTCATTCGAGATCGCATCTGGCGGAAGCCGGTTTCATGTCTTCGCCAACGATTCCGCTGTGCTCCCCATCTTCGATCCATGGGGCAAGTTTCCCGAGGGCAGCCTGATCGTGAAGGAAAAGACCAGTTGCGACGATGGCAGAACGCGAGGCTTCACCGCCATGTTGAAACGCGAGAAGGGCTACTTCCCCGAATGCGGCGACTGGGAATTCTTCACCGTCGACGGGGCCGCGACGAAGATCGTCGAGCGCGGCAAGCTAGCCCGCTGCTCGAGTTGTCATGAAGACTTCCAAGGCGACTTCGCCTCAAAGAACTACGTGAAGCCCGCCCAACTCAGCGGCGGCCGGATCGTACTCCACGCCAGCAAGGCACAAGTCCAAGGAAAGAAACTCCAGTATGAACCGCTGGAGGAAAAGAACACACTGGGTTTCTGGGTCGATGCAGAAGATCACGCGTCATGGTCATTCGATGTGACCCGTCCCGGCCGCTATGAGGTCCATGTCTGGCAAGGCTGTGGAAAAGACAGTGGTGGCAGCGAAGTGGAAATCTCCGCGGGAGACCAGCGCACTCGCTTCACGGTCGAAGACACGGGCCACTTCCAGAACTTCAAGGAGCGCACGGTAGGTACCCTGGCCTTCAAGCAGACCGGCCCGCAGAAGCTGGAAGTCCACGCCTTGTCCAAGGCCGGGGTCGCGGTGATGGATCTGCGACAAGTCGTCTTGGTGCCGGTTCCATAGGCTCACATCGCCATCGTGCGGTACGTGAGATTGATTCGCGGCTCCTTGACCTTCGCTGACTTCGGCAGGGCGTGCTTCCAGTGGTCCTGCGTCTCGTCCTTCATCACCAGCAGTCCACCGTTTTCCAAGAGAAGGGAGATGGTCTCTGCGTCGCGCATGTGGCGGAAGGAGAACATCCGCTCCGCGCCCAAACTGAGCGACGCGATGCCGGCGTGTTTGAGGAGCGCCTTCTCATCGTCACTATGCCAGCCCATGCCTTCGCCGCCGTGGTGGTAGAGATTGGCGAGGCAGGAGTTGAAAGTGAGTCCCGTGATGCTCTCGATCCTTGCTTTGATCTCCGCCAATTCCGGTGTCCATGTCGCCGCCTGTTTCACCGTGCCGGAGTAGCGATAGGGAATGTTGGCATCGGCGAACCATGCGACCTCGCGAGCAGTGACGACGCGCTTGCCGAACATCGCCACCTCATCGTGCCGCCATGGCAGGGTGGAACTCAGGCGCTCATAGTAGTTCCGTGCCGTGGGCTCGTCGAAGATCCGGCATAATAAACGGCGGTGCCATCGCGGGGCAATAGATTCATAACTTCGCCTCCCGATCATCCCTCCAGCATGGCATCCAGCCGCTGCATCTCCCCGACCTGCCACTTCATCGCGCCGACCTGTTCGGTGGCTTCGTGGATTTCCAACGGCGTGGCGCCAAGCGTGAGTTGGGCAAGTTGGTGCCGCGTGGTCTCGGCATTGACGGCAAGTTCCTCGAGTTGCTGCGTCACGCCCTCCATCCTCTCCCGCACGGCCTCCGGCTTCACCTTCGCACGGGTCACCAGCGCAAGCTTCTGACACAGCGGCCAGAGCGACGAGAGCGACTCGCGGGTGCGTCGGCCGATTTCATCGCGCAGTTCCGCTGGCAGGTGCGGATTGGCCGGATCGGTGGCGGCGTCTTGGAGGGCGAGAAGCTCCCTCACTGCTGCGAGCACCCGGGCCTTGATCGTTTCGCCGGGGAAGGGGACCTTGAAACGCAGTGCGCTGATCAACTGGTCCGAATCCCCGCCGTCCTGAAGCAATTGCAGCGCGGCGGCATAGTCGTGCCCCTCCATGGCCGTCTGCGCCTTGCCGGATTTGGAAAGGAGACGGTAGCCAAGCCACACCACCAGGCCGAAAAGCACGGCAAGCGCGACCAGCGCCAGCGATATACGCCAGAAATAGACGGCCGCAGCCAATACGGCGAGGCCGATCAGCCATCCAATGGCGCCACCCGAAGAATCTTGGGACATATGATGCCTCGACAGCATCCGCTCTTCGCGTCGCGCGGCAAGAGGGAAAAGGGCCGGATCTTATAGCGGGGAGCCCTGCATCCGTCTTGTCGCATGGTTTTCGTTCGTGTTCAATGTTGAGCCAATGGCTCGAGTCGTCATGCACCGGATCCGTAGCGGGTGGAGGCATTCCCTTTTCGTGGCCTCGTGTGTCATCGCGTCCTGCGGTGCAGGACTGGCTCAGCAGGGAGCGAATCCAGTGACTCTTCCCGGTGCCAGACAGCTCGGCGTCGGCTGCGCATTCTATGCAAACGTCCCGGCTCTCACCAGGGTGACTGGCATCCAGATCGTGGACGATACGGCTGCATCGCCGTCCTTCATCGCCAGCATCTATGGCCTGCGGCGGGGCGACTTCGAATTTCGCAGAGCCTTCGACAAGGAGGTCTTCTTCGAACTCTTCGGCATCGCGTCCAAGGGCGAGCGGCTCGACTACGCGGATCTTCCGAGGGCAGACCTGTTTGTCGAAGCGGAGCGTCTTATTACCGGGGTCTTCAAGCCTGCCCTTGAGCACGGGGACTTCATTTCCCTGCGTGCTCGCGGGACCTACGGTGGGCCGCACAACGTATTGCTGCTCGGCCACGCCAGAGGGGAATACCAGATCCACGATCCGCTCACAGGGGCGATACGGACGATTGGGCGAAGGGGATTGGCACGAACGATCCTGAGTGAGAGCAAGCAAGGGACCAAGGCGAAGAAGCGTTACTTTTCTTCCTATCACCTGGTCACGGTTAGTAGCACCCCGGGCTTCAGCGGAGATCCGCTGCGGATCGCCCAGCTGCCGGAGTTCCTGAGCTTACCATACCATCCGCTTGAGTGAGGCTCTCGCAAAGGTGAAGGCGTCAGGATCACTGATCGGCCACGTGGAGGTAACGCGGAAGTAAAGGATGGCGCAACAGGCCTCAATCGAGAAAGACCGACAGTACTCCGCCGACGATCGCCAGCACGTCCCAAGCACCCGGCCCCTTGGATTCCGACGTCCGGTCTTGGGTGTCGAACTCTGTCGTCACCAGCGGATCGCGCTTGGGGGCTTCCCGCATCGGCGCATACAACTTCTTCACGCGTTCCGCCTCATGCTGCTGGTAGATCAACTTGCCACCGGCGCGCCACCACTCGGTCAGCCGGCGCAGTTCGCTTCCCTCCAGCCACACCCCGTGGGTGCCGCAGCGATCGACGATCACGCCGCTGCGCCCGCCGAAGTTGAGATGGCTCATCCGCTCCGCGCACAACGGACACTTGTGGTAGGTGATCACGTCGCGGTTCTGGCTGAAGTCGGTGGCGATCTGATTGAGCTGCGCCGGATCGAGCCAGACCAGCGGGTTGGTCTGAGCTTCTAACAACGCCTCCAATTCTCCTGGATTGAAGAAGGTGCCGTAGCAGGTGGTGCAACGCTCGATGCGGATCTTCGGCTCGGTGTCGAACTCGATCACATCGAGCGGAATGGTGCAGTGCGGACAGGGCAAGGAGGCATCGGCACCCAGATCGCGGAAATGCACCTGCCGCAGGTTCACGTCCTGCCGCACCCCGCAGAAAGGGCAAAAGGTCATCGTTCCCTGGAGTGCTCCACCGCAGCTCGTGCATTTCATCGGGGTGGTTTTCGCCGATCTCAGAATTTCGGTCAATTCCACCCGCACAGCGCCTTTCCACCTCAAGCCCTTGATGATTCGGCGCGGATCGTGCTCGATTTCACCGCCAGCGGGTGAGTGACAGTCGGGTCATCGGGTCCGTCTTGGGCTTGCAATCCTGTGCACGCCCGCGAGCCTCATGCCCGTCATGGTGGACCAAACTGCAGCCCCTTCGCGATTGCGCTCTCTCGATGCCCTGCGCGGCTTCGACATGCTGTGGATCATTGGCTTGGCGGACCTGTTTCTCCAACTCGCCAAGGTCACCAAAGTCGCCCGGCTGGAGGCTTTCGCCGTGCAGCTCGAGCATGTCGAATGGGATGGTCTGCGCGTTTACGATCTGATTTTCCCGCTGTTCATGTTCCTGTCCGGTGTGGCGGTGCCATACGCCCTCGGAAAGAAGCGCGAGCGCGGCGACTCCCGAGGTGCACTGCTTGCCGGAGTTTGGAAGCGGGCGCTCATTTTGGTTCTGCTAGGCATCGCCTATAATGGCGGGCTGCAACTGAAGTTCGAGACCCAGCGGTACGCCAGCGTGCTTGGCCAGATCGGCGTCGCCTACGGCATCGCGGCGAGCATTTTCCTGATCACCTCGACGTGGAAAGCCCGGGCGATCTGGTGCGGCGGGATTCTTGCCACGATTGCCGGCCTGCAATTGTTGTATCCGGTTCCCGGCCACGGAGCGGGGGTGCTGACGCCGGACGGCATCGTCAATGCCTGGCTCGACCGCCTGCTACTGCCCGGACGCTTGCATGGCGTTGTCTTCGATCCCGAGGGGCTGTTGTGCACTCTCTCCGCCGCGGCGCTCACGCTTGGCGGTGTGTTGACCGGCGAACATGTGAGAGCATCAGGCCCGGCATCCCACCTGACCGCCGCCCGGCTGCTGGTGGCGGGGACGGGCCTGTTGTTCGCCGGCTGGCTATGTTGGAAGTTCGGTTATCCGCCGATCAAGTCGGCATGGACCACCACCTTCAATCTGCTTGCGGGCGGCATTTGCCTGTGGCTGTTCACCGCCTTCCACCTGTTCATCGACTTCCGTCCGCAGGCGAAATGGAGCTTCCCGCTCGAAGTAATCGGTATGAATTCCCTGACGATCTACCTTGCGGAGAAGGTCCTGTCGTTCCCGGAGATTTCGGAGTTCTTCTTCGGGGGCATCGCACGGCTATGTGGAGAGTGGCAGGAAGTCGTGCTCATTGTCGGGATCCTCCTGATCGAGTGGCTGCTGCTGTGGTTCCTCTGGAAGAAGAGGGTGTTCCTGCGGGTGTAGGGATAAGGAATGGCGTTACTTCGCAGACGCCTCGTGAAACGCCTTGCGGATGTCGGAGCCATCCGAGTTCGGCAAGTCCGCGCGCTGGATCAGCAGCAGGTGAATCCGCTTCTTCACGGGATCGATCCACGCCTGCGTGCCGTAGGCTCCGCCGTGACCGAAGGTTCCCGCTGACAACGTGGCCGCCACACCCTGAGGCTCGCGGATCACACACCAGCCGAGTCCCCAACCATTGCCGGGGGTGAAGCCTGTTTGGAGATCGCCGCTCTGCACGGTGGTCATCTGCTTCACCGCTTTCTCGGAGAGGTAGCGCCTCCCGTCGAGTTCGCCGCCACGCAGGATCATTCGGGCAAACTTCTCGTAATCCGCAGCGGTGGAAAACAGACCGCCGTTCGCGCGAGGATAGCGCTCGCGACTGGTAATCGGCTTGTTGCCGAGAAACATCAGGCCGGTCTTCTCAAGCTCGCCTGCCGAAGTGCGCTTGTAAGCGACAGCCCAACGCATGGCCTGTGCCTCGGTGGGATAGAAGGTCGTGCTCTCCATCCCGAGCGGCTGGAACAGATGCTTGTCGAGGAAGTCGGGAAACGACTCACCGGAAACCACTTCCACCACTCGTGCGGCGGTGTTGATGCCGGTCTGACAGTACTGCCACTTCGACCCCGGCGCGAACTGCACCGGCTTCGCGACGATCAGCGGCATCAGGTCCTTCAACGTCGTGACGTCGCCGGACTCCTGCGGCGATACCTCACTCAAGCCCGCGCTGTGAGTGAGGCAATGCTTGATCGTCACCACGACCTCCTTGCCATCGGCGTCCTTCAGGGCCTTGAACTCCGGCAAATACTTCGACACCGGATCATCGACCGATAACTTACCCGCGTCCTGCATCATCAGCACCGCGGTGCCAGTGACCGGCTTCGACATGGATGCGATCCAGAACAAGGCATCGGATTCCATGCTCGCCTTGTTCTCCAAGTCGGCGAAGCCGTTTGCACCGAGGTGAAGCGTCTTCTCGTCATCGGCCACAAGGGTGACAGCACCGGAGATTTCCTTGGCGGCGATCATCTTGTCCATCGCCTCGCTGATGTTGGGGTTCACTTCGGCGAAGGCGGCGGTGGCCAGCACGGAAAGAAGCAGGATGGGTTTCATGAAGTACAGTCGGTGGGAATGAGGCGATGGGAGATCCAGAACATCTAGGATCTTCCATCTACTTCTTGTTCGGATCGTAGAAAATCCGCACCTCGGCCTTTTCTCCACCGAGGAGCTGTTGGGCACGCTTCAGGGCATCGCGGGTCGAGATGTTCGGGTTGCTGGGCTTGTTGAGGAAGATATTGCTCTCGCCCGCCTTGCGATCGGCTCCTTTCTGGACCGTTGCCAGAACCCCCGAGTTCTTCAGCACGCGATAAACCTCTCGGGTCGCTCCCGAGACCAGCAAGTGGCGATCATTCGCCCGCATGAACTTCACGAGGTCCTCAAGGGCCAAGACCGACGTCGCGTCGAGGTGGCGGGCGTTCTTCAGCCGCAGGATCATGATCTTCAGCGAAGGATCGGCCGCGGTGCGCTGGATCTGCGTGCGGAACAACTCGGCCGCGCCGAAGAACAGGTCGCCCTCGACGTGGACGATCGAGATCGCCGGGTTCGGACGCTGGCGCTTCTCGCCCATCTGCCGGAGTTCACCGGCGTCACTGAACTCATACTCGACCAAGTGCGGGCGGCTCGCCTTGCGCAGGAACAGGGTTATCGACAGCGCGACACCGATGAAGATCGCCACGTGCAGCGGTGCGATCAGCGTCGAGACGAACGTCGTGACCAGCACGGCAGCATCGTCCGGTGTCGAGCGTGCGCAGACGCGGATGTTGTGACGATTGATCAGGGCTAACGCGATGCCGATAATCAGCGCCGCGAGCGCGGCCTTGGGAACGTAGTCAATCAGCGCGATGCCAAACTTCGGCAGCCACGCGATCAGCAAAGCAGCGGAGAGCACAAGCGCGCCCGAGTAGATCGACGACATCCGCGTGCGGGCACCGGAGGAAAAGTTGAGCGTCGAGCGCAGTAGCGAGCCGGAAGCCGGCATGCCCCCGGCAATAGCAGACGCAAAATTGGCAGCACCCACCGCGAACATGTCCTGGTTCACGTCCGCACGATCGCCGGAACGCGAGGCGATCGTCTTTGCCATCAGCGTGTTTTCCAAACAGGCGAGGAAGGCCACTGCGAGTGCGACCGCCACCAGCGACGAGATGTCCTCGAAGATGCCCGGTCGCGCGAAATGGGGCAGGGAAGGCAACAGATCTTCCGGGGTGAAGGTGCGAAACCGCGCGGCGTTCGCAAAAGGGGCCACACCCTGCTGGATCAGAGTTCCGAAGACTGCGGAGACAAGAATCAGGATGATCGCGAGATTCGGCCATCGCGGCTTCCAGCGCCTCATCAGCATGAACAACGCAAAAGTCGTCGCGCCGATGATCACCGGACCCCAGTCAGCATGGGGTAGCGCGTGCACCATGGCATTCACGAGTCCGACGAAGCTGCGCGGTCGTTCCTGATCCACCTCGTAGGCCACGCCTAGCAGGTGCTTGAACTGGTTCGTCATGATCAGCACCGCTGCCCCGGAGACGTAGCCGACCAGCACCGAGCGGGAAATATACTGCAGCAAGTCAGCGATGCGCAGGATCGAGCCTAGTAGGCAGAAGATCCCGACCATCATCACGAGCAGCGGCACGAGCTGGGTTTCGCGTGCGGCCAGCGCGGGCTCCACGGCGAAGAAGCCGAAGAGCATGAAGGCGGTCGCATTCGTCGGCCCCAGGATCGTATGGCGGGACCCAGCGAACAGTGGCGCGATGAGTGAGGCGGTGGCCGAGCAAGCGATGCCAAAGACAATCGGCAGCTCAGCGATGGCCGCATAGGCGATGCCCTGCGGGATATCCAGCAGGGAGACATTGAGCGCGGCCTTGCCGTCAGCACGAAACTTCTCGCGATTGTAGCTCCGCAGCGTGTTGAGGATGGGCAGCAGTTCCAGCTTTCCCCCGCGGAAGAACTCGCCGATGCGGCGTGCGATCCGTCGGGGGTGGAAATGCGATCTCATGAAAACCTCATCCTCAGCGGAACCTCGCACGGCGCAGCAGCGCCAGGCCGAGTAGCACACAGACGACATTCGGTGCCCAGGTGGCGATCAGCACACCCGAGGAACTCTTGCCGCCCAGCATTCCGAAGATGAAGTAGGCGACGCCGATCAGCAAGCTGAGGATCAGGCCGGACGAGGTGTCCTTGCGACGTGCCTTGATGCCGAGAGGAATGCCGATGAAGGCGAATGCAAGGCACGCAAACGAAGAAGCGAAACGACGATGGATCTCCTTTTCGAAATTGGGGATAACGGTCAGCCGATCCATGATCAGGTTGGTCTTGAGCGTCCCTCGCTTTTCAGCCAGCAGCGCCTTCGAGCCTTCGCCTTGGCTTTGGAGAACCTTGATCTCCTGCATGAGTCCCGCGATCCTCTCCGTACGCTCTACCTGCCTTTGCTTTAGTTCCCCGATGGTCTCGCGGATCTTTGCAATACTCATGGTCGCCGGATCCGGCTTGGAGGATCGGATTTCTTCGTAAGGCAGCACCACTGGCACCGACTCTTCCGCGAGCACGATCTGCGGCTTGCTAGAATCGCTCGATGATGCCTCCTTTGGCTTGTCACCGGTCAAGCCGGTGTCTCCGCCGTAGGTCATGAACATCGCGTCGTAGAGATGGAGCCGGAACTGCTTGTTCGGCCTATCGATGACCGCCTTCGCCGTCATCGCATGGACGTAAATGTCGCGGGCGTTTGGATCGGTGGGATCGGCGATCTTGAAGAGATGGAAACCCTCCATCGTGGAGTTCTGAGACTCATCGACGTAGGATTTCTCGATGTAGGCGCGCACGTCCTTGAGGCTTTCCTCGAAACGCGCTAGGCCATCTTGCTCGGCTGCGGCAGTGAGCATGCTCCGCGGGTCCATCGCGAAGGCCCGCATTTTGATATTCTTCGATGTGGACTTCGCCCACGGCGCGACTTCCAGATTCAGCCACAGGCAACCGGCGGACAGCAGGGCACCGAGGACAAATACCGGCATAGAAACGCGTGTCAGGCTCATGCCGGCGACACGGAAACCGATCAACTCGTTTTCCGAGGACATCCGGCCGAAGACCAGCAGGATCGCGGACAGGAAAGCCCACGGGATGGTGTAAATCAGCGCGAAGGGCAGGGCGGACACTAGGAACTCGCCAACGATCGAGAGCGGTGCGCCGAGCTCGACGATGAGCATCCGCAGATTCTGGAACAAGCTGCCCATCACCAGAATGGTGCTGAGCAGCAGGATGGCGAAGAGCGTCCCGACGAGGACTTGGCGGCCGATGTAGCGGTCGGAAAGACGCATGCGTGCGCATAGCATGGTCCGCCTCAAGCAGACTGTCTAGCGGGAGTTCCGGTGGTGACAATGACCATACCCAGCGGGTGTATCTACGAAGGTTATTCACAGAACTCACTAACAGTTAGCGAATGCGGACAAAAGTCCTTGCTGCATCCGTCTCGCTTGCTTTCCTCCACCGCGAATTCGCCGGACGAGCCGACCGGATTCTTTCACAAATTATCACGCGGTATGGGGTTTGCTTCCCCTGCCGTCCTCCCAGCCAGCCCGCAAAAATCACCACATGCTCATCGATCCGTCCCGCGGCGAGTCCGCCCATGCCGCGCTCCAATCCCGTCGCGGTGCCCTCGGCACCATCGGAGCCGGCGCTCTCGCCCTGCTTGCCACCACTGGCACCTCGTCCGCTTTCTTTTCGAGGAAACCAAAAATCTCGGTTCTCACGCCGTCCGCGCCAGTCGACTTCAGTGAACTGCCGCAGGACTGGGTGGCCCATCAGGGGAGGGAGTTGAAGGCCTACGCTGAGTTCCTCGCCAGCCTGCGACTTCAAAAGCTGACGCCACGGCAAGTGATCGCATCTCACGCCAAGCAACGCGGATCGGTTTGGAATTCGTTGCCACCGCGCAACATGTGGCGGCAAATGGCCCCGACCCTGCGGGTGATCGACCGAGTCTCGATGCAACTAGGCCACCCGGTGAAGCAAATCGTCTCCGCCTACCGCGCGCCAGCCTACAATGCCCGCTGCCCCGGTGCAAAGTCCGGGTCCTACCATCAGGCCAATGTCGCCGTGGACGTTCAGTTCGAAGTATCTCCCTCGACGGTCGCCCAGACCGCTCGCGCCCTGCGCTCCAGTGGAGTTTTCCGTGGCGGCGTGGGTCGTTACCCGACCTTCACGCACATCGATACCCGCGGGCAGAACGTCGACTGGTGAGTCGATCCGGGAGCGAGCGTCTCAGTTCGCTCCGGCCCGCGCGAGGTTCTTCGCCTTTCGCTGGCTTACTGTCCCGACCTGCGCTTTCCATGCCGCACTTGCCTTCTTCGCGGCAGGCATGACTTCCAACAAGGCGATGGCGGAGTCGCAGGACGCAGCCGCTTCCTTGTAGCGTCCGGCGCTCTCGAGGATATCGGCGCGCTGGAGTGATAACGCGACCGATGGCCGGAAGCGAGCCGTCATCGCATCGATGCGGCGGAGAGCCGAGTCGTAGTGACCCAGTGCCACTTCCAGCTCGATCGCCTTTTGATGCAGCCCGGTGAGCACGCCGAGCTTGGCGACCCCTTGATCCAGCACAGCGACCGCGTCGGTCTTGTCGCCACGTTTTTCCAGCCAGGCGGCGCAGGTCATGACGTCGCTCGGCGACGGTTTGCTCGAGAGATCGAGCGCCTGCCGCATCGCCACGATCGCCTCCTTGCGATGCCCTTTCTCATCCTCGATCTGAGCGAGGAACAGCCATCCCGGCGAAAATCGGGGATGCGCTTTCACCAATTCCGCAGCCTTTCTGCGGGTCCCCGTGTCCTTCTTGGCGCGGCAGACCCGGGCATCGAGCAATAGGTGCTCCGGCTTTTTCGAATCGAGGGCGAGCAATCGATCCACCACTGGCCGTGCGAGTTCGGGATGATGGGTAGCCAAGAAGAGATCGGCCTTCTGACGCAGCAGTTCCTGATCGTCCGGTTTCTGCGCGAGGTGTTCCTCCAGTTGTTCGAGCGTGTGGCTTGGATCGGGATGCGCCGATAGGACAAGGGGAAGCAAGAATGCCGTGAGGAACGAGAGGGACAACTTCATCGTGGTATCTGGAAAAGAAAGTGCGCCGCGGCTCCCAGGGGAGGGCTGGGGAGCCGCGGCGGGTTTCGTGTCGGCAGGAGATTGGTTGGATCAGGGAGTGACGGTCAGGCGCAGGTAAACCGAGGCGGGTGCCGAGCCCTCGGTCACGGTGAGCACCGCTTCCAAGGTTTCGGGATCCTCCTCAGCCGGAGACACTGGCTGAATCGCGATGCTCGCGGTCTGGCTACCATTGCTCTCGCCGCTGTGGTGCCAGTTCGTGAGGTCGGTGGACCACTCGATGGCAGCGGTCACGTCATCGGCACCTTTGGCGTGCGGGAAGCGGGCAGTGAAGCTGCCATTGACGGCTGCGACTGCGGTAACCGTGGCGCGGCTGGCATCATCGGTGCCAAGGTAGTATTCGAGCACGTTCGCCACGCCGTCGCCATCGCTATCAGCCTCCGGCGCACCGAGTTGGTTGGCCTTGAGGAAGGCTTGCAGCGGACGGTCGGCGATGGTGCCTGAAGCGTTCGTGGTTCCGAGGTTATGGGAGGCATTCGAAACCAGCGTGATGATGAGCGATTCATCTCCCTCCGCTTCTTCATCGGCGAGCACAGTCACCGGGATCACGGCGGAGGCCTCACCAGCGGGAATTTCCACACTTCCGCTCAACGGGGCAAAATCACTGCCTGATGCCGTGCCTGACATCGTGTAGGAGACCGCCAGCGCTTCCGCCGGTGGGCCAGTGCGTGAAACCATAAAGGCCAGCGATTGATCAGCGCCATATTCTCCAGCGACCGCATCGGTCGCCTCGATGCTCACCACTGGCATGATGACCTCCGCTTCTTGCGAAAGTGCGAACGGCACGACCACAAAGCGAACATCGATCGCTTGGAAGTTGCCATTGATCTCCGGCAGATCCTGCGTGAAGACCCGGAAGGAATTTCCATTGGCGGTGTAGCTGATGATATTCTCGGCAGCGGTTCCGCTCGTCGTCGAGTCGGCGGTCAGGAACAGGGCGGCATTGGATGGATTGATGGCCGTGCCGTTGCCGATCGTGAGATCGTAGTAGCTGGGATTCACGATCACGTTGCCGCCAGCATCATTGAGCGCACCGTTGAGGATCGCAGGAGAGCCATTCGTGCGGATCATCCCGCTCATCACACCCGGGGTCGAATACGGCAGGTAGACGAAGCTGAACGAGCCATCCTGGTCGCTGCCGGCATTATCACGCGTATCGATGATCCAGCTGCCATTGCTGATCCGGACCGAGACCACGTTATCGCCATCGGTGGTGCCCTCGTTGCCATTCGGGAAGGCGAGCAGGTTGCCGCTGATCGAGAGGCCGGTGACAGCGTAGAGACCGCTGCCGGCCTTGTTCACTTCCACACCAGTGGGAAGGTTGCTGGCGAGCACGTCACCGTTCTCAGCGACCAGCGCCCCGGTGAAGCCACCGGAGAAGGGCAGGAAGGCCACGGCTGTGCCGGCCGATTCCTCGGTGGTCGACGGGTTCGATCCCGCGGCATTCGGGTTTGAGTTGTCAACCACGCTGACCAAGGTGTTGCCGGAACTGGAGAAGGGGGAAGCAATGTTGTCAGCAGATTGGCCGCCATTGTTCCAGTTCGCCACTGCGGTCACCCCGGAGAGGAACGGGACGGGGCTGCCATTCACCACGAGCGCGATGTCGCCGGTATTGCTGCCCGGATTCATGAAGGCACGTGGCGCGGCCGAGGTTGCGGCCACGGTCCAGTTCCCCTCGAAAAGGCCAGCGGACGCGGTCTTCACATTCGGGGCGGCAGGATCCACCAGCACCTGCACCGAGATCGGATTGGCGGAGGTGACGATGCCTTCTTCGTCGGTAGCCTTCGCGATGATCGTGTAGCTTCCCGGCGGGACATTGTCCCAGGCAAAGCTATAGGGCACGATGGTGTCTTCACCCAGCAATGTGGTGCCCGAATAGAACTCGACCTTGGTGACGCTGCCATCGAGATCCGACGCCTCGGCTTCCAGCGTGAGGTTCGCCGGAGCGGCGAACTGTGTGCCATTGGCTGGGCCGGTGAGGGCCACCGTCGGTGGGAAGACCGCGCCTTCCGCAATGAACGAGCTGACCGGCGTGGTGATGGTAGAGGTGCCATCGCTGACTTCCGCATACCATTCATAGCGACCACCCGACTCGAGGCCGGACCAATTGATCGTGGCCGTGCCCGACGGGACATTCACATTACCAATCTCGCGGAACGGGCCAACGCCGCCGGACAGGTTCACATCGAGCGAGAACTGGCTGTCGGCATCAGTTTCGAATTGGTTGAGCGTGGGCGAGTAGGATTGCACGTCGACCCGATTGAGCGAGGGGCGGAAGGTCAAGATGCGCAGCCAGCCATCGCCTCCATTACTACGACCCTGGTAGTCTGCGAGGAGCGAGTGAACGGTGCGGCCCTCGAAGGTGTCACTTCGGCGGCCTTCACCGTGGATGTGGCCGCCATGCATCAGGATCAGGTTCGGGTTATCCTTCAGCCCCTGATAGATCGCATTGCCCTGCGTGCTGAAACTTGCAGGCAGGCCGGTGTTCACCATGTGGTGGGTGATCACGATGCCGCGACGGGTCGGATACGCCTTCAGCAGGGCATCCGCCCAATCGATATCGGCGGTGTCCGGCGTGGTGTCGTATTCGAAGCTGATGACGATGAGGTCCATGCCGCCCGCGGTGAAAAGCGTGTAGTTGTTGTCCGCCTTCGCAGGTTCGGAAGTGCCACCGTAGTAGGACTTATCAGCGAAGTGATTGATGCCGGTGGTGGGATGGACTCCGAAGAACTTGTTGAAGTTCGTGGTGGTGCCATCCGCGTCGCCAATCGGGGTCTGGTCGTGGTTGCCTGCGGCCATGATGTAGGGCACGCCTTCCGTGAGCCCGGTGGTCGACGGGTTTTCGAGGCGATACATCGCATTCGACGCGTTCGCCCATTGGGTGGCAGCGGTGGCCGGATTGTCGCCGTTCTGGGTGATGTCGCCGAGGTGAAGGACGAAGCCAATATTGCGCGCGTCTTGTTCGGCGACGATCCAGTCTGTCTGCGCGGAGAAGATGGCCGCACGATTGCCGCCGACGTTTTCCGAATAGAACTGGGTGTCCGGCAGTGCAACGACGGTGAAGTCATCCGAATGCGACGCATTGCCAATGTTGCGGCCGTAAAACTTCACCTGAAGGTTGCCGCCGTTCAGGTCATTGACCGCGGCGGAAAGCTCTCCGGCGAGGGGAATGTCGATCGCGTTGTCGGCGGGCGAAACCAGCGAAATGCTCGGTGGCACATCGAGATTGAACGGTGCCCCGGTGGTGCGCAGGACGCCATTGGCCAGTGCTCCATCGATGGCCGTGCCCGCGCTGCTGATCAGCGTGGTGCCGGAGGTTTCATTCATCGCATACCGGGCGACGAGCCCCGGCGCAGAGGCGACCTCGCTGTTCAGCGTGGACTGGATCTCGCTGAGATCACGCGCCGAGTTCCAGATGCGCACCTCATCCATCTGCCCTTGGAAGAAGCCCTCGCGTGCACCGGTCGAATTCATCGCGGTGCCAAGGCCGGCGTGCTGGATGGAGAGGTTCTGCGGGACCGCGCCTTCGGTCCTGACCGTAGCTTCTTCCTTGCCGTTGAGATAAAGGGTCCACGAGGTGCCATCGAAAGAGACAGCCGCATGCTGCCAGACGCCGATCGGGATCACGGTCTGACCAAACGCGGGATGGTTGAGTCCCGTGCTCGCATCTTCGAAGTCTGCTGCCAGTTTGCCGGTGGCCACATCGATGCCCATGAAGTAATTGCAATTGAGGTTCGCAGGGGTGTCGGCTTCCCCGCGGCCTTTTGCGATCAGTGGGATCGCGGAAACCCCACCGGATCCGGTTCCTGCAGCAATCCCGCCCGCTTCCCGCTTGAACCAGCATTCGATGGTGAAGGTGGAAAGCTTCAGCGCTGGATTGTCGCCAAAGGTGACATGGTCATCCACGCCATCGAAAAACAGGCCGTCGGCACCCGCAGGCGGTGCCACGGAGATCGTGGCCTCAGTGGACGTGGTGTATCCGCCCCTGTCATCGATCGCCCGCGTTTTCAGATCGTGAGTGCCTAGACCCGCTCCATTCCACACGAGCTCATAGGGAGCGGTGGCGTCTTCACCGAGCAGCGTGTCGCCATCGAAGAACTGGACCTTGGTCACCGCGGAGTCATCGGTCGCCGTCGCCGTTAGTGTGACTGGCGTGCCGAAGGTCATGTCCGAGCCATCGGCAGGCGAATTGAGGCTTACCACTGGAGGCGGATTGAAAGCGAACAGCGCGAAGCTGAAACCCACTTCGTTGGCTGCGAGATTCTGAAGGCCCGGGTTCGCGGTCGCGGTGCCTGGAATATCGCGACCTTCGATCACCCAGCGGTTGTTCGCCCCGTCCCACGCGAAGCTCCAGATGTTGTCACCGCGGTTGGTGCCGCTGACTGTGGAGCCTTCGGGGCTGATCAACAGCACGCTGTTGGAGTCATTGCGGCCGGGAGAGGTGAGATACCACTGGCCGGTGCCGCCTTTTGTGACGGTGAAGTTGCCGGAATTCGCCACCGCATCACCCTCGGCATCGATGCGGCCCATCGCCGCGACATCGCTGTGACCGGTGGGGATATAGACGAATGCAACCGGATCGTTCTCGAAGCTGAAGCCATCAGAACCGTTGTCCTTGGAGATCAGCGTGAAGGTGCCGTCGGCATTGGCGGTGGAGAGCGCGTAGTTGTCCTCGTTCTTGCCGCCGGTGACGAGCAGGATGCCATTCTGGCTGGTGGCCGGCACCGCGGCGAAGGTGCCGCGCGAAGCATTATAGCCACCAAGGCGCAGCGTATAGAAACCAGCGCCGCCCGTATTGTCGAACACCGTCGATGTTCCCGGATCGCTGGCTCCGCTGGTCACCGTGAAGCCGGTGCTGCTGCTCGCGAAGCCAGTCAGCGCGCCGTTGTTGTCGGTATTCGTGACCCAGCCGCCGAGCCAGTCGCTGTATTTGAAGTAGCCGAAGGATTGGCTGGTGTTCCACTCCTCGCCGGAAGCGTAGAAAGTGGCGGCATCGGTGGTGGTGATCGCCGTGTTGCCGATGTTGATGGAGCTCGAATAGCCCGCGTAGGTGAAACCGAGGTTGGCCGGCGATTGAATCGCAGGCGTGGCGAAGCCGAGACCTGCACCGATCGGATTCGGCGTGGAGCCTTGATTGCTGCGGCCGTTCTCGGGCAGGGAAGCCATCAGGATGCCATTGGCCACGTCCGCAGCGGGCGTGGCGCCACCGAAACGCAGGCCGAAGTCACCGCGAGTGCCACCGACGTAGGTAGCACCGTTGCTTTGGGACAACGCGCCGGAGACCCCGGTGGCACTGTTTCCCGTGTCGTTCTGAGTGATCGTGAGATTCCCAATGAGCGGGACAGCTCCGAATGCCGGCGAGAGCAGGCACGCAGTGAGCGAGGTGAAGGTGATTCGGGCGCGGCCCTGTGGAGAGGTGTGATGCATGGAGCGTGAGGACGCTCGAGGCATCTAGCTGCGATTCTCAATCCGCGAACCCGCTTTGTGTGAGGAAATCGGGACGTGAAACTTTGGTCACGTAGCGAGGCCCGATGCCCCAGTCCCGGTGACGGAACAGTCAGAAAGCAAAGCTCTGTTAGAGCGCCTTCTCAAAGACCTTCGAATCACGCCCGCTCTCTTCAAGCTGCCGGCGACGGGGCTCGGGCAGAGCTTGCGGGCCAGAGAGTGTGAATCCCACGCGATTCTCGAAAAAGTCCGCCGCGCGGGTGGTCAGGGCGAAGACCCGCGGCAATTCCTTCTCGCGGGCCATCTGCTCGGCATATTTCACCAGATCGACTCCATAGCCCCGGCCTTCGTGATTGAGCTTCACGTAGAGACACGCGATCTCCGCAGTGTGGTCCTCGGGGTATTCATGGAGCGCCACGCACCCGACGACGTTGTCGTCGATGGCCATCACGCTATAATCGCCGATCTTGGCGAGGATGTCTTCATACGTGCGGGCCACCAGCTTGGTGCGCCGCACCGAGCGACCGATCATGCCGAGCAGTTCCGGAATATCCTCCTCACGCAGCGGCCGGATTTCCCGGTAGCTGTCAGCGTGAATCATGGTTCCGACGCCTTCGTTCGAGAAGAGCTCGTCAATGAGCACACCCTGGCGGCGGCCATTGAGCACATGGACACGTGGCACGCCCTTGCGGCAGGCCTCGGCAGCAGCCTTCAGCAAATGACCGCCGCTCACCGTGTTGGAGGCCGCGAGTTCGTCTGCATCCGCGGCACGCACGGCGGGCACGGGTTCGCCCTCGATGAGGATCGTCTCCTCCAACAGCGCGATCAGCTTCACCGCACCGATGCCGAGGGTGAAATCGACCACTTGGGGATCGAGCGGGTCATTCGACGAGGCATCGGCCACGACGGTCTGACCGCGGGCGAGGATGGCCTTGGCCTCCTCCACCGCACCGGGGTCGCCGAGGGGACGGGTGAGCCGGGCCGCCATGATCTCGCACTCCAGCGTCCAGTCGTAGAGATCCTTCAAGTCGCCTCCGAGCACGCCGAGGATGAGCTTCACTCCCACGTCCTCCATTGCAGCGAGATCCAACAGGCTTTCCGCAATGGCAGGCTCGGGCAAAAGTCCGGCCTCAATGAGCACGACGAAGACCTTCCCGCGGAATTGCGGGACATACTGGAGCACCGCACGAAAATCACCCTGGTCGGCCACGCCCGATTTCTAGCAGAGAAACCGAAGCTCCTGCAACCGTTTGCCCCGTCCTGATTAACCGTTCCGGGTAATTTGTTTTTCAGGCAGGGGACCGATGATGGTGTCCTCGACAATCCGCGTTTCCGTCCGTCAAGCTGTGCTACCGCACCGTGCACCTCCTGCTCGCCATCACCGTCTTCCTGCTGACCCTGCTGCCGCTCCATTCCGCTGAGCGTCAGCGCCAGCGGGCCATGGTGCGGCTGTGGCAATCGGAAGACGGCCTGCCGGGAAACGTGGTGCGATCGATGGTGCAGGCGACCGATGGCTATCTGTGGGTAGCCACCGCGGAAGGGATCGCCCGCTTCGATGGGATGGAGTTCGACACCATCGAGCCGGACGGCGAACTGCGCCGCTTCCGTTTCGCCTTCTGGCGGATGTTCGCGCCGGAGGATGGCAGCGTGTGGGTGGCCACGTTCCAAGGAGGGCTCTTCCGGATCCGGGACAGCCGCTTGGAGCGAGTCCTTCATGAGGTGCCCAAATCGCGTCCCCCCTTGATCAGCCAATTGATCCTCGATGGCAGCGGCACGATTCATTTCCGGCGCGGCGAGGAAATCTGGCAAGTGGTAGACGACGTGCCATCACTGGTGGAAAAGCCATCGGACGATCTGAAGGAGCGCTTCGCCCGCGACCACGAAAAGCAAACTGCCGGCGGCCGCGCCGTGGATACAGGGGTTGGCGCGGAGGTTGCGCAGCTCCGCACCAAGGACGGACGCCGCTGGGCGGCCGATGACACGGGCCGGTTGGTGATCGATGGCGAAATCCCGGTCGATTTGCCGGGCGTGGCCTCGCCTTATGTTTTCAATGAACTCTTGCAGGACCGCGAGGGCAATGTGTGGGTAGCCACGCCGCTCAGTGGACTCGCTCGTGTCCGCCCCAGTCGCGTGGAGCCGCTTTCCACCACGGACGGACCAGAGCCCGCGGCGTTTGCGGTGATGCAAGATCGCTCCGGCGACTGGTGGATCGCCAATCGCCGCGGCGGGATTGACCGCTGGAGCAACGGCCAGGTCGAGCACTTGGAACTCGTGCCAGCAGGCTATCAGCGACCGGTGTCGACGATGTTCGAAGACTCGAAGGGCCAGCTATGGGTTGCCGCGCGCGGAGGCTCGGTCTTCCTGAGGCGGCCCGATGGTTCCTTCGCACAGCAGTTCCAAAGAACCCAAGTGCCATCGAAGGTGCGATGCATTCAAGAGGACGATCAAGGCGTCTTATGGTTCGGCGGAACGCAGGGTCTGGCGTCTTACGACGGGAAGACCGTGCGTCAGTATGGCGAAAGCGACGGGTTTCCGAAATGCGAGGTGAGCGTGGTGCTCCGCGACCGCAAGCGTGTGCTGATCGGCACCAACGACGGCCAAGTCTTCGCGGTCGAGAACGGGGGCTTCCGCCTGTTGGGGAATCCCGCACCACTGAAGCACTGGTGGGTTTCGGGCTTGCTCGCCGTGTCGCAGGACGAGTTGTGGGCGACCACGCTCGGCGGCGGTGTCTTCCTGTGGAACGGCAAGTCGTGGCAACAGTTCGCTGCGGACGATGGCCTGCCGGACCTGCGCCTGACCACCATCCTCAGCGATGATCGCGGATACCTGTGGTTTGGCTCGTTGGGCGGCATCCTGCGTGCGAGCCGACAGGAGTTTCTGGATCGGGCACGCAAGCCGGATCGCCAGTTGCACTGGCTGCGACTTGATCGCTCGGACGGCTTGCCTACCCGCGAGTGCATTGGTGGCTATCAACCCGCAGGTTGGAAGGGGAAGGACGGTCGCATGTGGTTCCCCACCGGCAGCGGCGTGGTGCGCGTGCGGCCGGATCTGGTGGAAGTGAACAAGGTGCCGCCACCCGTTTATCTCCGCAGCACCCGCATCAATGGGGTTCAACAGGAAGAGCAGGAGGGGCGGATCGAAGCGGGGCCGGGACGCTCACGCGTTGAGTTCCGCTTCGTGGGACTGAGCTACAGCGCTCCGGAAAAGGTCACGTATCGCGCTCGCCTCCAAGGCCTCGATGATTCGTGGCGCGAGCTCGGCAACCAGCGCTTCGCCGCCTACGAGGCCGTGCCGCCCGGGCGCTACACCTTCGAAGTGATGGCGGTGAATGGCGACGGTGTGTGGAGCAAGCAGGCCGCACGGGTGGGCATCCGCATCAAGCCGCACTTCTGGGAGTCGGCATGGTTCATTCTCACCATGACCGCTCTTACCTTGGCCGGAACGGCGGCGATCGGTTGGTATGTCGCTCGCCGCCGGATGAAGCAACGCATCCAAGTGCTCAAGATCCGCAACGCCCGCGAAAGCGAACGCACCCGGATCGCCCGTGACTTGCACGATGACCTCGGTGCGAGCCTGACAGAAATCTCGATCCTCTCCGCACTCGCTGCCGAAGGCGGCGATGAAAGCGCGATGCGTCCGGCGCTTGACCAACTTTCTAACAAGGCCAAGGCGGTCGTGGGCACCCTTGATGAAATCGTCTGGGCCGTGAATCCGCGCGACGATACCTTGCGCTCGCTGGTGGACTACCTCGCTGCCTTTGCGCGCGAGTTCCTGGATACCGCCAGCATCGCCCTGCGCACCGACATCCCGCGCAACATTCCCGAGACGCCGCTCGATGCCCCGGTTCGTCACGGCGTGTTCCTTGCCGCCCGCGAAGCACTCAACAATCTCGTCAAACA
>Ga0307406_10000219_pt1 | contig 34661 bp, 38 predicted proteins | sample 322Cmetagenome_3_FD_203706 | JGI IMG/M metagenome (GOLD analysis project Ga0307406, IMG submission 203706) | Maize rhizosphere microbial communities from greenhouse at UC Davis, California, United States - 322HYB-C-2 | ecosystem: Host-associated > Plants > Roots > Rhizosphere > Soil | place...
CGCAGCTGCTCGGCCGCCATCCATCCCATCCGATGGAGTCACGCTCGCCGCACTCGGCTTCCTCAATGGGCCGGTTGATCAGTTCTCGCTGCCGCGTACCGCGATTATCGCCACGAGAGTGGACCAGCCGAACAACGTGGCTGTCGTCGTGCCGTCACCACGTCCCGCAGAGGTTGCCGCGTACCTGCGCGGTGCCCTGCCCGCAGCAGGTTTCACCATTACCGCTGATAAGCCAGCCACCAAAACCATGACCTTCGCCGGCAACGGCTGGAGCGGCAGCTTCACAGGCGATGACCAGGTGTCGGCGGTTCTATTGCGACCGCTGTGACCGGTAACGTACGAACGGTGTTGCTGCAGCGAGAAGCGATCCTGCAGCGCACGCGGTTGCTGGGACCGGCGTTCGTAGCCGCCGTGGCGTACGTGGATCCGGGCAATGTGGCGACCAATACTCAAGCAGGCGCAGCCTTTGGTTACTTGCTGCTGTGGGTGCTTGTCGGGGCAACGCTCATGGCCGGTCTTGTCCAGTACCTGTCTGCGAAGGTCGGCTGGCTGACCGGCGAGACGTTGCCGGGTCTGGTCGCTCGCCGCAATTCTCGGCTGCCGCGAATCTGCTACTGGATCCAGGCAGAGCTGGTTGCCATGGCTACGGATCTAGCTGAGATCGTCGGCGGCGCCGTGGCGCTGAATCTGCTTTTCGGCTTGCCGCTGGTGAGCGGAGCCCTCATTACTACCGCCGTCTCCACAGGATTGTTGTTCCTGCAGAACAGTCGCAGTCAACGCACTTTTGAGCGCGTCATCACCGGAATGCTGGCCATTGTCAGCATCGGTTTTCTCGCCGGCTTAGTCGCTTCACCACCAGATCCCGCGCAAGCCGTTGCCGGCCTAGTGCCGAGGCTCAATGGTGCCGAAAGTGCTGTGCTGGCGGTCGGCATGCTGGGCGCAACAGTCATGCCGCATGCGATCTACCTGCACTCGGCATTGATCCGGGACCGGCACGGTAGAGCGGATCCGGATTGCGCGGCTCCGATGTTGCGGACTATCCGGCTCGATGTTGGGCTCGCGATGCTGGTGGCAGGTACGGTCAACGTCGGCATGCTGCTGTTGGCGGCCAGCACGCTCTTCGGTTTAAATGTGGACGGCTTGCAGGCAGCGTATAGCGCCATCGGAACTGAGCTGGGCCCGTTGCTGGCTGGGCTATTCGCCTTGGCTCTGCTTGCCTCCGGTCTGGCCTCGACGTCCGTCGGCGGATATGCCGGTTCGGTGATCATGGACGGGCTGCTGCGGCGTCGCATTCCGATCATCTGGCGGCGGGTGCTGACCGCCGTACCGGCTCTGATCTTGCTCGGATTTGGCCCGGACCCGACCCGCTTGTTGATCTTGTCACAAGTGATCTTGTCATTTGGGATTCCGTTTGCGCTGGTTCCGCTGGTTCGGATTGCCGCTGATCGTCATCTCATGCATCTCGCACCCACAAGACGGGCGACAATTGGTGTGGCCTGGCTAGTGATCGGCATCGTCACAGCTTTGAACGTGATCTTGATCGGGCTGACCATAGCGGGAATGTAGTTCAGGGCACATCCTCAGCTGTCGCGAACGACCACTCGACGCGCTTTGAGAGTCGAATCATCCTTCTCCGCGACGACCAATACCTTGTCAGAAGTGTCGATGTCCGAGACCTCGGCTCGCTCCCGGTTCTCACGGACCTTGGTGTCGTCAGTGAGGAGGTACGTCTCGGCGAAGCCGTCATTACTCTTCACCGTCACCGACGTCGCGTTGACCTCCTGCACCTCGCCTCGCTGGAAGACGATCACGCGATGCTTCTCGCCGGCAAGGGTGACCTCACCATGCAGTGCACGAGCGAGCAGGTGCCTGCGAACAAAGCCTCGACGCTGGCCGTTCCGATCACCTTTGTCGGGCTTCGCTGTGTGTTCGGTTGGGCTGCTCGCCGCCGTTGGGCTCGTCGTCGGCTCATCCGATGGCGTGTCCGCATATGCGAGTCCGGCGCCAATTCCTCCGACCAAGGCAACCGTGCTGACTCCGGCGAGAATGCTCTTCGTTAGCTCCTTCAATGCAGCGTTCCCCCTGGGCGGTCACCCCAAAGGATCTCTTCGGGGCCGACTCCCAGTCTTGGTCAGCAGAGACGCCAACCTGGTCCGACAACGCCGGTCCTTCAGCAACCCTTCAGGTGTTGGGCCACAAACTTGGCCAGGAAATGCCGAGCTCGTTCAGCATGGTCCGCAGCAGCGGCAAGCTGATGCCGACAACGTTGTGGTGATCACCCTCGATGCCAGTGACAAAGGCGCCACCGAGGCCGTCGATGGTGAACCCACCGGCGACGTTTAAGGGTTCGCTGCTTGCGACATAGGCCTCGATCTCGGCATCGGCAAGCTCGGCGAAGTGCACTAGCGTGGATGCGACTGCGGTTCGGGTGGTAACAGCTCCGCCTTCATGGAGCATCAGGTGGTGTCCTGTGTGCAGCACTCCAAAGCGACCCCGCATTCGCTGCCAACGCCAGACAGCCTCGGTCGGTGTAGCGGGCTTGCCGTAACCGATGCCTTCAAGCTCCAACATGGAGTCGCACCCGACTACCACAGTGGTGGCCGGTCCATGATTAATCCGAGCACTTACGGCTTCCGCCTTCACTTGGGCAAGCCGTGCAGTCAACTCTGGTACGCCAGCGACGGGTTCCAGATCTTCATCGACTCCAGAGACGATGACCTCCGGATTCAGTCCGGCGTTGCGTAACGTCCGCAGCCGAGCGTCAGATGCCGACGCCAGGACAAGCCGGATTGGACCAGCCACGAATCTCAAATCCGTGCCAGTGCAGTGCGGAGCGGATCCAGACCGAGCGGCCCCAGATTCAAGGCGTCGGCATGGAATTTGCTCAGGTCGAACGCCGCGCCTTGCCGCCGGCGCGCATCCTCTCGAGCCTCGAGCCAGATCCGCTCGCCGACCTTGTACGACGGCGCTTGGCCTGGCCAGCCGAGATATCGATCGAGTTCAAAACGCAGAGTCGGCTCGTCTGTCGAGCAGTTCTGCATCATGAACTCAAATCCCGCAGCAGGAGTCCAGCGCTCACCTGGTCGGAAGTGCCAAGCATTGATCTTGGGAATTTGCAGCTGTAGATGCATCCCAATGTCGATGATCACCCGGATCGCCCGGAACGCTTGCGCATCGAGCATGCCCATCCGATCACCAGGCTCGAGGTATCCCAGTTCGTCCATCAACTGCTCGGCGTACAGGGCCCAACCCTCGCCGTGTCCGGAACAGAAGAACAATTTGCGCTGCCACCGATTCAGCAGCTCTGCGCGGTACGCATTTTGGGCGATCTGCAGATGATGCCCCGGTACGCCTTCGTGGTAGACAGTAGTGACTTCCTTCCAAGTCGAGAAAGTGTCAATCCCTTCCGGCACGGCCCACCACATTTGACCTGGTCGTGAGAAGTCCTCGCCCGGATCGGTGTAGTAGATCGAGCCGTCATGGGTTGGGGCGATGCAGCACTCGATCTTTTTGACCGGTTCGGGAATCTCGAAATGCTTGCCTGCCAGGTCGGCAACGGCCTGGTCCGCGAGATCCTGCATCCAAGACCGAAAGGCCTCCGAGCCCGCGATCCGACGTTCCGGATCTTCGTCCAGCGCGTGGTACGCCGCCTTGATGTTCGGCTCACCTACCAGGTTTGTCGCAATGGCGCGCTGGGCCTCCTGGATGCGATGCAGTTCCTCGAAGCCCCATTGGTAGGTCTCCTCGAGGTCGATCACCGCTCCCAAGAAGTATCGGGAGTCCAGCGCGTACCGTTCCTCGCCTACGGCGTCAAGGCTTGGGGCTAGGGGCGCGAGTGAGCTTCCCAACCAGTTCGCAAATTCCGAGAAGGCGCGTCGACCTTCATCTGCCGCCGCCCTGAGATCTGCCTGCAGGTCCTCCTGCTGAGGGGCCCTGACAACCAGCGATGAAAAAAAATCGTCGTTCCCCGATTCGCCGGTCCAGGACCGAATCTGATCGATGGTCGCATGGATCTGACGGGCTGCGGAGATGTTTCCCTCGCGCGCCTCGGCGCCTAGCGTCTCGCGAACCTGGTTAAGGGGGCGCTGCACCGTGCGCAGTCGGACGGCGACGTTGCGCCACGCTTCCTCGGAATCGGTCGGCATGAGGTCGAAGATTGATCGGATCTCCTGTGCTTGACCGCCGATCACACTCACACGGGAAGAGGTGATGTGGGCGTCATAGAGCTCGACTTCCATGCCGAGCCGTTCCAGCATCGCCTCCTTGGCGGTGTTCTCACGTTCATCGCAAGGCGCGACGCTATGGAGCGCGGCAATGGTGCGTCTGACGTGATCGATTCGATCGGCTAGGCCGCTGGGGGAGTAGTCGCTCCAGGAATCGTCGTGATCGGGAATTCCTAGGAAAGTTGCGATCTCGGGATAGCGCGCAACGCATTCGTCCACGTAACGATCTGCGACGACATCAACCTCGCGGACCTTCGGCTGTGGGAACTCCGATGGATCAGGATGGGCCACGGTGGGCGCGGACATGCGCCACAGCGTAGATGGATCTGGTTCCTGCCGATTCCACGGGGCCGCGCCAAGCTCCTAGATCGGTTTTGGAAGATTGTTACGCCGTGGGGCCTGAAGGCAAGTCATGATCATGCACCGTTTTGCCATCGTCGGCGCCGGATTCATCGGCTCGGTTCATGCCGCCAACCTCGCCAACCGCCCGGGCATCGACTTCACCCCTGGCGGCCAGATGCGAGACCAGACGGTTCATTTCTTCGATCTGGCTCGGTGGATCTGCGGGTAAGGGACTTAGCGACGTCCTGCCCCGAGGAGCCCGCCAAGCATGTCAAGAATCGAGCCGCCAGACGCTTGCCTCGAGCCGCCTGCCGCGCCGGCGCCGAGCATCGAGCTCAGCATGTCAGTCAGTGGGTTGTTTGATCCGGTGGCACCGCCGCCGAGAATCGAACCCAGTGGATCCTGACTACCCGCCGATTGTTGACCCATCAGCCGCCTGGACAGGTACGCCAGGACGATAGGCGCCAAGATCGGCAGCAGCTGCTTGATCAGCCCACCACTCTGCCCGCCGAGGTTGCCCCCCAGGGTCTGCGCGACTTGATCTTGGTTCGGCCCAAAGATGTTGCCGACGATCTTCTGACCGTCAGCCGCATCGACCTGATTAAGATCAACTCCGCCGTCGATGAGGTCGCTGGGGTGGTCGCCAAGTGCTCCCGCCAAGGACATGGCGCCAGCGGGATCTTCGGCGTTGGCCTGCATGCCGCCGAGAAGTGCCGGGATCGCCTGGCGCGCTGCCTGTTCGGCGGTGGCCTGATCAACTCCCAGTTGCGCGGCGAGCTGGTCCATCGGAATGTCGGACAGGATGTCGTCTACTGCGCTCATGATCGGACACTACTGCGGACGTGCCGACATCCGCCAGGCACTCGGGCCAGGCGGGATTGGACTGCGTACGGATCGCCAGTACGCCGACCAGCCGGTGCGAGCCGTCGCATCGTCGCGGCCAAGTTGCTTCTTGGTGCTCTTTTGACTGAACCGGGCAGTGAGAACCGTCATGACTGCCGCGAGCTCCTCCTCGGTGGGTGAGCCCTTGACCACGGAGAACACCGGTTGATCATCGGAGTTGTTCATAGCGGGATGTTGCCATGCTTTTTTGGAGGTAACGTCTGGCGCTTCGTGCGGAGCAAGCGCAGCACCCGGGTGACCTCGACCCGTGTCTCATGAGGACTGATCACCGCGTCGACATAGCCACGTTCGGCGGCCAGGTACGGGTTGGCTAGCTCGTCTTCATATTCAGTGACCAGTCGCGCCCGCATGGTTTCAGGATCGTCGCTCGCTGAAAGTTCCTTGCGATACAAGATATTCACAGCACCTTGTGCTCCCATGACCGCGATCTGGGCCGTTGGCCACGCCAGGTTGAGGTCTGCACCCAGATGCTTGGAACCCATCACGTCGTACGCGCCACCGTAGGCCTTGCGAGTAATCACAGTGACGAGCGGGACCGTCGCCTCTGCGTACGCGTAGATCAGCTTCGCGCCGCGGCGGATGATGCCGTTCCACTCCTGATCGGTGCCAGGAAGGAAGCCCGGCACATCGACGAAAGTGATCACTGGAATGTTGAAGGCATCACAGGTACGGACGAAACGGGCAGCCTTCTCCGAAGCATCGATATCCAGACAGCCAGCAAAATGCAACGGCTGATTGGCGACCACACCCACGCTGTGCCCATCGATCCGGCCGAAACCCACCACCACGTTCGGCGCGAAGAGAGCATGTATCTCAAGGAAGTCGCCATCATCGAGGACTCGCGAGATCACCTCACGCATGTCATAGGGCTGGTTGGGGGAGTCTGGGATCAGGGAGTCAAGATCGCGGTCTACGTCATTAGGCTCCAGTCCGTTTTCCACATCGAAAATCGGCGGATCCTCGAGGTTGTTCTGTGGCAGGAAGCCCATCAGCGTCCGAACGAAGGAGATCGCATCCTCTTCATCTGCGGCGAGATAGTGGGCGTTCCCGGACTTGGTGTTGTGGGTACGCCCGCCACCCAGATCCTCCATGGACACGTCTTCGCCGGTCACGGTCTTGATCACGTCAGGACCTGTGATGAACATCTGGGAGGTCTGGTCGACCATGATCACGAAGTCGGTCAGCGCTGGCGAATAGACGTGGCCGCCGGCGGCTGCGCCCATGATCAACGAAATCTGCGGAATGACGCCAGATGCGTGCGTATTGCGGCGGAAGATCTCCCCGTAGAGGCCCAGCGAGACTACCCCTTCTTGGATACGGGCGCCGCCGCCCTCGTTGAGACCGATGATCGGGCAGCCGGTCTTCAGCGCGAAGTCGATGATCTTGACGATCTTCTCGCCGTAAACCTGACCCAGGCTGCCGCCGAATACGGTCACATCCTGACTGAACACGCACACTGGTCGGCCCTCGATGGTCCCAAAGCCGGTGATAACGCCGTCGCCATAGGGCCGACGCTTTTCCATGCCGAACGCTTTGGAGCGGTGCCGGGCGAACTCATCCAGCTCAGTGAAGGAGTCAGGATCGAGCAGCAGCTGGACGCGTTCCCGTGCTGTCTTCTTTCCCCGGGCGTGCTGCTTCTCGACTGCTTCGGTAGACCCGGCATGGACCGCCTCCTCTATCCGGCGGTCCAGGTCAGCCAGCTTTCCGGCAGTGGTGTGGATGTCCGGAGCTGGAATCGTACGATCCATGACTGGTGACTCTAACCAGTTGACTGCGCCGCTCGCTTGCAGCGCGGGGTTTAACCTCCCGGTATGCCTTTTGATGACGTGATCGACCTCGCGGAACTCCGGCGGGAACTCATCAGGCCTGGTGGCCTGTGGCAGAAGGTCGATCTCGTGCCTGAGACTGGCTCCACGAATGCCGATCTCGCGGCGCGTGCTCGTCAGGGTGAGGTCTCCGGCGCTGTACTGATCACCGACTATCAGTCGGCTGGGCGTGGCCGGCAGGGTCGTACCTGGACGGCACCGCCGGGCTCTGGCATTGCCATGTCGATCCTCGTGCGGCCGGACGGCATCGGCCCGAGCCGCTGGAGCTGGTTGTCGCTTCTGGCGGGTCTAGCAGTCAGCGATGGGGTGCGGCGCGCGGCTGATTTGCCCGCAGTTCTTAAGTGGCCGAACGACGTGCTGATTGCCGACCGCAAGGTGTGCGGCATTCTCTCTGAGCGTGTCGACACCTCTCAAGGACCCGCCTGCGTGGTGGGCATCGGCCTCAACGTGAGCCTCTCCGAAGATCAGCTGCCAGTGCCAAGCGCCACCTCGCTCATGATCGCAGCACACCAGTTCGGCGGTCCGCAGCCGTCGCGTACGGCGGTGATCGCAACGGTGCTCGCCGCGTTTGAACTCCTTTACGGTCGCTGGGAAGGTCAGCATGGGAATGACCCATCATTGGCAGTTTCCTATGCCGAGCGGTGCGAGACCATCGGCCGCGACGTTCGTGTGCTCTTGAGCGAGGAGCGCAGTGTCAAGGGGATTGCGGACGGCATCGATGACGACGGCCGATTGATCGTACGTACGACCTCAGGCTCGTCTGTGTACGGGGCCGGTGACGTCATTCATCTCCAACCCTAGGTACCTGAGGGTGTGTCAGCATTGAGGACGTGGCTCTTCCTCAAAAGCTGCTCGGCGGCGACGAGCGCGTGGTCATCCATACCAGGACCCATGTCAAGGCAATGATCTTGCCGGCGCTCGCTTTCGTCCTCATCGCCGCGGCAGTCGGCGTCGGGGCTGCGTTGATCCCACATGGGGCCCGTCCCACCGGACAACTCGCGATTGCTGGCCTCGGTGTGATCCTGGCGATCTGGCTGGTGGTACTGCCGTTCCTGCGCTGGCGGACCACCACGTACACGATCACCACCCGCCGCTTGATCACCCGAAGTGGCATCCTCAACAAAGTTGGCAAGGAGCTCCCGCTGAACCGGATCAACGAAGTGTCCTACGAGCGCAGCCTGACCGATCGGATGCTTGGCTGCGGCTCTTTGATCGTGCAGACGGCGGCGGAGGATGGCACGATCGTGCTGCATGACGTACCGGATGTTGAGCATGTCAACCTGGAGTTGAACCAGCTGCTGTTTGGCCCACAACACGGTTCCAACCCGCCTGTTCCGCGCCCATGACGGTCGAGCTCGAACGACCCTCGCCCCATGTCGCCGAGGTGATCATGAACCGTCCAGAAGCTCTGAATGCACTGTCGACCGATCAGGTACGACGGCTGGCGGACGCGGCTGCTGAGGTCGCCGCCGATTCTCAGACAAGTGTGGTGATTATCTCCAGTGCGTTTCACAGAGCCTTCTGTGTTGGTGCTGATCTCAAGGAGCGTCGCGGCGTAACCAATGATGATCTTCGTCAGCAGCGGCAGGTCTTCCAGGAGGGATTCGAGGCGCTGCGTGCGCTAGCTGTGCCGATGATCGCCGCCGTAGAAGGATTTGCGCTCGGTGGTGGCTTCGAATTGGCTCTGTGCTGTGACCTGATCATCGCTTCGGCGACAGCAACCTTCGGGCTTCCCGAGGTGGGACTGGGGCTGATTCCAGGCGAAGGCGGTACCCAGCTGTTGCCACGCCGGATTGGGCTGAACAAAGCCGCGGATCTGCTGCTCACTGGACGCCGAGTGGGTGCCGACGAGGCGCTGCGAATGGGCTTCATCGACCGCGTCGTGCCACAAGGCATGGCTCGGAGCAGTGCGCGGCAACTGGCGCAGGAAATCGCGACCAAATCGCCGCTCAGCCTGCGTGCTGCCAAGCGTGCGCTCAAAGACGGGATCGATGTCGACTTGGCGACCGGCCTAGAGATCGAGAACAGCGCTTGGGAAGAGGCCGCGTTCTCTGCGGATCGGCTCGAAGGCATCGAAGCCTTCAATGTGCGCCGTACGCCGCAGTGGCCCAGCTGGGAGCACGAGCGTCGATGAGCGAGCATCATCACCAGCTCCCCCAGCCGATTGAACTGCCGGTCGATGAGCGGGAGAGTGCCCTTCCGCTGCCTGCCCAGCTCACCCGATTCATCATCACCGGCGGCTTCTCGGCCATCGTGGACTTCGGAATCCTGGTGATCTTGATGGCGCTCGGTCTTGGCCACACCGCAGCCAAGGCGATCTCTTTCGTCGCCGGCACCACAACCGCATATCTGATCAACCGGCGTTGGACGTTCCGCGCGGCGCCCTCCACCCGCCGGCTTATCGCAGTTGTGGTCTTGTACGCCGTAACCTTCGCACTGCAGGTCGGGCTGTTCAGCGTGTTGTTCACCATGCTCACCGCGCAGGGCCTGAGCCGGCTACCGGTCCAGATCATCGCGTTCGTGATCGCCCAGGGTGTCGCAACGACCGTCAACTTCATTGTGCAGCGCTCGGTGATCTTCAAGCTGCAGTGAAGGTACGCTTCCGCGGGTGAGTAGTGGCCGGACCTTTACTGTAGGGATTATCGGCGGTGGACAGCTTGCGCGGATGATGCACGCCGCCTCCATCGGCCTTGGGATCAAAGTGCGGCTTCTGGCAGAGGCACCCGACTCCTCGGCAGCACAGGTGGTCCATGACGTAACGGTCGGGGACTACACCGATCCGGTCACCGTACGCAGCTTTGCGGCGGCATGCGACGTGGTGACCTTCGACCATGAGCACGTACCGACCGGGCTGCTCCGCGATCTTGAGTCGGCCGGTGTTGCGGTTCGTCCAGGACCTGCGGCGCTCGTCCACGCGCAGGACAAGGCGATCATGCGCGATCGGTTGACTGCCTTGGGAGCGCCATGTCCTGTCAGCCGGGTCGTGCCCGACGCGGCAGCCTTGGCCGCATTCGCAGAGGAGCAGGGCTGGCCGATTGTCGCGAAGACCTCGCGTGGTGGGTATGACGGCAAGGGAGTGTGGCGGCTCGACTCTGCGGCCCAGGCAAGCGTGCCTTTCGAGAGACTCGGTGAGAACGCCCAGATCATCGCTGAAGAGTTCGTGGACTTTACGCGTGAACTGAGCGCCTTGGTCGTCCGATCACCGTCGGGGCAGGCGGCGGCATACCCGATCTCGGAGTCGGTGCAGCGAGGCGGCATCTGCGTCGAGACGACGACGCCAGCGCCAGGCTTGGACAATGAGCAGGCAGCAAACGCCCAGCAGTTGGCGCTGATGATCGCTCACGAGCTTGGCGTCGTGGGCATGCTCGCGGTCGAGCTGATGCAGCGCGCCGACGGATCTGTGGTGGTCAACGAGCTCGCGATGCGCCCGCACAACACCGGCCACTGGACCATCGATGGCGCGCACACGTCACAGTTCGAAAACCACCTCCGTGCCGTCCTCGACCTGCCGCTTGGCGATCCCAGCAGCAACCAGACCTGGACGGTCATGGCCAATGTCTTCGGCGGCAGCGTCGATGATCTTCCTTCGGCATTACTGCACTGTTTCGCCCGTGACCGGCGACTGCGGGTCCAGCTGTACGGCAAGCAGATCCGCCCCGGTCGCAAGGTGGGCCATGTCACCACCCTTGGAGATGATCTTGAGCAAACTCGGAAGCGGGCGCGGCACGCCGCGGCGTATCTGATGGGAGATCCGAATGCCGAATGACAGCACTCGGCCGCGGGTCGGGATTGTAATGGGTTCCGATTCAGACTGGCCGATCATGAGCGCGGCCGGACAAGCGCTACGTGAGTTCGACGTGCCCTTCGAAGCCGATGTGGTCTCGGCACATCGCATGCCCGACGCCATGATCGCGTACGGCCGCGACGCCCATACCCGCGGGCTCGAAGTGATCATTGCCGGCGCGGGTGGCGCCGCTCACCTGCCAGGCATGCTGGCCTCCGTCACACCGCTGCCGGTCATCGGCGTCCCGGTACCGCTGAAATATCTGGATGGCATGGATTCACTGCTGTCGATCGTTCAGATGCCCGCCGGCGTGCCGGTGGCAGCCGTCGCGATCGGCAATGCTCGCAATGCCGGTCTGCTTGCCGTACGCATTCTCGCCGCGAACGATTCGGGCCTGCGTCAGCAGATGATCAAGTTTCAAGATCAGCTTCGGCAGATCGCCGAAACCAAAGGCGCCGCTCTACGGGAGAGTGCGCAGGAGCAGATCAGCGAGTCCGGGGTGTGAGAGCCGCCATCACGGAGTTGATCATGGGCGCTGGTCTGCTCGGCAAGGGATTAAGGCTGATCGCGCGGCGGCCACGGCTATTCCTGCTCGGGGCGATCCCACCCGCGATTACCTCGGTGATCTTCACCGGACTGCTTATTGCATTGATCACTCAACTTGACCCACTCACCGAGTGGCTCACACCGTTTGCCGACGGCTGGGACCGTGGGCTGGCTACCACGCTTCGGGTTCTGGTCGGGACCGCTGTGGTCGCTGCCGCCGTGCTGCTGATGGTCATCTCATTCACCATGCTGACTCTCGCGCTCGGATCGCCGCTATATGACAAGTTGTCTTCCTCGGTCGAGCAAGAGTTCGGTGCCGTGCCGGAGCTCGACGAAAGCATGGCGCGCGGCATCTTCCGCGCGCTCGGTCAGGCCGTCACCCTGATTGGGATCTCCGTGTTGGGCGCGCTCGTGATCTTTGGAACTGGATTCATACCGGTCATCGGTCAGACGATTGTCCCGGTGATTTCAGCAGTTTTCGGCGGCTGGCTGCTAGGAATCGAGCTCGTCGGGCCCGCATTTGAAAGACGTGGCATGTTGCGTCTGACAGATCGGCGTGCCGCGATGGGTGCCCGGCGATTTCGCGTCCTGGGTTTCGCCGTGCCGACATTCCTGCTGCTTGCTATTCCCTTTGCCGGGGTAGTGGTATTCCCGATTGCCACCGCCGGCGGCACGCTGCTCGCCCGCCAGCTGCTCGGCGAGCCAACGTAGTGTGACCCGCACAGCCCACAGGAGGTCCTGATGTCTGAGTTGTCTGTCCAGCTGTACACCCTGCGCAAGGCCCTGGAGCAAGATTTCAGTGGGACTCTGCAGAAGCTCGCCGAGTTCGGGTTCACCCAAGTCGAGCCGTTCCAGCTCGTCATGTTCGCCGACCAGCTGCGTACTGGCCTACGGCAAAGCGGCCTAGCAGCACCAACCACGCACGTCGGCTTGCTCAGCGGCAATCCGGAGGAGATTTGTGAGCTTGCCGCCGAACTGGGAATCCAAACAGTCATCGACCCGTACGTCGACCCTTCTCGCTGGCAAGCAGAAGCCGACATTAGCGAGATCGCATCTCAGCTGAACGCAGCCGCGGAAACCGCCGCCCGCTACGGTCTTACGGTCGGCTACCACAACCATCACTTCGAGTTGGAATCCAAGATCAACGGCGTGCATGCACTCGAGGTATTTGCAGACCGCCTCGCGCCGGAGGTCGTTTTGGAGGTCGACACCTACTGGGCATACGCCGGCGGTGCCGATGTGCCGGCTTTGCTGAAACGCCTCGGCGATCGAGTCGCTGCGCTGCATCTGAAGGATGGTGACGGGACGCTCGACACCAGCCAACAGGTGGCAGTGGGATCCGGCGTGCTGCCGGTGCGTGACATCATCGCGGCGGCTCCAGACGCCCTACGGGTTATCGAGTTGGATGACTCCAAGATGGATGTGTTCGAGGCCGTACGGGCAAGCCGGGAGTTCCTGCTCGCAGAGGCGGCTGCCTGATGGTTAAGCCGGTTGGCGTTGGGGTCATCGGGGCCGGCAACATCAGCGACACCTACCTGGAGAATCTCACCAACTTCGCCGACACCGACGTGCTGGCAATTGGTGACATCGTCGTTGAGGCCGCTAAGGAAAAGGCGGCGAAGTACGAGGTTCCAGCCGCTGGGGATGTAGCCACCGTCCTCGATCACCCCGACATCGAGATCGTTGTGAACCTGACCATTCCCGCAGCACACGCCGAGGTGGCAAGTAAGGCCATTGCCGCCGGCAAGCACGTCTGGAACGAGAAGCCCCTGGCCCTCGATCGGGTCAGCGGCCGGAGCCTACTGGACGCCGCGGAGGCGGCCGGGCTACGGGTGGGCTGCGCACCGGACACCTTCCTTGGCCCCGGACTGCAGACCGCCTGCCGGCTTGCTGAGCAGGGCATGATCGGCACGCCGCTTACCGCTCTGGCCTTGTTGCAGTTGCCGGGGCCGGAGTCATGGCATCCAAACCCCGCGTTCCTCTACGCAGCGGGGGCAGGGCCACTTTTCGATCTTGGGCCTTACTACCTCACCGCGCTCGTCCAGGTTTTCGGTTCAGCCTCCTCGGTGGCAGCGCTCGGATCGAAAGCGCGCGACAAGCGGGTAATCGGTTCAGGACCGAAGGCGGGCGAAGAGTTCGATGTCATGGTGCCAAGCCATGTGAGTGCGCTGCTGCAGTTCGAGTCTGGCCAATCCGCGCAGGCTATGTTCTCCTTCGACTCGGCTCTACCTCGAATGTTGCTGGAGGTCAATGGCACCGAGGCAACATTGCTGTTTCCTGACCCCAACTACTTCGACGGCGAGGTGAGGATCCGGCGGCGCGGCGGCGAAGATTGGGAGACCGCGGCCACCACCACGGCATCGGCCGCCCGCGGCACGGGAGTCCTCGACATGGCGCGTGCGCTCCGGGAAGGTACGCCGCATCGCGCCCAGGGCGCGCTGGGTTTTCACGTCCTGGACACCATGATCGCGATCGCAGACTCCGTCGAGGCCCGTGCCTTCGTTGAGGTTGAAAGCACGGTGGATAAGCCGCCGCTCTTGCCGGAGGACTGGGATCCGTTGGCCAGCACCATCTAGAGGGCGAAGCAGCCGAATAAGCTCGCCCACATGAGCGATTTCGGCGACATGTACCGGCCCAGCGAGGAGCATGAAGCCTTTCGAGCTGCGGTGCGCGAGCTGTGTGAGGAGAAGGTCGCTCCGAACGCGGCTGAGGCCGACGAGTTGGCACAATTTCCGAAGGCCTCCTTCGAGGCGCTCGTGTCAGCGGACTTCCATGCCCCACACATTCCGGACGAATACTCCGGCGTCGGCGCCGATGCGCTGGCCACTGTGATCGTCATCGAGGAGATCGCGCGAGTCTGCGCCACCACCTCGTTGATTCCGGCAGTCAACAAGCTTGCGACACTCCCGTGGCTGCTTGCCGGATCTGAGGAGATCAAGCAGGCGTATCTGCCTCCGATTGCTCGCGGCGAGGCAATGGCGTCCTACTGTCTGTCCGAGCCGGAGGCTGGCTCCGATGCCGTTCGCATGAAGACCCGCGCCGTACGCGACGGTGACCACTTCGTGCTGAATGGCGTCAAGCGCTGGATCACCAACGCCGGCATCTCTGATTTCTACACGGTGTTCGTAGTGACCAATCCCGCTGCCCGCTCTAAGGGGATCAGCGCCTTCGTGGTCGAGAAGTCAGACTCGGGAGTGTCGTTTGGTGCGCCGGAGAAGAAGCTTGGCATCAAGGGCTCTCCGACCTGTGAGGTCTATCTGGACCGCGTACGGATCCCGGAATCTCGGATGATCGGCGCAGAGGGAACCGGTTTCGAGACCGCGATGCGCACTCTTGATCACACTCGCGTCACCATTGCGGCGCAGGCGGTAGGCATTGCGCAGGGGGCGCTCGATTACGCGCTCGGTTATGTCAAGGAACGCAAGCAGTTCGGCAAGGCACTTGCCGAGTTCCAGGGCTTGCAATTCATGCTCGCTGACATGGGAATGAAGCTGGAGGCTGCCCGGCAGCTCACCTACGCCGCCGCAGCCAAGTCGGAGCGCGGAGACGCTGATTTGCCGTACTTCGGTGCTGCCGCGAAGTGCTTTGCATCCGACGTGGCGATGAAGATCACCACGGATGCGGTCCAATTGCTCGGCGGCTACGGCTATACAAAGGATTTTCCCGTTGAGCGCATGATGCGAGATGCGAAGATCACCCAGATCTATGAGGGGACGAACCAGATTCAGCGGATCGTCATGGCTCGTCAGTTATTGACTGGTCTACCGCGCTGAACGACGTGCTTGCATTTTGGCGCCAGTGGCGCCAAAATGGCGCCATGACGAGCATCCAGATCAAGGGAGTCCCCGAACGCACACATGCAGTGTTGCGGAAGCGGGCCGCGGCAGCGCACCAGTCGCTGCAGGAATACTTATTGCAGCACCTCATGGAGGAAGCTGAGCGGCCAACGCTTGACGAGGTTCTGGAGCGCGCATCCAGCAGATCTGGCGGATCAGTCAGTTTTGACGAGATCAATGCCATCATCCGGGCGGATCGTGATAGTCACTGACGCCGGTGTTTTGCTCGCAGTCTTTGTCGACGACGGGATTTGGGGAGACGCGGCGCGCGGCCGGCTCCAGGAGGAGGAGATGGCCGCACCCGAGTTGATCGATCTCGAGGTGACTTCTGCATTGCGCGGTCTGCTCCGCGCCGGAAAGGTCGACGGACATCGTGCTCAGGAGGCGCTAGCGGACCTTCGTGACCTTCCGCTGCGCCGCGCATCGCATCGAGAGCTTGTCACGCGCTGTTGGGAGCTGCGTGACAACTTGACGGCGTACGACGCGAGTTATGTGGCGCTGGCTGAGCTGCTGGCAGCAACGCTGGTTACCACGGATGCCCGCATGACTCGTGCGCCACAAATCAGGTGTCCGGTTGACCTTTTGTCACCAGGCTGACGATTCGTCTGATGTCATGCGCGTGTCTTGACATCATGTCGGGCTGCGCCATGCTGGAACTATGGCTTCGAGAGCTGTATTTCCGCTGCGGTGGCGTAATGAGAGGCTCCGTACCTTGACTGCTGAGCTCGCGTCGCGGTTAGGCATCAGCCAAAACGAGCTGATCGAGCAGGCGATCGAGCATGAAGTAGTCGCCCGCGGGGCAATGCTGAGCGACGATCTACGGGCGGCGGCCGATCGGCTTGCTGAGCTAACGCGCGAGCAGTACGAACGAATGCAAGCACGCGGGGTCGAGAGCTACGTCGCTGGCGAGGGCCTGTTGGATCCGATTCAAGATCGGCCGGCGGCCACCGCAGTGGACAGCGTGGCGGTGGATCGCTCTCCGGTCGGTCGGGACGTAACAGCGATCTACCGATCGGCACGCGCTGAATTCGCATGACGGTTCCGTCATGGCAGGAGGACGACCCAAGCAATCTCTCCCTCATTCAGAGGAACGCCGCGCAGCTGATCATGGAGTTGCGTGCCGCCGCCGCCCAGCGGATTGTGCTGACTCGTGAGGAGCTGTGCCGTTGGCATGCCCGGCTGTATGCCGGATGCGAGGTCCCGGTTGTCGGCTATGTCGGGCATTTCCGTGGTGATCCCGCGGTCAAGGAGTTGATCGATTACGAGGTCGGCCTGGGCGCTCCGATGAAGGACGGCAATCCGGAGAAGATGGGCGTCTGGGCGCGCAACGTCCGCGACGAAATGGCAGCCGTACTTGCCGGCCTGGGCGCCGTCTTCGCTGATCTTGATGACCGGCTCCCGGTCGGCAAGCCACCGAGTACGGCTGATCAAATACTGCAGGTGATCAGCTTTGCCGCGCTTGCCCACGGCGAATTTCTGCGAGTTCATCCATTTGCCAACGGCAACGGTCGCATCGCTCGCCTGCTGGTCGCTTTCATCTGCCTGCGCTATGGACTGCCGATGTTCCTGCATGTCAAGCCGCGGCCGGAAAGTGACGACTACTTGCGGGCGAGCCGCGACTCCATGGGCCGACCACCTGACTTCGTTGGTAACCACACCACGACGACGGCTGTTTTCGCACACATGCTTGCAGACGTCCTCGAAGGCGGCGGGGATGTCATGACCGCTACCGCGTCGCGATGACGACTGATTTCAGTCCAATTGGTCAAGAACCGTTCGCAAATATTCGGCACTGGTCCGTACGTCCGCGACCGGCCCTTCGTCTTTGGGCTCCTTGGTGAGGATCGTGTCCTGTTCGAGGGTGTACCAGCCGTTGTAGCCGTGTGCCCGTACGTGTCCGACGATGGCAGGCACATCGACGTCCCCTTGACCAAGCGGCCGATACATTCCGACTCTCACTGCCTCGGTATAGGTGATCTGACCGGACTGGACCTGTGCCGCCATCTTGGAATCCACGTCCTTCAGGTGCAAATGCGCGATTCGCTCAGGCGCTTGGCGGGCTAGCTCTGCCGGATCAGTTCCACCAATGAGGAGATGACCAGTGTCGAGGCACAAGGAGATCGACGAGCCGTCGAGCACATGCTGCACCTCTTCTCCGGTTTCGATCATCGTGCCGACATGGGGATGCAGTACTGCCTGTACGCCGCGATCAGCGGCCAGCAAGGCCACTCGATCCAGGTTGGACAGCAGTCGTTTCCATCCCGCATCATCAAGCTGCGGCCGGGTGTCATAGCCCGCCGAGCCTGTGACGGCCGACAAGACGAGAACCCGTGCTCCGGAAGCGGCATAGCCCTCCAGGATGCGCTCTACCTCGGGAATCGGGTCGTGTCCTCGCACGTGCAAAATCAAAGGCGTGAAACCACCAACTGCTTGCAGGCCGTGCTCGGACAGCACCCGGGCCATCGCCGCCGGCTCGCTCGGCAAGAAACCTTCGGGTCCGAGCTCGGTCGCCAGTAGCCCAACGTCGCGCATCTCTTTGAGCACCCGGTCAGGACCCAGCTGGTAGCCCCAGCCGGGCACTTCGCAGACGCCCCAGGAGATTGGCGCGCCGGCGATCTTGTGCTCTGGAGCGGTCGTCTCTTCGGCGGTCATGTGATCTTCACTTCCTCCAGGGCGTTTGCCCATTCGGGGTTTGCCACGGCCGCCGGCCGGCGACCCGCAAGTACATCGGCGACGCCGCGTGCTGCGTCGACGAATGTGGCAGCCGCAGCCCGACGCGTCATTCCCATCAGGTGCGGTGTGAGTACCACGTCACGATGATCGAAAAGGGGATGGTGCTTCGGGGGTTCGGTCTCGAACACATCGAGTCCCACGCCGCCCAGCTGACCGGACTCCAGCGCCGCGAGGGTGGCATCAAGATCAATCAATCCGCCGCGACCGCAGTTGATCAAGATCGTTCCGGGTCGTAGGCGATCTAGAAATGCCTTGTCGACCAGGTGATGGGTTTCTTCGGTCAGCGGTACGTGCAGCGTCACGATGTTGCTTGCCGAGGCGAGCTCGGACACCTCGGGAGCTGCAATCTCTGGTGGCGGGGGGCCGACTGGGTCGTACGCCAGGACACGCATCCCGAACGCGATGGCCAGCTCTGCGACCCGCCGCCCAATCCGTCCGTAACCGATGATGCCGATTGTGGCGCCGTCCAGATCACCCATCGAAAGCTGACTGCGATCCGCCCACCGACCCTGCCGGACAAGATCGGTCGACAGCCCTAATCGCTTGACGAGATGCAGTGCCAGCGCGAATACACCCTCCGCAACCGCCCTGGTCCCACTGCCTGGTGTGATCACGACAGGGATGCCCCGTGCCGTGGCTGCGGGCAGATCAACATGATCAACACCGACGCCGGTACGTGCGAGGACACGCAGCAGTGGGGCTCGTGCCAGAAACGCGGCATCGACGATGGCGTCGGCACGGACGATCGCGCCGGCAGCCTTGGCGATGTCTTGTTCGCTTGGGTGGGCCACGAATACAACCTCCTCGCCGAGGACGTCAATCACTATCGCCGGATCTACGGCGCCTAGTGCGACGACGAGCGGACGGTCAACGGTCATGACCTCACCGGCGCGGGCGTAGGGTCGCCGCCGAATGTCGCACTCGGAACGGCTGGGACTTTGTGCCATGAGCCGCTTTCGCTCGACGCCACGGCGGCCGCAATGACCTCGGCCACATGATGGGCGTCGTCGACCGTCGAGTTGCGACGCTCGCCACCATTCAGCGCAACGAGGAACTTCTTCGCCTCGATGACCTTGAGATCGTCATAGCCCATGCTGTTGGCCGGACCCGGTTGAAAGTGTGCATAGTCGCCGAAGTGGGAGTTGTTGAGCACAGTGGTGTAGCCGACGTGGGGACCGCGACGACCCAGACAAACGCGCAATTCGTTCATCTGCTCGAAGTTCCAGGTCGCTGAACCGTCGGTGCCATAGATCTCGAAGCTCAGCTCACACTGAGGACCGACGATGACCCGTGATGCCTCCAGCGTGCCTACCGCTCCGGCCGCCCTGGAGTTGGGTCCAAAACGCACCAGCGCCGCGGCGTAATCGTCGTTTTCCACCGACCCCAGCTCGCCGTCCTCGATGACCGCGAAGTGCGTGCCAGTGCCCATAGGCAGGATCGGCCGTTCGGTGTAGACCGTGCTCGTGAGCGCACTCACCTCGCTGATCGGCCCCAGCAGGTACTGCACTAGGTCGATGACATGGCTCATCAGGTCACCAAGGGCTCCGGAGCCGGCGAGGTCGCGGATGAACCGCCACGACAATGCGCCCTTCGGTTCTGAGGCATAGCCGTTGAAAAAGACCGCGCGAACGTTGGTGATCCGGCCGAGCTGACCGTTGGCAACGAGGTCGCGTACGTGCTCCACCGCCGGGGCATGGCGGTAGTTGTAGCCAACCGACGTCACGACCCCGCTCCTAGCGGCGGCCGCGGCCACCTCGCCCGCCTCCTTGGCGTCACGTCCGACCGGCTTCTCGATCCAGAACGGTTTGCCAGCCTCGGCAGCCGCGACGCCGATTTCGGCGTGTAGACCGGTGGGTGCGCAGATCGAGACGACATCGACGTCCGGGTCGGCCAGGACATCCCGATAATCCGTACTTCCCTTGGCATATCCCAAGATCTCGCGCGCATATTCGGCTCGGTCGCTTGCGGTATCCGCGGCATGCACCAGACGAGGCCGTAGGTTCAACTCCGGGTAGACGGATGGCACGGCCTGATACGCCCGGGTATGCAGTTTGCCCATCCATCCGACACTGATCAGGCCAACCCCAATGTCGTGGCTGGTCATGATTGATCTCTTGTACGGGCACGGTCGAGCTCCGCGGTCAGAGCGCTGGCCAGCAGCGTGGAGTCCGAGGCGACACCTACGAACGTCCAGCCCTGGGCACCCATCTCCGCCGCCGCTGACCCATTGGGAACCAGCAGCCCACAGGCCTTGCCGAACTGTTGGGCCGCGCTGCGTACCCGGTCGAGAGCTTCTAGATAGCGGGGGGCCTGTACGTCGCCGGGTACGCCAAGGTCATGGCTCAGGTCTCGCGGACCGACGAACAAGACATCGACCCCGTCGAGTGCTGCAATCTCCTCAACCTGCTGCACCGCTCGGGTTGACTCGATCTGCACAACGGCGAGCACCTCGCTGTTGGCGCGATCAAGGGCACCCGGATCGAGGCCGAAGCGGCACGCTCGGTTGTAGGTCGCCACACCGCGATCCCCGTCGGGCGGGTAGCGCAGATGTCGTAGCGCCGCGGCGACCTCGGCCGCCGTGTCTAGCCGCGGCAGCATGACGCCGGCCGCGCCGAGATCAAGCACCCGACCGAGCCGAATCCGCTCCGCAGACTCAACTCGGACCACCGTTGGCACTCCGTACGCGCCGGCCGCAAGCACGACTGGACCGACCTGCTCCTCGCCGCCGGCGCCGTGCTCGAGGTCGAGCAATATCCAGTCGACGCCAACCGCGGCACATACTTCTGCAGTCACCGCTGAGGCCGCACCCACGAAGGTGCCCACAGTGGGCTTGCCGGCAGCGAGGCTGCTGCGCAGCCTGCCGCGATTCAAGGGGGACGTAACCCCACCAGCCAGATCGGTAACAGTGGTCATCCAAACCACCGCTGCGAGGCCAGGCCGGCTTCGTACTCAGCTCGCAGTTTGGCAACCGACTCGGAGTCGGACACTTCAGCCGGAGCGACGTCCCACCAGACACCGGCTCCGGGCAGCTCGGCGTGCGGGATGGCAGGAACCACAATAACCACCGGCCCCTCGTGGTCTCGGGTCTCAGTCAGCGCGTCGCGGACCTCGGCAGCGGTGGTTGCACGAATTGCGCGGGCGCCCAAGCCGCTGGCAATCTTGACGAGGTCCACCTGCAGGTATTCGCCCTCCAGTCGGGCTGGCTTATCCCCCGGCTGTCCGTCACCGAGCGTGAGGGCGTCGTCGCGATAGCGGAATTCGTTGCCGAACTCCTGTCCACTCCGCCACATCTGCAGCCGGTGAATCGCCTGGTAGCCGTGGTTCTCTGAAATCACGACCGTCACGGCCAGCCGCTCTTGAAGGGCGGTGACCAGCTCGGTCGGAGCCATCAAGAACGTGCCGTCGCCGATGAAGGAGAGCACCCGCTTGCTGCGATCTGGAACAGCCAGCCGAACCCCAAGCGCTGCTGGGATCTCGTAGCCCATGCACGAAAACCCGAACTCCAGGTGGCAGTAGCGGCGCTCGGTTGCGTCCCACAGCTTCTGGAGATCGCCGGGCGGCCCACCGGCTGCCGCGATGATCGTGTCCCCCGGCTGCGCGTGTTCCTGCAGCAACCCGATGATCTGGCCCTGTGTCAGGACTGCGTCGGTGGTCGTCACCACGTCCGAATCGGCAGGCACGGCCGACTTGTCGAACGCTGTGTCCGGATCCAGCGCGGCCACCCGCTCTGCCAGCCACTGCTCGTTGCGGGCGCGAACTTGACGCTGCCATTCGTCCGGGCTCTTAATGCCGGAATCCTCGACTGCCCTTGTCAGCGCGGCCAACGCCCGCTTCGCATCTGCCACGATTGCCGTCGCTCCTAGCCGGCCGGCGTCCTGTACGTCGACATTGATGCTCGCGAACCGTACGTCGGGGTTGGCGAACAATGACTGTGAGGCTGTTGGGAAGTCGGTCAACCGCGACCCCACCGTAAGCACGAGGTCCGCTTCGCCGGCAAGCCCATTGGTGGCCGGCGTACCCTCCAAACCGATCCCACCCAGCTGCCACCAGGCCCGCTGCTGCACCGCACCCTTGCCGGCGAACGTCTCGGCAGCGGGGATTCCCGCAGCCGCCGCCAGCTCGCCGAACTCTGATGTGGCACCGGAGTAGATCACCCCGCCACCCGCGATGATCAACGGCTTCTCCGCAGCAGCCAGCAGCCTGGCGACTTCCGCGACCTCTTCCGGGTCTGGCATCGGCCGCCGGATCACCCAGTCGCGTTCGTTGAACATCTCCGCCGGCCAGTCGTACGCGTGGGACTGCACATCCTGCGGCAGCGACAACACAACAGCGCCGGTGGCCGCAGGGTCGGTGAGTGTCCGCATCGCCGCAGGCAACGCGGTCAACAATGCCTCCGGCCGACTGATCCGATCGAAAAACCGGGACACCGGCCGCAGCGCGTCATTCACCGATGCATCTGCCTCGACTGGGTGCTGGAGCTGCTGCAAAACCGGACCTTGCCGGCGGGTCGCGTAGGTGTCTCCAGGCAACAACAACACGGGCAGCCGGTTGACCGTCGCTAATGCCGCCCCGGTCACCAGGTTCATCGCTCCGGGTCCGATCGACGCCGTAACTGCCAACGTTGCATGCCGTCGTGTGGCCTTGGCATAGCCGGATGCCATGTGCACCAGCGCCTGCTCATTGCGGCCCTGGATGAACGGCAGCTCACTACTGAGTTGATCTAGTGCTTGGCCCAGCCCTGCGACATTGCCGTGGCCGAAGATCCCTAGCGCGGCCGGGATCAGCCGACGGCGATGCCCATCGGCTACCGAGTACTGCCGGGACAAGTACGTGACAATGGCCTGCGCTACGGTCAGCCGCACCGTCGGTCGAGATGTGGTGCCCATGATCAACTCCTTCTGTTACCAGGGCCGGCCGTGCAGGATGACCGTCTTCAGCTCCGTCATCTCTTCGACGGCCCAGCGCGGTCCTTCCTTGCCGATCCCGCTGCCTTTGAGCCCGCCGTACGGCATCAGATCCGCACGCCACAGCGGGGTCCAGTTGATGTGAATGCTGCCGGCGTCGATCTCGCGCATAGCACGAACTGCGCCGGCGACGTCGGAGGTGAAGATTCCCGCGGCCAGCCCGTACGCCGTTCCGTTGGCCTGCCGCACCGCGGATTCCCAGTCTTCGGCGGTCGTCACCGCTACGGCGGGTCCGAACAGCTCGTCCTGGGCGAAGGGAGACGACGGGTCCACGTCGGCGACCACGGTGGGCGAGACCATGCTGCCGTCTCGCTCCCCGCCGGTCAGCACCCGCGCCCCGGCCGCGGCTGCCGCGACAATCGACTGCCGAACCCGTTCGGCTTCGCCGGTGGTGATCAGGGTCCCCATACCGGTCTCGGGCGAGGACGGGTCGCCCACCCGGATGGCCTCGACCTTGGGCACCAGTGCGTCGAGGAAATCACCGCTTACAGCGGGATGAGCAATGACCCGCTGCACGGAGATGCACACTTGGCCCGCGTTGACGTAGCCGCCGGCGGCAACAGCGCTGGATGCCAGCTCCAGGTCGGCATCAGGCATGATGATCACCGGACAGGAGGCCCCCAGCTCCAGCGACAGCTTCTTGACGCCCGCCATCCGCGTGATGCGCTCACCCGTTGCTGTCGAGCCCGTGAACGAGATCTTGCGCACCCGCGGGTCGCTCACCAACAAGTCGCCCAACTCGCCACCAGGCCCAGTGAGCACCGAAAGGACACCCTCGGGCAAGCCGGCCTCGACGAAGCAGGAGGCCAATGCCAGGGCGGTCAATGGGGTAGTGCGGGCCGGCTTCAGGACCACCGCGTTGCCTGCCGCCAACGCGGGAGCGAGCTTGTGCAGTACCAGCAGGGCCGGGTAATTGAATGGCGAGATAGCGACAACGACGCCGCACGGCTGGCGCAGCGTGAAGCCGATCTTGTCTAAGCCGGTTCCTTGATTGGCATCGAGGGGCAGTGTGTCCCCGTACAGCTGAGTGCCCTCGAAGGCCGCCAGCCGGATGATCTCCCCGGAGCGAGACGCCTCGCCGGTTGCTTCGGTGATCGTCTTGCCGGCTTCGGAGCTGATGATCTTGGCAATGTCGCCGGCCCGCTTGTCGGCGAGCTCCGCCGCCCGACGCAGGATCTTCATCCGCGCATGCGCCGGAGTACGACGCCACCGGACGGCTCCGGCCTCAGCTGCTGTCAGCGCAGCCTCAACGTCCTCGCCGCCCGCCACCGGTACGGTGCCGACGACAGAGCCGTCGTAGGGCGATGTGACGTGCTCGGTCCGCCCTGCGACAGCCGGGCGCCCCTCGCCTCCGATCAGCATGGGTGTCAGATCCATGAAGCGCTCCTCCAACTGGTCGTGGTCAGGCAGGTCATCCTAGAAAAGAAAACCGCCGAATCATCGCCACAAAACCGCCAAAAACCTGCCACAATGAGGCTGCGGACGTTGCATGTGTTTGTTACAGACCAACTAGAACATCCGAACTTGATGATCAGTATTATGACTAGATGACCACTATCATGACCGCCTCGGAGATTAAGGCGAAGCTGCTCGCTGTGCTCGACGAGGTCGCTGATGGCGCAGAGGTGGAGATCACGAAGCACGGGCGGGTGATAGCGCGGCTGGTCCCTGCAGGTCCGCGACCCGCACGCGCAGGCGTACTGACAGGTGTCGCGCGAAGCGTCGTGGCGGACGAGGATCTGTTTACGACAGGAGAGCGCTGGGAGTCGTCTTGAGCACGGTCCAGCTGGATACCCACGTCCTCCACTGGTGGTCAGCAGAGCCGCACCAGCTGAGTGACCGGGCGCAGGAAGTCATAGGCGCGGCCGATGAGTTGGTCGTTGCGGACGTCACGTGGTACGAGCTGGCCTGGCTGGCCCAGCACGAGCGCATCATGCTCACGATCCCGATTGACTCATGGCTGCGCCGGCTGTCCGCCGAGGTACGCACGATCGGCATCACCCCCGCGATCGGGCACATCGCCGCAGCCCTCCCCTCGACCTTTCCGGGCGACCCGGCCGACCGCCTCATCTATGCGAGCGCTGTCGAGCATGGCTGGCCACTGGTCACGAAAGACCATCACCTGCTCGCGCATCCCAGTCCTCGGCCGGTCGCCATCTGGTGAGAGCTCCGACACGACGCTCTGAACCAAAGCCCAGGAGGAGCCCAGTGGCACATCCCTACCGGATCCGCGAGATCGCCGTGCAAGCCGGATTAAGTGAGCGAACCGTCGACCGCGTCTTGAACAACCGCGGTCAAGTGCGGGAGAGCACCGTACGGGAGGTGCAGCAGGCCATTGCTGATCTTGATCGGCAGCGATCGCAGCTCCGCCTTGGTGGTCGGACATTCATGATCGACGTTGTGATGCAGGCGCCACAACGGTTCTCCTCCGCGGTTCGCGATGCCCTCGAAGCGGAGTTGCCGTCGCTGCGACCAGCCGCCGTACGGGCTCGCTTTCACTTCCGTGAAACCGGTCAGGTCGAGGGCCTCGTAGCAACCCTGGACCGCATCCGGTCACGTGGCTCACACGGAGTCATCCTGAAAGCACCCGATGTTCCAGAGATCATTACCGCCTGCTGGCAGCTCATTGAGGCCGGAATCCCGATCGTGACCTTGGTAACCGATCTTCCCGGCAGCCAGCGGCTGGCCTACATCGGAATGGACAACCGGGCCGCCGGTGCGACTGCCGCCTATCTCGTGGGCCAGTGGCTGGGAGACCGGCCGGGAGATGTGCTGGTCACATTGAGCCGCGGGTTCTTTCGTGGCGAGGAAGAGCGAGAGACGGGGTTTCAGGGCGCGATGCGCACCCGCCATCCCGACCGCGCCATGATCGAGATCGACAACAGCGATGGCTTGGACGAGACCATGGGTGGTCTCGTACTGGCTGCCTTGGACAGCAATCCCGATATCTCTTCGGTGTACTCAATCGGCGGCGGCAATCTGGCCATCGTCGAAGCGTTTGCCGCCAGGCAGCGGAGTTACTCGGTCTTCATCGCCCATGACCTCGACCAGGACAACACGCGGCTGCTGCGCGCCGGTCGGATTTCGGTCGTGCTGCATCACGATCTCAGGCAAGACATGCGGCAGGCCTGCTATGTGATCATGCAGGCGCACAAAGCCGTACCTGGTGTCGCCTATTCCTGGCCGTCGAATATCCATATCGTGACGCCGTACAACATGCCCGCACCGGCTCTCTCCTCACAGCAATCGCCCTAGCCGCGAGCTGAGAGTCCTGCTCTTCGATACACCTCGTCGATCAGCTGGGCATTGGCCACCGAGTCGTCGACGTCGATCAAGAACCCGGCGCCGCCCTGCAGCGTCTCTGCCAATGCAGCCAGTTGGTAGGTGTAGGACGTCTGGTCGCCGAGGAGGTGCTCCTCAGTGCTGGCATCTCTGGTGATCAAGATCCGGTTGTCCATATGCGGCACGGCAAACGCCGGCACGACGGCTGTGCCTGCCGTTCCGACGACGGTCCAGACCATCTGGCGGTCTGCGGCGTTCATGTCCCAATGCAGCTTTCCCTGGACTCCACTTGGGAAGGCGAGCTCGACTCGCATGGCAGAGTCGACTTCGGGCTCCTTGAGGGTGGCCTCGGCGCTGATCACCGATGGAGTCCCACCTAACCAGCGACCGACCTGACGGGCGGCGTTGAGCACGTAGCAACCGAGATCCATCGTCGCTCCGCCGGTCAGCTCCAGCGACCATCGTGGATCGCTGTCTGGCGGGCTTGGAATGCTCAGCTCGATATCGACCCGCTGGATGTCACCGAGCTCGCCGGAGGTGACGAGCTCTCGGAGCTGCTGGTTCACGGGGTGGTGGAGGTAATGGAAACCTTCCACGATCTGACCTGGCGCGGTCCGGGCGACATCGCGTACCAGCAATGCTTCAGTTGCATTGCTGGCAAAGGGCTTTTCGCTCAGCACGTCCTTGTCGGCGTTTAATGCGTATAGGTTCCACTTGGCGTGCAGCGAGTTGACGAGCGCGTTGTAGACGACCTCGACCTCTGGGTCGTCAATGACGTCGGCGTACGTCGCGTGCACCTTTTCGACCCCACGCTGTGCCGCAAATGCCTCGGCTCGCGATCGGTCACGGGCTGTCACGGCCACCAGCCGGTGGCCCAGCACTCGTGAAGGATCAACGATCGCGTCATCGGCAATGCGTGCGGCGCCGAGAATGCCGATCTTGAGCTGGGTCATTAGAGGGTCACCTCGAATGCAGTTCCGGTCGGTCGAGTCCGGTAGCCCGCGGCGCGTTAGCCATCTCGAGGCGGATAGCGAGTGTCAAGGGGGTCACAAGATGCCTCGCTAGGCGTCTCACGATGGCTAACGCGCATAGATCGAGCGCCTCAAGAGGCGGCCAGACCGGCCCGGCGGGCGGCGTCGAGCAGAACTCCTGCGGCAACTTCGAGGCCCTCGATGCGGCCCAGGCTGACGTCCTCGTGCTCGATGTTGACCAGCATGTCCGGATCGACAGCGTGCAAGGCGGAGAGCCAGGTCGACCAGTAGACGGCGTCGTGCCCGCGGCCGAGTGCCACAAAGTCCCAGGCGGCGTCTTTGGGCCATTCGTTGGCCCACTCGTCGCCACCGAGGTTGGTCCGCGGCTCGTCCGGGCCAAGCCGGCGGAAGCGGTTGTCAAGGACGCCGTAGACAGCGGCGGCCGGATTGATGCGTACGTCCTTCGCGGCGGCATGGAACACGAGCGGGCCGAGGTCCTGTACCACAGCAACGGGGTCCATCCACTGCCAGAACAGGTGCGATGCGTCAAGCTCGACGCCTATATTGGTCGCGCCAGTGCGCTCCACAAGCTCGCGGATACCGGCTGGGTTAAAGACCAGGTTTTGCGGGTGCAGTTCGAGCGCCACCTTCACGTCAAGATCGGCCGCCTCGCGGTCGATCTCCCGCCAGAACTGCTCGGCGACGGTCCACTGATAGTCGAGCACGTCGAGTGCGCCGGAGTTCCAGGCGTTGACGATCCAGTTAGGCCGCCGGCCACCGGGCTCTCCCGCCGGCAGGCCCGACATCGTCACGACACGATGCTGGCCTAGCCGGTTCGCGAGCCGGATGCTGCGCCGTACGTCCTCGGCATGCTTGTCACCGATCACCGGATCTGGGTGCAGCGGATTGCCGTTGCAATTCAGACCCGAGATTTCCACGCCGGTGCCTTCGAACTGTCCGAGGAAGTCGTCCCGCGCGCTATCGGAGGAGAGGATGTCGTCGAAAGTGGGGATGTGCACGGCTGGCAGAAAGCCGCCGGAGTTAAGTTCGATGCCGGTGAGGCCAAGCTTGGCGATCACCTCGATCGCTTCCGGTAATGATCGGTCGTGCAAGATTGCGTTGTAGACCCCAAACTTCATTTCGTGACCTCCGTTCGCTGTGGCGCTACCTTCACCGCGGCGCCGCCGTTGGCGGCTGACTCGGCGACTGCAGCAAGGATTTCCATGTTGTGTACGCCCTCGTCGAAGGAGGCGTTGCGGGGCAGCGAGTCGGATGCATCAATGCCCGCGACCTCCTCCAGGAAAGCCCGGGCTTGGAAGAAAAAGCCGTCGTTCTGACCAATGCCTACGCCGGGTGCGTCCATTGGGAGGCCGCCGGCGAAGTATGGGTGGTCAGGACCGATGACGACGCGACGGTAACCGCGGGTACTGGCGGGTCCCTCGTTGAGGATGAGTTGGAACTCAGCCGACCGTTCCTGCTCCCACTTGGCTGCGCCATTCTCACCGAACACCTCGAGAGCGAGGCCATTCGGGTGGCCCGCAGCCACCCTGGAGACCTGTACCACCCCGGCGCCATTCTCGAATTGGGCACTGAAGCTGGCGTAGTCGTCATTTTCTACAGGCTCGTAGGTGTCGCTCAGCTCTGCCTGCCCGTGGCCGACCACCGTACCGACGGGCACCGCGCGCTCTGTGATGGCGGTTGTGAATCGGCCCCCACTGACTTCTGCTACGTCGCCGGCGAGAAACTCCATGAGGTAGGCGACATGGCTGCCGATATCGGCGAGCGCGCCCGAGCCGGGGGCTCCCTTGAAGCGCCAACTCATCGGTCCCTTCGGGTCGCTCGCGTAGTCGCACCAGTAGCGCCCGTCAACATGCAGAACGCGACCGAGCGAACCAGAGGTCACGAGCTCACGGAGGGCAGCGATGCCGGGGGCCCGCCGGAAGGTGAAGCCGATACGGACCACCGTGTCAGCGCTACGGGCGACGTCCGCCATTGCGCGGGCATCTTCGAGATTGTCGCTCAGCGGCTTTTCACAGAGCACGTGCTTGCCGGCGGCGACTAAGCCTTCGACCATCTCACGATGCAAGTGATTGGCTACAACCACGCTGACGACATTGATGTCAGGGTCCTCGGCAATCGCCTGCCAAGAAGTGTCGGACCGCTCATACCCGAAGCGCCGAGCCGCGAGCGAGCCGAGCTCGGGACTGACGTCCGCAATAGAGACGAATCGCAAGTCCGGCAAGGTGGACTGGTAAAGCGTTGGTGCGACTCGATAACCGGCCGCGTGGGCGCGGCCCGCCATGCCAGCGCCAATCACTGCGATGCCAATCGTCATGATCTTTTGTCCTCTCTCAGCCGCAGAGGTCATGCGGTCACTAGGTTTCACTAGACCGGTCTAGTAGATCGGTCTAGAGTAGAATGCGTCCGCAGCTTCGCATTTGTCAAGTCAAAGTGGAAAGTCTTGAGATGGCCAACTCAGTAGCGCGAGTAACGCCACCCACGATGGCTGATGTCGCCGCGGCCGCCGGGGTCTCCAAAGCGCTGGTTTCCATCGTCTTCCGTGGTGCGGCCGGTGCCAGCGACGCGACACGTGCCCGGGTCTTCCAAGCTGCCGAGCAGCTGGGCTATCGGACGAACCGTACCGCGAGCCTGCTCAAGCTTCGGCGGACTCGACATCTTGGCGTGACGATGAGCGTGCGAAATGCCTTTCACGCTGAGCTTGTGGAGACAATTCAGGAAGCCGCGGACCGGGAGGGCTACCAGATCGTGCTCAGCACGGTAACCGAGAGCCACGATGAGCGCCGGGCAATCGAGACCTTGCTGGAATTCCGGTGTGAGTCATTGATCTTGCTTGGCTCCGAGTTGGGAAGGCAGATGCTCGATGATCTTGCATCGAGTGTGCCTGTCGTTCTCGTTGGTCGTCGGGTTGCAACCGACAGCATCGATGTTGTGCGTACTGCTGATGACAAGGGATTGGGGCTTGTGGTCGATCATCTTGTCGGCCTTGGCCATCATCACATCGCACACATTGACGGTGGCCGGCACACCATATCCGCGGACCGGCGACGCGGCTACCGGACGGCAATGCGAAGGCACGGTGAAGGACAGCACATTCAAGTCGTGGCCGGCGGCTCGACTGAGGCTGACGGTCGGCGAGCCGCGGACCAATTGCTCCGGTGCGATCCTCTGCCGACAGCGGTCACCACGTTCAATGATCATTGCGCTGTCGGTGTGATCGACCGGCTAGCCCGTGCCGGTGTCGTCGTTCCGGATGCCGTATCGGTAGCGGGCTACGACAATGCTCCGATTGCACAGTTCACGGCGATCAATCTCACGACGGTGAGTCAGGAGGCGGCTACTCAGGCTCAATGGGCGGTACGCGCCGCGGTCGAGCGACTGGAAGGAGTGCGGCACGAGACGCAGGAGTCAGTCCTGGAACCGCGACTGATCGTGCGAGGGAGCACCGGTCCGGCGCCTGACTTGCCCTGAGCCGGTCGAAAGGCTTCGGTTAGCTCAGCCCGCTGGGTTGTCGTCGGCCCACGACGCTTCGCTTGCGCGTCTTGCCTCAGTCGTGGCCGCCGAGCACCTGTTGGTCCCAATCGATCACTGAGCCGGTGACCACGCCGCTGCGGTCAGAGAGCAGGAACACCACGAACTCGGCGATCTCAGAGACCTGACCGAGCTTGCCCATGGGCAGCTTGGCCGCGGCCGCGGAAACCCAGTCGTCGCTTGCTCCATGGAATGCGCGTTGGGTGGCATCCTCACCCTCGGTCTCGGTCCAGCCGATATTGAGTCCGTTAATTCGGATGCGGTCAAAGCGGTGAGCGTAGGCAGCATTCCGAGTGAGGCCCACCAAGCCCGCTTTGGCGGCAACGTACGGCGCCAGATAGGGCTGTCCGCCGTGTGCGGAGAAGGAAATGATGTTGACCATCGATCCGGGGGCCTGACGGCTGCGCATATCCTGCGCAGCAGCCTGCATGATGAAGAACGGCGCCCGCAAGTTGATGGCGATGTGAGCGTCGAAGAGTTCGACAGTGGTGTCCAGCAACGTCCCACGCGTGGTGAGACCCGCGGAGTTGACCACGCAATCAACCCGGCCATAGCTGTCTACGGCAGCGGTCACACTCCCGGCGGCCGCCTGCGGATCGGCAAGATCAACAGCGAGGAACCTTACATCAGTTCCATTCCGCGCAAGCTCGGTGGCAAGAGCCTCACCCGCTGCTCGGTCGCGGCCGGTGATCATGATCCCGGCCGTACCCGCATCGGCGGCCGCTCGGGCGATTCCGGCGCCAAGTCCTCGACTTCCACCGCTGACCAGGATGATCTTGTCCTCAAGGAGGCGGGTGTTCATCGGAATCACCTCACACACTCACGGCGACCTGAGTCGCACTGTTCGACCCACGTGGAGGCTTTCGAGGGCTGCATCGGCCAGTGCCAATGCCTCCCGCCCGTCGGCGAATCCCGGGCTCGGTTGGCTGCCCTGTTCCATGGCCATGATCAGATGGTCAAGCTCGGCGCGGTAGGCCGGCGTATAGCGGTCGAGGAAGAAGTTGAGGTATTCCGGTGCCGCCTCGGTCTGTGCTGCGTTGGACAACCTGACGCTGGTCCGATGCTGATTGCCGACGCTCAGCAGTCCATTGGAGCCGAATGCCTCCAGCCGCTGGTCATAGCCAAAAACGCTGCGACGGCTGTTCGTGATGTGGCATAGCTCTCCATCGCTGCCGCGCATCACGACGACAGCGCTGTCGATGTCACCTAGTTCGGCAATGTAGTCGGCGACGACATTGGCGCCGGTGGCGTACACCTCCACGATCTCGCCTAAAAAGAAGCGGGCGAGGTCGAAGTCGTGGATCGTCATATCGCGAAACAAACCGCCGGAGACGGCCAGGTACTCGCGCGGCGCTGGCGCAGGGTCACGACTTACGATGGTGAGTTGTTCGAGGCGGCCAATCTCGCCAGCGGCGATCCGTTCGCGCGCCTCACGAAACGATGGATCGAAACGCCGGTTGAAGCCAAGCATCACGGTCGGGTTAAGTGCAGCAATGTCGGTCCAGCACCTATCGACTCGCGCCAAGTCCAAGTCGATCGGCTTCTCGCAGAGTACTGCCTTCCCGGCCTGTGCAGCCCGGGTTAGCAGGTCAACGTGCGTAGGCGTAGCGGAGGCAATCACCACCGCGTCGACAGTCGCGTCATCGATAGGGGCATTAACCGAGGATGCGGTGGCCGCGCCATATCGCCTGGCTACCTCATCGGCGGCCGACTCGATCGGGTCATATACCCAGGCCAGTTCGGCCCGGGGATGGACATCGATCGAGTCGGCGTGTACGCGCCCAATGCGTCCGCAACCCAGAAGGGCGAAGCGGATCACCGAGTGCTTTGCAGCTCGTGTGCTAGCTCGGTGAGCTCGTCGCCACCGGCCATCTGTCGGGTGAGCTCGTCAAGGTTGACTTCGGATCTCTTCTTGTCCAGGACGGCCTGACCCAGCTTCAAGATGATGAAGTGGTTGCCCACCAGGTACGCGTGGTGCGGGTTGTGAGTAATGAACACCACTCCGAGACCTGCGTCACGGGCTGCCGCCGTGTACTTGAGTACCACGCCGGACTGCTTGACACCGAGTGCCGCCGTTGGCTCGTCCAAGATCAAAACTCGAGCGCCGAAGTACACCGCGCGGGCAATTGCGACGCATTGCCGCTGACCGCCGGACAAGGTTCCAATGGGTTGATCGATGTCCTTGACGACGATGCCCATCTTGCGCAGCTCCTCGTCGGCGATGCGCTTCATGTCCTTGATCTTCATTCCGGATAGCGGCAGCTTGCTCCCAGTCATCTCCGAGCCGAGGAAGAAGTTCCGCCACACCTCCATCAGGCTGACCACGGCAAGGTCCTGATACACCGTAGCTATGCCGTGAGCGAGAGATTCACGGGGAGAGCCGAAGTGAACCTCTTCGCCATCGACTTTCACGTGTCCCTCATTGTGGGGATGCAAGCCAGAAATAATCTTGATCAAGGTTGACTTGCCCGCTCCATTGTCGCCAAGCACACACGTCACCTCACCCGCGTTGACAACCATGCTGATTCCCGTGAGGGCTCGGATCGCTCCGTAGGTCTTGCCAACATCGATCATTTCGACCAGAGGCTCACCCTTGTGCAGTGTCGGATCGGCGTATTCTTGCAGAGTGTCGGTCATGTCAACCCACCTTTCTCATCGTGGAGAGTCGCTTCACATACAGGTTGACCATCACGGCGAGCAGCAGCATGACGCCAAGGAATGCCTTGAACCAGTTCGGGTCCCAGCCGGCATAGACGATGCACAGGCTGGTCATGCCGAAGATGAACGCACCGATGGCCACACCCCACGCGTTGCCGTAGCCGCCGGTCAGCAAGGTCCCGCCCACAACTGCGGCGATGATGTAGAGGAACTCGTTGCCCACGCCGTTGCCAGCCTGCAGAGTGACGAACCGGTAAAGGTAATGCATGCCGGTGAACCAGCACAGGAATGACACCGTCATGAACAGGCCGATCTTTACGCGGGTTACCGGCACGCCGACGGCGCGGGCGCTGGCAGCGTTGCCACCGACCGCAAAGATCCAGTTGCCGATCTTGGTCCGCTGCAGGATCCAGGCCGACAAGAAGACGAACAACAACCACCATATGACGGTGATCGACAGTGAGACGGACCCGATCTTGAACTCATGGGCGAAGATGAAATTCAGCGAGTTGAAGCCGTCCATCTGGCGAATATTCTGGCTGGACACTGATCCGGTGACCAGTTTTGTGACGCCGAGGTTGGCGCCCTGCAGCACGAAGAACGTGCCCAAGGTGATCAGGAAGCTTGGAATGCCGGTACGCATCACCAGGTAGCCGTTGATGAAGCCAACCCCCAGGCAGAAGACCAGCGAGATGATCACGCCGACCCACAGGTTCAGCCCTAGCTGATAGCACAGCATGCCGTTGACCAGGCCGGCGGAGGTGACGAGCACGCCCGCGGACAGGTCGAACTCGCCGCCGATCATCAGCATGCCGACACCGACAGCCACGATGCCGATGGTCGAGGCCTGGTAGAGGACAGTGAAGAACGCCGCCGGTGTGCGGAATGCCGGTGCGACGATCAGGAAGAAGATGAAAATGACGATGGCCGCGACCAAGGCTCCGACCTCGGGGCGGCCGAGCAGTCGAGTCGTCCAGCTGACTTGGACGCGGCCGGCGGCCTCAGCCGGTGTAGGCGGTGCGGTCTTGACAGGTGTACTCATGG
>Ga0307406_10000221_pt1 | contig 34576 bp, 17 predicted proteins | sample 322Cmetagenome_3_FD_203706 | JGI IMG/M metagenome (GOLD analysis project Ga0307406, IMG submission 203706) | Maize rhizosphere microbial communities from greenhouse at UC Davis, California, United States - 322HYB-C-2 | ecosystem: Host-associated > Plants > Roots > Rhizosphere > Soil | place...
GATGCCGTGCGCGACGCAGGCGGCGGAAGGGTGGTCATTCCCGCAGGCCGCTTCCTCAGTGGGCCTCTCGTGCTCGGCAGCAAGACCGACCTTCATCTTTCCAAAGGCGCCACGCTCGTCATGAGCGACAAGGACTCGGACTTTCCCGCCGAGCGGAATCGCCGGCCAGCCTTCCTCTCCGCCAGCAATGCCCACGACATCCGCCTCAGCGGCGAGGGCACCATCGAAGGTCAGGGCGAACGCTGGTGGAAGGCCTTCCTCGATGAGAAAGCGCGCGGCATCAAGGACGCACCGCGCCGTCCGCAACTCATCGCCATCTCCCGCTGCAAGCGAGTCGAAGTGGCAGGCATCTCGACCATCGATCCGCCAAACACGCATTATTCCTTCAAGGACTGCCAAGACCTTGCGATCCGCGACATCAAAGCAACTGCCCCGGATGAGTCGCCGAACACCGACGCGCTGAACCTTTCCGGTGCCCGCAACGTGCTCATCGAGCGCTGCCACATCAGCACGGGTGACGACAATATCGTGCTGCTATGCGGCGCGGCGAAAAAGAATGGAGTGCCGGAGGTCGAGAACGTGCTCATCCGCGATTGCACACTCGGCTTCGGCCACGGGCTTTCGATGGGCAGCTATACCTCCGGTGGCGTCAAGAATGTGACCGCGGAGAACATCACCTTCGACGGCACCACCTCCGGAATCCGCATGAAGGCCTGGCGCGACCGCGGCGGCGTGGTGGAGGACATTCACTACCGCGACATCACGATGAAGAACGTGCGCTATCCGGTCTGGATCACCAGCTACTACCCGAAGCCGCCCGCCCATCCATCGATGGACCAGCCCACCGAAGGGAAGTCGCTCAATCCGGTGTGGTGCGATATCTCGATCGAGAATCTGACCGTCACTGACTCGCCGAATTCCATTCTCCTGTGGGGCTTGCCCGACGAGCCGATCGATGGCGTGACGTTCAGCAACACGAAAATCTCCGCGAAAACCGGCGCGCTGGTCTTCCACGCGAAGAACATCGGCTTCGCCAATGTCTCGATCCATCCGGCAGCGGGTCCGGCGATCCGTCATTTCGATGCTGAAATCCAAGGGCTGAAGAGCGAGAAATACGACGACAAGCCCGTGAAATCCAAATGAACCCTCAAGCTCCAACGTCCGGGGAAAAGGCCGGAAACGTCCGATGGATCATCTGCGCGCTACTCTTCTTCTCGGTCGCGGTCAATTACATCGACCGGTTGGTGATCGGCATCCTGAAGAAGCCGCTCAGTCAGCAGCTTGGTTGGACCGACGATGACTACGGCACCATCGCGGCGGCGTTCTCCTTCGCCTACGCTTTCGGTTACCTGTTAGGCGGCCGCTTCATCGACAAGCTGGGCGTGAAGCGCGGGCTGCCCCTGTTCGTTTTCCTCTGGAGTCTTTCGGCGATGGCTCATGGGCTGGTGAACCACCTTGATCACGCCGCGGAGTTCCGCATGAAATATCCGTGGTTCTCGCTGGCGGAAGGCGGTTTCTTCCTCGCCACGCTGGTGATGCCCATGACGGCCGCAGGCTTCATGTTCGCACGCATCGCCCTGGGCCTCACCGAGGGGGCAAACTTTCCCGCCGCGATCAAGGTGGTGGCCGAATGGTTCCCGGTGAAGGAACGCGCGCTCGCCACCGGCTGGTTCAATGCCGGCACCAATGTCGGCGCAATCCTTTGCCCGATCGGCGTGCCGTGGATGTTCTCCCACATTGGCTGGGCATGGACCTTCTACATCACCGGTGGCACCGGCTTCCTGTGGCTGATCGGCTGGTGGTTCCTCTACGACGAACCGGCTGACCACAAACAGGTGAAGCAGGCCGAGCTTGATTACATCCGCGGTGACCAGCCCGCCGTGGAAGAGAAAAAGGTGAAGGTCCCGTGGCTCACGCTGCTGAAATACCGCGCCGTGTGGGCCTATGTGCTTGCCAGCATCTTCGCCGGTCCGGCATGGGGTTTCTACCAATTTTTCCTGCCTGACTTCCTCGACAAGAAGTTCGACCTTAGCTTGCAAGCAACCGGCTGGTGGACGGGCGCCTTCTACGCGCTGGCTGCGATCGGTGGCGTCGGCGGCGGCTGGCTGGCTGCCAGGTTCATCGGAGCGGGCTGGGACATCAACCGCGCCCGCAAGACCACACTACTGGTCTGCGCACTCGCCGTGGTACCGGTTTTCTTCGCGCCATTCGTTGGCTCGGTCTGGCTCGCCGTCTTCATCGTCGGTCTCGCAGGCTCCGCCCACCAGGGATGGTCCGCCAATATGTTCACGGTGGTTTCCGACACGATGCCGAAGGAAGCAATCAGCTCGGTGATCGGGCTCGGCGGTTTCGTCGCCTACTTCACGGGCGGCTTCGTCAACAAGTTCACGGGCATGATTGTCGAGAAGACCGGCAGCTATGTGTGGGTCTTCGCCTACTTCTCGCTGATGTACCTCCTTTCGCTGGGACTGCTGCACCTGCTGGTGCCCCGCATTCAGAAGGAAACGCGCGCGCTGCCCATGCCCGAACCGCTTACCGAATCATGACTCCCGCCGGCCATTCTTACCCGTGGGTGCCCGACCAGGGCGACGGAACCTATCGCAATCCGGTGCTACATGCCGACTACTCGGATCCCGATGTGGTCCGCGTGGGCTCCGACTACTTCCTCACCTCCTCCAGCTTCAATTGCACCCCCGGCCTGCCGATCCTGCATTCGCGCGATCTGGTGAACTGGCGCATCGTCAATCACGCGCTGAAGAACCTGCCGCATCCGCGCTACAGCGAGGTCCAGCCCGGCCACGGCGTGTGGGCACCGTCCATCCGGCACCACCATGGCAAGTTCTGGATCTTCTTTCCCACTCCGGACGAGGGGATCTATCTAACAACCACCACCGATCCCGCAGGCGATTGGTCCGCGCCGCATCTGGTGCTCGCGGGCAAAGGTCTCATCGATCCCTGCCCTTTCTGGGACGACGACGGCAAGGCTTACCTCATCCATGCCTATGCCGGCTCCCGCGCCGGCATCCGCAACAAGCTCCACCTCCGGCCCATGGCTCCCGATGGCAGCCGCACGCTCGGAAAAGGAAAGGTCGTTATCGAGATCGATCCCTCCCTACCCGCCCTCGAAGGGCCGAAGCTCTTCAAGCGCCATGGCTGGTACTACATCTCCGCTCCCGCGGGCGGCGTGGCCACGGGCTGGCAGTGCATCTTCCGCTCGCGAACCATCCAAGGACCATACGAGGAAAAGATCGTGCTCGCGCAACGCGGCACCGCGATCAATGGCCCCCATCAAGGAGCCTTGGTCGACACCGCGGACGGCAACTGGTGGTTCATTCATTTCCAAGACAAGGATCTCTACGGTCGCATCGTTCACTTGCAGCCAGTTCGCTGGGAAGACGATTGGCCTCTGGTCGGAGAAGCGCAGGATGAGGCAGGCGTTGGACGCCCGGTCGCCCAACATCGAAAGCCACTTCCCGGCGATGGCTTTCCCGCGGTGCCACAGGATAGCGATGAGTTCGAGAACGATAGGCTCGGCCTCCAATGGCAGTGGCATGGGAACCACGAGGATGACTGGCACTCGCTGGTCGAGCGGACGGGACACCTCCGGCTGCAACCGCTCTTTGCCCTCAACGGAAATATCGCGAAGGCGCCCAACCTCCTTTTGCAGAAGTTTCCAGCGAGCGAATTCGAGGTCGAAACGCGGATTGAGCTCCCCTGCGATCACTCATCCCTTCACTCGGGACTCGTTGTTGCGGGAGAAACCATGGCAGCCCTTGATGCGCAGCATTTCGACGGCGTGTATCGCCTGCGTCTGGTGATCGCGGGTGAATCGCAGGCCACACTCGATCTTTCCGCACCGACGCTGGTCCTCAAGTTGAAGGTCAGCGAGGGCGGCGTCTGCCGGCTCGGAGTCGCGACGCCAGAAGCTCCCTTCTATCAGATCGGCCCGTCCTTCCAAGCCACCCCGGGCCGCTGGATCGGCGCGAAGGTCGGACTCTATTGCATCACCACCGACGTGCTGGATACCTCCGGCCACGCGGACTTCGCGTGGTTCCGCTTCGGGCCTGTGCACCATCTCCCGGAGCAACGGAGGTCGCGCGTCAATGGTGCCGAGGTCCACGATCACGGCAGCCGTGAGCACTCCCGGAGCACCGCGCGCCCGAGCCGCTCATGAAGACCTTCATCACCGATGATTTCCTGCTGCACAGCGACGTGGCGCAGGAGCTCTACCACGACCACGCGAAGCAGCAGCCGATCTTCGACTACCATTGCCACCTGCCGCCCGACCAGATCGCGGCGAACCGGCGCTTCGACAATCTCTATCAGATCTGGCTGGAGGGCGATCACTACAAATGGCGCGCCATGCGCTCGAATGGCGTTGCGGAGCGCTTCTGCACCGGTGATGCGACCGAGCGTGAAAAGTTCGATGCCTTCGCCCGCACCGTGCCGCGCACCTTGCGCAATCCTCTCTACCACTGGACCCATCTCGAACTGCTCCGGCACTTCGGCATCGATGACCTCTTGGATGAAAGCACCGCGGAGTCGGTGTGGCAGCGCGCCAACGAACAGCTCGCCGAAACACGAGTCCACGACCTACTGACTCGCAGCCGCGTCGCCGTCGTCTGCACTACCGACGATCCCACCGACACGCTGGAGCACCACCGGAAGATCAAGGAACAGGGCACGCTGGAAACACGGGTGTATCCGACCTTCAGACCGGACAAGGCTCTCGGTGTCGAACAGCCTGCAGCCTTCAATGCATGGACCGACAAGCTGGCCGCCGCGAGCGGCACCGAGTGCGCCACCCTCGACGGCTTTCTCGGAGCGCTGAAGCAGCGCCACGACTTCTTCCATGAGATGGGAGGCCGCCTGTCCGACCACGGAATGAACGCATTGGATGAAGAGGACTGCACCGAACGCGAGGCCGCGGCCATCTTCAATCGTGCTCGATCTGGTGGACAGGTCAGCCCTGGTGAAGCTGCTGCCTACCGCGGCTTCATGATGATCTTCTTCGGCCACCTCGACGCTGAGAAAGGCTGGACCAAGCAACTCCACCTCGGAGCCCTGAGAAACAACAATACCCGGCTGCTGCGCAAGCTCGGTCCGGACACCGGCTTCGACTCAATCGGCGACCAACCGCAAGCCGCCGCGCTCGCGCGCTACCTCGACCGGCTCGATCAAGACGACTGCCTGCCGAAGACTGTCCTCTACAATCTCAACCCCGCCGACAACTACCTCTTCGGCACGATGATCGGGAACTTCCAGGATGGCACCGTCCCCGGGAAGATCCAATTCGGCAGCGGCTGGTGGTTCCTCGATCAAAAGGAAGCGATGGAGTGGCAGCTCAATGCGCTCTCGAATCTCGGCTTGCTCAGCCGCTTCGTCGGCATGCTCACCGATTCGCGAAGCTTCTTGAGCTACCCGCGCCACGAGTACTTCCGCCGCATTCTCTGCAACCTCATCGGCCGCGACGTGGCAAACGGCGAGCTTCCGCGCGACATGGGACTGTTAGCACAGATTGTCCGCGACATCTGCTACGGCAATGCCCGCGATTACTTCGGACTCGAAACCTCGGAAGTGCCGTGAACATGCTTGCCCATAAGGAGTGTCGACGTTCCGCCGACACGACGTGGACAGCATGTCCACGCTTCTTGCGAAAGCCCGCCGCGGCCTTCGGAGCACTCCTGGTTTCCAGCATTACTGCCTACGCCGATCCGCAATGGCATCCCGACATCGAATTCTCCCAAGCCTCCGGGGAGAGCCTGCGACTCGACGCATCCATTCCCGAAAGCCAGGGCCCCTTCCCGGTCGCCATTCTCATTCACGGTGGCGGCTGGGGCAGCGGAGACAAGACCGCGGACTTTGGCGCTCTCTCCAAGCCGCTCACCGATTCCGGCATCGCATGGTTTTCGATCAACTACCGGCTCGCACCAGAGCACCCATGGCCAGCGTGTTTCGATGACGTCCAAGCTGCCATCCGCTGGATCAAGCAGAACGCCGCAACCTACAACATCGATCCCAGGCGGATCGCCTTGGTCGGGTATTCCGCCGGCGGCCAACTCGCCTCACTGGCTGCCATCCGCTCCGACGAATCGACACGCGTTCAAGCGGTCGTGGGTTTCGCTCCCGCAGTCGAACTGGTGGCGGACATGAAGCGGCGCGGTGAGGTCGGCGTCGCGATGCGGAATCTACTAGGTCTATCAAACAAGCTCGACGAAGCCGCGCTCGCGAAGATCGCCTCAATCTCCCCGGCAGAAGAAATCAAGCCAGGCCTGCCGCCCTTCTTCATCGTCCAAGGCACCGCTGACCAGTCCGTCCGCCATGTCGAAGCACTGGCCTTTATCGAGAGACTCAAGCGCGCGGACGTATCCTGCACTCTCCTTGAGATGAAGGATGCACCGCACCGGATCACCGAGTGGCCGAAGTTCTCACCTCATTATGCCGAAAGGACCGCGGCATGGCTCAAGGCAACATTGGCAGCCGCTCCCAAGTGACCTCCCCAATTCTCAAGCTCCGAACGCTTCTGCCGATGTCTCACCCCGTTCGCTCCGCCACTCTCTTTTCCTCGTGTGCACTGGCTGTCACACTCCATGCGGGGGAACTGCGCGTGGACATCAATCGCGACTCCAACAATACCACAGTGGTCACGGAGAATGGCTACACCAAGTGGAGCCCCGACAATACGAATGGAGCCGCTTCCGGAACGAACCCTGTCAGCCGCAGCTTCACCACTGCCACCGGAGAGAATGTCACGATCACCTTTGCACAAACGGCAGCCTCCGCTGCAGCAGGCGGGACCGGCCTGCTGAGCAATTGGTACAAGGCGGGCGCTGAAGGATCCGCCAAGCTGGTTAGCGATGGTCTCACTGTCGCACCCGCAAACCTCGCCAGTGGAGGCCAACTCCGCATGACGATCACCGGCCTCACGGCGGGAACGCACACGCTGCTTACGTATCACAATGCCTGGGACAGTCTTGCCGCAGGCTCGGTGGGGCCGATCGATATCTCGGTCAACGGAACGCCGACGATCGACAATCTCCAGCCGACGATCCGCGCAGCATCGAACATCCTCGCCGCCACGGCTTACGTGGAATTCAACGTCACAGGACCGTCTGCTGTAACTGAAATCATTTTCGCCGCCGAAACCAATACCCCCGCCGGTGTGACGATCCGCAATGCGATGATCAACGGCTTCGAGATCGACACGCCGAATTCGCAGAAGATCGCCAACACGCCTTCGCCTGCTCACGCCAACGAACACGTCGATGCGGACTCCGGCTCGGTCTCGCTATCGTGGCAACCGGCGCTCGCCGGTGGCATCGCTTCGCACGATGTTTATTTCGGAACCACCGAGGCAGCGGTAAAATCCGCCACCCGAACTTCTACCGAGTTCATCGGCAATCAGCCAGGCACCAACCGCTCGGTGTCCCTTCCAAACAAACTCGGCACCTACTATTGGCGCGTCGATGAGATCGATGCTCTCGGCAATGTCGGCAAGGGCACCGTTTGGTACTTCCGGCCGCGCTTGCTCGCCTTCCCAAGTGCCGAAGGTCATGGCCGCTTCGCCCGCGGTGGACGTGGCGGGAAGGTCGTCCACGTGACGTCGCTCGCCGACTACGACGGCAATGCCACCCCGGTTCCCGGCACGCTACGGCACGCGATCGAGGTGGAAACCGGTCCCCGCGTCATCGTCTTCGATACCGGCGGTCTGATCACGATCACGCGCCGCCTCACGCTGAACTCGCCTCACGTCACCGTCGCCGGGCAGACGGCGCCGGGAAAGGGCATTTGCATCCGCCAATGGCCACTGGGTCTGAGCGGCGCTAACGATTGCGTGGTGCGCTTCATTCGCAATCGTCCCGGCAATATCAGCGGCCAGACCATCGACGGTGGCGGCCTTGCCGGCTGCGATCACTCGATCATGGACCACTGCTCGATCAGCTGGTCGATCGACGAAGGCTTCAGCTCGCGCAGCGGAAAGAATATCACGCTCCAGAAGACGCTCATTTCGGAGGCTCTCGCCATCGCCGGGCACGCGAACTATCCGGCGGGCACCGACCATGGATATGCCGCAACTGTCGGTGGTGATATCGCCAGCCTGCATCACAACCTGCTCGCCCACTGCTCCGGTCGCAATTGGTCGCTGGGCGGAGGCGTTGATGCGCTTGGCTTCTTCTCCGGACGCCTCGATATCCGCAACAACGTCGTCTACAATTGGAAGAGCCGCACCACCGACGGCGGTGCGATGGAGGTCAACTTCGTCAACAACTACTACAAGCCCGGCGCAGCCACGACCCTGGTTCCCTATGCGCTGACCATAAATCACGAGAATGACTTCGGTGGTTCGCAGCGGTGCTATTTCGCCGGGAATATCATGCAGGGGTATTTCAACGAGAGCAATCAGACGGTGGGGCGACGCAGCCTAGTCTCCAACGGCGCGCCTACTCCTACTTACGAGACTTTTGTCTCCACGCCATTCTTCGAGCATCACGTCGCGACCCAGAGTGCGACCGGCGCCTACAAGCGCGTGCTCTCTGACGTCGGCGCGAACCGTCCGCTCGACGATCATGACGTCCGCGTCATTCAGGAGACCTTGTCCGGAACCTACACCTACACCGGCACCGGTCCGTACGGCGGAGCCCCGGGATTGCCGAATACGCAGAATGATGTCGGAGGCTGGGAAAACTATCCCGCAGAAATACGCCCTGCTAGTTTCGACAGTGATGGCGATGGCCTTCCGAATTGGTGGGAGGTTCGCTACGGCACCAATTCGTCATCACCCGCTGGAGATTTCTCGGATGCAAACGCGGACCCGGAGAATGATGGATACACCCGGCTTTGCGATTATCTGGCATGGATGGCATTGCCGCGCTTGGAGGTCATACAGGGTGCTTCTGTTTCGCTCGATCTCTCCTCTCTCACGAAGGGCTATACCGCTTCACCCGTCCGCTCGGTGCAACTCTCTCCGACACCCACCGGAGCCGGGACGCTCCAGCTTCTCGCCGATGGCAAGACGGCGCGCTTCACCGCCGCGGCCGGATTCTCCGGCATCGTTCGCTTCACGCACACCGTCACCGACTCGGCGGGTGACACCATGACGAATGAAGTGGGAGTCCTGGTCAGGCAAAAATCCGCCTATGAAACGTTTTGCGAAACCTACGGCCTTAATTCACAAACCACCGGAGTCCCCGCCAGCGACTACGACGGAGACGGGCTCGCCAATGCGATCGAGTTCCTATTGGGTGGAAACCCCATCGCCGGGGACCTTCAAGGAATCGCTCCAACTGCCGCAGTCGATGCCGGAAACACCTTGGTCTTTTCCTACCGGAGGAAGCTTGCGACCACCGGGCTCTTGGTCGACTCGGTCGAGACCTCGGCCCACTTTGAATCCTGGCATGAAGCTATCCACGGTGTGGGAGGAGTCACGATCCAGAGGACTCCGTTGGATGCGGAGACGGAACTCGTCACCGTCAACATTCCCATCGATCCCAGCCGCCGCTTCGCGCGCCTCAAGGTGTCTGAGGCAAACTAGATCGCGCATTCAGCCGCGATGTCTTCTCCTTGCTACGACGCGCCTTCCCTTCAGGATTATCCGATGAAGGTCATTTCGTCCCTCCTCCTCGCGGCCACGCTCGGCGCTGCTGCGACGCCCCATCCAGCGGTGATTGGCTCGGAGTGGATCAACCCGGATGCTCCCTACCCGGAATGTCACGCTTCCACGATCGTCGAAGCGGCACCGGGCAGGCTGGTCGCGGCTTGGTTCGGCGGCACCAAGGAGCGCAATCCGGATGTCAGCATCTACGTCGCACAACACGATGGCACCCACTGGTTGCCCGGCGTGAAAGTGGCGGATGGCGTGCAGGCGGACGGCTCTCCACGGCTGCCGACCTGGAATCCCGTGCTCTTCGCCCCCAAGGATGCGCCGCTGCATCTCTTCTACAAGATTGGCCCCGATCCTTCGAGCTGGTGGGGCATGGTGACCACCTCCGGCGACCATGGCAAAACCTGGAGCGCGCCCAGCCGCTTGCCCGCTGGCATTCTCGGCCCGATCAAGAACAAGCCGGTGATTCTCCCGGATGGAACCTGGCTTTCTCCCACCAGCACCGAGGGAACTGGCGGATGGCAGGTACACTTCGAACGCTCGAACGATGGAGGAAAAACTTGGGAGAAGACCCCGCCGCTAAAGAAAGGGCCCTCCTTCGGTGCGATTCAGCCCAGCATCCTCTTCCACAAGGATGGCCAATTGCAGGCGCTCTGCCGCAGCCAGCAAGGCGTGGTGGTTCAGACATGGTCAAAGGACAGCGGCCGAACATGGAGTGCTCTCACCGCGACCGCCTTGCCGAATCCCAACTCCGGCACGGATGCCATCACCCTGGCCGATGGTCGACAACTCATCGTCTACAATCACTCGGGACACCGGCCCGAGGAAGCGAAAGGCGACCGCTGGCCACTCGATGTGGCAATCTCCAATAACGGACTCGCATGGAACCGAGTCGTCACGCTGGAAACCGATCCCTGCAATGCAGGCTATGCCTACCCCGCCGTCATCCAAACCGCGGATGGGAAGGTTCACATTACCTACACGCACAATCGCCAAAAGATCAAACACGTGGTGATCGATCCGGCGAAGCTCTAAGGAAAAGCACCTCACGAAATTCAACGGCGATTGCAGAAAGGCGGGATTACGCTCCTTCCGTTAACGCCTCAGGATCACCGGAAATCCAAGCTTCGCTGAATCGATGACGCTCCTCTCTTTTCTAAAGCCACACGGCAGACTCGCACTGCTGGTGGCCGCCTCGCTGGTTCTGATCAGCAAGTCGTCTGCCGATCCGGAAGCGGACAAGGCTTGGGCCACGGTGCCGCAGATCCTTGCTCGCATTGTGCCACCGGTTTTCCCGGAGAAGGATTTTCCCATCACCGGCCACGGCGCCAAGGAGGGAGGCGTGGACAACTGCAAGGCAGCCTTCGACGCGGCAATCAAGGCCTGCGCGGAAGCCGGCGGCGGCCGGGTGATCGTGCCGAAGGGGAAGTTCCTCAGCGGTCCCATCCACCTGCGCAGCAATGTAGAACTTCACCTTGAGGACGGCGCGGAGGTCATCTTCAGCGATCGCTTTGAGGACTACTTGCCCGTCGTTCCCGTGCGCGTCGGCGGCATCGAGATCATGAACTACTCGCCGCTGATCTACGCCAAGGACTGCACCAATGTCGCGATCACCGGCAAAGGGACGCTCAACGGCAACGCCGCAAGGTGGTGGAAATGGAAAGAAAGCGGTGCGCACTTCAAGGCCGACCTCACGAGCACCCCTCTGGAGAATCGCGTCTTCGGCACGCCGGAAGCAGGTATCCGACCCAACTTTCTCTGCCTCTACGGCTGCAAGAACATCCTGCTGGAAGGCTTCACCATCGGCAGCGGGCCGAACTGGACCATTCATCCCGTCTATTGCGAGAACGTCACCATCCGCCGCGTGAACGTCGACACCGACGGACCGAACAACGACGGCATTGACCCGGACTCCTGCCGGGACGTCTTGATCGAACACTGCACCTTCAGCACCGGCGACGACTGCGTGGTGCTAAAGTCAGGCTACAATGAGGACGGCTGGCGTGTAGGCCGGCCTACCGAGAATGTCATCATGCGCCACTGCTCCAGCAAGCACGGCCATGGTGGCCTGGTGATCGGCAGCGAGATGTCCGGTGACGTGCGGAATGTCTTCATGCACGACTGCCAATTCGACGGAACCGACCGCGCGATCCGCATCAAGTCAAAGCGTGGCCGCGGCGGCGTGGTGGAGAAGGTCTACGCCCGCGACATCAAGGCGAAGAACATGCAATACGAGTTCGCGATCCTGAACATGGACTATAGCGCGGACAAGAACGCCGCGGCCAATGACAAGCTGCCGGTGTTTCACGACATGTGCTTTGAGCGCATCGAAGGAGATGGCGCACCGGTGGCCATCCGCATCACCGGCGAGGCGGATTCACCGATCGAGAACATCCGCTTTGAAGACATGAAGCTCGCTGCCAAGCAGGGCGTGGTCGCAAGTCACATCAAGGGACTGAAATTCGAGGATCTCCAGATCGACCCGAAGGACGGCATCCTGTTCGACTTCAACGGTGCCAGTGCGGTCGAGATCCGGAACGTGACCTCTTCATCGACACCGAGGCTCTTCCTCAAGCTAGCTGGAGAAAAGTCCGGGGGCATCAGTATCAGCGCGAGCGATGCCGCAAAAACGCGGGTCTCTCTCGGCGAAGGCGTGGCGGAAGATTCGGTGACGATCCGTTGAGTCCCTGAAACATCTCTCCAGAGGAGGGACCTTTGAATATTGGGAAATGCTTCCCGCATTCGATTGAGGCTCGCGCCGGGAAATTGAAGAATTGCTCCGGTCCCCTGCATGGGATTCAAGGGATTTTGCAGGAATCCGAATTGAGGACAGTCGGCGGGACGACCATTGTCAGGGATTTGAATCGATTCTTAAACCCATCCCTCCCGGCATCCCCACTGCGCCGGATCCGTCCATGACGAAACCCCTGTTCTTCTTCGCTCAAGCCTGCGGCCTGCTCACTGCGACAGCTCAGATCCCCGCCTTCCCCGGTGCCGAAGGCTTTGCCGCCCATGCCACCGGTGGCCGCGGTGGTGATGTTTACCACGTCACCAATACCAACGGATCGGGCGCGGGCTCATTCGCCTATGGCTTGACCACTGGAGTCCCGGCAGCGGGCCGCACGATCGTCTTCGATGTCAGTGGCTACGCCCATATCACCAGTACCCTTCGGGTCACTTCGAACAAGATCACCGTGGCGGGGCAAACCGCGCCAGGCGACGGCTTCGGGCTGAAGAACAACACCTTCCGTGTCTCCGGGAACAACAACGTCTTCCGCTTCCTCCGTCTCCGCGATGGCCTCGCCGGCGACACGGTGGACGTCGATAGCACGGCGACCAATACCCTCTTCGACCATTGCGACGTGATCTTCTCGCACGATGAGAATCATTCCAGCTTCAATGACCCACCGGACTTGCAGACGTTCCAATGGTCGAACAACGCCTGGGGACTCGAATCGCACTCGGCCGGCGGCTTGTGGGACGTGCACCGCGCCACCGTGCATCACTCGCTGTGGGCGCACAACCACACCCGCAATCCCAAGGCCCGACCCAATGGTCTGTTAGACTGGGTGAATAACGTCACCTTCGACTGGGACATCGGCTTCATCCTGGGTGACTCCCAGACACCGGCGGATTGGAAGACCAATGTCGTCGGCAGCTATTTCATCGCCAGTTCCTCCTCCGGCAGTCCGTTTTCCAGCGCCAGCAAGGACAGCAACGGGAACCCCAACTTCTCGGTGTATGTGGCCGGCAACTATTACGACAGCGACAAGGACCGGGTTCTCGACGGCACCCTTCGGGGCAATGACATCCTCGGCAGCAGCCTGGCGAACGTGAACCTGCTGGCCAGCCCGGTCGTCCGGACGGCGGGGGTGCCAGTGACCGAGGACGCAAACGCCTTGCTCGCCTACAAGAAGGTCGTTTCCGCCTGCGGACCGCTGCGGATGGATGCGAATCCGAATCGTCCGCTCCGCGACGAACTCAATACCATCCTCACCAACAACCTCACCACCCAGCGCCGCCACCGCATCACGTATGGATCCCTTGGCGGATCTGGTGCTACCAATGGCGGATTCGGCACGCTGATTTCCAGTCCCGCGCCAACCGACACCGATCAGGATGGCATGCCTGATTATTGGGAAAAGGCCGTCGGCTACAGCCACACGGTCGCCAACAACAATACCCTGATGCCGACTGCAGGCGGAGTCGTCACCGGCACCACCTATTTCCCCCCAGCCACTCCCGCCGGCTATACCCAGCTTGAGGAATACCTCCACTACAAGTCCATCCCGCATCGGGCTGTGCTGAAGGACAACGCGCTCGATATCGATCTGAGCCGTTACACCGCGGGCTTCATCAGCAGCCCGGCCTTTACGGCATCGAATGTCACCGGCGGCTCCGTCACACTTTCCGGCCCCGGCAATTCGCAGGCGCAATACATCCCTCCGGCCAATTTCACCGGCCGCGCGATGTTCGACTTCACCGTCACCGACACGCAGGGCAGCACCTGGACGCAAACCTTCGCCATCCTCGTTTCCGGCGATCCTCTGCCGGTGGACCCGGTTTCCGACCCGCTCGTCTGGAAGGGCAACGGCACCACTCATACGTGGAATGGCACCTCATCCAATCAGGTGTGGATGAATGGAGAAACGCCTTCGGGTTTCGGCGACACGGACACCGCCACTTTCGACGACAGCGGTTCGAATTCCCCCGCCATCACTGTTTCCGGAAACGTCCAACCATCGAGTGTGACCGTAGACGCCACGAAGAACTACACGTTCAGTGGCACCGGCGCGATCGGCGGAGCCGCCTCCCTCACGAAGTCAGGCAGTGGCACGCTCACACTCGCCAACACCGGCGCCAATACCTTCCCACTGGATATTCTCATTAACGGCGGGGCGGTCGTGATCGGAAACAGTTCCAGCATCGGCAACGGACCGCTGGAATTCCGCAGCGGGACGCTCACCTCGCAATACACCGGCAGCCATACGCTGCCGAACATCATCACCATTCCCGCTGGCAGCAATGTCGCCATCAACATGTCGCCACAGATGAAAGTCGGTGGTGTCAGTGGCTCGGGCATTCTGAATCTGAATGTCACCGCCACCGCCACCCAGAATTCCCGGCTCAATGGTTCATGGTCGGGCTTCACCGGCATGCTCAATCTCTCCGCTACCGGCACGCAGGCGTTGATCAGCGCGAATTTCAATGGCGACGCGACCAATGGCGCCTTCAACAACCTCAACGCCGCCACGGTGAATCTCGACAACGTCAACCTTGGCGGTCGCGACAACTCGGGAGGGAACACCTTCAGTATCGGCGCCCTTTCCGGCACCTCGACGGCGAAACTCGGCGGAGCCCACTATGCCGGTGCCCTCACCTACTCCATCGGCGCGCTGAACAAGAACACGACCTTTGACGGAACCATCTCTAACAGCACCAACTCGACCGATTCCGCCAGCGGCTCGAATACCGTGCTGACCAAAACCGGATCCGGCACGCTCACTTGGAATGGTGCCGGCAGCCACACCGGCGCGACCAATATCAATGCGGGCACCTTTAATCTCAATGGCACCTTCGGCCGCACCGCCACCACGGTGGCAAACGGAGCGAAGCTCGCGGGCAGCGGACGTATCGGCGATTCCGTCGGCGGTTCGGTAACGGCAGCCAGCGGCTCCACGCTCATCCCTGGCGCGACGGGTCAGGATGGCCGGCTACAACTGGCGGCGCTAACTCTCAATGGCGCAACTTTTCAATACGATCTCTCCAATACAGCGGGCGTGAACGACGCGATCAACGACCGCATCTCGACCCAAAACACGCTCACCATCACCGGCACCCAGAACTTCCAATTCAATCTCCTCAGCGGGAGCCTCGGCGCGGGCATCTACACGCTGATCGATGGCGGCAACAACACGGTGCTCAACTCCCCTATCCTCAATCATAATCTCCCGGTCACCACGCGCCAGAGCTTCGCGCTGACCAGCTCCGCTGCCGCTGGCAATCCGGCCTTCGTCCAGCTCACCGTCACCGGCAATTCCGAAAGCCTCGTCTGGACCGGCGCGGCGAGCAATGCGTGGGACCTCAATAGCTCCGCCAACTGGACTGGCACTCCGGGAACCTTCTACAATCTCGACGCCGTCACCTTCAACGACTCGTCCGGGGTCGGCGCAGTAGCTCTCACCGGGGCCTTGCAGCCGAAGGAAATCAACATTTCCAACAGCACCACCGCTTACACCTTCAGCGGTGCCGGAAGCATCTCCGGTTCGGCGGCATTGACCAAAAGCGGCACCGGCGCGCTCGCACTCAACACCGCCAATAGCTACAACCGCGGCACTACCATCAATGGCGGCACGATTTCCGTCGGCACCGCTAGCTCGCTCGGCAGCGGCTTCGTCGCCCTCAATGGATCGACCCTTCAGCTCGGTGTCTCCGCGCTCACGCTGGCCAACGAGATCCGCAATACCGGCAGTTCCATCCTCGGCACCACAGGCGGCAATAACACGCTGACAGGTCTACTGTCCGGCTCCGGTGCGCTCGCCTTCCATCTTCCCGCCGGCGGCCTGATGACCTTGCAGGGAAACATGGATGCCTTCACCGGAAACATCGCCCTCACCGGTAGCGGCGGCACCTTGCGCTTCAACCCGGCGGCGGCGAGCGGCGGCGCGTGGGGCAATGCCAATGTCGCCTTCAACGCCGGCACCCAGATCATCAACAACCGCGCCACCACTGATGTCACCATTGCCCTCGGCGCCCTCATCGGCTCCGCGGGATCGCAACTCCGCGGTAGCGATCAGGCTGGACCTGCGGTGGACACCTACATCATCGGAGCCCTCAATACCGATACCAGTTTCTCCGGCGGCATCCTCAATGGCTCCAATGCCACGCCGCACACGACCGCAATCACCAAGGTCGGCACCGGCACACTCACTCTCAGCGGCTCTTCGGCCTACAGCGGAAACACTGCGGTCAACGCCGGAACCTTGAGCGTGTCGGGCACCCTCAGCAGCCCCACCGCCGATCTCGATGTCGCCAGCGGCGCGACGTTGCGTGTGGCCGGAGGCACCGTAATCATGGAGCAGATCGTCGTCGACCCCGGTGGCACCCTCGATGGATGCGGCACGCTGGTGGGCGACTTGATCAACCACGGCACTATCCAGAGCAATTCCGGCGCGAAGCTGACCATTCACGGTGACGTGGTGAACCACGGCACTCTCCGCGTCAACAGCGGCACCGACTTCGAGCTGACCGGCAGTTTGACCAATACCGGCTTGTTGGATCTGCTCACGGCCGATGTTTCCCCCGAGGTGCTCGCGGCCATTGTCAACGAAGGTGTCGTTCTCGATTCGAGCAAGGTGAAGATTGCAAGCGCGAGCCTGACCAATGGCTTCACCGTCACCATCGAAAGCTACGCCGGACACAATTACCGCCTGCAACGCTCGACCAGCCTCACGGGCGCGAATTGGAACGACATCGGCACGCCGCAAGCCGGCAACGGCTCGGTCCTCACCTTCAACGATCCCACCACCTTGGACAGTGCCGTCTTCTACCGGATCTTCATCGATCCTTGAACAGCCGATGGCGGCCCGGCGTGTTGATTCACCCCAAACCTTCGTCCTTCTCATGCGCCGGATCCTCTTCTTCAGCTCGATGGCGTGTGCGATCTGCACAAGTGCGGAGATGCCCGCCTTCCCGGGAGCCGAAGGCTTTGGCGCGAATGCCAAGGGCGGCCGTGGCGGCGACGTGTATGTCGTGACAAACCTGGAGTCATCCGGGCCGGGTTCTTTCTATCAAGGCGTCACGACCATTCCGTCCTCCGGACGCACCATCGTCTTCGCCGTCAGCGGCGAGATCCATCTGGCAGGCGGCATCAGGACGCGAATCACCGGCAACAAGCTAACCATCGCTGGCCAGACGGCACCGGGCGATGGCATCTTCTTACGCAATGGCACGCTGCGGATTTCCGGCGACGACATTGTAATCCGGCACCTGCGCTTCCGCCACGGCAAGGAGGGCTCGGGCGGCGATTGCATCGACCTCGATTCAAATTGCGAGAACGCCATCCTCGATCACGTCTCGATGGCCTTCGGCACCGACGAGAATATCTCATCATTCAAGCGCCCACCGGAGAACCTGACCCTGCAGTGGTCGCTGAATGCCTGGGGGCTCGAGCCCCATTCCTGTGGCGGACTGTGGGACCAGAACCACGCCACCTGCCATCACTCGCTGTGGGCACACAATCACACCCGCAATCCGAAGGCCCGCCCCGGTGGCCTGTTGGAATGGACCAACAATGTCCTCTTCGACTGGGACATCGGGTTCATCATGGGTGATTCTGACACTCCGGCCGATTGGAAGGCCAACGTAATCGGGAACTACTTCATCTGTCCTCCTGGCAATATCCGCAAGACCCCGCTCGAAAAGGCACATCTGAGCCGCGACGGCAAACCGAACTTCTCCGTCCACGTCTCTGACAACCTTCACGACATGGACGGCGACCGCCGTCTCAATGGCATCGACCGCGGGTGGGACATCGTCGGAGGCACGGCATTCGACGTGGGCAAGAATCCGAAGGGCAACTACATCCGGCTCGATCGGCCTGTATCCGGCTCCGGCGCCCTTGCGATCGACGATCCACTGACAGCTTACAAAAAGGTCATTTCACAAGCCGGCGCCTTGCGACTTGAGACGAGCTTCAATGGCGGCCTGCGCGATGAAGTCGATGCACGGCTGATGGAGAACATCACCGAACTGAAGCGGAACCACATTACCAGCGAAGCCGACCTCAAGGGCGTGGGCAATGACGGCTTCGGGACATTCTCCCGAACAAAAACATTACCCGATAGCGACGAAGACGGAATGCCTGACGTGTGGGAAGCCGCCCTGCGCTGGAATCCCAAGTCAAAGGATCACAACGCCGAAGTCCACGGGGCGAGTTTCTTTCCGGAGGGAACGGCAGCAGGCTATACCGCGCTGGAAGAATACCTGCACTTCAAGAGCGTCCCTCACCTCTTTCTCGCCAAAGGAGCAGCCACCCGACCGGAAATCGATCTCTCGCGCTATACCGCCGGCTTCACGAACTCACCGAAGTTCACAATCTCCAACATCACCGGCGGCACCGCCATCCAAGGCGGCGCGGAAGGCAAGCTTGTCCGCTTCACCGCAAATAAAATAGAGGGACGCGGCGGCTTTCTGTTCACCGTCACTGATGCCGATGGCAGCAAGTGGACCCAGCAATTCGCGATCTGCGTGACTGGATCGTGAAGAATCTTTACGGAGCCGATGCCGCGGCAGCCTTCGGCTGGGCAAAGTCCTGGTAGGTATTGATCTTCGGTCGTCCCGACATGGGATCGACGTAGCCGAAGATCAGATAGCGCATGCCCGGCAGGAAGCGCAGGGAGCTCTCATTGGCGATCCGCCACTTGTCGCCGCTGTTGAATTCAAAGATCACCGGCGCCATGTTGAAGTCGTCCCGCTCCTTCGGCATATCGTAGCCGTGGGCCATGCCTGCTTTCAGCATGCCCTTGTGCTCGCCGAGGACGAAGCGGATGTCGCCCGTGAAGAAGTTCGCCACGTAGGCACCGCCATCCGGAAAGCTCTTGGGCGAGTCATCGATGACGTAGGTGCGCCAGCCGACATTGTCCGCCGGCTTCGCTTCACCTTTGGTAGGAAAGCGAACGAAGACGACGAGCGCGGAATTCACACCAGCAGGGATGATCGCAGTTGCCATCGGCTTGCGGTCGGTTCCCGTCAGGAAGGGAATCTTGCTGTCCTTCGCCTGACAGACGATCTTCTTCGAAAGCTGGTTGGTCGGCAGCGGGCATTCGATCTGTTCGCCCTTGTCAGTCACGGCATACGCCGACTTGACCTCGCCACTGGAGCCGAAGCTCAGGAAGCGGCACTCGACCGGACGAAGATCCTGAGCATGGCAAAGCGAAGCGGCCAGCAAAACGGCGGATGAAAGGAAAAGGCGCATGGGTTCTCGATGATCTCGTGAGTCTCTCAGATTTCGTCGCGTGTCAGCCAGCGGAAAGAAACCATTTCAAAGCGACGCCCGAAGCTTTTGTTGGCATTGCTCGAAAGCGAGGCGATCACGGCATCCGTCTTGTCAACGCGGTCGATGAACTCCGGGAAGCGCTGGACCACGGCCTCGCACCACGCAACGGCCAAGACCTTGCCGTTCTTGTCCTTCGCCTCCCCGCTGGCGCGAATCGTGAAGGTATCGGAGCGCGGCGTGGCCGCATTCCCGAGCACGGTGAGCAGGTCCGCCTGACTGAGATAGCCTGGCGCGCCTTGGTAACTATCGCCGGTGCCAGCTTCGATGTTGCGATAGTTGTATTTTTTCACATTGGCCTCGAGGATCTCGAAGCCAGCATTCGAATCGGTCGCCAGCTCGTCGTTGATCTGGGAGTCGTCGATCGCCTGTTGGAGAGCGCCACGCTGAGCGGTTTCATCAGTGCCGAGACGGCGGTTCACGAAATCCGCCATCGAAAGGAAGGGACCCCGAAGTCGGACCTGCTCAACGATCTCCTCAGCGAGATGTTCGAACTCGGCATCAGTATATTCCCGGGCACCGAGCCAGTAGGACTCCCCGGGCTCGCCGCCATCCTTTTCGGAAAGGCCGGCGGGAAGGCGGAAGCGGCTGATGCGCGCCTCATTGTCGCCTTCGTCCGTGACCGGCAGATCAGAGAGAGCGGAAGTCTTGTTGGTCTTGTTGATCAGGTTGAAGAGAGCCTTCTGATCATGGATCGAGCCGAGCATCGCCTTCCACGCCGGGATTGAGGTGGAGTTGATGTTGAATGGCCCGTTGATCATTTGCCATGCCCCGATCTTTGCGTAGGCATTGGACGCAGCAACGTCGTCCTTGAATTCAGCCTGCGGCCGGCCATCCGGCGAATAGGGAATGAGGCGGGGGTCGGAGAGCGGAGTGCCGGCAACAAATTCATCCGCGATCGTCTGAGCCACCCGGCCCGAGGTGCCGAAGGTGCCCGTCTGATCGGCGAGACCGGAGAAGTAGAAGTGATCGTAGAGCGCGAGATTCAGCAGGAATGAATGATCGAGTAGTTTGCCAGCAGTGTTGTTCGTGATCATCTCCGAGGAATTGATCAAGGGATGCGCCCACGAATTGCCGATCGGCTGGGCGAAGCGCGGCAGATAGCCGGAAGAACCACCAGGATTCGCGGCATTCAGCTGCGAGAGGCTTTGCAACGGGGCGACCGGAATGTCGTAGAGCACGCCGAACTTCAGGCCGGTGTTGCCAGTCAGGCCAGTGATGAAGTTGCCGCGACCCGTCTTGGGGTCGAACTGAAGCAAGTTGTTGGTGCCGTTCTGGAGTTCTTGGATGCTGAACTCATGCGAGTGGTTCGCAGGGTGTTCGGTCACGACCTTCTGGGAGGAGGCACCGGCCACGGCATGGGCGAAGCACCATGGCTTGGTCCCCAGCTTGCCATCCTCGCCATCCGGATTCATGCCGCCGTAGCTCGTTTTGGCTTGGGCACTGACGACCGCGAAGGGCTTCACCGTGTTGATGTCCTTGATCTTGGTAAGCGAGTGGGAGTGCATCGCCATCGTATTGATGGTAGCGTTGTCCTTCGGGAAGGTGATGGTCCCATTCGGTCCCAGCAGTGAATCCTGCAGGCCCTTCGCCGATTCGTAATCCATCTCGATCACTCCGGAGGAAACCTGAGCCGAGCTGCCCACCGGCTTCGCGAACATCTCGACGGTGAACTTGTTCTTGCTCAGAGCCTCCACGCTCAGCGGCGCAAACTTCACCGAGAATTGATCGGACGCCTTGGCGCCGATGCACCCGCCGCGGTTCATGCTGACGCCGCCGTCCACTTCCTTATCGGTGGTTCGCAGGCTCTTGTAAGAAGGACAGAACCAGTCGAGGTCGAAGCCGATGCCATCGCCGCGCCAGCCAGGCAGGCCATTGATTGTGAGCGTGCGCACCGCTCCGGAACCCGTGTCCCAGTCGGAAAAGGTACGATTCGAGTACTCATCCTTCCACGTGCGGTTCGGATCGATGTAAGGCGAGAAGAGCATTACCTCGCCCGGCAGGAGGCGGAAGGTGCCGGAACCCACGGCCGGGGAGGTAAGCGTGCCGCCATTGGTCTTCAGCGTCATGCCGAAGCGCTTCGCCAAGCTACCGGTCTCCGACTGCGAGTAGAACATCGTATCCAACGGAGCCGGCTCCTTGGTTTGCGACTGGCCATTGCGGAAGACCTGGAGCGCAAAGGGAACGTTGCCGAAGACGATCTTCACTTCGTTGAACTCCAGCGCGACGTTGTAGGGATTGTGGAGCGTGACGACCGGCGTGTAGAGCAAGTGGAGCAGGTAATCGTAAGACGATCCCGCGAAGTTCTTGCCCCAGGGACCATGGAGTTCGGAGTTCTCCTCCTCGGTCTTGGACTGTGAGGGCTTCGGAGCGGTATCGCTGACCTTCGGGTAGTTGTAAATGTCGCGGGTCAGCAGGCTGAAGACGACCTGGACCTTTGCCACACTCGGCATCAGCACCAGACCTGCCGGGGGCGTGCGTTGCGTGGTGCCGGGCACACCGGTATTCGGATCGGACCCGGCCGCGGCCTTCCAACCGGCGGGAATTTGCGACTTCGCCACCGGCATGGTGCCCACTTTCGTAAGGCGGGAGGTATCCTTATACAGCTTGGCCAGCTGGTGAAGCGACTCCCACCGGGGATCGGAAGGGCCGGTGACATTCAGGCGCGAGGTATAGACGCCCTTGCCGCTATAGCCCGTCGGCAGGGAGCTGCCATTGGTGAGGAGGTTGAAGTCTTCCTTCAGGCCGCCAGCGGCGACATCGGTGAAGAGACCCATCGAATGCGAGGTAACGTCGTGGGTCAGCCCCTGAAGGGTATCGCGCGTCCCGGACGAAAGGGTATCCGAGGCGAGGCCGAAATTGAGGCGCGTGATCCCCTTCTCGATGGTCGCGAAGTCCTGCGAGCCGTGAACGAAGAAGGAGCGCTTGAGACCGTCGAGGTGCTCGATGGCACCGGCATTCGGCCGTACGCCGGACCCCAGTTGTGCGGTCTGCATCCCCTGCGACGTGGTCTCTTCCACGAATGGCGTGTTGATGCGGGCCTTCACCCCTTCGTCCATGACCGCCCAGGCGAAGCTGCCATCTTTGCTAGAGAAGGCGACCTTGCTCGCCGTCACGTGGTCCTTGGTCGGTGCGCTGTCTCCAAGCGCACCCTTGCCCCACAGGGTCGCCGGATTGGTGGCCGCCTTGCCGGCGAAATCGAGATCCCCATTCGCCTTCCCGTCCTCATCCGAAGCCAGCCAGCCGAGGAACTTGTCAGTGCGGGCACTCTTGTATTCGGAGGGCGAAGGCGGGGCGTCCGGCTTGATCTGCCAGGATTGCCAGACGCCGGTCAGGTGAGGATTCGCCGAGTTCTTGTCGAGGATATCGGCCCGGGCGGTGATGCGTTGGTCGGGGCCGGCGTGCTTCTGCAACTGACCCAAGGCCAGCATGAGTCCGAGGCGTGCATTCGCCCGGGCCATCGCCATCGCATCGCCTTGGGACGACGAGCGCAGCGTGATCGAGGAAAGGCCGAGCAATCCAACGGCGAGCACCGTGAGCAGCACCATCAGCGACAAGCTGATCACCAGCGCGAATCCCCGCAGGTGGCGGCGTCGCGGCCGGCGGTTCTTGGAAAGGTTCAAAGTGGTGGGTTTCATGGGTTTCGAACGAGGGGCCAAGAACGCAGCCAAGCCGGGTGGGCAATCCGGCAGCTGTAATGACCATGTAGATTTTTTCTTCCGGGGGAAATGCAGGTTTCTGCAAAACGATTTGAATGGAGTGAGTCGCTAGGGAGCCCATCCACCGAGGACGCGGGAGGCAGTCAGTTCCGCCGCCTGGGCGGGATCCAGTGGACGCGCCCATTTCACGCGGCGGTCGGGAGCGGCACCGGGGCCGGTGCTGTTGACTTCGGAATAACGGGCGGTCTTCTCGTTTTCGGTGCGGCCCCAGTTATGCCAACCTTCGGGCCGGATGCCTTCCGGCATCTCTGTATTTGCGAAGATCGTGCTGGCATTCGGTCGCCACGGACGGCCCAGGTATACCTTGATGCCAGGCGTGGTTGTGCGGATGGAGCAGTGCGAGAACACAAAGCCAAAGGGCGCGTTCTCCGGCGTTGACGCGGCGGTGATGTAGCCGTCGTTCACACACTCCAGCGTGCAGCGATCAAAGAACGCCGTAGCGCCGCCGAAGATGAAGTCCACGGTCCCGGCAATGGTGCAGTTCTGGAAATACTGGCGACCGCGATTGAGAAAAACGGTGTCCTGGTGGCCGAGGAAAATACAGTCGCGAAAAGCCACGCGATCGCCATCCACGCTCACCGCGAGCGCTTGACCTACCGGCCCCGCGGAGTTCTCCAGCGTGAGCTTCTCCACCGTGAAATCGTCGGCATCGATCGTGACGGTCGGCGTGCGGAAGGTCCCAATTTCCTTCCCATCGATCCCCGGCATGCGGGCGTTCAAGTCGAAGGTGATCTTCGTCGCCTTCGCATCCTCGCCGATCAACTTGATGTGGCGCTTCTCGCGCTGGATCTGGACGAGCTCCCGATAGGTTCCCGGCTTCACGAGAATCACCCATGGTTTCTCCTCCGTGGCGTTCGGCGACGCCTTGTTGATCGCTTCCTGCACCGTGGTGTGAGTGCCCGAGCCATCGGCGGAAACGACGGCGTCATAGCGCGCATCAGCGGCGACCGGCGAAGCCTGCGCTGGAGCGTCTCGTAATACCGGCGCCAGATCCGGCACGGCCTTCTCCAATTCTTCCGCAACCAGTTCTCCAAAGAGGACGTAGCCCTTCGCATTCAGGTGGGTGCCGTCATAAGCCGTCTTGCCCTCAGAGGTCTGCTTGAGCGGACTGAACTCCAGGCAGCCGTCTTTTCCCAAGGACTCACAGAGAGCCATGCTCCGCGCATGCAGGTCCACCAGCGGCACGTGCTTCTCCGCGGCGATCTTCCTTACCTCGGCAGCGTACGGCTCCAAGCTGGATTTGATTTTTCCGGGATGCTCCCGGTCCCACTGCCGGCGGACGAGCGGCGTCACCAGCACCGGCTTTGCGCCGGCCGCACGCGCTTCATCGACATAGTCCGCCATGTCCTTGATGTAGGTCGGCATGTCGGTGGATCGACCCGGATTTCCCGGCTCATTATTGTGGCCGAACTGGATCAAATAGTAGTCGCCTTTGAGTTCGAGGGCCTTTGCCCATCGCCCCTCGTCCCGGAAATTCTTCGAACTGCGACCGCCTTGAGACGTGTTGAGACATTCCACGCCGCCGGCGATGAATTGCTTGAAGCCGAGTCCCCAGCCCGCGTTGTCCGTAACCGTCGAATCGCCTACCAGAATAATCCGGATCTTACTTGCGGAGACTCCCTTCGGAGCCGCAGAAGCCAGCCCGGCCAGCCAGCAACTCGCAGTGATGAGATAAACCAACGGTTTCATTCGGGCTTGGGGAAGCTCCATCAGGTGGATTTTTGGATCCAACATGACGAATCTTCTTGGGTTATTCGAACATGGATAAAGCAACCCGACCCGGAAGGCGATGACTTGGTTTCCTTGGTGAATAACCGCGGTCACCGGAACCGCCGCCACCTCCTTGTTGGCGGGAAGCAACCGGTTCTTGGGTTTCTTCCATTCTCTCCGGGAGAACCGGCGGCTGTAAACCGGTCGTGATTGCAGAAGACATTGAAAATCGTGCAACCCCGAACCCTCCCTTATCCTCTTTTCACGAGGTTCTACTGCCCGAATCGATAGCTGCCCACATGCCCGCGGAATGGAGCGGGCATCAACCCGGACAATCGCTGTGGTGCGGCATTTCATGACTGTGGGTTCCATCCAGTTTCCGGTTCCCTTACTTGATCGATGGGACCAAGGGCCGCCCTCCCGGCCAGCCCTTGGTCCATCGGTATTCAGCTTTTAATGGCGGAGTTATTGCGCGATCACGCGGACGAAGAGCTTGTTCTCATTCTGCCATGCTGCGCCGAGGGTTACGGACATCGTCTGCACATCGCCATTGGTGGCGAAGACGCTTTGAACCGCCGTGGCATCCTCGACCCAAGTGACCAGGTTTGTGGAAACCATGACCTTATAGGTGAGGCCGCTCACTGCCGGATTGAGGCGGTTGTATCGGAACGTGTCGGTGACCGGATTGGGCATCACTACGATCGGGCTCAGCGACGAGGCGCTGCCCGGATTGAGGCCGAAGGCAAACTCATCGAAGTTGCTCACTCCGTCTCCGTCCGGGTCAGCCGCACCACTCTTGTTCGACAGTGCCGGATAGTTCGCATCGATCCACGCAAGGTAGGTCGCTGGCGAGCTCACGGCCTGCACTTGGTTGATGAAGAGCTTCTGCTTGTAGATCCGAACGTCGTAGAGAAGACCTTGGAAGAAGTTCGTGTAGGCGCCTCCCGCAGCATTCTGGCGCGCCCCAAGGGCCAGATGCCGTCCACCGGCTAGACTCATCATCTGGTCTAGCGGCGTGTTCACATCATGGGACAGCACACCATCCACATAGAGGGAGCGGGTGCCGGTGGTGTGGTCCCAGACGCCGGCGAAATGGTGCCACACCGCCGGACTGTCATTCACGTTGATGGTGCTACCCCGGCCATCGTCATTACCGAGGCCGCGAATGGTAAAACCGGCGACCGGATCATTGTCGACGCGACGGAGCTGGTAGCCGACGCCATCCTCACCACCCTTGGAGATCCAGGGTGACCACGTTCCCGGGAATCCTTTGGCCCAGAAGGAAATGGTGAGTTGCTCGCGAATCTGATCGTCGAAGGTGTTCACATAGCCTCCATCGCCCGTCGCGCTGTTGGAGATCATGACTCCCACGTTTCCGGCGCGCAGATCGAGTGACTTCCCGGTGAAGCCCACCGGCACGTCGGACGAGTAGCCAAGGAGTCCGGCATTGCCACCCACCGCGACCCCATCGTGCGTGCCTGCGGTGGTGTAGCCCGACACATCTGCCAGCGTTTCCGCGCCGGAAACCCAATGACCGACAAGGGACGAGGTAGGATCAGGCATCACCACCGCCGACACAAGGTAGTTGCGGACGATCGCCGCGTCCGAGGAAGTGACGGTGTAGGTCACCGGAGTGGTGAAATCCTGCGGGCTTCCCGAAGCTCGGTTGCAGTTGGCTCCGTCACTCAGGGAGTAAGTCGGAGCCAGCGCCGTCACCGGAGTTCCGAAGGGAAGCCTGAGGGTGATGGTCTCACCCACGATGGTGACGGTGGAAGGCTGGGCGAGGCTTAACACCAGGATGTTTGCCTGCGGGATGGGTGTTTCCGGCGTTGTGAGCGTTCCTGGAATCGAAACATTGTCCAAACGGGTCCATCCCCAGCCGCCCTTGTTGTAGTCGATGAAGTCGAGACTGTAGCGCTTGCCATCGTTCACGTAGGGAGCCAGTTCGGCTTCGGTGAAGCTGACACTCGCGTAGCCGCCGCCGTTGCCGGGACGCCGTTTGCTCAAGACATAGGTATTGGCATCGACATCGCGCAAGGACGCTCCGGCAAAGCCTGCGCCATCGATCGATGCCATCGGAATCGCGGAGGGGCTGACGTTGGGAGCGGAAAGGCTTCCTTCTCCGCCAGCCAACTGGAACGTGAGCGGTCCGGAATTGTTCAGAAGGAAAGCAGGAGAGCGTGCGAAGCGGGTTTCAGCACTGTCCGAGCCTGGTCCCTCGGGCGATCCAAGGCCGCCGTTCGCCCATACATTTCCCGCGCTTGAGAGCGGCCAGATTGCCGTCCAGCCTTGGATGTCGCTGTCGAAATTGTAGACCAGCGGATTGGCTTTGATGACTTGCACCGAGTAGGCCTTGGTCGAGCCGTTCTGGGCCGTGATCGTGAATGTCTTCGGATTGGTGAAGTCCGCGAAGGAACCCGACGGATAGGTCGTATCCTCGATGGCGAAGGGCGAAACGGTGTAGGTCACCGACAGCTCTGTCACGTCGGTGTCCTCCGGCACGTATCTGACGACGGTGCTTCCCGAGACTTTTGCTGGCAGGCCACCGATCTCAAAGGTCAGGATGTCCTTGGCCGTGCCAGGCGCCGGAGTGGCCGTGATCTCGGCGGAATACGGGCCGTCTCCACCGCCATTGCTTCCGAGGACTTTGAAGAGATACGGTTGTCCGTTGGTAAGACTCGTTTTGACGAACGCCGGTTCCGTGACCACATCCGTGCTTTCCGCGTTGGTGATGGTGTTCTTGGTCCACACCGTGTAGCTCGTGGCACCCGGTGATGCATTCCAGGTGAGGCTCACCTGCTGACTTCCGGTGACCGCTGCCAGACCTACCGGCGCTTGTTGCGGGATGAGGTCGTAGACGCCCTGCTGGTCGAGCGCGTCGTTGTAGATCCGCACATCGAACAAGTTGCCATTATAGAAGTGGCTGAGGTTCGGGTAATCCGTTTGCCGGCCTCCGATAATCAGATGGTTGCCAGGTGACAGGATCATCGTGCCGCTCGAGGCGGTGAAAACATGGGAAACCACCCCGTTCACGTAGATCGTGCGCGTGCCCGCGGATGCATCCCAAACGGCCGCGATATGCTGCCAGTTGGGGTTATTGACGTTGATGCCCGAAGAAGGCCAGCCGTCTGCATCGGGGACTCCGCGGACGGTAAATCCGGCGAACGAGCTATTGGCCATACGGCGGACTTGCCAACCGTATCCTGGATTTGGGCCCTCACCGCCCTTGGCGATCCAAGGCGACCAGTCTCCCGGGAATCCTTTGGCCCAGAAGGCGACGGTGATCGTGCTGCTGCCGCCTCCTCCATCGAAGGTGTTCAGGTATCCCGCATCGGACGTGGCAGTGTTGTCGATCTGCACCGCGGCACCATTGGTCAGGTTCACCGAGCGTAGCGCGGGATTGGTGAAGCCGGGGGGCAGATCCGTGCTGTAGCTGAGCCCTCCGGCATTGTTGACGGCCACGCCATCATGCGCACTTCCGGTAGAGGCCGTGTTTTGCAGGGTCTCCGCGCCCGAGAGCCAGTGGCCGACAAGGTCGGCCCGGGCCCGAAGGCCGGTGCCAGCGAGCATCGTCGCAGCGAGCGCGGCGATTCTCAGGCGGCGCCTGAAATGTTTAATTCGATCTAGGGGTTTCATGGGTTGGTTTTTTGAGGAGCCCTCTTCAGGGACGGACTTCTCGATTGGGTTGATGGGTCTGCGGACAGATATCGGAATGGGGTTCCGACCGGGGGGTCACGTGCAGGCCAGATGCTTCCCGGGTTCAGGGATGCACCTTCCCGCAATCGTGAGGGATACTGCCGAATCCGGCAGATTTCGATAGTCCCCAAAACGGGGACAATCCGCATTCACGGCGGAAAAGCAGCCGCCGATCCCATTGAAAATGAACGAGAGAAACGATTCTTCGTTCCCGCTCTTGCCTCAGGACCGATACTTGATGATCGCCTCCACCTTGCTCCGGACATGAAGCTTGATGCAGATGCGTTTCACGTAAGTCCGGACCGTCTCCATCGTGATATCGAGCTGGTCCGCCACTTCCTTGTAAATGTAGCCTGAAGCCAACAGACGAAGGACATCTTTCTCCCGCGGAGTGAGCTTCTCGTTCTCATCCTCGATATCCTTCTCGGCGCGGAAGTAGTGCGCCACCTTGCGGGCGATGTGGCTGGAAAATGGAGCCCCTCCGGAATAGACGTCCCGGATCGCATTGTAGATGTCATCCGGCGTGCTGGTCTTCAGCAAAAAGCCGCTGGCTCCCTCCTTCAGCGCCCGGAAAATGTTATCGTCCACGTCGTAGGCAGTCAGCATCACGACCTCCAGGCGGGGTTGGCGCTTCTTGAGTTCCCGGATGCAGTCGATGCCCGAGATTCCCGGCAGATTGATGTCCATCAGCACCACGTCGGGCCGATAGGCCGGTATCTTCTCCAAGGCTTCCTCGGCGGATGAGACCGCACACAGGCAGGTGATGTCCTCCGGCATATCGAGCATTTTGATCAGATGCTCCTGAAGCCGGATATCGTCCTCCACCACAACGACGGTTTTCTTGCCGGGGATCATTGCTGCACTTCGGTTTGAGGGAATCAGGCGATCGGCGCCTCCATGGAAATTTCGAGCCCTTTGCCGTCCAAGGGGCGAAGCAGGCACCTGCCTCGTATGGACGTCATTCGTTGGGTAATGCTTTCAAGTCCCACACCGGGTTTTCCGGCATCGCTGGCAATCCCGACCCCGTTGTCCTCGATGATGATCTTCAATACGTTCTCATCAAGACGGATCGTCATTTTGATCTCCGTCGCACGTGAATGCTTCAAGGCGTTGTTGATGGCCTCTTTGACCGCCAGGCTGACATTGTGCCGGAAATCGTGACCGATCTCCCGGTTTCGAAACTCCGACATCGCATCAATGCGACACCGGATCTCCGCGAGCCGGCAAAGCTCGCTCACCAACCTGCACAGGAAATCCACGAGTGCCTCGAGCTCGTTGTTCTTCGGATTCAGCATCCACACCGTCTCGGAGAGCGCACCGATCAGCTCTCGCGACATCGCGGTGATCTGGCGCATAGAGCCTCGCGCCTCGTCATTGGTGCTATTGCTTTCGGCGTAGGCCCCGAGCAGGGAAATGTGCGAGAGCCGGGTCCCGAGATCGTCGTGGAGATCGCGGGCAATCCTCAGCCGCTCATCCGAAATCAGCTGCGCTTGTTGGAGATGCAGCCTGATTCTCCGGCGGATCAATTGGCGTCCAATGAAGATCGCAAGGCTCGCCGTGGCAGCCGCAACAATTCCCCAGAACCAAAAGCTCTTCCAATAAGGACGCGGCACGAACACGGAAAGCTCCGCCACCGTCCCCAAAGGTTCCCCGGTAATCGTAAGGTCCTCCACCAGGAAGCGATAGGGGCCGGGAGGCAAGCGCTCGTAGGTCGTGGTGAAATTGCCGCCCTCGCCGATGCTGTACGCTTCCTTCCACTGGACTTCTAGTACTTCGCCCGGAGTGATCCTTGGCAGGGCATGGATGTTCGACGCCCAGTCCGCATGGCCGGTCAGATCATCGTCCTTGATGACCAAAACCGGCGACTTCGCGTCGCCATCGTCAAGGTGAAGCCCATAGGCCATCGAGGGATGGGTGCCCGATTTGATCCAAAAGTGAGACTGCGGTTCGGCGGCCTTGCTATCGGCCATGAAAACCCGCTGAGGTACCGGCCCGCCTCTCACCGAGCGGATCTCGATGCCCGAAATGGCGAATACCCCGACCAGCGACGGAGGCCCCGCGGAGGACATCGCCACCGACAAATAGACCGCATCCGGCGGAACGCTGAAGGTCTCATTTCGAGGCATGAAATCCGACGCCTCCAAGCTCCCCTTCCAACCCAAGCTGCGCCCGCTGACCGGAAACGACATCTGGGACAGCTGGTCTCCCCGCTCGTTGAGGAAGCGGATCATGAAAAACATCTTTTCGCTCCGCGTGCTCCAGTCCCGGTCCAAGCCCTCCAACTTGTAGCGCACGAGCGGTGATGCCTGCGGCAGAATCGAAAATGTCAGGGTCGAGGCATTATGGGGAACCGTCACGCGTGGCCCGCGAAGCGGCTCGGTGGAGTGATCGACAAACAGTTCGATCGCTGTGGCTGCCTCTTCCGCCGTCGCCACCGGAATGCCGAGGACGAAAGCGCAGAACAAGGATCGCGCGAATGAGGACAAGCGCCCCGGCTGGATTGCAGGAGAGGAAAAACGCAGCCGCAGCATTTGAGGAAGACGGGAATGCGGCGGGTTTTTGCCGCAGACACCGATTCCGTGCGTAGTCCCCCACACCCCTGTTGCCAAGGATTCTCTCGGCGACGCGGATGAAAAGCCACGCAGTGGCCTTCCGAGTCCCCTACGCGGGCACGCCTCCTTGCAGGGCAAGAGTCCACTCCGGCCATCGATCGTTCCCATCTGCATCGGACAGATGCCGACATCCTTGCTGCCCTCCAGCACACCATTCGCAATCTCGTCATCACGTTCGGCCGGTCCCGCCGCAGCAGTCCCATGTAGTAGGAGGGAATCATCTCATCGGGAAAAGACGGCCGACCTAACAGCTCATCGAAAGTGGGCAGCGTTGTCGGGATCTCCAGAGTCCTGAAAATCCGCTCTCCAAGTTCTGGAAAGAACGGCTGGCTCCCACGCGAATCGCTCGCGTAGAGCCCCGCCTCGTCGTAGATCAATGGCGTGGCGAAGTCTCAAGGCAGGATCAAGTCGTGGTGTCACTGAAGCGGAGCCCTCATGAGAATCTGATGAGCCGTTGAATTTTCATTCAGTTGCCGATCGGTGGCGTTCGCGCGGGATCGATGCCGGTCATGTCCGGCACATCGGTGCGTTCCACATAGAGGGATGGCCCGCGATTCCACGTGGCCACCGGCTGCAGGTGACGACGCGGTGCCGGCACGGAAGGGAACCAATAGGACGGCATGGCTAGAAACATCCGGCCCGGGGCATTCATCCGCGCCTCAATTACCGCAGACGATGTCGTGCTGTCCACGCCACCACCGGTGTAAAACTCCGCCGAGTATCTACGAGGTCCGTAGTACCCCAGATTGTCACTCGGCGCGCGCTCCTTCTCGAAACGGCGGACCAGCATCTTTTCCGAATACTTGGGAGAATACTGGGGAAGAACCAGCGACACCGTGAAAGCACCCTCGACCAGGACCAGCGTGCCGGACACGCTCAGCGGTGAAAGCACCTGAGGATCATCTTCCGAAGAATCCGCCCGTGCACCGAACCAGTGCAGTTCCGCCAGCAGCATCGCAAGCGCCGGCAAGGCAGGCAGCGGGTAGGTCACCATGATGTTCCGTGCCAGCGTGAGAAAGGATGGCCGGCCACAGCAGCCACAGGATCCAATAGAGGCCACGCCCGCGATGAGACATCGCCCATGCCCGGAGCGACCTCATGTTTCCCGGAAATGCCTTCAGCAGGCCCAAGCACCACGGGAATGATCCGAGCAAGAGGTAGACCCAGATCGTCCCCGGAACCACGATGTGTGTGGTACCATAGAGATCACCATCCCAGCCGCGGACCACGAAGCGGTCCCAATGCTCACCGATCAAGAAATAGGACAGGAAGCCCGGTGTCTTGACCTCGGCCGCGACGTACCAAGGAAGGACCAGCCCCAACATCACCAAGGTGCCGGAGAACGACGGCAGCGAGCTCCACACCGATCGCCACCGATCTGTTAGGTAGAGCCATCCGGCAATCGGAGGCAAGGAAACGCGAACGCCACCGCACTGGCCACGATCAAGCTGCCACGTCACGATCACCCCCGCCCGCTGGAATGCAATGCTCCGCACTGCATCGGCGATGCAACTTCACAGAGCCATTCGAAGGCGGCTTTCACACTCCGTGGGCACGGGGCGAACGTGTCGAACTTCCTCATTGCCAATCTTCTTCGAGCTTCCTACTTTGTGAACATGCCCATTTCCCCCAACCGGGCTGACCCACCGATTGTAACGGTCGTCATTCCTGCATTTAACGCGGAAGCTTGGCTCGCGCTCACTCTGGAATCGGCCTGTTCGCAGACGCTGCGCGAGATCGAAATTCTCGTCGTTGACGATGATTCGCGCGACGGAACCGCCAGGATCGCCCTCGACCATGCGGCGCGGGATCCGCGCATCCGCTTGATCCAGCGCGAGAACGGCGGGGTGGGAGCAGCGCGCAACTCGGGAATTCGGGAAGCCCGCGGAAAGTATGTGGCACCCTTGGATGCGGATGACCTGTGGTTTCCCGAAAAACTGGAAGCCCAGGTAGCCTGCATGGAAGCCGGCGGCGAGGAAATGGGGCTGGTCTACTGCTGGTCGGAGAAAGTCGACTCGCAGGGCAGGCGGCTCACCGATTCTTTTCCCTTCGAGATCGAAGGCAGGGCCCACGTGCCGTTGATCCTTCGGAATTTCATAGGAAACGCCAGTGTGCCGATGTTCCGCACATCGGCTCTGGCGGAGGTGGGCTTGTATCTCAACTGTGAGGAACAGGAAGGCGCCCAGGGCTGCGAGGACTGGGATCTCTGCATTCGGGTGGCCGAGAAATATGCGATCGGCTTGGTCCGGCGCCCACTCGTGAGCTACCGCCAGGTCGAGGCCTGCATGAGCCTGAATATCCCTTGGATGAGCGTTTCCTATGAGATCGCGATGCGGCGCGCCCGCGAGCGCAATCCCGGAATCCCGCGTGAGGTCTTCCGTTGGTCGGCTGGAAACTTCTACAGTTACCTTTGTTCGAAGTGTTTCCTGTGGGCGGACTATCCCGGCTGCCTGAGATCAATGGTGAAGGCGATCAGCGCTGATGCCATGCTAGTGACCAGCCGCCGGCTCCATCTCATGGGCCTGAAGAGCATCATCCGCATCCTGACCGGCACACGGGGTCGCTTGCCGGAGCCCAGCTCTCCCGCCCCTCAGTCCTCGCCTGCGGCCAACCCAAAGATGTCTTGGTCCGATAGCATTCAAGCCAAGCGCTGGCAGAAAGCGATCGAGCAGGGATTCTGACCTTGGTCTGCTTTGACCGGGATCGATCTTGGCATCATCGGGACATGGCAGCCAGTGGGCCGGCTTTAGAGCCATTTCAATTCCGCGACCTTTAAAAAGGACGCAAAAACCATTGGAAATCAATGATGGAGGCGGAGGAGGGAATCGAACCCTCGAATAGCGGTTTTGCAAACCGCAACGCACCGGCTTTACTTGCTTACGATGAGCGCATTACATTCCGTCATTTCGCAACATTCGGGTATTTCTGGACTCATGGATGCGATAGTGCACCATTAAAGTCATGGCCAGACGGGCGAGTTTTAAGGTGCGCAACACCGATAAGGGATGGCTTCTGCATGTTCCTGCCGGGGTCTCAGACACAGGCAAATTACGTCGCCGCTACTTCTCCACCCGCGAGCTCGCCAAGGCCGAGGCACAGCGTCTTCGCGAGGTTTCAGAGGGCAAGCGGGAGAAGGGTGCCGCCATCCGCCCTGCGCTGGCAGAAGATGCCATTTCCGCCGAAG
>Ga0307406_10000222_pt1 | contig 34546 bp, 30 predicted proteins | sample 322Cmetagenome_3_FD_203706 | JGI IMG/M metagenome (GOLD analysis project Ga0307406, IMG submission 203706) | Maize rhizosphere microbial communities from greenhouse at UC Davis, California, United States - 322HYB-C-2 | ecosystem: Host-associated > Plants > Roots > Rhizosphere > Soil | place...
ACACGCCGGGGGCGTCGAGGCGCCGGGCGAGCTCCGCCATGATCCAGAGCTCGCTGCGCGTGCCGGGAGGAGGGGTGAGGGCCTTCCGGCGCCGGAGCACCCGCCCCTCGAGGTTCGTCATCGTGCCCTCCTCCTCGGCCCACTGCAGCACCGGGAGGACGATGTCGGCCATCCGCGCGGTCTCGGAGAGGAAGAAGTCCGACACCACCAGCAGGTCGAGACGGCCGAGCGCCTCCCGCACCGTCGCGACGTTCGGCGAGGAGACCACGACGTTCGAGCCGTGCACGAGCAGCGCGCGCACACCGCCAGGGAGTCCGGCGCCCTGCAGCAGCTCGACGGCCGGGATGCCGGGGCCCGGGATGTCGTCGGGATCGACGCCCCAGACGTCGGCGACGTGCGCGCGTGCGGCCGGATCCGTGATCTTGCGGTACCCCGGCAGCTGGTCGGCCTTCTGCCCGTGCTCGCGTCCGCCCTGTCCGTTGCCCTGCCCCGTCAGCGTGCCGTAGCCGGATCCTGGCGTGCCGGGCAGACCGAGCAGCAGGGCGAGGTTGATCGCGGCGGTCGCGGTGTCGGTGCCGTCGACGTGCTGCTCCACGCCCCGTCCGGTGAGGATGTATGCGGAGCCTGAGCGCGCGAGCATCCGCGCGATCTCCCGGATGCGCGACGCCGGCACTCCGGTGACCGTCGCCGCCCGCTCCGGCCACCACGACGACACGGACTGACGCAGCGCCTCGAATCCGGAGGTGCGCTGCGCCACGTAGGCGGCATCGTGGAGCTGCTCGGCGAACACCACGTGGATGAGCGACAGCAGCAGGGCCAGGTCGGTGCCGGGCACGGGCTGGAGATGGATGCCGCCGCCGTCGGCGCAGAGGCGGGCGGTGGAGCTGCGTCGGGGGTCGACGACGATGAGGCCGCCGCGCGCCCTGGCGCCCTGCAGGTGCGATACGAACGGCGGCATCGTGTCGCCCACGTTCGAGCCGAGCATCAGGATCGTCTCGGCGGTATCGAGATCCGTCAGCGGGAACGGGAGGCCGCGGTCGATGCCGAACGAGCGGTTCGCGGCCGCGGCGGCCGACGACATGCAGAAGCGTCCGTTGTAGTCGATCCGGGACGTGCCGAGCGCGATGCGCGCGAACTTGCCCAGCTGATAGGCCTTCTCGTTCGTCAGCCCGCCCCCGCCGAACACGCCGATCGCATCGCGCCCGTGCTTCGCCGCGATGCCCTGCAGGCGGGCGGCGAGCAGGTCGAGAGCCGCGTCCCAGTCGGCGGGATGCAGCTCGCCGTCGGCGCCGCGCACCAGCGGCGTCGTCAGCCGGCCGGCGTCGCCGAGGAGCTCGGCCGACGTCCAGCCCTTCTTGCAGAGGCCGCCGCGGTTGGTGGGGAAGTCTCGTCCGGCGACGCTGACCGGGAGTGGGCCGTCGGGCGCCGCAGTGAGCGTCATCGCGCACTGCAGTGCGCAGTAGGGGCAGTGCGTGTCGGTCATGCCGTCGCCGCCGCGTGCGCGTGGACGAGCTCGGCGATGCGGGCACGGCATCCGCCGCATCCGGTGCCCGCACGCGTGCATCCGCCGACCTCGGCGACCGTGCCGCAGCCGTCGTCGATCGCGTCTTCGACCTGTCCGACCGTCACGTCGTTGCAGATGCACAGGGTCGCGTCGCGACCGCTCACCGGCTCGACCTCGTCGGCGTCGTCGAGGCGGAGCAGCAGGGAGCGGTCGGCCGGCAGCTCGCCGCCGCGCAGATACAGCACGCTCAGCTCGGCGGCGGTGCGCGGCATCCCCACGGCGACGAATCCGGTCAGCACGCCGCCGCGGGTCGCCATCTTCACGTAGGTGCCGTGCTCCGGGTCGGCCCAGACCGCGATGCCCGGGGCGTCCTCGCCCGCCGGGACCGGCGCGAACGGGTCGGCCGAGACGTCGCCGGCGGAGACGAGATCGACGAGTTCGCCCTTCAGCACGACGACGCCCGGCTGATCCTCGGGGAACGGGGCGTGGTCCTCGGCGTCGAGCTCGGCGGTGATGCGGGCGGCGAGCCAGGAGGCCTGGCGCCAGCCGGGGCCGACGAGGCCGTTGGGTCCGCCGGGCACGCGCTTCTCGTGCAGGTGGAGTTCCGGATCGGCGATGTGGGCGCAGTCGCCGATCGCGTGGATCCGCTCGTCGGTCCAGGACCGCAGTGCGCTGTCGACCAGCACGCCATTGCCGACGCGGAGTCCGGCCGCCTCCGCGAGCTCGGTCCGCGCGCGCACGCCGCACGACAGCACGAGCAGGTCGCCCTCGATGTGCTTGGCGTCGGAACTGACCAGCGCGCGGAACCGTCGCTCGCCGGTCTCGTCCTCGCGCACGATCACGCCCTCGGCGCGGGTGTGCGGCACCAGTGCGACGCCCGCGGATGCGAGAGCGGATGACAGGACCGAGGCCGAGCCGCGATCGAGCTGCCGCGGCATCGGGATCGGGCCGAAGTGCGCGACGGCCGGCGTGACTCCCGCGTCGGCGAGGAGCATGGCCAGCTCGATGCCGAGCACGCCCGCGCCGAGGACGACCACGCGCCCGCCCCGATCGACGACCTCGCGCACCTGGGCGGCATCCGAGAGGTCGCGCAGCACGCACACGCCCGCCGTGAGCCGCGCATCGAGGCCGGTGCCGTCCGGCCCCGCGGTGTGCAGCCCGTCCAGTGCCGGGATGATCGGCCGGGCACCGGTGGCGAGCACGAGCCGGTCGTAGGCGATGGTCGACCCGTCGCCCAGCACCACCCGCCGCGCCTCCCGATCGATGCGCTCCGCGCGGGCGCCGAGACGCAGGTCCACTCCCGGCAGGCCGGCGGCGGTCGTGAGTGTGAGCTCCGATGCCGCGACCTCGCCGGCCGCGTACTCGCCGATCAGCACGCGGTTGTACGGATCGGCGGTCTCGGCGCCGACCACCGTCACCGCCACGCGGCCCGCGGAGACGAGCGGCAGGAGCTCCTCCGCGAACCGGATGCCGACGGGCCCGGCGCCGACGACGACGATCCGCACGGTCAGATCCGGTGTCCGGCGAGCGAGGCGCGCGGGACCGCGTAGACGAGCACGGTGATGACGAGCAGCACCACGTAGGCGCCGACGAAGCCCGCGAAGGCCGGGGCGTAGGACCCGCTCGCGTTCTTGGCGGCGGCCAGCACCTGCGGGATGACGAACCCGCCGTAGGCGCCGATCGCGGAGATCAGGCCGAGGGCCGCGGCGCCCTTGCGCTGCGTGCTCACCGTCAGCGGATCGCCCGCGGTGGCTGCGCCGCGCGCGGCGAAGACGTTGGGGATCATCCGGTAGGTCGAGCCGTTGCCGAGGCCCGCGGCGACGAACAGCAGAAGGAAGCATCCGAGGAACAGCGCGAAGCTGTTCAGCTCGAGCATGAGCAGGAGGGAGAGGGCGCCGGCGATCATCAGACCGAACGCGGCGATCGTCATGCGTGCGCCACCGAAGCGGTCGGCGAGCTTGCCGCCGTAAGGCCGCGCGAGCGATCCGACGAGCGCGCCGAGGAACGCCAGCGAGAGCGAGGCCGTGCCGACCTGGAACGTCGAGTACTCCGGGAAGGTGTCGGCGATCAGCTTCGGGAACACGCTGGAGAAGCCGATGAACGATCCGAAGGTGCCGATGTACAGCAGCGCCAGCACCCACAGGTGCGGTTCGCGCAGGGCAGCGGCGGCACCGGCGAAGTCGGCCTTCGCGGAGGACAGGTTGTCCATGTAGCGCCAGGCGCCCCAGGCGGCGAGGAGGATGAGCGGGATCCACATCCATCCCGCGAAGGAGAGGTTGAAGGTGAGTGCGGCGGTGAGGGAGACGACGATGGGCACGGCGAGCTGGGCGACCGCGGTGCCGAGGTTGCCGCCGGCCGCGTTCAGGCCGAGCGCCCATCCCTTCTCCTTCTGCGGGAAGAAGTAGGTGATGTTCGACATCGAGCTGGCGAAGTTGCCGCCGCCGAAGCCCGCGAGGGCTGCGACGAGGAGCAGGATGCCGAACGGTGTCTCGGGGTTCTGCACCACCACGCCGAGCAGGCCGGCCGGGATCAGCAGCAGCAGGGCCGACACGATGGTCCAGTTGCGACCGCCGAACCGTGCGACGAGGAACGTGTACGGGAAGCGCAGGGTCGCGCCGACGAGGCTCGGCAGCGAGATCAGCCAGAACGACTCGGTGGTGGTGAGCGTGAAGCCGGCGTTCGGCAGCAGCACGACCACGATGCTCCACAGCTGCCACACGATGAAGCCGAGGAACTCGGCGAAGATCGACCACCCGAGGTTGCGGCGGGCGATCCCACGGCCCTCCGCGGCCCAGAAGACGGCGTCCTCCGGGTTCCAGCCGTCGATCCAGCGACCGTCGCGGCGGGTGAGGGTGGTGGCCGAATCGACCCTGGTGTTTCCGAGCGTCTGAGACATCGCGGCTCCTGGAGTTCGAGAGGAAGAATGCTCCGAACCTAGGGGTCGCGTATTTCCCGGCTGCTCTTCGGCGATTTCCGGATGATTACTTTTGCATCACACGGGCACGGGGGCCGATGAGAGGTCCCCGTGAACGCACCGCCGATCAGGTGTGATCGTCGTCCGTGCGCCAGCCCGCGGCGAGCTCGCTGATCGCCGCGGCGGCGGCATCGGCGTCGGCAGGGGTGCCTCCGGCGCGGCCGGCGGCGAGCCCCGCGAGGAAGGCGCTCAGCGGAGCGGCGGGGCGGGCGACGCCGTGCGCGACGTCACGAGCCAGGTCGAGGATGCGCGCCACGTCGACGTCGGAGCGATCCAGCTCCAGGCGCGCGCACACCGCCGTGGTCCACTCGTCCAGGGCATCGACGGGGAGATGCCGCGGCTGATCTGTCATGTCGCCTCCTGAATCCGTGCGTCCTCGTGCCTGAGCGGCCTGCGTCCTGGCACGCTCCAGATCGTCCCACGTGTCGACGTCCGCCGCCAGGTCGCCGGCGGTCACGAGGTCGAGGTGCAGTCCCGCGACGAGGGAGCGCATCGAGGCGTCCCGGCCGCCGTCGGGGAGCGCGTCGACGGCACGGCGGAGTGCCGCGGTGCGATAGCGGCCGATCAGCCACTGCGCGCCGGCGGCATCCGCGAGACAGGTCCCGTCGGCGTCGCCCGGCGGATGCTCGCGCAGCAGCGCGACCGCCTCCACGGCGCGCGGGGTGTCGGCGGCGAGGACCCAGACCTCCGCGCTGTCGACATGCGCCAGGCCCGCGGCGATCGCGGCCACGGGGCCGCCGAACGCGGGCGTCTCGCGCGTCCAGACGACCTCGGCCCGCAGGGGTGCGGGCGGTCCGACCACGATGAGCGGGTCGCACCACGACACCGCACGCACCGCACGGTCGAGCAGCGTCTCGCCGTCCACCACGAGCTGCGGCTTGTCGGCTCCGCCGAGGCGGGAGGCGCGACCGCCGGCGAGGATGATCGCCGCGATGCCGCCGGCGCCGTGCGGAGTGAGGGGAGCGGTCACGAGAGCAGCACGACGTCGACCAGGTCGCCGGCGCTCACCGTCGCGACGTCCTCGGGAACCACCGCGTAGGCCTCCGCCTGCGCCAGGCCGGCCGCCAGGTGCGAACCCGATCCTCCCGCGGTTGCCGGCCGCACCGTCCAGCCGGTCGGATCCGCGCGGTCGATGCGCGCCGGCAGGAACTGCCGACGCCCCTGTCTGGTCCGCCAGCCGATCGCGGCGGGCAGCCGCATGGTGGGTCGCTGCAGCTCGGACCGCCCCTGCAGCGCCAGCAGGGCGGGGCGCACGAAGGCCTCGAACGACATCGCGACGCTCACCGGGTTCCCCGGGAGGCCGAACACGAGAGCATCGCCGACCCGGCCGAACGCCTGCGGCTCTCCCGGCTGCATCGCGACCGAGACGAAGTCGATCCGGTCGCTCAGCACGCTGCGGACGACCTCGTAGGCGCCGGCGCTGACCCCGCCCGAGGTGACGACGAGGTCGGCCCCGAGGTCGTCGACCGCGTGCGTGAAGGCCGCGTCGAATGCGGCATCCTCGTCGGTCACCGTCGTGACCGAGACCAGGTCGGCGCCGGCCTCCCGGCACGAGGCTGCGAGCAGGATCGAGTTCGACTCGGGGATCTGCCCGCGGGCGAAGACGCCGCCGGGCGGGGCGAGCTCACTGCCGGTCGAGATGACGGCCACGCGCGGTCGCCGCCGCACATCGACCCGATCCACGCCGGATGCCGCGAACGCCGTCGCCTGCAGGGCGCCGACGACGATCCCGGCCGGAGCGACCTCCGCGCCGGCGCGCACGTCCTCGCCGCGCCGACGGATGTGCGCACCTTCGCTCCGCGGCGCAGCGGTCACGATCGCGGAGGTCTGCGAGTGCGCGAATCCGCCGTGCGTGTCCTCGACCGGGATCACCACCGTCGCCGCCGTGGGAACGGGGGCGCCGGTCATGATCCTGGCGGCCTCTCCCGTGCCGAGAGAAGGGTCGACAGACGAGCCGGCGGGGATGTCGGCGACGACGCGCACCGGCACCGGGTGCGCGGCGTCTGCGGCGGCGACGTCCTCGTGACGCGCGGCGTAGCCGTCCATGGCGGAGTTGTCGAACAGCGGCACATCGACACGGGCGAGCACCGGCGCGGCGAGCGTGCGTCCGATGGCGTCGCCGAGCGGCACGGTCGCGGAGGGCACGGGCGTGACGGCTGAGAGGACGACCGCGAGATGCTCCTCCACGGTGCGGCGGATGGCGCCAGCGCCGGTCGGAGGAGAGACAGGGCGCATGGACTCAGCGTACGCCGGGGCGTCATCCCGCTCGGCGGGTCGTGCGCGATGTTGCGGCACATTTCCGGCGGCCGCACGAGCGGTGCCGGATCAGAGCACGGCCGTGGTCAGAGCGCGACGGCGATCAGAGTGCAATGGTGATCAGAGAGCGGCGGCGATCAGCTCGAGCGTCTGTGCGCGCCCCGGAGAGGTCGCCTTGGGCTCCGACTCGTACGATGCCGCGACGGGCGACAGCATGACCTCGTCGACGCCGTAGGTGTCGGCGAACGCGCGGAGCTCGGCGGCGACCGACGCACCCGTCCCGACGAACCAGCGCGAGCGCGCCGCCTGGATGACCTGGTCGGTGGCGGCATCCGTCTCTGCGGCGACGGCCTCCTCGACGGTCTCCAGCGCGACGAGGGGCTGGTTCAGACGCAGGCGCGCCATCATGCGCAGCTGCGGCAGGGCGCGCGCCTCCGCCTCCTCGGCCGTGGGTGCGGCGACGACATTGACCGTGAGGAACGTGCGCGGCTCCGGGTGCTCCTCGCTGGGCTGGTAGCCGGTGCGGTACAGGTCGAGCGCGCGCTCGAGTCCCTGTCCCGAGAAGTGGTTCGCGAACACGTAGGGCAGGCCCTGGGATGCCGCGAGCTGCGCCGAGTAGTCGCTGGAGCCGAGCAGCCACACCTCGGGTGCTCCGGTCGCGGCGGGCGTCGCACGGACCGTGTACTCCCCGCCGGATGTGAACCGCACGGTCGCACCCTCGCCGGAGACGAGGGCTGCGATGTCCTGCACGTGGCGGGGGAACTGCTCGACGTCGCTCGTCGTGCCCGAGCCGCGGAGCAGCTGGGTGATGACGGGGTCGCTGCCCGGAGCGCGTCCGAGACCCAGGTCGATGCGTCCGGGGGCGATGGCCTCGAGCGCCGCGAACTGCTCGGCGACGATCAGCGGCGCGTGGTTGGGCAGCATGACGCCGCCGGAGCCGAGGCGCAGCCGTGTCGTGCGCGTCGCGGCCGCGGCGATCAGCACCGGGGGAGTCGTCGAGGCGACCGCGGGCATGTTGTGGTGCTCCGCGAACCAGTAGCGGCGATAGCCGAGCCGGTCGGCGGTCTCCGCCAGCGAGAGCGAGGAGGCGATGGCCTCGGCACTGGTCTGGCCGGTGCGCACCGGGACGAGATCGAGGACGGAGAGAGCGAGTTCAGACATCCTCAGTGCAAACCACGAGGCGGGACCGGGCATTCCCTCGGGGGTTCAGGTCCGCGGTGTGCCGGGGGAGCGTCCGCGCGTCTCGTCGCGCAGGGTCTCGATCTCCTCGCGGTTGATGGTCGCCGCGCGCTCGAGCAGCTCGTTCGCGAAGTCGAGCTGCTCGTCGGTAAGAGTGTCGAGATAGTCGTTCCAGCGTTCCGCGACCCGGCCGTAGACGTGCCCGACCCGTGCCATCACGGTCTCGGGGACCGCGGAGACGATCACGCGGCGGCGATCGGTCTCGTCTCGGGTGCGGGTGACGAAGCCCGCCCGCTCGAGGCGGTCGATCATGGCGGTCACCGCGCCTCCGGCGGTCAGGCCCGAGCGGGCAGCCAGCTCTCCAGGGGTCGCCGGGCCCTCGCTCAGCAGTAGGCCCACCGCCTGGAGATCGGTCCCGTTGAGGCCCCCGGAGCGCGCCACGGCCTCCTGGAACAGCACGGACCTGGCCATGAACTCGCGCATCACCTCGCCCTGGCGGGCGATCGCGGCATCGCGCGTTGACGCTTTCTCCGGCATCCGCTAATCTCTCTATATCCGAGAGACTCTCTTTTAGAGTCTCTCTCATCTGCTCTCAGACTATCGAAGGAACCACCCATGCCCAAGGCGCTCATCATCGGGGGCGGCGTCGCCGGACCCGCCACGGCACTCTTCCTCCATCGTGCGGGATGGCAGGTGGAGATCTTCGAGGCGCGGAGCGCGCCGGCGCCGTACGGCGGGCTCTTCCTCAACGTGGCCCCCAACGGCCTCGCGGTGCTCGACGAGCTCGGTCTGCGCGACCGGCTCGTGTCGGACGGGCACCTCAGCCCGCACATGGTGATGCTCAGCGGGCGGGGAGCGCGGCTCGGCGTTGTCCCGAACGGGCCTGCCGGGGACCCGGCGCGCGGCAGCGTCGTCGTGCGACGCGCCTGGCTGCACGAGGTGCTGCGCGAGGCGATCACGGATGCCGGCATCCCCCTCATGTTCGATGCGCGGCTGGACCGCGTCGAGGAGACGCCGGATGCCGTGGTCGCGCACTTCGCCGACGGTCGCAGCGTCCGCGGCGACGTGCTCATCGGCGCCGACGGCGTGGGATCGATCGTGCGGACGGCCATCGATCCGAAGGCGCCGGCCCCCGCTCCGAGCGGGCTGATCAGCGTCGGCGGCTTCTCCCGGGTGCCGGGTCTCGCGCCGACGCCCGGCGAGCAGTACATGGTGTTCGGCGCGAAGTCCTTCTTCGGCTACCTGGTGCGCGACGACGGCACCGCCTACTGGTTCGCCAACGTGACGGCGCCGACGCTCGGGCGTGCGGAGACTCGCGCGGTGACGGACGAGGACTGGCTGACACGATTGCGGGACCTGCACGCCGACGACCCCTATCCGGTGCCCCAGATCCTCGAGCACGTGGACGGGGAGATCGGCGCCTATCCGCTCTCCGATCTCACGCACGTCCCGCGCTGGCATCGAGGGCGACTGGTCCTCGTGGGAGATGCCGTGCACGCGACCTCGCCCAGTGCAGGACAGGACGCCTCGCTCGCGCTGGAAGACGCGATCGTGCTCGCCCGGCACCTGCGCGACGCCGCCGACCACGAGCAGGCCTTCGCCGCCTACGAGCGCGACAGGCGGCCACGCGCAGAAGAGGTCGTGAAGTACGCACGAGCCGTCAACCGGAACAAGCGGGTCACGAAGTCCCGGCTCGGCATCGCGCTCCGTGATGCGATGCTGCCGCGGTTCCTGCGCAGCGCCTCCTCGGACACCCGCAACGATCATCTCTACAACCACGTCGTCCGGTGGTGACCCCGTGCTCCCTCATCGTGCATTCCCCCGCTAGCGTTGGCACATGGATGCCGAGATCTTCTACGTGATCGTCGGAGCCGTCGCCGTGGCGGCGGTCGCGAGATGGCGCGGGTGGCCCGCGCCGCTGCTGGTCACGATCGTGGCGCTCGCCGCGTCGTTCCTGCCGTTCGTGCCTGAGGTCGACATCGACGGGCACCTGCTGCTGAACCTCGTGCTGCCTCCGCTGCTGTACTCGGCGGCGCTCGACGTCTCGTTCGTCGGGTTCAAGCGCAGCCTGCCGCAGATCCGCCGCCTCGGCGTCACGCTCGTGCTGCTCACCGCGCTCGCGGTCGGCTTCGTGGCCTGGTGGATCTTCCCGGCGCTGACGCTGCCCGGGGCGCTGCTGCTCGGCGCGATCGTCGCCCCGCCGGATGCCGTCTCGGCGGCGGCGATCGGCCGCAAGCTCGGACTTCCTCGGCGCATCATGACCGTGCTGTCCGGTGAGAGCCTCATCAACGACGCGACCTCGCTGACTCTGTACCGCGTGTTCGCCGCGATCCTCGCCGGGGCGACCCTGACCGTGTGGGACGGCATCTGGCAGTTCCTGCTCGCGGTCGTGGTCGGCGTCGTGGTCGGCCTCGTCTTCGGCGTCGTGCTGCATCAGCTGCGCATGCGGATCAGCGACCCCGTCGTGATCGGCACCTTCGGGCTGCTGGCCCCGTTCGGCGCGTACGCGATCGCGGAGCACCTGCTCGGATCCGGCGTGCTCGCGGTCGTCGCCATGGGTCTCTACGTCGGCTTCAACGCCCCCCGCACCGACTACACCACCCGGCAGCAGGAGAAGCCGCTGTGGCTCTCGGCCGACCTGCTGCTGGAGAGCTTCGTGTTCGCGTACATCGGACTGCAGTTCCCCCGCGTGCTCCGAGATCTCGGCAGCGAGTCGGTGGGGCACATCCTGCTCCTCTCCGGCGCGGTGCTGCTGGTCGTGCTCGTCGTGCGCCCGCTGTACGTCTACCCGACCGGCGCCTGGTCGAACTTCCAGGACCGCCGGCGTCTCGCCCGCATGGATCGCGGCATCGCCTCGGGGGATTTCGACAAGCGCCGAGAGCAGTCCTCGCGCTGGAGCCACTACAGCGCGGAGGAGCTGCGGTCCCAGATCGTGCGCGAGCGGATGGCGGGACTCCAGCTCACGTGGAAGGACAACGCGGTCATCTCGTGGGCCGGGATGCGCGGGGTCGTCACGCTCGCGACAGCGCTCGCCGCCGCCGACCTCGCGTCCCTGGACTCGGACGCCTCGCACGCGATCGTGGTCGTGGCCTTCATCGTGACGGTCGCGACGCTGCTGCTGCAGGGATTGACGCTGCCGATGCTCATCCGCGGACTCGGCATCGCGAGCGACGTCGACCAGGCTGAGGACGAGAAGGCGCTCGAGGCGGTGAAGGAGAAGAGCCGTGCCGCCGGCAAGGCGTTCCTCGCCGAGAAGCGCCTCGAGTGGGAGGCGACGCACGGGCAGGTCGACATGCCCCTCTTCGACGCCTTCACGAAGCGGATGACCCGGGTCGAGAAGGACACCGACGAGGCGCAGCGCGTCGGGGATGCCGCGAACCAGCCCTCCTACGAGGATCTGGTCGCGCTGTCCCGGGGCTGGCTGAAGGTGCGGCGCGACATCCTCCTGGCGGAGCGCGACGCCGGCAACCTCGACGAAGAGGTGATGCGCGAGCTGCTCACCGCGATGGATGCCGAGGAGCTCGCGCTCGACACCCGCGGCGCCACGCGCGAGCAGGGTCGCGCGTAGAACGCCGGCTTCGGCATCCGCAACCACTCCGGGGGCCGACACGCCAGATGTCGGACCGCTCGGGCGAAACTGTCCGACATCTGGCGTGTCGGCCCCCGTTGTGAAGGCCCGGAACGCGGAAGCGCCCCGCCCCACGAGGGGACAGGGCGCTTCGGGGAGGCAGGGTCAGCGCGAGCCGACCGGCTCCTTGTCGGTGACGGCATCCGCCTCCGGGGCGTCGTCGGCGTCGTTGTCGTCGGCGAAGGGCAGGCCCTCGCGCGGCGCGTTGTAGAGCTCCTCGTCGAGGATGCCCTCGCGCTTGGCGACGATCGTCGGCACGAGCGCCTGACCGGCGACGTTGACCGCGGTGCGGCCCATGTCGAGGATCGGGTCGATCGCCAGCAGCAGGCCGACGCCCTCGAGCGGCAGGCCCAGGGTCGACAGCGTGAGCGTGAGCATGACGGTCGCGCCGGTCGTGCCCGCGGTGGCCGCCGAGCCGACGACCGAGACGATCACGATCAGCACGTACTGCACGAAGTTCAGCTCGATGCCGAAGAACTGTGCGACGAAGATCGCGGCGATGGCCGGGTAGATCGCTGCGCAGCCGTCCATCTTCGTGGTCGCACCGAACGGCACGGCGAACGAGGCGTACGAGCGCGGCACGCCGAGGTTGCGCTCGGTCACGCGCTCGGTCAGCGGCAGCGTGCCGATCGACGAGCGGCTGACGAAGGCCAGCTGCACGGCGGGCCAGACGCCCGAGAAGTACTGCTTGATGGACAGGCCGTGCGTCTTCACCAGGATCGGGTAGACCACGAAGATCACGAGCGCGAGCCCGATGTAGATCGCGGCGGCGAACCAGGCGAGCGACGCCAGCTTCTCCCAGCCGTACTCGACGACCGCGGCGCCGATCAGACCGAACGTGCCGAGCGGTGCGATGCGGATGATCCACCACAGCACGCGCTGGATGACCTTGAGCAGGGACTCGGTGAAGGCCAGGAACGGCTCAGCCTTCTTGCCGGCCTTGAGGGCGGCGATGCCCACGGCGGCGGCCACGACGATCACCTGGAGGATGTTGAAGCTGATGCTGGAGGTCGCGCTGCCGGTCTCGAGGTCGACCTGCGTGCTCGCGCCGAGACCGAGGAAGTTCTGCGGGATGAGGCCGAGGAGGAAGTTCCACCACGTGCCGACCGTGTACGGCTCACCGGGTGTGAGGCCGTCGCCGGCCTTCGAGCCCGGCTGGATGACGAGGCCGAGGACGATGCCGATGGTCACGGCGATGAACGCGGTGATCGCGAACCACAGCAGGGTCTGGCCGGCGAGGCGCGCGGCGTTCTGCACGCGACGCAGGTTCGAGATGCTCGCCACGATGGCCGTGAAGATCAGCGGCACGACGGCGGCGCGCAGCAGCGTCACGTACGAGCTGCCGATCGTGTCGAGGGTCGCGGACAGTCCGTTCGGGTTGTCCGCGGTCGCGCCGAGCTGGCGGGCGAGGAGGCCGCCGGCGATGCCGAGGACGAGGGCGGCGAGGATCTGGAAGCCGAACGAGGTCAGCAGCTTCCGGACCGGTCCGCGGGTGTCAGGCGCCTTCTGGGCGCGTGCGGTAGTGCTCATGTGGGGACAGAACTCCAGGGGAAGTCACGGCGGGCCGAATGCACGCCATAACGCTCAACGCTAGGAGCGCCGCTGCATTCCCCGGCCCGATATGACGAAGGATGACGGATGCCGTGGCATCCGTCATCCTCTGCGCCACGCGCCGCCGGAATCAGTCGGCGATGCACTCCTGGACGTTGTCGGAGATGATCTGGGTGGTGAGAGCCTTGTCGGCCTCGTTCTTCTGCTTGTCCTCGCCGTTCGCGAGGAACGTGAGGGTCTCGTTGCTCAGGTCGGAGTCGACGAGGTACTCCGCCAGGCACTCGGCGGCGTCGGCGTCGATCTGGTCGCCCATGCCCTGGCTGTCGAAGAACTCGGCGAGTCCCTTCGCGACGTCGGCTTCGGACGGGCGGCTCGGTCCGCCGCACGCGGCGAGCGAGAACGCGAACGCGGCGATGGGGAGGGCGAGGAGGAGACGGCTGGTGGTGCGCAGGTTCCGGTCGTTGATCTTCATGGTGCCCACGCTAGCGGCTCACAGCGGATTCATAGAGGGTCTCGCATGGGGAGAATTGCCCGTGTCAGAGACGGATGCTTCTGGCACGATGTCCTCATGTTCATCGTGACCACGAACGACATGCCCGGATACCGCATCACGCAGGTGCTCGGCGAGGTCATGGGCCTCACGGTCCGCTCGACCGACTTCGGACAGAGCTTCACCGCCGGATTCCGTTCGCTGGGCGGCGGCGAGATCCCGGAGTACACGCAGGTCATGTACGAGAGCCGCCAGGTGGTGATGGGCCGGATGTGGGCCGAGGCGCAGCAGCGCGGGGCCAACGCGATCGTCGCGATGCGCTTCGACACGGGGTCCATCGGCAACTTCAGCGAGGTGTGCGGCTACGGCACCGCGGTCGTCGTGGAGGCGCTCGCCGCGGCATCCGCGCCTCCGGCATCCGCGCCTCCGGCATCCGCGCCACCGGCATCCGCTCCTCCGGCGTCTCCGCAAGCTCCGCCGCCCGCCGTCTAGTCGCGCGGCTCCGGTCGCAGTCTCTGACGCCTGGCGCCGCTCCGGTCGCAATTGTCGTCGCCTCGCCGCCCGGCATCCGGCCGAAAGTGCGACCGGATGCCGCACACGGCGAGAGCGTCGCCCGCTGCCGCGCGTCAGCGCGGCGCCAGCACCAGCAGCTCGCCGACCTCGCAGTCGAGGGCGTCGCAGATCGCCCGCAGCGTGGAGTACCGGATCGCGCGAGCGCGGTCGTTCTTGAGCACCGACAGGTTCACGATGCTCACCCCGACCAGCCCGCTCAGCTCGGTGAGCGTCATCCCGCGTTCGGCGAGCAGCTCGTCGAGCCGGCAGTGGATGCCGGTGAACTCCTCGACCTTCTCGGCCGGGCTCACACCAGGCCCTCCGTCTCCTTCTCGAGCCCTTCCTTCTGCTGGCGGAGTCGGATGCCGCGGCGGAATGCGACCGCGATCAACCCGACGGCGACGCCGGTCGCGAAGATCGGCGTGACCGCCCAGAACTCGATCGGATGGACGGGGTCGACGACGCCGAGGCCGAGGGTCGCGGTCACACCGTTGCGCCCTATGGTCTCGAGGATCACGATGACGAAGGGTGCGACCGCAAGTGTCCAGCCGATGGCATCGAAGGCTCGTGCGTTGCCTGGGACGAAGATCCGACCGCGGAGGAGATTCCATGCGACGAGCGCGACGGATCCGATGACGACGAGTGCCGCGATCGCCCACAGGGCGATGGCCGCGACGATCGCTGCGACCGACCCCGCATCCACCCCGGTCGCGAAGACCATGGCCTGCTGCGCGATGCCCTCGACCTGTACTGCGCCGGAATCGGCCGTCGCGGAGATGGGCTGCTCGTCGATGGGGATCACCCAGGCGATCCCGCTGTCGCGGAAGGTGCTGCCGATGCGGAGTGCAGTGGAGATTCCGACGATCACGAGTGCTGCGGCACTGAGGAAGATGACGGTGATCGCATCCGCCGTGTCCGAGCGGGTCTGGGGTGTGACTGAGGCGGCCATCAGACGAGTCCCTCCGTCTCGCGCTGCAGCTTGTCACCGACCACGAACGCGGTGCCGATGACCGAGATGATGAACGCGGCCAGGATGAAGGTGAACGGCTCGACAGTGATGACCGCGTTGTCGATCGCGTTGTCGGTGACGACGTTGACGGTCGCGTTGGCGAGCATGTTCTCGAAGAATCGCACGGCGGCGAAGCCGACGAGGCCGGTGATCCCGGCGGTCATCACGAGTGCGGTGTTCCGGCGGTTGAAGATGCGTCCGCTCAGCGTGCTCTGCGCGAGCAGGATCAGGCAGCCGATGACGACGATGATCGTCAGGATCTGGATGACCTGGCCGATGATGCCGGGGACCGTTGCGATCGGCGGCAGCGTCGCGGCGGTGATGGTCGCCTGGTCGAGGCCGACCGTGACCGTGCCGCCGCCGGTCGTGAGCGGGGCCTGCACGTCGTCACCTGCGAACTCGATGAGCACGGGCACGTCGGTCCCGCGGCCGAGTTCGATGATGCGGTGGATGCAGAACCCGATCATCGAGGCCGCGATCCCGGCGCCCGCGATGCAGAAGGCGATGAGCCCCGCCTTGTCGCCTCTGGTCAGCGCTCCCTGCTTCGCTCCCTGCTTCTCGACGTCCATGTCCCTCACTCCTAGTCTCCACATATCGATAGTCGTTGTTACCGACAATCGTTAACATATCGACTGTCGATACATCTGTCAACCCCGCACTCGCTCCGGTGGCGGAAACGGCGGGTGTTCGACCGCGCCACCCGCCGAAAGCGCCACGGGAGCGTGAGGGCTATGCCCACGGCGAACACGGGCATAGACCGCCCGAGCGGTGGTTACTCTCGATGTACAAGCGCAGAACGTCGTGACAGACGCAGCGCTTCGCCCCAGTGCGAATAAGGAGTCACAGCATGTTCGAGAGATTCACGGACCGAGCCCGTCGAGTGGTCGTCCTCGCCCAAGAAGAGGCGAAGATGCTCAACCACAACTACATCGGCACCGAGCACATCCTGCTCGGCCTCATCCACGAGGGCGAGGGCGTCGCCGCCAAGGCGCTCGAAAGTCTCGGCATCTCCCTCGACGCGGTGCGCGAGCAGGTGCAGGACATCATCGGCCAGGGTCAGCAGCAGCCGACCGGCCACATCCCGTTCACGCCCCGCGCCAAGAAGGTGCTCGAGCTGAGCCTCCGCGAGGCCCTGCAGCTCGGCCACAACTACATCGGCACCGAGCACATCCTCCTCGGTCTCATCCGCGAGGGCGAAGGCGTCGCCGCCCAGGTGCTGGTCAAGCTCGGCGCCGACCTCAACAAGGTCCGCCAGCAGGTCATCCAGCTGCTCTCCGGTGCCCCGGGACGCGAGCCGGCATCCGTCGGCGCGCAGACCAACGACACCCCGAGCGCGCAGGGCGGCTCGCAGGTCCTCGACCAGTTCGGTCGCAACCTGACCCAGGCCGCGCGCGACAACAAGCTCGACCCGGTCATCGGACGCGAGAAGGAGGCGGAGCGGGTCATGCAGATCCTCTCCCGCCGTTCCAAGAACAACCCCGTCCTGATCGGCGAGCCCGGCGTCGGCAAGACCGCCGTCGTCGAGGGTCTCGCTCAGGCCATCGTCAAGGGCGATGTCCCCGAGACGCTGAAGGACAAGCAGCTCTACTCGCTCGACCTCGGCTCGCTCATCGCCGGCTCCCGCTACCGCGGAGACTTCGAGGAGCGCCTGAAGAAGGTCACCAAGGAGATCCGCACGCGTGGCGACATCATCGTCTTCATCGACGAGATCCACACCCTCGTGGGTGCGGGTGCCGCCGAGGGCGCGATCGACGCCGCCAGCATCCTGAAGCCGCTGCTCGCCCGCGGTGAGCTCCAGACGATCGGCGCCACCACGCTCGACGAGTACCGCAAGCACTTCGAGAAGGATGCTGCGCTCGAGCGCCGCTTCCAGCCGGTGCAGGTCAACGAGCCGACGCTGCCGCACACGATCAACATCCTCAAGGGCCTCCGCGACCGCTACGAGGCGCACCACAAGGTGCAGATCACCGACGGCGCCATCGTGGCCGCGGCGAACCTCGCCGACCGCTACGTCTCCGACCGGTTCCTGCCCGACAAGGCGATCGACCTGATCGACGAGGCCGGTGCGCGTCTGCGCCTCAGCATCCTGTCGAGCCCGCCCGAGCTGCGCGAATTCGACGAGAAGATCGCCAAGGTCCGCGAGCTGAAGGAAGTCGCCTCCGAGGAGCAGGACTTCGAGCGGGCGGCCTCGCTCCGCGATGAGGAGAAGAGCCTCCTCGCCGAGCGTCTGCGTCTCGAGAAGCAGTGGCGTGCGGGCGACGTCGCGACCTCCGCGGTCGTCGACGAGGGGCTGATCGCCGAGGTTCTCGCGCAGGCCACCGGCATCCCGGTGTTCAAGCTCACGGAGGAGGAGTCCTCGCGGCTCGTCTTCATGGAGAAGGCCCTGCACCAGCGCGTCATCGGTCAGGAAGAGGCGATCGCCGCCCTCTCCAAGACCATCCGTCGCCAGCGCGCCGGACTCAAGGACCCGAAGCGCCCCTCGGGCTCGTTCATCTTCGCCGGCCCCACGGGTGTCGGAAAGACCGAGCTCGCCAAGGCCCTCGCGGAGTTCCTGTTCGACGACGAGGCCGCACTGATCTCGCTCGACATGTCGGAATTCGGCGAGAAGCACACGGTCTCGCGCCTGTTCGGTGCCCCTCCCGGGTTCGTCGGCTTCGAAGAGGGCGGCCAGCTCACCGAGAAGGTGCGCCGCAAGCCGTTCAGCGTGGTTCTCTTCGACGAGATCGAGAAGGCCCACCCGGACATCTTCAACTCGCTGCTGCAGATCCTGGAAGAGGGTCGTCTCACCGACGGTCAGGGTCGGATCGTGGACTTCAAGAACACGGTCATCATCATGACCACCAACCTCGGTGCGCGCGACATCGCCGGTGGCCCGGTGGGCTTCCAGATCGAGGGCAACGACTCGACCAGCTACGACCGGATGAAGGGCAAGGTCAACGAAGAGCTCAAGCGGCACTTCAAGCCCGAGTTCCTGAACCGCGTCGACGACATCATCGTGTTCCCGCAGCTCTCCAAGAGCGAGCTGGTGCAGATCGTGGATCTGTTCACCAAGCGCCTCGGCGAGCGTCTGCTGGACCGCGACATGACGATCGAGCTGTCGCAGGCGGCGAAGGAGCGTCTCATCGAGATCGGCTTCGACCCGGCTCTCGGCGCCCGTCCGCTGCGTCGCGCGATGCAGCACGAGGTCGAGGACCGTCTGTCCGAGAAGATCCTGCACGGCGAGCTCAACTCCGGCGACCACGTCAAGGTGGATGCCGCGAACGGCGAGTTCCTGTTCGAGCACGGTCCGCGCGGTGAGAAGGTGGCGGTCGGCATCAACACCGGCGGCGCCGGTATCAGCGGCACCCCCGATCTGGCGGTCGCCAGCGGGGAGTGACCCTCCCTCTCGCGGCGGTTCCTGAGCGAGCGCGGCGAGACGAAGGGCAGGGACCAGCAAAGGGGCGGATGCTGCGGCATCCGCCCCTTCGCTGTGCCCGGCGGCATCCGCGTGTGGGAGAACGCAGACCGGGTGCTGCACGCACGGCGTGTTTCGTGCGCGCCACGCCCCGCGGGCTCCGGATGGTCTGCGTTTTCCGACGGATGCCGCGCAGGTGTCTAGGCTGGACGGGTGAGCGAGTACATCGTCCGACCGGCGCGCAGCGCCGACATCGTCGGCATCCGGAACCTGCTGCAGCCGCTCGTGGAGCAGCGCATCCTGCTCGGGAAGGACCTGGCAGTGCTCTACGGCGCCGTGCAGGAGTTCGTCGTCGCGGAAGCCGACGGCGAGCTGATCGGATGCGGCGCACTGCACGTGATCTGGGAGGACCTCGGCGAGGTCCGCACGCTCCTCGTGCGCGAGGACTGGCTGCACCACGGCGTCGGACGCGGGATCGTCGACCGGCTCGAGGAGACTGCCCGCATGCTCGGGCTCTCTCGGCTGTTCTGCCTCACGTTCGAGGTCTCGTTCTTCGGGCGGCGAGGGTATACGCCGATCGGGGAGCAGGTCGTCGACCCGGACGTGTACTCGCAGCTCCTGCGCAGCGGTGACGCGGGTGTCGAGGAGTTCCTCGACCTCGCGCACGTGAAGCCGAACACGCTCGGCAACACCCGCATGCTCAAGGTGCTCTGAGCCGGAACGCGGTCGGTCGCACGGTCGATCCCCGGGTCGATCGCTTAGCCTGGAGACATGCCCCGCCACTCCGCCGCCGTCTATCGCCGCAGGCGGCTGGTGCTCCTGATCGGGATGATCCTCGCGGTCGCCGTCATCGGCGTCTCGACATGGCTGCTGATCGCGCGCCCCTGGGCGGACACCGCCGCCGGTCCCGCTCCGACGAGTTCCGGGACGACGACTCCCTCGACGACGACGCCTCCCCCCGGCACCGGGTCTCCCGAGCCGTCGCCGTCGGCTGAGCAGACGCCGGCGATCGTCGCGTGCGCGGCGAAGGATGTGGAGGTGACCGCGGTCACCGACTCGGACTCGTACGAGGCCGGCGTCACGCCGCAGCTCTCCATCTCGCTGACCAACAAGGGCTCGACCGACTGCACGATCGACGTGGGCTCCACCACCCAGGTGTTCACGGTCTCGAGCGGCGCCGACGTCTGGTGGCGCTCGACCGACTGCCAGGAGAACCCGAGCAGCATGATCGCCACGCTCGCGGCGGGGACCACCGTGACCAGCAAGGATCCGGTGGTCTGGGACCGCACGCGCTCGAGCGTCGAGACGTGCGCCGACGAGAACCGGCAGCGCGCGCCGGGCGGCGGCTCGTCGTACCACGTCGAGGTGTCGATCGGCGGGTTCACGAGCACGAGCAGCACGCAGATCCTGCTGTACTGAATCGAGGAACGGGAATCGGCGCCCCGTCAGAAGCTCGTGACCAGGTCCCCGAGGACCGCACTGACCTTCGTGGGATCGGTGGCGTCGTAGAAGTGCGCACCGGTCGCCGAGGATATGCTCTGCAACGTCGTCACGTCGGCGTCCGCGCGGTAGGCGAGCGTGAGCACCAGCACAGGCGAGTGATGGTGCAGGCCGCCCAGATTCGCGAGCAGCGTCGGCTGGTCGACCGTCGGAACGGCGGTCTCGTTCACGCCGTCGCTGAGCAGCACGATCGCGGTGATGCGGTCCGGGTCGTAGGCGGCCGCCTGCTGCTGCGTGTACTGATCCGTCCCCCGGTTCCGTGCAGATCTCCGCAGATCCTTCGTGCTCACGAACCATAGCGAGGCCCCGTCCCAGAAGCAATATTCTGCTGCGTACTTCGAAGGCGATCCGACCTGCGCACTTCGGAAAGCGCCGCCGACCTGTTCTGTTGATTCGGAATACCTCGACGTCAGAGGTTTTCTGCACGGAGTGCAGACACGAGCGCCTCTCTGGGATACCATTAGGTGACTCTCCGCACTAGCGGCACATGCCATCCCCAGTGGCGTCGAACTACAGCGTCCCCAGCGCTTCGACATCGCCGTTCGAGAGTCCGAGGGCCCTCTCGAGTACCCCAGTCCCCAATGTGGGACTCGAGAGGGCCCCAATCTTTCCCCCGGCCGGTCTCGACCTCGTCGGATGCCGCGCCCGGCGCCGCCGCCACGAATAGGCTGGGTGCATGGCAGCGAAGAAGGCGAAGGCCTCGAAGAAAAAGCCCGCACCGGAGGACTTCCGTTCCGATGCGCTGGCCCAGGCCCTCGAGAAGCAGGACGTCGCCGCGGTCGCCCTGGCCCTCCGCCACGGAACCACCGTCGTCCCACTGATCGCGCCCGGCGCGAGAGACAACCCGCTCGACACCGGCGAGGTGTGGACCTACCGCGATTCGAAGACCGGAGACCTGGCTCTGCTGCTGTTCAGCGACGCCAAGAACAAGCCGGCCAACCTGCCGCCGGGAGTGGGCATCTACACCGCCGACTGGCTGCGGAAGTTCCTGGCCGCGCACCCGATCACCACCGTGTTCCTGGACATCGCCGGCCCTCACCCCATGCAGGCCGACCCGGCCGAGCTGCTCAAGGCGCTCGACGCGTAGCCCCTCCACGTGGGTGGCTGAGCTTGTCGAAGCCCTTCGACAAGCTCAGGGACCCAAGGACCCGGGGTGGTCAGAACGGCGGGATGTCGCGCTGATCCCGGGGAGAGCGGTCGCGCGCCTTGATGTCTTTCAGCGCCCCGACGAGCGTCTTCGAGCGGTCGTCGACGACCTGCTCGTATCCGAGTCGTGATGCCTCGGACCGGCGCTGGGCGGCCTGCGTGACGGGACGGATCTCGCCGGCCAGGCTGAGTTCGCCCACAGCCGCGACCGTGCGCGGCACCGACGTGCGCTGCACGGATCCGGCGACGGCGATCGCGATCGCGAGGTCGGCGGCGGGCTCGGTGAAACGCACTCCGCCGACGGTCGACACGTAGACGTCGAGGTCGCTCGTCTTGATGTTGGCCCGGCGCTCGAGGATCGCGAGCACCATCGCCACGCGTGAGGAGTCGACGCCGTGCACGATGCGCCGCGGGTTCGGCGCGTGCGACGGCACGGTGAGTGCCTGCACCTCGACGGGGAGCGCGCGCCGGCCCTCGAGCGAGATGGCGACGCAGGTGCCCTCTGCCGTCGACTGCGACAGGAACAGCCCGGACGGGTCGGGGACCTCGGAGATGCCGGCACCGGTCATCTCGAAGCAGCCGACCTCGTCGGTCGGGCCGAAGCGGTTCTTGAGCGCGCGGATGAAGCGGAGAGCGGTCTGCCGGTCGCCCTCGAAATGGCAGACGACGTCGACCAGGTGCTCGAGCACCCGGGGTCCCGCGACCTGGCCGTCTTTCGTCACGTGGCCAACGATGATGATCGGGAGATCACGATCCTTCGCCACCCGGATGAGCGTTGAGGCGACCTCGCGCACCTGGCTCGGCTGGCCCGCTGCGCCGTCGGTCAGCGAGGAGGAGACCGTCTGCACCGAGTCGACGATGACGAGCTGCGGCTGCACCTCGTCGATGTGGCCGAGGATCGTCGCGAGATCGGTCTCGCTCGCGAGGTAGAGCTCGTCGTGCAGGGCGCCCGTGCGCTCGGCGCGCAGGCGCACCTGGCCCGGAGACTCCTCTGCACTGGCGTAGAGCACGCGGCGTCCGGACCTCGCGGCCTGCGCCGCCACCTCGAGCAGCAGCGTGGACTTGCCGACGCCCGGCTCTCCGCTGAGCAGGATCGCGGCGCCCGGGACGATGCCGCCGCCGAGCACGCGGTCGAACTCGCCGACGCCGCTCGTGCGGCGCGGCGCATCCTGCGTGGTGATCTGCGTGATCGGCCGCGCCGTGCGCTCGGCCGTCGGAGCGAGGGCGGTGACCCGGCGCAGGATGCCGGTCGGTGCGGCCTGCTCCTGCACGGTTCCCCACTGCTGGCACTCGCCGCAGCGACCGACCCACTTCGCCGTCGTCCACCCGCATTCCGTGCAGACGTACGCCGGGGGAGCGGGTTTTCGGGTGGCCATGCAGCCAGGCTATCGCCGGCATCCGACATCCCTATCGCTCCGGACATTATTCACGGCCGAACCGCTCGATCCGCACACTCGCCTCTGGGACCATGGAGGCATGCGCAACGGCGGGCCCGTCTGCGGGCCGATCTCGACCTACTCGCGGGTGCAGCTCCTGCACCTGCTCTTCGAGGCCGGGCGCGGGCAGAATCGGGCCGAGCTCACGATCGGCGAGCTGTGCGAGGCCACCGGCCTCCACGCCAACACGGTGCGCGAGCACCTGCAGCGGCTCATCGAGGGCGGGTACGTGATCCCGACGATCGAGCACCGCACCGTGCGCGGTCGTCCCCGGACCCTCTACCGGGCAGCGACCGGAGCTCCGGGAGCGTCCAGCCCGGTCGCCCGCGACAAGGCGAAGGCCGCCGCGCGCCGCGGCGACCTGATGCGACGGATGCTGCCCGCCGCGGCATCCGATCTGAGCCGGGAGGCCATCTACCAGCTCGACGCGCTGGTGGAGCACCTGGAGGAGAGCGGCTTCGAGCCCGTGGTCGACGACGTGCGACTCACCGTAGACCTCAGCCCGTGCCCGCATGCGGCCGGCCGGCCCGAGGCGCGCCCCATGCTGTGCCAGGTGCACCTCGGTCTGATGCAGGGCGTGCTCAACGAAGCCGGCGGACCGCTCGTGGCCGACTGCGTGCGCGCCGCCGAGGGTCCCACCGACTGCACGGTGCAGCTGATCGACAGAGTGCAGATCACCGATCGAGCGCAGCTGATCGACACGACAGGAGTCGCACATGGAATGGCTTGATCCGCTCGTCCTCTCCCGATGGCAGTTCGGGCTGACGACCGTCTACCACTACCTGTTCGTGCCTCTGACGATCGGCATGGCGCTGGTCGCCGCGATCTTCCAGACCGTGTGGGTGCGCACCGGCAAGGTCGAGTACCTGCACCTGACCCGCTTCTTCGGCAAGATCTTCCTGATCAACTTCGCGATGGGCGTCGTCACCGGCATCGTGCAGGAGTTCCAGTTCGGCATGAACTGGTCGGACTACTCCCGCTTCGTCGGCGACGTGTTCGGAGCTCCGCTCGCCTTCGAGGGCCTGCTCGCCTTCTTCTTCGAGGCCACCTTCATCGGCCTGTGGATCTTCGGATGGGACAAGCTCCCGCAGAAGCTGCACCTCGCCACCATCTGGTGCGTGTCGATCGGCAGCATCCTCTCCGCGTACTTCATCATCGCCGCCAACGCGTTCATGCAGAACCCAGTCGGCTACGTCTTCAACCCCGAGACGAACCGCGCCGAGCTGACCGACTTCTGGGCGCTGCTCACGAACCCCGTCGCGCTCGCGGCCTTCCCGCACACGATCTTCGGTGCGCTCATGTTCGCCGCCGGCGTCGTGATCTCGGTCTCGGCCTGGCACCTCGCCCGCGGCCAGCACTTCGACACCATGCGCATCTCGCTGAAGTTCGGCCTGTGGGCGATGATCTTCTCGACCGCCGGTGTCGTGCTCACGGGTGACCAGCTGGGTCTCGCGATGTACGCCGCGCAGCCGATGAAGATGGCGGCGGCCGAGGCGACCTTCAACACGGTCTGCGGACCCGACGCCTCCTTCAGTCTCTTCACGCTCGGCACGCCGGACGGCAGCTCCGAGCTGTTCTCCATCCGCGTGCCGTACCTCCTGTCCCTCCTGTCGACGCACACGCTCGACGCCTGCGTGCACGGCATCAACGACCTGAACGCCGAGTACTCCCAGACCTTCGCCGACACCGGGCTGACCGAGTTCGCCCCCATCCTCTGGGTCACGTACTGGGCGTTCCGCTGGATGATCGGCCTGGGCATGGCCGCCGGCCTCGTCGCCGTGATCGGCCTGTGGCTCACCCGCAAGAGCGCGAAGCAGCCTCCGACGCAGTGGATGTGGAAGCTCGCGATCTGGTCGTTCCCGCTCGCTCTCGCCGCCAACATCATGGGCTGGGTCTTCACCGAGATGGGCCGGCAGCCCTGGATCGTGTTCGGTCTGATGACCACGCAGGACGGCGTCTCGCCGGGCGTCAGCGGCGTCGAGGTGCTGATCTCGCTCATCGCCTTCACCGCGATCTACGCCGCCCTCGCCGTGGTCGAGATCCGCCTCATCATCCGGGCCGCGCAGAAGGGGCCTGACACCGAAGAGCAACCCCACGACGAGACGGCCCAGCTGCCGTCGGTCGTCTACTGAGAGGAAGGAGCATCATGGATCTCGCAACGCTCTGGTTCTTCATCGTCGCCTTCCTCTTCGTCGGCTACTTCGTGCTCGACGGCTTCGACTTCGGCGTCGGGATGTCGCTGCCCTTCCTCGGGCGGAACGACGTGTCGCGCCGACAGGTCATCAACACGATCGGCCCGATCTGGGACCTCAACGAGACCTGGGTCATCGTCGCGGGCGCCTGCCTGTTCGCGTCGTTCCCGGAGTGGTACGCGACCCTGTTCAGCGGCTTCTACCTTCCGCTGCTGCTCATCCTGCTCGCGCTGATCCTCCGCGGCGTCTCGTTCGAGTACCGGCACCAGCGCGAGAGCGCGGCGTGGAAGCGCGGCTTCGACCGGATGATCGTGATCGGCTCGGCCGTGCCCGCGTTCCTCTGGGGCGTCGCCTTCGGCAACATCGTGCAGGGAGTCGCGATCGACGCGGACCACATCTACGTCGGCGGGTTCTTCGCCCTGCTCAACCCGTACTCCCTGCTCGTGGGCCTCACGACGCTGCTGGTGTTCTTCCTGCACGGCGTGCTGTTCGTGGCGCTGAAGACGGACGGACAGGTGCACGACGACGCGCGGCGCCTGGCGAAGATCGCGGCCGTGCCGACGATCCTCGTGGCGGCCGGCACCGTGCTCTGGACCATCGGGATCGCCGCGGGCCGGGAAGCTCCGCTGCTCGGGCTGGTCGTCGCTGCAGGGGCGCTCGCCGCCGTCAGCCTGATCGCCGCGGTGCTCTTCTCGCTCCGCGGACGCGACGGCCGGGCCTTCGCCGCGGGAGCCGCGACCGTGCTGTTCGCCGTGGTCATGCTGTTCTTCGCACTGTTCCCGTTCGTGATGCCCTCGACGATCGACCCCGCGTACAGCCTCACCATCGCGAATGCCTCGAGCACGCCGTATACGCTGCAGATCATGAGCTGGACCGCGTTGATCGCCCTGCCGCTGGTCATCGCGTACCAGACCTGGACGTACTGGATCTTCCGCAAGCGCGTCACGCGCTCGTCGATCGAGGCGGCGCCGGCACACGCATGAAACCCGTCGATCCGCGACTGCTGCGGTACGCGGGTGCCGCGAGGGGGTTCCTCGCGGCATCCGCGCTGATCGGCGTTGTCCAGACCGCCGTGACGGTCGCGTTCGCCTGGCTGCTGACGGATGCCGTGACCGGCGCGCTCGCGGGACGGGATGTCTCGTCCGCTCTGCTCTGGCTGCTGGCGGCCGCGCTGCTGCGCGGCATCCTGATCGCGGCGTCGGATGCCGCGGGGACGCGCGCCGCCGCGAAGACCGGGATGCAGCTGCGGTCGGCGCTCATCGCGGCCGTCGGTCGCCTGGGGCCGGGGTGGCTGGCGCAGCGGAACCAGACCGCCCTCGCGGTGACCGCCGGGCACGGGCTCGAGGCGCTCGACGCGTACTTCGCGCGGTACATCCCGCAGCTCGTGCTCACGGTGATCGCAACGCCCGTGATCGTCGCCGTGATGTGGTGGCAGGACTGGCCGAGCGGGCTGACCGCGATCATCACGCTGCCGCTGATCCCGCTGTTCCTGATCCTCATCGGCATCGCGACGCGCACGGTGCAGCAACGGCAGTGGCAGACGCTGCAGCGGCTCGCGGCGCGCTTCGCCGACACTGTGCAGGGACTCTCGACGCTGCGGCTGTTCGGCCGCGACCGACGCGCCGCAGACCGCATCGAGGAGACCGCCGACGAGTACCGCCGCGAGACCATGAAGGTGCTGCGGTTCTCGTTCCTGTCGGGCTTCGCGATGGAGCTGCTCGCCTCGCTCGCGGTGGCGCTGATCGCGGTGGCCGTCGGGTTCCGGCTGCTGTCCGGCGACCTCTCGCTGGAGGTCGGACTGTTCGTCCTGTTGCTCGCCCCCGAGGCGTTCCTGCCGATCCGGCAGGTCGGCGTACAGTTCCACGCCGCGGCCGAGGGGGTCGCGGCGACCGAAGACGTGTTCGACGTGCTGGATCAGGCGGGGGCCCGGGCGCCGCGCGTTCACAATTCAGCAAGAACATCGGCGGCGCGCCCGGGAGCGGATCCCTCAGGCCCCTCGGCGGACGTTCTTGCTGAGTTGTGCACGGGCGATCGTCGGCTCGTCGTCTCCGACCTCCGGGTACGCGACCTTCCAGCCGTCTCGTTCACAGCCGAACCCGGCACGATCACGCTGATCGAGGGGCCGAGCGGTGCGGGAAAGTCGAGCCTGCTGGCTGCCCTGCGAGGTGCCGCGGAGTTCGACGGCTCCGCCGACTTCGCCGGCCGCGATGTGCGCGACCTCCCGCCGAGCGCGTGGCTCGCCTGGGCCGGGCAGAGGCCGGGGCTGCTGCGCGGCACAGTCGGTGAGAACGTCGCTCTGGGCGATCCGGCGCCCGATGCCGACGGCATCCGCTCTGCCCTGAACGCCGCATGCGCGGACGCGATCGATGCGGAGCGGATGCTCGGGGTGCAGGGCAGCGGCCTCTCGGGCGGGCAGGCGCAGCGCGTCGCGGTCGCCCGCGCGCTGTACCGGCATGCTGCCGCTCGCGAGCGGGTGCTGGCCCTCGACGAACCTTCGAGCGCGCTCGATCCCGAGACCGAGGAGCGACTCTGGCGGTCCCTGCGGGAGCGGGCGGATGCCGGGGCGACGATCCTGCTCGTCTCGCACCGCCGCTCGGCCCGAGACATCGCGGATCAGGTCGTCGCGCTGGGGGCGAGCGCATGACCCTTCGTCAAGCTCAGGGACCCGCGGAGGAGCCGCAGGGGCCCACCGGGGAGCCGCAGCGGCCCACGGGGGAGCACGATCCGGGATCCCGCGCCGAGCGGGTACGCGGCATCCTGCGTCTGGCGCAGCCGCCGATCGCGCGGTTCCTGCCCGGGCTGATCTGGGGTGTGCTCTCGGCCACTGCCGCGGTCAGCCTGCTCGCCGTCAGCGGTTGGCTGATCGTGAGCGCGTCGATCGTCGATTCGCTCGTGCCGCTGTCGATCGCGGTCGTGGGGGTGCGATTCTTCGCGGTGTCGCGCGCGGTGACCCGATACCTCGAGCGGCTGAGTGGGCACGACGCGGCCCTGCGCCAGCTCGCGACCACACGCGCCGACATGGTGCGCCGCCTCATCCCGCTGTCCCCAGCGGGACTCGGCTCGACCGATCGCGGCCGGGTGCTCGCCGCGCTCGTCGACGACGTCGAGAATCTGCAGAACCTGCCGCTGCGTGTGGTGCAGCCGCTCGCGGTCGCGGGGGTCGTCGCGCTCGGCGCCGTGGGGTTCATCGCGTTCGTCTCGCCCCCGGCCGCGCTGACGCTGGCCGTGTGCCTGCTGGCCGCCGCCGCGGCATCCGTCGGTCTGGGCTGGGTGTTCGGATCGCGTGCCGAGGCACTCGTCTCCGCCCGGCGCGCTGATCTCTCCGCCGCTCTCGTCGACTACTTCGGCAGCCTCGATGTGCTCCTCGCGTACGGCGCCGAGGCGCAGGCTCGAGAGCGGGTACGCGAGGCGGATGCTGTGCTCCGGCGCCTGGTCGCGCGGGCCTCGTTCGCGCAGGCGATCGCCGCCGGGGTGGTGTCGGCCGTCGCCGGTGCCGCGTCGGTGTGGGCGCTCGCCGCCGCGGCTCCGGGCCTCGCGACCGGAGCGATCGACGGGCCGTGGATGGCGGTGGCCGTGCTCGTGCCGATGGTGGTCTTCGAGATCTTCGGGGCGGTGCCGATCGCCGCGGCATCCTGGCGGAGCGTGCGGTCGAGCGCCGAGCGCATCGTCGACGTGCTGCCCGATCGGATGCCGACGGAGCTGCGGAGCGACGACGGCGAGGATGCCGAGATCGCGGGCACGCCCGCCTTGCGGCTGCGCGGCGTGAGGGCGAACTGGCCGAGCGGGGCGGCGGCACTCGCCGGTGTCGACCTCGATCTGCGTCCGGGCGAGCGCGTGCTCGTCGCGGGGCCGAGCGGTGCCGGGAAGAGCTCTCTCGCTGCGGTGCTGGTGGGCTTCCTCCGGGCCGAGGGCGACTACCGGGTCGGTGATCAGGATGCCGCTGCGCTGTCGGGTCGAGCGCTGCGGCGGACGATCGGGCTGTGCGAGCAGAGTCCGCAGCTGTTCGACGAGGACATCCGGCAGAATCTCCTGTTCGCGCGCGACACCGCGACCGACGAGGAGCTGCGCGACGTGCTGGATCGCGTCGGCCTGGGGGAGTGGGTGCGCGAGCGGGGCGGTCTCGACGCCCGAGTCGGCGACCGCGGCGCCCTGGTCTCCGGCGGCCAGGCCCAGCGCATCGCGCTCGCTCGCGCATTGCTCCGCGGCTTCCCGGTGCTGGTGCTGGACGAGCCGACTGCGGGTGTCGATCCGGATGCCTCCGACGCTCTGCTGCGAGACCTGCTCGCCGCCGCCGGTGACCAGTCCGTGCTGTTGATCTCGCACGTCGCGCCGCCGGCGGGGACGGTCGATCGCGTCGTGCGGCTGGAGAACGGGCGGACCGTCTGAGGCGGTCGGGTCAGCTGTACAGCGCCGTCAGCTGTGCAGCGGCGTCGGCGGCTCCATGACGATGCCCTGCGCCTCGAACGCCTTGCGGCGCTCCTCGATGCGGCGGTGCAGCTCGACCTGCGCGTCGTCGACGAACTGCGCGTCGAGGTCGACGGTCGTCGGGCGCGGGTCTCCGTGATGCGCCGCGATGTAGGCGTCGAGCTCGGGACCGCTCGTCCATGAGGCGATGAGCGCATAGCGCGGAGCTGTGCCGCGATGCCAGACCGCGTGCCAGAAGCGCTGCGTGTCGACGATGATCCGCGACCCGGCGCGCAGCGGAAGTCGCACCTCGGTCGCCGGGTCGAATCGGTCGGAGCGGAGGATCAGCATCGACTCCGTGTCGTCGGTGAGGTTGAAGAACCCGCGCACGACCCAACCGGTGCCCTCGTCGTTGAGGCGGTTGTTGTCGTCCTGGTGCAGGTTGTAGATCGCGTCGGCGTACTCGTTCGGCTGCAGCTCGATGACCCGGCAGCGCCCGATGCCCGCGCCCGGTTCGAGCGCCCATTGCTGCAGCGTCGGCGCGGTCGCGACCTGGGTCGAGACCCAGACCCCGTCCTTGTCGGTACGCGGAGGAGTGTGGTTCCAGAAGCCGTTGCAGTCGACGTCGCCGGCGTAGCTCGTGAGCGGAGCGAACCGCGTCATGCCCGAGGAGCGCCAGCGCACGTACTCGAGATCGTGCCATTCGGCGGGGTCGATCTCGGCCGGGTGATCGTCGAGGACGACGTAGCCGGTCTCGGCCAACGCCTCGGACGTGATGAAGCCCATCGGTCGCATCCTTCCCTCGGGGTGCTTAGGCCATCCTAACTCGCGCGGGTTCCCGGCGCTCGGAGGGCCGCCGTCCAAAACCTCGTTCGGCTCGCGCCGATATTCTGGAGGGATGACTCAGCCGCAGGGTGCCCTCCTCGTGGGCAGCGTGAACTACGACGATGCCGAGACCACGATGCGCACCGCAGCAGACCTGCTCGGCTCGCGTCTCCGGCGCCTCCCCGACGGCGAGGTCGGCAAGCGATTCCACTGGATCATGTTCCAGCCCGACGTCCTCGGCCAGGCCGAGGGGATCGAACGCGTCGGCGATCAGCCCATCCCGTTCCCGGCCGGCATCGACGCGCGAGGCCTGCGCATCGCGGAGGGGACGGATGCCGCCGCGATCGAGCTCCCTGCCCTCGGCTATGCCTCGGCGGCGATCGAGTCGTACGCCGTGTTCACTCGTCTGCGCGAAGAAGGAGCCGTGCCGTCCGGCATCCGCTTCCAGGTCTCGCTGCCGACGCCGCTCGCCGTGATCTCGTCGTTCTTCGGCGGCGACGACCGCGCGGCGATCGAGCCCGTGTACACCGCGGCCATCCTCCGGGAGCTCGGCGACATCCTCGCCGCGATCCCGCACGATGACCTCGCGGTGCAGTGGGACGTGGCGAGCGAGATGGGCATCATCGAGCGTGCGTCCGGCTACGGGGCGGTCATGGAGGCCTGGTGGCCGGGTGACCCGTTCGACGGTCTCGTCGCGCGGCTGGCCGCGCTCGTCGACGCCGTGCCGGCGGACGTCGAGGTCGGTGTGCACCTCTGCTACGGCGACGCGGGGGAGAAGCACTTCTTCGAACCGACGGATGCCGCGAACCTCGTCCGCTACGCGAACGCCGTGGTCGCGGCATCCGCTCGTCCGCTCACGTGGCTCCACCTGCCGGTGCCGATCGCCCGTGACGACGAGGGCTACTTCGCGCCGCTCGCCTCGCTCGTGCCCGTCGCGGAGCTGTATCTGGGGCTCGTGCACCGCGAGGACGGGGCCGAAGGCGCGGGGCGCCGGATCGCCGCCGCTGCGCCGTTCGCGCCGACATTCGGCGTCGCGACCGAATGCGGCATCGGCCGCGCGCCGGCCGGGTCGACCGAGGGCATCCTCCGCACCCATGCCGAGGTCGCCGCGGCCTGGTGATGCCCGCGCGCGTGCGCGGATTCGCGCGGCGGGCCGGTCTCGCGTAAGCTGTTCTGCGGTGACGTGTCCGAGCGGCCGAAGGTGCAACTCTCGAAAAGTTGTGTAGGGTAACCCCCTACCGTGGGTTCAAATCCCACCGTCACCGCCATGGAAACCCCCTCCTCGTGAGGGGGTTTTTCCGTATCCGGCTACTTCGCGACGAGTGTCGTCGAGAAGCTGTACATGTCCGGGCGATAGCAGTGATGGCCCACCTCGAACGCCTTCCCTGCGGCGTCGTACGCGACGCGCTCCATTGTGAGGACGGGACCGCCCTTGTCGATGTCGAGGAGTGCGCTCTCGTCGCCGTGTGCACGCCGGGCGCCGATGCGCTGGTTCGCGACCCGGATGGTGACACCCCGGGATCGCAGAATCTGGTACAGACCTTTGGACTCGAGCTGCTCGGTGGTGATGTCAGCGAACTCGGGCGGGAGGCAGTTGACGAGGATCGCGACGGGGACGCCGTCCGTCGATCGCTGGCGCCGGAGATAGACGATGTCGGAGCCGACGGGAACGCTGAGGGCCTCCGCGGTCGCCGCATCTGCAGGGCGCGTGTCGTGCTCGAGCACGCGGGTGCCCGGTTCGTGATGGGAGCTCTGCAGATCTTCGTAGAGACTCGTGAGTTCGACTTCTCGCGTGACCTGCCCCTGCACGACCTGCGTGCCGATTCCGCGCCGGCGGACCAGAAGACCTTTGTCGACGAGTTCCTCCATCGCGCGACGGATCGTGGGGCGCGAGAGCGACAGCCGCTGAGCGATGGCGATCTCGTTCTCGAGCCGGGCGCCCGGAGGGATCTCGCCCGAGCGGATCGCCCGCTCCATTGCCGACGACACCTGGAAGTACAGCGGAACGGGTCCGGTGCGATCCAGCGACGTCAGCAGTTCATCGAGTCGCACCACGTCGTCTGCCATCAGTCCGATCCGTCCTCGTTGTATTGTCGCAACAATCTTACATGGGCGGTTTCTTGTTCGTGGAGGAGGCGGTGCCCGCACTGTTGCACGGATTCGTCCTTGTGCTATTGTCAGGACAAATGATCCGACGATGCGGATGCTCTTCGAGACGCCGCAGAGAGTTGTACACCGGAGTATGACCGAGAACACTTTTCCTCTCGACGTGCTGGCGTTCGGCCGGCTCGGCGTCGACATCTACCCGCTTCAGTCCGGAGTCGGCCTGGAGGACGTCGCGACGTTCGGCAAGTACCTCGGCGGCAGCGCCGCCAACGTCTCGGTCGCCGCGGCGCGCTACGGCCGATCGACCGCCCTCGTCTCGGGTGTCGGCGACGACCCGTTCGGACGTTATCTCCTGCGCGAACTGCGACGGCTCGCGGTCGACCCTCACTACGTGTTCGTCGATGCGACACTGCAGACCCCGGTGACGTTCTGCGAGATCTTCCCGCCGGACGACTTCCCGCTGTACTTCTATCGCAAGCCCAAGGCGCCCGACCTCAACATCACTCCCGCCGATCTCGACCTCGATGCCATCCGCACCGCGCGGATCCTGTGGTTCACGACCACCGGGCTCAGCCAGGAGCCGAGTCGGGCCGCCCACTTTGCTGCGCTGCAGGCCCGCACAGAGGGGACGACCGTGTTCGACCTGGACTACCGGCCGATGTTCTGGGCGGACCCTGCGGAGGCGAGCACGCAGGTCGGGCGCGCACTCGAGTTCGCGACGATCGCTGTCGGCAACCGCGAGGAGTGCGAGATCGCGGTCGGCGAGACCGAGCCCCAGCGGGCAGCGGATGCCCTCCTCGAGCGTGGAGTCGAACTCGCGATCGTGAAGCAAGGGCCGAAAGGCGTACTCGCGAAGACCCGGGCCGAGACGGTCGAGGTTCCACCGCACTGGGTCGATGTGGTCAACGGGCTCGGCGCCGGCGACGCATTCGGCGGCGCCCTGTGTCACGGGCTCCTCGCAGGATGGAACCTCGAGCGCATTCTGCGCTTCGCCAACGTCGCCGGAGCGATCGTGGCGGGGCGCCTGGAATGCTCCACCGCCATGCCGACGGAAGACGAAGTCGTCGCCCTCATCGAGGAAGGACAGCGCTGATGCCTGCATCCTTCCTCGCCCCTGAGGACTTCGACCGTCTGCGGACGGTGCGCGCCTCGGCGCCGCAGACGATCGGCGAGGCGCTCGCTCGCCGGCGCCGTCGTGACGTGCTGCGCGGCGATGGACGCCTGTTCATCGTCGCCGCGGATCATCCTGCGCGCGGTGCGCTCGCCGTCGGCGCGAACCCGGCCGCGATGGCGGACCGGTACGACCTGCTCGACCGGCTCGCGCTCGCGCTGAGCCGACCCGGTGTCGACGGAGTGCTCGGTACGCCCGACATCATCGATGACCTCGCCGCCCTCGGCCTGCTCGACGACAAGATCGTCGTGGGGTCGATGAACCGCGGGGGCCTGCGCGGAGCGTCGTTCGAGATGGACGACCGCGTGACGGCATACGACGTGCCCGGCATGGTCGATGCGGGCATCGACGTCGCCAAGGCCCTGCTGAGGGTCAATCTCGACGACGCCGGGACCACCTCGACGCTCGTCGCGATGGCAGACGCCGTCACTCGGGCGGCAGCAGCGAAGCTCCCCATCATGCTCGAGCCCTTCCTGAGCCGATGGGACGACGGCCGCGTCGTGAACGACCTGTCGACGGATGCCGTGATCCTGTCGATCGCGATCGCCTCCGGTCTCGGTTCGTCGAGCGCCTACACCTGGATGAAGATCCCCGTCGTCGACGACATGGAGCGCGTCATGGCCGCGACGACCATGCCCACCCTCCTCCTCGGTGGCGACTCCGGCGCCGACCCCGACGAGACGTTCGCGGCCTGGGAAGACGCGCTCTCCCTCCCGGGAGTGCGCGGGCTCACCGTGGGTCGCACCCTCCTGTATCCCCCCGACGGAAACGTCGCCGCAGCTGTGGACATCGCTGCCGGCCTCGTCCACCCGACCCGCTGACACCGAAGGAACGAACCATGAGCACGACGCAGACCGCACCCGTACGTGACGGTGCCGACTCCGGCATCCGCGTCCTCTCGCACTGGATCGACGGCGCGGAGCGTCCGTCGACCAGTGGCCGCACAGCCCCGGTCTTCAATCCGGCGACGGGTGCCGTGCAGGCGCACGTGGCGCTCGCCGACCAGGCCGAGATCGACGAGGCGATCGCCTCGGCGGATGCCGGATTCCGCGTGTGGTCGGGGTACTCGATCGCGAAGCGGCAGACCGTGCTGTTCGCGTTTCGTGAGCTCCTGAACGCGCGAAAGCAGGAGCTGGCCGAGATCATCACGGCTGAGCACGGCAAGGTCGTGTCGGATGCGATGGGTGAGATCCTGCGTGGCCAGGAGGTGGTGGAGCTCGCGACGGGGT
>Ga0307406_10000223_pt1 | contig 34509 bp, 31 predicted proteins | sample 322Cmetagenome_3_FD_203706 | JGI IMG/M metagenome (GOLD analysis project Ga0307406, IMG submission 203706) | Maize rhizosphere microbial communities from greenhouse at UC Davis, California, United States - 322HYB-C-2 | ecosystem: Host-associated > Plants > Roots > Rhizosphere > Soil | place...
CCAATCGGTCGCGCAGTCATCGGTGGTTTGCTCTTCGGCACCATGGCGTCGCTGTTCATCGTGCCCGTTGCATTCGCCTTCGTCCGAGCCAGATTTCATCCGAAGAAAGACGAGAGTGAGGAAGCTCTCGAATCCACCGCCATTCCCGAGCCGTCATGATCGCACGCACTCTCCCGCTTCTCTTCGTCGCCACTGCATTCGCCCAAGAGGCAGCTACGGTGCGCACCGTAGCTCCGGCTCCTGCGGCTGAGTCGCGCACGTTTGATTTGCCCGGCCGCACCGAGCCGGTCGAGCAGGCGCGCATCTTTTCCCGTGCCACGGGCACGGTGCGAGAGCGACCGGTCGATATCGGTGACCGCGTCAAAGCGGGCGACACGCTTGCCGTCATCGATATTCCGGACATCGACCGCGAATTGGAAGCCGCGAAGGCCTCGGTCGATCAGGCGGTCGCCAAGGCGGAGATTGCCCGCAGCACTTCCAACCGCACCGCCGGCTTGTTGAATTCGCAAGCAGTATCGAAGGAAGAGGCCGAGCAACGCCAGGCTTCTGCTGCGGAACTCGAAGCTGCGGTGCGCGCCGCCAAGGCCGAGGTGGGCCGTTTGGAAGAGCTGCAAAACTTCGCGGTGGTGAAGGCTCCTTTCCAGGCAACCATCGCCGCTCGCCGCATTAACCGCGGTGACTTCGTGCGTGGCGACTCTGCCACCACCAGCGAGTGGATGTTCCACATCGTGCGGCTGAATCAGCTCCGCTTCGCCGTGGCTGCCACGCCTGACGTGGCGTTGCGGCTTACTCCGGAGACTGAGGCCACCGTGAAATTCGCCGAGCTTCCCGGTAGAAATTTCCCTGCGAAGGTCAGCCGCTCCAGCAAGCTTTTCGACACCGCCACCGGCACCATGCGCGTGGAGCTTCTTTTGGAGAACGCTGACTTCACGCTGCCCGCAGGCCTCACCGGCACGGTGGCCTTCAAGCTCCCTCCCGCACCCGGCACCTACCTGTTGCCAAACAACACGCTCGTCTTGCGTGATGGCAAGTCGTTCGTCTCCGTGGTCGAGGATGGAAAGTTGAAGCTCATCGACGTGCTGACCGGCCGCAATCTCGGCCCGCAGATGGAGGTGACTTCCGCAGCTTTGAAGGCGGATAGCCAGGTCATCGTCAGTCCGAATGCAATGTTGCGGCCGGGCGATCCGGTCACGGCGAGCCCGCTGGTGGCTGGGAAATAAGACGTGCTTCTCAGCCGATCTGACGCGCTGCCTGCAGCGTGTTCTTCATCAGCATCGCGATGGTCATCGGGCCGACGCCACCGGGAACCGGAGTGATCGCTGAGCACTTCGGCGCGACTTCCTCATAGGCGACGTCGCCGACCAGGCGATAGCCGCTCTTCTTGCTCGCGTCGTCGATGCGGTTGATGCCCACGTCGATGACCACGGCACCTTCCTTCACCCAGTCGGCCTTGACCATTTCCGGGCGGCCGACAGCCGCGACGATGATGTCCGCACGGCGGCAGATCGCGGCCAGGTCCTTGCTGCGCGAGTGGGCAACGGTGACGGTAGCGTCCGAACCCTTGGCCATCAGCAAAAGGGCCATTGGCTTGCCGACGATCATGCTGCGGCCGATGACCACGGCTTCAGCGCCAGCGGTCTTCACGCCAGCGGCAGCGAGCAAGCGCATGCTGCCAGCGGGCGTGCAGGGGACGAAGCCGGTCTTATCCTCGAGAGCGAGCTTGGCGACGTTCTCGGGATGGAAGCCGTCCACGTCCTTGCGCGGATCGAGCGCGCGGATGATCGCTTCCTCGTCGATGTGTTTCGGCGGGGGACTCTGCACCAGGATGCCGTGGATCGCGGGATCGGCATTCAGCTCCTGCACGACGGAGAGCAATTCTTGCTGCGTCGTTTCGGCGGGCAAAACGATCTTCCGAGAGTAGATGCCAAGGTCTCCACAGGTGCGGTCCTTCGAGCCGACGTAGACGTGCGACGCCGGATCATCGCCGACCAGCACGACGGCGAGGCCGGGCGTGATGCCCTTTGCTTTCAGTTCGGCGACTTCGCTGCGGCATTCTTCGAGCACAGCGGCGGCCACGGCCTTGCCATCAATTACGGAACTCATCGTAGGTGGTCGGAAGTTGGTTCGGCGCCGCGGAGCATGATCTCCTCGAGACGGCGGCGCCACGTTTCGAAGTCATCTTCGGAAAGCCCCCCGGGCACGGCAAGCGCCTCGTCGAAAATGACGCGCACCTTGCTGCCGGGCGCCGGAACCGCGAAACGGTCCCATGTTTTCAGCTCGCGGCAGGACGAATACTCGACGTGAATCGGGACAATCGAGGCTCCGCTGGCTTCGGCCAGCTTGATGATCCCCGGTTGGATCACGTGTTTCGGTCCCCGGGGGCCATCGGGGGTGATGCATACGTCGGTGTTTTCCCGCAGCGCCTTGCGCATGGCGACGAGGGCGGCGACGCCACGGCGGGAAGACGAGCCACGCACCGAGCCGATGCCGAAGACTCCTACGGCTCGCGCGAGCGCGGCGCCGTCATGGCTGGCGCTGGTGAGGACCACGGCTCGGCGGTGCTTGCCACAGGCCTTCTTCCACGCGGCGGGCATGGTGAAAATGCGGTTGTGCCAGAGGCAATAGATCACCGGGCCGGGAATGCCACCGGGCCGGGTGAGTTCGCAGCGGTCGGTGATTTCGAAGCGCAAGGTCGCGCACCACGTTTGCATCAACCGCCCGGCAAGGGTGCCAAGTGTGGTGGCCTTGTCGCTTTCGCGAACCTCGGAGCGATCGCCGGCCATTACAGGAAACCTCCCGCGTGGAGGGTCTCGACGAGGTACTGCTGGCGGGCCAGCAGGTCCTGATAAAACTCGTGCCGCTGTGGATCGGGATCGCGGCGGGTGGAATCGTCCATGGTGACGATGTAGCCGGCGATTTCGTCGAATCCAAGCGACTCGCCGTTGAGTCGGAAATAGACCACCGCCGCTTGCATTGCCGCGCCGAGCAATGAGCCACCGCTCACCGCCACCGAGGCGACCGGCACGCCGAAGACATCCGCCAGAAGCTGGTGGAAGGCTGGCCCGGCATCGCGACTGACACGCACTCCGGCGGGTTCGAAGCCGAGGTCGCGCAGGCGGCTGAAACCGTAGCCGAAGCCCAGCGCGAGACCTTCCGCGGAGGCGCGGGCAAGGTTTCCGGGCGTGAAATTGTTGAGCGTCACGCCATGGAGGACGCCGGTCGCATCGGGCAGGCGCGGGGTGATTTCGCCGCGCAGGTAGGGCAGGAAGAGAAGGCCGTCCGCTCCCGCTTCGGTGCTGGCGAGCGCCTTTTCGAATTCGGCGGCCGACCAACCGTAGTGGCGGCGGACCAGTTCAAGGGCGGACACGGCATTGGCCATGCCCATGCGGGTCAGCCAGCGGCCGGAGGCATCGCAGAGGATGGAAGCCTCTCCCTGGAAATCCACCGTCGGCCGGTCGGAAACGGCAGACAGCGAGCCATCGGCAGAGAGATCGGCGACCACGGCACCATTTCCGGCAGCACCTACGGCGAGGGCTGCCAAGGCAGCGGCACCCGAGCCCGGTGCGACGATTACACCATCCGGAAGTCCCCACGAACGGCACAGTGCGGGGCGCAATTGCCCGCGCGGCTGCATCGGGGAGATGCCGGGCGGCAGCATGTCGAAGATGCGGGAGTCGATGAATTCCATCAGCTCGCCGCTCCATTTCCGTTGAGGGACATTGAAGAGGCCGGTGGTCGCGGCGGATCCCGCTTCGATGCCAGCTTCCCCGGTCAGCCAGTAGCCGATGAAATCCTGCGGCGTCATCAGTCGCGCCGCGCGTTGGAAATGGTAGGGCTCGTGCTGCTTCAGCCAGAGGCACTGAGCGGCCAGCGATCCGGCATCGACCGGGTTGCCGCAGAGTTCGATGAGTCCCGGCGCGCCACCGAAAGCCCGTGCGATTTCGTCGGCTTGGCGCTGGGCGGAGCGGTCGATGCCGAGCTTGGCCGGCCGGACGATGCGGTTGTTTTCGTCCAGCACCACCATCCCGCCGGTCGACGCGGCGATGCCGATCCCCGCGACCCCGCCGCGGGCGTTGCCGAGGGTTTCGAGCACCTGTCGCATTGCCTGGTCGGCAGCGGAAATCCAAGACGCGGGGTCTTGCTCGCGGTAGCCGTCGGGCAACCCCTCAACCCACGAATGGGCGGCCACGGCTTCGGCCGCGACAGTCGCGGCTTCGAGATCCAGTGCCACCACGCGGGTGGCGGCGTGGCCGATTTCGATTCCTAGGAAGTGCATGCCTCGTTGCTCGGGCGAGGAAACTCGTTGGGGGTTGCGTTAGATTTTCCCGTGTAGAGCGGGTTGGCAAGCCCGCGCTTGAATCCCCGTCCACCTGCCCCATCGTCCGCGCGTGAGCGATTTCGAAGAAAAAGTCCGCGAGGCACTTTCGTCACCGAAGAACCAAGGTGAACTCGCCGATGCGGATGCAGTCGGCACGGTTGGCTCGCCCGATTGCGGGGACATGCTGCGGATGTGGCTGAAGTTCACCGAAAAGGACGGCAAGAAGGTGATCGACCGCGCGTCCTTCCAGTCCTTCGGCTGCCAGACGGCGATTGCCGTAGCCTCGATGGCCACCGAACTCCTCAGGGGCAAGACCGCCGAGGAAGCTCGCGAGCTTTCCGCCAACGAGTTGACCGGCGACCTCGGACCGCTGCCGCCCATGAAGATCCACTGCGGCCAGCTGGTGGAAGGCGCGCTCAAGAACGCCCTCGATCAGACCCCGGCGGAAGCACCCAAGGCCGTGGGAACGACGCTTTCTGAGACGATGAAACAGCCAGCCGGGAAGATCCGGATCGTGCCGCTGGAATGAGACGGATCGGTCCGGTGCTTGAGAAGCTCTAGGAGATGAGAAGGGTGCCCAAGGGCCAGCCCTCCTTTCTTTCTCGCCCTTGCGCAAAAGGGCAGCTTTCTTCCGTAGCCATTCGAATTACCCGATTGCTGCCCCGTGCTCGAGCTCAAGGAAGTCTGTTTCACGATCAAAAAGGACGGCGAGGACGTGAACCTCGTCGACAAGGTCTCCATCAATGTCCCTCGCGGGCACTTCATGGCAATCGTCGGGCCCTCGGGCTGCGGCAAGACTACCTTGTTGAAGACCATCGCCGGCCTGAACCCGGAGTCTGCCGGCGCGTTGTTCTGGGAGGGACGGAATCTTTCTGAGGAGGGTGACCTTGATCCCTCCGAGATCGGCTACGTACCGCAGTTCTCGATCGCCTACGATCCGCTCACAGTGGATGAGTCGGTCGAGGCCGCGACCCGCCTGCGGGTGAGGACGCGGGACACGGAAGAACTCGATGCCCGGATCGACCGGGTGCTGGAAGAAGCGGGGCTGACCTCCATCGCCGACCGCCAGGTGAAGGTGCTCTCTGGCGGCCAGAAGCGCCGGCTCGGCTTGGCGATGGAGCTCGTCTCGGACCCCAAGCTGCTGCTTTGCGATGAGGTTACGAGCGGCCTCGATCCGCGCTCGGAGCGCGAAATCGTTCGGCTACTGCACGATCTCTCGCGCCGGGAAGGCCGCATCGTGCTCTCGGTGACCCACTCGCTGGCGCACCTGGAGCTCTACGACTCGATCCTCGTCCTGCACGAGGGCTGCGTGGCGTACCACGGGCCGCCGGATCAGCTGAACCACTACTTCTCCGTCCACGACACCGAGGAAGTCTACCCCAAGCTCGCCACCCAGACTTCCGAGCGCTGGCAGAGCTCGTGGATGAAGCATCGCGGGCCGTACTACTCGAAGCTCGATCGGAATCGCACCAAGCTAGTCGATTCCGGCGGCCTGCACTTGCCCGCCGATCCCGAGCCGGAACTGGAATCGGCCACGCAGGAGGAGAACTCCAAGGAAAAGGAACGCGAAAAGCCCCAATCGGAGAAAATCCGCACGCCGGGATTCTTTGCCCAGTTCACCACGCTGCTGTCGCGGCGCTGGAGGATCTTTTTCCGGGACCGCGGGCAGCTGTTCCTCCAGTTCGCCATCCTGCTGTGCTTCCCGGTGCTGGTGACCCTGTTCAAGGACAACGCCCTCGGCCAGATCGCGAACCTCTCCGACACCCGCCAAGGGAACCTGATGCAGGAATTCCAAGAGCAGGCGACGGTGAAGCGCGATCAGGTGCTCGTCGGCTCTGCGGTCTCCGGCATCATCATGTTCCAGGTGATCCTGTTGTCGCTGATGGCCTCGAACAACTCCGCGCGCGAGATCGCCGGTGAGCGGCCGATCTTTGAAAAGGAGAAGTTCGGTGGCTTGCGGCCGTCCGCCTATCTGGCCAGCAAGATCGCTTTCCTCGCCTGCCTCGTCCTCGCGCAATCGTTATGGATGGCGGTCTTCGTCAATCTGTTCGCGCCTTTCCGGGGAGGGGCGGGAGGCTTTGAGAGTCACATCATCTTCCTGCTACTGGTGAATGGGGCCATGACCGCGGTCTGCCTGGGCATCTCCGCGCTGATGCGCACGGCCGAGCAGGCGTCGCTGCTGTCGATCTATCTGGTCGGCTTCCAGCTCCCGCTCTCGGGCGCAGTGCTTGCCTTGCCGCCATCGATCGAGGGCATCACCCGGCCATTCATATCGGCCTACTGGGCGTGGTCGGGCAGTGTCGGTGCGCTGGAGCCGAAGGTGCTGGAAGCGGTCAAGGCGATCATCAGCACCTCGATTTCCGCGTCGCAGGCGTGCATTTACACGCTCGGGTTTCACATCGCGGCCGGTCTGATCGGCGCGTGGATCGGGACTCGCCGCCACCAGTGGGATTGATGGAAAAACCAACAATAACCGATCTTTCCCTCATCAATTGAAGCATCGCCTCGCGGGGCGGAGCGGGGGATTTCCCGTAGGCCGCCGTTGTGTTTCTTCCAATGAGTTGACCCGAATTCGATTCCCCCGGGAAAAAGTCGTGAAACGCCCGGAAAATCGTGGAAACTTGCGGCTACAGGGAACGTTTAGTGACTAATCTTTCGACGAAACCCACCACTGTCTCATGGCTCGACGCGCCAGTTCTGGAATCAAACCCGGTCTTTTGATCGGGACCGCCGCCTGTGTGGCCATCCTCTTCTTTGGCGGCAAGGCCATCCTCGGGAAGCAGAAGGACGCCTTTTCCAATATGTCATCCATCAGCATGTCTGACGTGATGGATGGCGTTTCCCTGCGCGACAACGAATACGTCGTCGAGGGTACCGTGGATGAGAAGTTCTTCAAAGGGGATAACCCGAATCAAGTGGTGAGCCTGAAGGTCAATTCGCCATCCGGGGAGCAGTACCTCGGCGTCGAGATCCCGGCCAACCTGACCAAGTTCAACATCGAGCGCGCCCAGCGCTATCGCATCAAAGTCCGTATCCGCGAGGCCGGCATCGCCGTCGCCACCGGCATCAACCCCCTCTGATTGATCGCCCGCCATGAAATCCTTCATTCCCTTCGCCCTGCTCGCCACCGCTGCCATTGCGCCGGGCCAGGTACTGCATCCGGATGCCCGCGAGCGCGTGACCAATCCGCCGCAGCAAAAGTCGGACGATCAGGTGATCCAGCGCCAGCCGGAGGAGAAAAAGAAAGAGGGGGGCATGTTCGGAAACGATTTGCCGTTTTTCGATCCTTCTTCGGAGACCGTTGCGTGGAACGGCCACAACTGGGCGGCGACTGACAATCGCGCGATGGCCGCTCGCTTCGAGCGCTATCTCAATGAACCCGAGGATCAGTCGGATGCCGCCCGTGAATATCGCGAGACCATCGACTCCATCCTTGAGCTCGTTTCTCCCCACCACAAAGGCGGCCCGGATTTCCCGGGGGCAGTGAAACTGCTCCCGCGCGCCTCGTCGTTTCCGGGCGATGCCAAGCTCTGTGATTCGCTGACCCAGGCGATCTATGCCGCGGTGTTGGCGAAGAAAGATATCAAGGGCACCCAAGCGCTGAACAACGCGATCGAGGACGAGAAGAAGCGTGTGATGAAGGAGGCGGACTGGAAGGCCCGTCACGAGCACGATCCGTCACTCGGCGAAACGAAGAAGACTGGAGACGACAAAGCCGGCGGCAAGGCGCCCGGAAAGGCGGCAGGGCCTGCCGAGGATCCGGGACGCGGCGTCTTTTCGCTCCAGTATGTGGATATGGTGAGGCGCGTCGCCGAGATCGAAGCGCTGAAGAAAGCCAACTCCGCCAAGAACGAGGTGCAGATCACCCAGGCGAAGATCCAGTATCAGGCGCTGATGCTGCAGTTCTTCGTGCAGCGCCGCTTCGAGCACGTGGTGATGTCCTCGCGCTTCTATCACCAGCTTTTCCAGGACGGCGACAACGCGCTGCACATCGACAAGAACTCGGAGGTCAACAAGCTCTTCACCGAGAGTCTCGGTGCCAGCCCGACCGTGGCGGCGCTCGACTCGCTCGCCAGCGAGGCGATGCGGGACGTGAACCAAGGCGTCGAGGCGTTTTCCTTCCTCGTCGACAAGAAGGAATATCAGAGCGCGTCCAAGCGCCTGAGCGAGGCCTACTCCGTGGGCGAGTACATGCCGTCCATCCGCACCTTGCCGCGCGAGCAAAAGCGCCAGGTGCTCGAGTTCGTGCGGGAGTCCTACAAGCTCATCGCTGCGCTTGATGTGAAAGACTACACCACCGCCAGCGAGCTGACCAAGAAGCTCAAGGCGATGTCCGGTGACTTCGACTCCACCAAGCCGGAGGCGGCGATCGCGACCTACACGCGGGTCAGCAGCATGCACATCGACTCCGCCAAGCTCGCCGCCTCCAAGGGCGATAACGACAAGGCCGCGCAGGAGATCAAGAACGCCATGGAGGTCTGGCCGCAAAACCCCAAGCTGGCCGAGTTCGACAAGCTCGTCGAAGCCGGTGGCGGGCTGGCGGTGGCGAAGAACGATTTCGACCGCTTGCTCAGCGAGCAGAACTACCGCGAGATCTTCCGCCGCCAGTATGAGCTCGCTCCGGCTATCGCTGGCGATGCCGCCCGCGAAGATGCCTTCAAGCAGATCATTACCAACCTGACCCGCATCGAAGGCGCGCTCGGCAAGGCCGCCGAGTTCAGCAAGATGGACCAGCATGCTGCGGCTTGGGAGCAGCTCGCGGTGCTGCGCAAGGAGTTCCCGGATGATCCGAAGCTCGGTGCGGAGCTTGAGAAGCTCGCGCCCGACGTGGCGGAATTCACCCGGGCCCTAAGCAAGGGTCGCGAATTCGAGGAACGCCGCGACAAGCAAGTCGGTGCCGCGCTTTCGTGGTATCTCAAGGCCCGCTCGATCTATCCACGCAGCGAAATGGCGGAGTCCGGCATCCAGCGCATGCTCGGGGAGATCTTGCCCGGCGGCGGCTCGAAGGACGAAGCCAAGGCGGACGGTAAGTGAGCCATTCGAAGGACGAAATGCGCAGCCCTACCAAGGACGTTTTATTCTCCGGGCGGGGCGAAAACATTCCCATACTCTGCTGTGAGGTCACGAGATGTCGAATTTCCGCTCAGAACCTCTTCGCCTGACTTCGGGTCGATGAAATTGTAGCCAACCATCAGGTTACTCTTGTCGAGGTAAGATCCAATCAAGTTTCCGGATGTATCAAATTGTTTCACGACGTTGGGTCTGAAGCGGAAAACCACATCATACTTTCCAAAGCCTCCAAATGCTGCACCACTGGTGAGACTTTGAGCGAGGTCGCTTGCCACCACGTCTCCTCCAATTGCTCGCAGGGAGTTTTCTAGTTCCTTCTCGTGCGCCAGTCTTTCGTCTTTGTCCAACGCAGGCAGCCGATAAACATCAGCATCATCAGGTGCTCCTTTCGATGCCGCTTCATCGAATGAGATTCGTTCGGCGGTTTTTCTCGCCATTGTCGCCCAATATCCGCTTATGGCTTGTTGAAGTCGTTGATATTGTTCTAGGGATAAATCGTAATCTTTGATGGCTTCGGAGGAAAGGGAACCGTCGTTTCCTATATAAGGTTTCGACGGTGGCTGTCGCTTTTCGCGGAGAGTGTCTGCCAATCTGGAGGATTCCGGAGCGCTTCTAGCCTGACTATCGTGAGAGGTTCTTGAAGGTTCAGGTCCGTCTGTCGATTGAGCGCTTGTTTCTGAATCCGACACCTTTAGGTTCCAGCAGACTATTGCAGTGATTAAGTTTGTTCCTATAAGGAGTCCGGCGCTTCGGAGATTCATAAGAGGTGGATGATGAGTTGCTTTGCCTTTTTGTTCGAGCAGCAGGTTCCTTTAAAATGGCCTGGTCCTATAGCAACCTTGGGTTTGGGGCCTCCTTAACCCTAGCGAAAGCGATACCCCGTGCCGCGCACGGTCTCGATGATCTCTGGTCGCGCCGGATCGACTTCGATCTTCTTCCGCAGCATCAGGACATGCTGATCGAGCGTCCGGGAATCGGGGAAGTAGTCGAGTCCCCAGCACGCATCGAGAAAGGCATCGCGGCTGACCGGCTTCCCAGCGTGGCGATGCAGGAGCTCTAACATCGAGACCTCACGGCGAGTCAGTTCGATCGCCTTGCCGTTACGCTCTGCGCCCAGCGCATGAGGTCGCACGATGAGATCCTTCATCTGAAAAGCGCTGTCATTCTGAGGTGTCACCCGCCGCAGCGCCGCGCGAATGCGCGCGATGACCTCGGCGCGGGTGAAGGGCTTGCGGATGAAATCATCCGCTCCAAGACCGAGTCCGACCACCACGTCGGCTTCCTCGTTCTTCGCGGAGAGAAACAGGATCGGAACCGCAGGATCGGTGGCACGGATGCGGCGGCAAACTTCGAAGCCATCCACGCCCGGCATCATGATGTCCAGGCACAGCAGCTGCGGCCGATGCTGCGCCCACAGTTCCAAGGCCTGCTTGCCATCGACCGCGGACAACGTGAGAAAGCCTTCATCCTCAATGCAGGCAGCGAGCGCATCGAGGGTAAGCGGATCGTCTTCAGCGAGCAGGATGGTCATGCGACTTCGGAGTGAACGATAGCGAGATGCGGCGGAGCGGGAAGATCGAGTTCGAAAACGGAACCTTTCTCCGATGAACGTAGTAGCAAATCCCCGCCCATTCGGCGCGCGAGGTCGCGGGCAATGGCAAGCCCCAGGCCTGTGCCGCTGGAACCCTCGCTCACGCCGCCATGGACGCGCTCGAAGGGCTCGAAGATTTTCTCGCGGGAACGCGCCGGAATGCCCGGCCCATGGTCGCTCACGCGGAGCTTCAGCCGGTCGTTTTCCATCACGGTCGTCAGGCCGAGCCAGCCGCCGGCGCTCGCGTACTTTTCGACATTGGAGATCAGATTCCCCGTGATCTGTGCGAGTGCATCAGGGTCGAGTCGGGTGCTGTTAGGCGCACCTCGTTGCCACTCGACGCGCACTTTCCGGCGCTCAAGCGATGGCTGGAACTGGGCCAGCATGTCTTCCACCACTTGGTCGGGAACACAGGTGGTTAGATTGAGCTCGAGCGTCTTGCGCTCACTGCGGGAGAAGGTGAGGACGTTCGAAACCAGCCGGCCGAGCCGGCGGACTTCCTCGTGGACCAGGGTAAGCCGGCGCTGTGCTTCTTTGGGGCGCGTATCGAGTGAGCGGCCTGCGAGGTCGAGATTGAGCAGGATATTCGTCAGCGGTGTGCCGAGCTCGTGGGACACGCGATTGACGAAGGACACGCGTTCTTCCGCCAGACGAAGGGCACGTCCCTGTTGGATTTGCAGATAGATGCCGGCGAGCAATAGCGTGCAAGCAATGGCACCGGCGATAATGAGCGTCGCCGTATCGTGCGTCGTGCTGGTCTTGAGCTTGTCCCACGCGAGGACCTGCCAATCGCCCAAGCCGACTCGATGCGGGAGCACGAGCGCGGCAGGTCCGGAGTGGTCGCCTTGCAGGGTCAGCACCGTTTTCCCTCCCGGGCCTTCGATCGCCACGCGTTCGTCCGCTTCGCGCAGCGGCTTCAGTGGGCTTTCCTGCCATTCGGTGAGATGGCGGGTGAGAGCTTGTCCCAACTCCTCTTCATCGATGACGAATGCAACGAGGATCGATGGATTGATGCGGATCCAGTGGACCCGGTGCCCTGGTTTCGGTGCGGGCAACCATCCCCTGCTTCCCACGTCGCCTTTCAGGAAAACTTCCCGCGGCAATACGATCGTATCCCGAGAGACGAGCGGTCCCTCTTCCCCTTCCACCACCACTTCGGGGATACGACCGTTGGGTCGGAACAAGGGCCTCTTCCCGGGGAACTCGGCTTTCCTGCGGCCCGAATCGAACACGTAGAGCGTGCGCAATCCGAAGAGGTTCTCACAGCTCTTGATCACTTGGTCGCGCTCAAGCCAGATGCTGTAATCGGCGAGCCTCTCCAAATGCTTGGAATAAACCGCGTCGAGCCGGTCGAGTTCACCGCGCCAGAGGGCGGCGAAGTCAAACAAGCGGGCACGATCGGCAGGAATCCGCTCTTCCGTCGTACGACGTGACAGCCGCTCGCCTCCCCAAAGGATCAGGGCGGCGGCGGCGAGCAGAGGTCCGAGCGTGATCCAGAAGCTCCTCATTTCTCCGGAGTGACGGGGACGATTTTCGCCGTCACGAAAGCAAACCAGACACGCTTCGCGGAGTCAGTATCGACTTTTGACAACGGCGGCCGGCTCAGCGTACTCAACAGTTGCGGTTGACCGCTCAAAAGGGTGTTGGCAGTGGCGACCTGCTGGCGGTCAAAGACAGGAGTTTCCGTCATGGATTCCGTCGAACCCCATTGGGTCCGATCGGCGAGGTTTACGAAGGAGGGCGCGATTCGGAGATCGATGATTGGATCGTCCCCCCCTATCGTGGGCTCGATTTCCAAGGTGAATCCCACGTTCTGGGTTTTGAAATCGGTGGGGAACGGCAGGGCGCTGGCACCGCGAGCCGCTGGGGCCTGCTTGTCGTCCGGCTTGGCCACGGGCAGATAGGAGACTGGATAGATGAATTCGGACGTGCTCTTGAGGGTCGCCTTATTTCCGGAGCGCGCGCGGAGCACGGCGAAGCCCTCTTGCTTGGCCTTGCCCTTGGCGACGCGGGCGGTGATCTCCTTGTAGAGCGCGGGATCGTTCGGCTGGCCTTGATAGAGAGTGGTGGCCTCGGCCATCTCCAACGAGAAGGTTTCGAAGCAAACCGAAATGAAGGTCGGGCCTTCGTTCCTTCCACGGACCCTGTTTCCTTGGTCGGGAGCGAATGGATCTTCTGCGCCCGATGCCAGTTGCGCAGTGCTGGTAAGAACGCCTGCCAGTAGCAGGGCTGTGAATGTGCTGCTGAGCGTTTTCATGGCTTCGCGCATTATTTGTCCCGGGGGACGGTGACGACTTTCGGGGTTACGAAAGCAAACCAGATGCGGTCGGCGGACTCGGCATCGGCTTTTGACGTCGGCGGCCGGCTCATGGTTCCCAGGAGTTGCGTCTGGCCGTCCAACATGGTGTTCGCCGTCGCCACCGACTGGATCTCGAAAACGGGCGTCTCGGTCGCAGAGTCCCCTTGGCCCCACTTCGCGCGGTCGGTCAGGGTGACGAGGACCGGTTCGATTCGGAGGTCGATGATCCGGTCATTTCCCCCGATGGTGGGTTCGATCATCAGGGTGAGTCCCACGTCGCGGGTCTTGAACTCGGTTGGAAACGGCAAGGCGCTCGTCGGCGGTGCGGCCGGCGTGGCCGGAACTGGAGCAGCAGCAGCGACAGGGGTATTGGGCTTCGGAGTAGGCGTCGATGATGGCTTCCCGCCTGAATGGGCTGCCGGGAGGTAAGAGACCGGGTAGCTGAACTCGGAGGTGTTCTTCAGGGTCGCCCTTTCACCCGAACGCGCCCGGACGACGTCGAAGGTCTCTTGTTTTGCCGTACCCTTGGCGACACGGGAGGTAACCTCCTTGTAGAGAGCGGTATCGTTCGGCTGACCGTGGTAGAGCGCGACTGCGTCGGCCAAGCTCACCGAGAAGGTTTCAAAGCAGATCGAGACGAACTTCGGGTTGTTGTCCTCCTGTGGGAGATCTTCTCCTTGGGCCCGGACGAATGGGTCGTCCGCAGCCGGTGCCACGGCGGCGGAAAGGATGCCTGCCAGCAGCAGGGCGGGGAAAGTGCGGATGGATTTCTTCATGACCCTGCCAGCATCGCCGAAATGGCGGCCGACTAGGTCAAATGGATGTCAAAAACTCCGGACAGCTCTCTTCAGCCTGCGATCACGAACTTGGGATCGTAGAACGAGACGGCTTTCACTGTGCCGTCCGGGTCGTCATAGACGACGACCACGTAGTTGCCCTTGGTTTCCGGGCGGAAGACGGCGAGGGGAACGTCGTTATCCCGGGCGTAGACATACAGGTCCCTGGGGGTGGCGCCCAAGTCGATGCTGGTGGTCATGAGGCGCTTCGCGCTGTGCGGGACCTTCTTGGTCTCGCCCTCGTGCATGGTGGAAAACAGGATCTCGGGTTCCTTGCAGACGCTCAGCACGGTCAGGCGGAAGCCGCTTTCCACGTCCCGCTGCTTCAGCTTCAGGATGCGCATTTCCCAGCGCTCCGGCTTGTCGCCTTCCGCCGGCATCTTCTCGGCGAAGGATACCAGGTTCATGGTCTCGCCGACGCCCAAGGTGATGGTGGTGGTGCCTTCGATGACACCCTCGCGGGTGACCTTGATCTTCTTCGAGCCGGCCTTGAGGCCGATGCCGCCGGTTCGCTGGCCGAGCTTGTAGCCCTTCGGGAACTGGTCCTCGCCATCGATTTCCAGGTGGGCGTTACCCGTCCCGGGAGCCACGGCATTGACCAAGCGGATGAAGCCAACTTTCGGCTTTTCTTCCTCTTGGGCGTGGGTGGCAAGCGGGAGGATCATCAGGAGTCCGGCGGTCACGCGCCGCAACCAAAGCTTAAAAGTCGTTCTCATGGGTCACTCGGGGACGATAGGTGGCTGGATCAATGGTGTCGTCGGCCTTCCGCTCGCCGGGATCGGCGAAGACGGTGAAGGACTTCTTGCACTCGGAAAGGATCACCGGCACGGCGGTGGAGTTCTGCGCCAGGGGCACGATCGCTTGTCCCACGACCCAGACGCGGAAGTTCCGCGAGCGGAGCGTGGAGGCGTCGTAGAGACGGTGGAAAACTTCCTCCGCGGCGGAGTCGCTCCACTCGAGGCGCAGGTTTTGAGTATACATCTCGCGATTGCCGAAGACCGGCTTGTCCTCAGCGTCGCGTGCGGAGGCGATGTCGGCGGCAGAGGCGAAGGGACGCTTGCGGATCAGGGCTTCCGCCACCCGGTCGGCGATCTTGGTGCGGGTCGGTGTACCCAGCTTCAGCGCGCTGGTCGGCGGGGCCATCAGCGAGGTGGTCTGGTGGCTGGTCGAGGTGGCTTGGCACAGTCCGGGATCCTGCTTCAGCGTGCCTGCGACCAACGCCCGCAGTGCGTCCGCGTCGGCGGTGTTGAGGTTCACGTTGCCTTGCATGGTGACGAGGTCGCCCTCGCGCTCGGCGGAATCATCCGAAGTCCCTTCGCCAGCATGGAAGATATCCAGCAGATGGGTGGCGTGCATGCCGGGCCGCTCAAGCAACGGATGCTCGAAGCGACCGACCCGAAGCGTGTTTCCGCCACCGTAGGCAGCATTTGAGGTCGAACCGATCGCGAGATCGGGGAAGGACGCACGCTCGGTCGGCAGGCTTGGCGACGATGCGGCATTCAGCGTGGCAGTGTCGCGAGCTCCCGATCCGGGGTTGCCGCTGAGGTCGGCGTAGGCCGGCATCCACATGATGGGATCGTAAACACGCCCTAGCTCGGTGGCGCTGTAGAACCTTCCTTGGTTCGACAGGCGCATCGGGGCTTGGTCCCGCTTCGCCGCCGGTATGCCCGTGAAGAAGCGGGCATCGTCTGGTTTGATCTGTGGGTCGCTTGCAATGAAGCTGCTCGAGCCGAAAGCCGAGTTGTGTCCGCCGTCCGGCCATTCGGCGGGAAGCACCCGGCCGTAGTAACGGCGCTTGGTGGTGTCGCCGGAGTAGATGCTCGTCCAGCGGATGTTGCGTCGGTTCGGACTATAGTTGCCCGGATAGGCATTCGACGCCTGTGGAGTGGACAGGTACATCGCCATCCGCGGGTCGCCCATGTTGTTTTGGAAGGGGCCTCCATTCAGCGCACCCAGCGAGTGGCTGTGAGCGGGCACACTGGCTCGGGAAAACTGGCGGGTGCCGTTCGGTTTGTCAGGCCCGTCAAGGAATCCTCCCTGTTTCCATATGTTCTTGCGCGACTGATCCACCATCACGCCATTCCAGCGGAAGCGGTAGCCGCTCGCATTATCCTGCTGGGTGCCGCCCAAGTCCAAGGGGCTGGCAAAGAAGCTAGAGGCAGCACCCACATCGACTTTCAGGCGGACGCGCGAGGGAATCAGCTTGTACTCGTTCGGCTGCAGCGTGACTGAGAATGGCGGATACCACAGGTAGCCCTCTTCTTTCTTCAGCGCGGGTTGGGTCATGTCCGGCTCGCCCGCGATTTCCTCCAGCTCCGCCCCCGGATTGGCTCCGGCCGGCATCACGAGTTTCGACTCGAAGGTCACTTGGCCCTGCCCCTGCACAGTCTGGTCCGTCATGTTCCAGAGCTCGATGAAGGTCCCGATGTCCAGCACCAGATAAAGACGGCCATTCTCGCGCAGCACGCTTTCCCAACGGAAGCTCATCACGAACTCGCTGACCAAAGGGTAGCCATCGAGCCCGCGATAGTTGCCGGCCTTGAAGCTCGAGTCGTTGTCCGTGTCCGCGTAGTCGAAGGCATTCGCAGCGAGCGTGCGAAGGTAGTCATCGGGAAAGCCACCCTTGCGGCTCCTAAACTCCGGCAGGGCGGTATCGATCCAACTGGCAAAGTCATCGATGGCACCGGGACGCGCGCTTCCCAGCAGCTTGTTCAGATTCCGCTTCGGCTTGCCTGCGGCATTGGCGGAGATGCCCGCAGCGAAGGGAACCACGGGATGTTCCTTGTAGGGCTTGTTGACCGCGGTGGCATTCTTTTCCAGAGACGCTGCGAGAGGGTCTTCGAGCAGGCCGTTTTCCGCGCGCTTGAGTGGGGCTTCGTAGCCGGTGGCCGCGACCACCGAGTCCGGCGAAAGCATCGCCGGGCGGCCAGCGAAGATTTTGCCGAAGAGCTTGCCATCGCCATCCTCGGTCGTGGTCTTGGCTGGATCGAGCGCGTGAATGGCCACCCGGTTGAGCTTCGGCTCGTCGTCGTCGGGAGGCTTGGGGTTGATCCCGGGGGCGGGGAAGGGCCAGGCATTGCGGTCATTGCCTCCCGCTTCGCCGTCCTTGTTGCCGGCGGTCGTGGCGTCGACTTTTGCCTGGAGGTCTTCCACCCAGTAGCCGTAGCGGGCGACCATGTTGCCCTTCTCGTCGCGCACCGGGATCCATTCGACACGGGCCGGTTCGAGCCACGGCGGACCCTTGATGGCGGTGAACTCATCGCCTTCGCCATCGGCGATCTTCGGGGCCTGGAGCTTGGTGTTCTTGTCCGGCAGGGTGCTGGTGCTGAAGAGCGGCAGGAAGCGATACTCGACCTTGTCGTCGCCGCCGCTACCGCGGGCGATGAACAGGTGCTTGTTGGCCTCGCGATTCTCCGTCGGCTGATTTGGCGGAGTGCCGGCGATGACGAGGTAGTCGTCGTTCGCTGTCTCGGCGCGCAGCACGGCGCGGAAGTCTTCCAGGCCAGCGCGGGCAGCGAGCTCGGCGCGTTTGGCATCCGTGAAGGAGCGGGCGGTCTTCTTCTCGATCCCCATGATGGCCAGCAGGCCGACGGCCAGAATCAGCATCGCCGCCGAGACGACCATCACGGCGGGCAGGGTGAATGCGGAGGCCAGACGGCGGCTACGGCTTCGGTTAATCATGGGTGCCGAATCGCTGGATCACCTCGTAGGTTTCGAGGTCGGGATTGTTAGCGGAGCGCTGGGGATCGCCGCGCAGCGGGCTGCTGTCCCAGTCACGGGTGGTGGAAAGTTTCCCGAGTAGTTCGCGGCGGGCGATGATGAGGCGCAGGCGGATGGCCTGGGGACGGTCGGTGGAGTTTTGGGATGCGGTGCCATCGGCTGCCGGTACCCGTCGCCACGTCTGCCATTTCCCCGCCTCGTCACGGACCAGCGTTTCCGCGGAGAAGGAAAGCACGCCGAAGGCCACCGGTTCGTCGATGTCGTCTTCGTCAAAGAGGGTGGCAAATGCACCGGACTTCAGTTCCGGGAACACCTTGTTGCTCTCCCGGAAGCCACGCATCAGGCAGCGAACGGTGGCGGTGCCGACTTTGATGTCCTTGATGTAATAGTGTACCGCACACAGGTCGCCGCTGCGGCCATCGTCGGACTGGGCGTCGTCCGGTTGGAGGGAGAGGAAACCGAGCCGTGCGCGCTTCCAGCCCTCGCCATCATTCTCGAGAATGGTGTCCTTGTGCCACTCGGCCTTCGCTAGATCGTCGCCCATCTGGGTCATCACCGCACGAGCCTCACGCTCGGCAGCCACGCTGCCGGAGCCGCGGTCGTAGCCATTGCCCGCCTGGCTGAGCATCGTGATCGCCACGAAGAGCAGCACCGAGCCGATGCCCATGGTGAGCAGCACTTCCAGCAGCGTGAAGCCACGGCAATGGGACGGGCGCGTGGTCATGGCAGCTTGGTGTGAAACTGCATCCGGTTGCGTTTGTCTTTCGGCGCGATGGCGGGGTACTCCACCCTGATGTTCACGGTCAGCAGCGGCGGGTAGCCGCTTCGCTGATTTTCAAGTTCGCCTTCCAAGACCGCGAGGTAGACCGCGTCCTGATTGGAGACCTTGCCATTCCCCTTGTTGTAGCCTCCCTCGCCGACGGAACCGAGCAAGGAGCCATCGCCGCTGAAGGCCAGGCACAAGACACCGTCCATGCCGAAGCTCATTCCGGGTTGGAGTTTGGGCAGAAACTCTGAGGTTCCATCACGCGCGGTCTTCAGCTCCGAGAGACAACGCTCGACGATGGCCGGGGAGCGCGTTTCCGCGCGGGCCGACGCTCCGCCTTCACTGGATTTCAGAAGAGCCGCCACGGCCAAGGGGCCGACTACGGCCAGCACGCCGATGGCGACCATCGTCTCCACCAGCGACACCCCGCTCAGCAGGCCGCGCTTTGGACGGGAGCGTTTCATCCGTCGAGCCTCCATGGTCGGGCCACCACGCGGCCGATGCGCATCGAGCTGTGGCCGCCGTCGCGGGTCTCGATGGGTTTGCCATTCTGATAGACGCCGGTGCCGATCTTCACCGCCACCGAGTCGGAACCGGTCGGCCATGCGAGGCCACCGCGAGAGTTGAAGGCGAGCGCGTGGACGAAGGCCTGGTTCTCGCCATTCTTCCACTTGAGCTGTGCCTGGTCCTCATCAAGCACGTTGCGCAGGCCGTCGATGTCGCCGCCGAAGAAGAGCACGCCATCCGGCATCAGGTTCCAGCGCTGGACCTGCCGGGCCTCGATCAGCCCCGGATTATCCGGCAGGGAATCGACCTCGAACAATCCGTAGCGCGTGGTCTGGTCCTTATCCCCGGGGATTGGCGGGGCGACTGCCAGGATGACCGGCTTGCGCCGCGTGATCGCCGCCGTGCGGGCCTGTTCGACCGCTGCGGTGAATTGGTCCGTCGCCGTCCGCCGGGAGCTGGCCGCGGTCTTGCCGAAAATATTCAGCCCGATGACCATGAGCGTGCCGACAATCATCATCACCACCAGCATCTCGATGAGGCTGAAGCCGCGGCGATGATGAGTGACGGGGAGATTCACAGGTCAAACGGAGCAAGCAGTCGAATCGAGGGCGGGAAGACAACACGACGTAAACACGCTAGGCGTCGCTCGTCGGGCCGCCGGTCACAAACCGGCGATTGCGACGATCCTGTCATATTCACGGCCTTTGCCCTCCCTTCATGTGACGCCAGCGTTGCACGAATCATGCCGCGGGGGATTTTTCTCATCGACGCGATCGGGCCGTTTTTCCGCGGCTGCGAGGGTCGCCGTATCAACTGGTCGAAAATCCCCTTCACCCGCCTGATCACGAGCGGTCCGGAGCGTGAATTGCAGTGGAACGGGATCCGCGAGGACTTGCGTAAATTCGCCTGCGAAGTCGCCGCTGCCGGGTTTACAGCGGTGACGCTGGATGATCTCGCCCACCTCGCCGCCCATCCCCTCCATGATGAGGAGACCGGCGGACGCATCGCCGTGCTGCGGGAAGAGTTTGCCGTGCTCTTTGAGATCATCCGGGGTGCCGGACTGGATCTTTATCTTACCTCCGACGTGCTGCCGGTTTCGCCCGGTGTCGAAACCGCCATCGGGAATGACCGGGAAAAGCTGGAGCGCTATTATCAAGAGCTGGTCGACGGGCTGCTGGGAAATTTCCCGCAGGTCTCCGGCATCGTGCTCCGGATCGGCGAAAGCGATGGGGTGGATGTGAAAGACCCGCTCCGCACCCGGCTCCATGTTAGGAATGCCAAGGAGACGAACCGACTGCTCCACGAGCTGCTGCCGATTTTCGAGAAACACGGCCGGACACTGATCCTCCGGACTTGGACGGTCGGCGCCCACCGCATTGGCGATCTGATCTGGCACCGCCGGACCTTGGCGGACGCCCTGAAGGGCATCGATTCGCCCGCCTTCATCCTCTCGATGAAATACGGAGAGAGTGATTTCTTCCGCTACCTGCCGCTCAATCGCGCCTTCTTCCGCACCCCGCATCGCAAGATCGTCGAGCTGCAGGCCCGCCGTGAATACGAAGGAGCAGGGGAGTTCCCCAGCTTCATCGGCTGGGACTGCGAGCAGTACGCCCGGGAACTGCAAGGGGACGCGAATCTCGCGGGCATCTCGGTCTGGTGCCAGACCGGCGGGTGGCACCGTTTTCGGCGGCTGGCGTTCTTGGAGAACGACGGTCGCGATTTCTGGCTGCGGCTGAACACGCAGGTGGCGCTGCGGATTTTCCGCTACCGCGAGTCCGTGGAAGAGGCGGTGACGCACCTGGTCGGAGCGGACAAGGCACCCGCGGTGCTCGAGCTACTCCGCCACTCGGAGACCGTGGTGAAGGAGCTGCACTACATCGGCGAGTTTGCATCACAGAAGCTCTTCTTCCGCCGCGTCCGCATTCCCCCGCTTCTCCACGTCTATTGGGACTGCCTGTTCATCAATCACGCGGTAAGAAAGGTGCTGCGGCATTTCGTGACCGATCCCGAGCGCGCGCTGCGCGAGGGCGAGGCGGCTTATGCGTTGTTTCCCCGCATGATCGAGCTGGCGCGCGCCGCGGACTTGCCGGTGGCGGACATCGAGCACTGGCGGGATTTCTGCCACCTCGTGCGGCTGGCGCGGCGGTATTACTTCCTGCCGTTCGAGCCGGAACTGGCCGAGCGGATCCGCGCCTCGAAGAAGGCCTACAAGGAGGCGTGGCCGAGCGAGCGGCGGCAGCGCTACCGGATCAAGGTCAACTTCGAGCCCTTCAAGGTGAAGCGGCAGACGCTGGGCTGGCTCTCCTCGCTGCTGCTTCGTCGCCAGCGCGGTTACCGGCTGTTCGACCACGTCTTCACCTTGAACTTGCTGGGCCTGGTCTTCCGGCTCTTCCGACCGGGGAAAAGCAAGGCGGTGCCGAAGTTCCTCCCCAAGTCGGCGATGGGCGTGGAGACGTTGTTTCGTTAGAGCGGTACCTCGTGATACTCCAGCGCCCACTCTTTCATGAAGCGGACGCGGTTTGGTTCGATGCGATACATCACCAGCTCCGGATTGTCGGGCGTGCCGAGGTACATCCTCAGCAACGGGTTCTTCTCCCAGATCGCTTCCAACAAAGGGGCGTCCGTTTCCATCACCGCAGTGCCGGTGATCCGCACCTGGTGGTGATGCTCATCGAGGTAGCAGAGCTCCACCCGGGGGTTCGCGGCGATCTCGCCGGTCTTGTGGTAGCTGCGCAGGTTCGCGACCCACACGGTGAAGCGCTCGGTCTTGACCGGTGACACCGGCCGCAGTCGTGGCTGGGCGTCATCGATGGTAGCGAGCATCGGGAACTTCGCCGACTTCATCGTGGCCATCGCCAATTCGGGAAGCTGGGCGGGATCGACAGGCTCGGGCTGGGGCTTGGGCATGATTCCAAGATCCACGCGACGGCGGACTTGAGAAGCGGAACTTGTCGTCTGCCTTCCGGGCTGATGGGATGTCATCGATGAAACCCTCGCTCGCCATCCTGTTCTGTCTGGCTGCTCCCTTGATCGCCGAGGACCGCCCCGCCTTCTATCCCTTCGATATCACCCTCGGTGGAACCAAGGCGGAGATGAAAGCCGGCAACGAACTCTTCGCCGAAGTCTCCAAGCCCGTGACGGACGACGCCGTGCTCGCGCTGGAGAAACAAGTACCGATGCTCATCGTGAACGCCTTTCCCTGCAAGGAAGACGGCACGGTCGAGGACACGCAGGCTGCGGCCATCATCTTCGCCAATAACGTCAAAGAGGTGAAACTCGACGCGACGATGGACAAGAAGAAGCTTAAGCCGGGGACATACTTGGCCAACGTCGTGGCGGAGAACCAAACCTCCCGCATCGTTTTCACCGTCGCAGCGCCCGATGCGAAGCCGAAGATCGATTTTTCGAAGGTGCTCGGGTTCCTCAAGAAGAAGGCCGGAGGCGAGTGAATCCAATCGTTCGAATCCATGTTCAAGAAACTCTTCGGCTCCCTCACCGGAGGATCTCCGACTCCCGCTCCCGAGGAGCAAGGACCCTATAGCGACCCGGCGGCGAATTTCATCTATCAGCTTCTCTTCTGCGATCGCCGGGAGCTGTTCGCGAATCAGGCCGGGACCGGAGAGCCTTGGTCCGTGCTGTTCGCGCCTGAGCCCGATTTCTCCGCGCTTGAGAAGCTGGCGATGGATGAAGCGGCGGAGTCGCGCGTGCGTGTGCTCGCGTTCAATCGGCTGAGAGCCGCAGGCAAAGAGGTGACAGCCAGGATCCATTTGGCAACCATCGTCGAAGTTGGCTTGGACCAAGGGCTCGATGTGTTGGCGGTGTTCGGCGACTACGGGGTTCGCTACATCAACCACACCGGGCGCATGTCGGTGGTGGAAGGAAAGACAGCACTCTTCGAAGCGGAGGCCTCCGCGGTGCTCGCGACTTCCAAGCCAATCGTGCAAGCGATCGGTCCATGGGATCAGGAGCGTCGTCCCCCGCCGAAGCCGGGAATGGTGCGGCTCAACTTTCTCGTCTCGGACGGGCTCTATTTCGGGGAAGGCCCGATGGAGACGTTCTCACGGGATGGCATGGCCGGACCTTTGATCCATGCGGCCTCGCTGCTGTTGCAGAAGTTGGTGGCCGAGGTGTCGAAGAACTGACCGAAGGCAGCCCCTGCCTCAGTGCTCGTCCCCCGCGAAGTGCAGCATCTTCAGAATCCGTCCGCGCAGGGCGAGGAACTCCGCCGAGCTGCGATCACGCGGACGCTCGAGTTCGACCGGGATGATCTCCTCGATGCGTCCGGGACGTGGGCTCATGATCACGATCGAGTCGCTCATGTAGATCGCCTCGTCGATGTCGTGGGTCACGAAGATCATCGTGGTGCCACGGGCGCGCCACAGGCGCAGCACTTCATCCTGCATGCGCATGCGGGTGAAGGCATCGAGCGCACCGAGCGGCTCATCGAGCAACAGGATCTGCGGGTGATTGATCAGCGCGCGAGCCAAGGCAACGCGCTGGGCCATGCCGCCGGAGAGGTGATGCGGAAAAGCGTCCGCGAAGTTCTCCAAGCCGACGAGGCGGATGAACTCTTCCACTTCCTGCTTTGTCTCATTGCGAACGCCGCGGGCGGTGGGACCTGCCTGGACATTCTTCCGCACGGTTAGCCACGGGAAGAGATTGGGATCTTGGAAGACCAAGCCGCGACTGGCGCAGGGGGCCGTGATCTTCTCGGTGCCCACCAGCAGATCGCCGCTATCGGGCGTCTCAAGGCCGGCGATCATCCGCAGCAGCGTGGACTTGCCGCAGCCGCTGGGGCCGACGAGCGAAACCAGTTGGCCGGGCTTCACCGAGAGCGAGACGTTATCGAGCGCGGTGAACTCGCTGCGGTCCGGCGAGACGAAGCGCTTGCTCACGCCATGGACGCGCAGCGCGGCACCTTCCGAAATGAGGCTGGGGCTGGTGGTTACCATTTGATCGTTCCTTTCTGCCACACGAGGACGCGGTCACGCAGGGCGAAGAGCCCGGTCATGATCGTCGAGAAGAAGATCGCCATGATGCCCAGAGCGGCGAAGACCTTGCCATACTCGGCCCATTCGCGTGCCCAGCCGAGATACCACCCGAGGCCGGATTTCACGCCGACGGTTTCCGCCACCACGAGGGTGAGGAAGGCAGCGCCGAGGCCCATGAAGAGGCCGAGGAAAATATTCGGCATCGCAGCCGGAATCGCCACGCGGAAGATCAGGTAAGATGGCTTCGCGCCGAGGGTTTTCGCCACGTCCAGATACGACGAGCGGGTATTCGCGATGCCGGAAGCGGTGAGCATGGTCACCGGGAACCACACCGCGATCGCGATGAGGCAGATGGCCGAGAGCGTGGCGGAGGGCGAGAGGATCAGCGCCAGGGGAATCCACGCGGTGGCGGGGATGGGGCCGACGATCTTCATCACCGGCATGCCCCAGTAGCGAGCGGTGCGGAACCAGCCGATGCTGACGCCCGTGATCAGTCCCATCAGCACGCCGAGCATGTAGCCGCGGGCGAGCAGGAACAGCGAATGGTAGGTGCTTTCCCAGATCAGCACGCGGTCATCGATCGCGCTCTGCAGGATCTTCGGCGGGCTGGGAAAGTAGGGCAGGGGCAGCAGCCGCACGCCGGTGGTGACGATCTCTGCCACGCTGAACAAGAGCACGGCAACCGCGAGGATCGGCCACATCTCCTGCATCCAGCGACGAAAGCCGGTCAGGAAAAACTGCAAAATCCCCGCGAACAAACCAAGGCCCCCAAGGATGGCGAGGAGGATGGAATAGTTCCGCGTCTCGACGGGCGGCTCCTCCTTCGAAATGGAAAGATGGATGCCGTAGGCCACTGCGACGGCCAAAGGGAACCCGATCTTGGCCAGCCAGCCCCTGTGGAGGGCCGGTGCGACGGCGACGGACTCGGGGCTGGCGGAGGCGACAGAAGAGGAGGACTCAGCCATGCTCAGGGAGTGGTCTTGGCTGCCATCGCCTTGTTGGCGGCGTTGCAGCAGGTCTTGATTTCAAGCGGGCTGCCGATCGTGGCGAGTTCCTGCTGAACGACGTCCCACTGGTTTGGCTTGAGTTGGCCCATCGCGACTTCTTCGACAGCGAGGCCTTTGATCCACTCGTCGTTAACGCCGGGATACTCGCGGTAGATCTTCTTGATGGAGTCGTCGATGTTCGTGTCCGGCTTGAGGATGCCAGCCCGGATCATGCCTTCGGCGGCACCACGGATCGCGAGCTTGCCGCCCTCAATGCTCGGGACGTAGCGGAGGCGACCCAGCGCATCGGCATTCAGTTCGGGATTGGAAGCGATGTACTTCTTCTCCACGGACATGACGGCGGCGGCGCGGGGATTGGTTTCGACCCACTTGGCACCCTTCATGATCGCCTTGGTCACCGCGGCGGTCGCATCGGGATTGTTCTCGGCATACTTGCCGTTGACGATCACGCCGCAGCAATACTCGGAAGCGTAGGGCTCCATGGTCGTCTGATCGACGATGGTCTCGACCTTCTTCTCCGCGAGCAGGAGGAGACCGATCGGCTCGGAGTTCGCGATGGCGTCCACCTCACCCTTCTCGAGGGCCAGGCCAAGCTCAGAGGAAGGGAAGACCTTCCATTGGATGTCGTTGCGGGGATCGAGGCCGTTGTCGCCCAGCACCCGGTTGGCGAAAATGAACGGCGGGGTGCCCATGCCGGGAACGCCGATCCGCTTGCCCTTCAGATCCTGCACGGTCTTGATGTTGCCGCCCAGCGGGGCTTGCACGCGCAGGCAGCCGCGGTGGATGCCGGCGGTGAGCTTCACGTCGAGGCCTTCCTCGATCGGCTTGAGGAAAGCCATGATCGGCTGGTGCACCACGTGGATGGTGCCGAGTCCCACCAAGTCCTTGAACTGTCCCCACTCGCATTTGACCAGCTCCGCATCCAGCCCCATCTCCTTGAAGTAGCCCTTTTCCTTGGCCACGTAGAGCGGTGCCTCGCAGGTCAGGCCGATGTAGCCGACCTTGATCTTGGTCAGGCCGTCGGCGGTCTTTTCCGCATGGGCCGTCTTTTGATTGCAGCCCGCCAACAGGAACGAGCTGGCGATCGCTGCACCCAGAAACCGGAGCAGAGATGGGAGATTTCTCATAGGCGGAAAGGAACCCGGGCAGTTCGGCTTTTGCAATTCCTTTGTAGCGCCAGAGGTAGCGACCAATTGCACTTTTCTTTGGTCCGCGGGTTGCTTGTCGTTGAAATCCCGAACTAAGGTCCCGGCGTTCTCCGATTTTGTTTAGCGATGCCTCGTCTTTCGAAAGACCAACATGCTCACCTGACCGCCACCGTGGACCGTTGGCTGAAGAAGAACTTCCGCGAGCCGATCGACCTGGCGGCCGTGGCCCGGGAAGTCGGGATCACCCGCTTCCTGCTCTGCCGCCTTTATACCGAGCGCGCGGGGAAGACCATCCGCCTCAAGCAACGGGAGATCCGCATCCACCACGCGACGAAGCTGCTTTCCAGCGGGACGAAAAAGGTGGGCGATGTCGCCCGGACGGTCGGCTACGGGAGCGTGAGCCATTTCACCAAGGCCTTCCTTGAAGAAACGGGTGAGCTTCCCAGCGTTTGGAAAAGCCGGCCGCGGATCGTCTCTTTCCCGAAAACGGCAGGCAGTTTGCCTGAGCCCGGCCTGACCTTTGTCAGGGAGACCGTCGGTGAAGTGCCACCGGAGCTCTCCTACGGGTCGGGCCAATTGATGCCTGCCCGGGTCGATCCGGCTCCGCCAATCCGGGCTGCAAGGGGCACCAAACGCGCCAAGCGCTGGCAGGAGGGGAATGCCTTCCTCGATTGAGCCCAGCCGAACTCAGTAGCCCTTGGCTGGATCCACCCGGTTCTTCAGCGCCACGCCGCGTGCGAAGCGGGACAGGTTTGTTAGAATGAGGTCATCCTGCCGGTCGTCCCGCTGGTCGGATGCCCATGCCAGGTGGGGGGTGATGACCACGTTTTGCATCTTCCACAGCGGGTGACCCTGAGGCAGGGGCTCGGGATCGGTGACGTCGAGGCCGGCTCCGCCGAGCTTCTTTTCCTGGAGGGCTTTCATGAGGGCATCGGTGTCGATGATCTTGCCGCGTGAGACATTGATGACGTACGCGCCTTTCTTCATGGCCGCGAATTGGGCGGTGCTCAGCATTTTTTCGGTCTGCGGCGTGTGGGGCACGCAGCTCACGACGACGTCGGCCTCGGGAAGGAGTTCGTCGAGCTCGTCGGGTTTGCCGGATTTATCAAGGGTCTGGGAAATCGGCAGGTCCTTGGGGTCGATCGCGATCACTTTCATGCCGAAGGCCTTGGCCCGCTCGGCGACTTGGGTGCCAATGCCACCGTAGCCGATCACCATCAGCGTGCGGCCGCGCAGCTCGATCATCGGGAGGCGGCCATCGTTCTGACCCCATGCGCCTTGCTCCTGCGCGCGGTGGAAGGCGGCCATATTGCGAGTGAGCGAAAGCAGCAGCGCGAAGGCGTGATCTGCGATTTCAGGGCCCTGTTGGATCTTGAAATTCGTCAGCGTGACCGAGCCGTTTTTGATCCGCTCCAAGCCAGAGTAACGCTCGACACCCGCGCCATGGACGTGGACCCAGCGCAGCTTGGTGCCGGCATCCAAGAGTCCTTCGTCGGGCGAACCAATGTAGGCTTCAGCGGTGGCGATCTTCTCCTTGGCGTCCCGGAAGCCCGAGTAGAACTCGAGCTTGAGCGACGGGTTTTCTTTCGCCACCTCGGCGACCTCGTCCTTCATCGATTCCGGCAGCAGCACGGACTGGGCGGACGCGGTGCCAAACAGGCATGCGAAGGCGAGGGCGGCTTTCTTCATGATCCAGACCTATACGCGAACGGCAGGCGCCACAAAACAAGGAATCATGCGGGAACCTCTTCCAGATCGGCCGTCTCGATGACCTCCCACTCGCCATCCTTGCCGATTCTCATCAGCCAGTCGTGATATTTCAGCAATGTCGAGCGATGGCCGACGCTGACGTAGGTGCAGCGTTGATCCTTGAGGTAGCTGTAGAGATGCTCCTCATTGGGTTCGTCGAGCGCGCTGGTGGATTCGTCGAGGAAGGCGACCGCGGGCTTCGTCATGATCAGGCGCGCGAACGACAGCCGTTGCTGTTCACCCAGCGACAGCATGTTCGCCCAATCGGCATCGCGGTCGAAATCGCCGTCCACCCGGTTGGCGAGTTCGGGCAGGTTCACCGTTTCGAGCACCTTCTGCAGCGCGGCGGGGTCGGTGTCGCGCCGCGCCTCCGGGTAGTCGAGCTGCGTGCGCAGGCTGCCGGGCACCATGTACGGGCGCTGGGGAAGGAACATCATGTTCCGGTAGGGGGGGCGGCCGATCTTGCCTTCCCCGGAATTCCAAAGGCCGGCGATGGTGCGTAGCAGCGAGCTCTTGCCCGAGCCGCTCTCGCCCATGATCAGCAGGCTTTTTCCGGGGGGCAGCCGGAAGGTCACGTCACGCAGCAAAATCCGCTCGCCGCCTGGAGTAGCGACGGTGAGAGCCTCCAAGGAAATCGTGCGCTTCTCCTCGCTGATCTCGATCTGTTCCGCGACCTCGGCTTCGAGGTCATCTTCCACGTCCCGCTCGTCGAGGAATTCCCAAAGCGATCCCAAGCGGGTCACTCCGGCCGCGAAGGCGCTCAGCCGTTCGAACTGGGTGATGAACAGCGAGACCGCCGCAAGGAATGCGCCGAAGGCACCCATCGCTTGGGATATGGTGCCGAACTCCACCTTTCCCTGCAGGAAGAGCGGCGCGACGATGACCAGCGGCAGGATCAGCGCGAGCGAGTTGTAGCCGGTGGAGAAGAAGGCCAGATTCCGGTTCCACTTGATCAGCACCATCATGTTTCCCACCACGCCGCCGAGCCGCTTGCGCAGGTCGCGCAGTTCCTTCCGCTCGCCGCGGTAGAAGGCGATCGATTCCGCATTGTCGCGCACCCGCACCAGCCCGTAGCGCAAGTTCGCCTCGCGCTCGTACTGGAGGTAGTTCAGTCCGATCAACCGGCGTCCGATGAGAAAGGCAACCAGCGTCCCGACGAGGGCGTAGCTGACCAGCACCACGACCAGCATGCCGGAGATCATCCATAGCTCGCGGGCGAAGCCGAGGATCTGGATCACCGAATTAATCACTAACAACGAGAACGACAGCGAGGTGATGGTGAAATTCCTGGCGTCTTCCGAGATACGCTGGTCCGGGTTGTCGATCTCCTCATTCCCCTGCAAACGGTAGTAGGCCCGGTTGTAGAAGTACCGGATCATGAAGGTGCGTGCGAGGAAGTCCCGCCAGTTCAGGGCCAGCCGTTCTTCAACGTACCGGTAGAACGCGGCCAGCGGGATGCTCGCGGCGAAGGTTCCGACGTAGAACCACAGCGCGCGTTCGAAGGCCTCGGTATTCTGCTTTTCGAGCGCCGTCATGACGTCCCGCATCACCCGCAGGGAGAAGATCGATACCCAAGTCACCGCGATCGATAGCGTGATCAGCGTGCCGAGCTGGACCCACGCCCGCCCCCAGGTTTTGCCGAAAAAATAGGGACGGATTAACCGCCACAACTGCTTCCAAACGTGACGGGTGAACTTGGGGGCCTGATCCATGGGTAATCCCCACTCGTTCGTCCAGAATGGCGAATTTAGCGAGCGGAAATCGCAATGATCATTTCACCGCTAACGGCAGCGTCAGCACGAAGCACGCCCCGCTTCCGGTTGCCGCCAACTGCAAGTCGCCGCCGTTGGCCCGGGCGAGGCGACGCGAGAGGGACAGCCCCAGTCCCACGCCGGGGCGGCTCTCGGCGGCAGCGGCGGCGGACTTGTGGAAGGCGCGGAAGACACGGCGGCGTTCCTTGGCGGGGATGCCCGTGCCGTGGTCACGCACTCGCAATTCAAGGTGGCGGCCGCTGATTGCGGCTTCCAGATGGACTTCCGGCGGAGAAGAACCCGCTGCATACTTTGCAGCGTTATCGATCAGGTTGAAGAGGACGTGTTCTGCCGCGGCGACATCCGTCTTCACGACTGCCTGCCATGGAGGGTCGGAGAGATCGGCTTGGATCGAAAGCCCCGCATCTGACAAGCGCTCACCAAAGCGCTGGAGCATCGGCTCGACCAACTGGCCCGCCGCGATCTCGCGCGAGGCGGCGCGAGCACTGCCGCGCTCGATCCGTGAAAAGGCGAGCACGTTCTCCACCAGGTGGGAGAGCCGACTCGCCTCGCGCTGCAGGGTACGGAAGTAGTCGCCGCGCTTTTCCTCCTTCACCGCTCCGCTGTGCAGCATGTCGGAGTAGAGCTGAAAGGTGGTTAGCGGCGTGCGCAGTTCGTGAGTCACAGCGGAAACGAAGGACGCGCGGCGCTCGCTCAACCGCAGAATGCCGCCGACCAGCACCGCCGATGCCGCGAGTGCCATGATCACCGCAGCCCACGCGACTGCCAGCGGTCGGCCGATCCCCGCTGTTAGTGGGGGAGGTGATTCATTGCGTTCCAGGCGGAAAGGAAACGAGACTAGAGCGAGGGGATCTTCCGCGGACGCGGCGGCCATGCTGTCCGATCCGGCCACCGGCATCAATCGGGCGTTTGGTAACAGGTCACGGATTTCCCCTAACAGGCGGTCGCGCAGCACTTTGGCATCGAGCCACGCCCCTTGGACGATTCGCAGGTCAACCGGAGAACCCGGAATGGTGCGACGGATTTGTCGCAGCAGGAACAACTCACCGCCGATCCAGACCGAGCGCATCTGTCCGATGTCGATGATCTCGCCCTGTGTCGGGGTGACTTGGACGGGTTCGGGAGGCGGACGTGTTGGGGGACTTTCGGGAGGTGGAGTCTTTTGGGAGGTGGAAGGTGTCCGCTTGATGACCTTTTCCTCGACCTTCTTTTGCGGAGGAACGGCCCAGGCCGATTGTTTGGTATTCTCCAATGCCTTATCCACCACCTTAGCCCGGTTGGCCCGCTCGACGCCGCTGACATTGGTCTGATAGTCCGCTTCCTTGCGGGCTTCGACGCCACCCTTGCTTTGGAGGATATTGACGTTTTGGGTTTGCTGCATCAACGCCTCCTTTGGCAATGCGTTCCAAGAGGCCTCGCTCTCTTCGATCGCGCAGGTGAGCACCTCGCCGCCGCCGAGGGGGATCGGATATCCCCTGAGCAGGGACTGCAGACGCTGGAATTTTCCCCGCACGGTTCCGGTCGTGTCGCTGCGGAGCTCCGGCGAGGACAGGGGTTCGTTGGAAGCGGCGCTGAAATGAAGGAGGATCGAAGGATCCGGGTTCGAGATGACGGTGCCTGTTTGATAGTCCCCGGGGGCGGTCCCGTTCTCGACGACCAACACCGAGGCACCCTCGGCATCGAGTCGCCACAAGGCGAGGCGCGTGCGTTCTTCCAGGTCCGCCTTGGCTTCGGCCTCGGCGCGGTTTTTTCCCGCTTCTAACACGCTGCGCGTCAGAGCGGCCATTGCTCCGAGAACCGTGGCGGCGCACAGGCCGAGCAGGGCCCAGATCAGCAGGCTGCGGGATCGCTTCATGGCACGGGACTCCCGTGGAATCTCCACCCCTTGCCGCGGACCGTCACGAGCATTTGTTGGTCGCGGTCGCGCAGCTTCGTCCGCAGGTGCATGATGTGCATGTCCAGCGTCCGCGTTTCCGTCCGCTCGGGATCGAGGCCCCAGACGTGGCGAAGGATTTCATCGCGTGAGACGACTCGCCCGGCTGCATCTAACAAATAGCGAAGCAGCCCTGCCTCGCGTTCGGAAAGCTCGACGCCGTCTCCATCGTGGAAGGCGATCTTGCCGGAGGTGAGATCGACTTTTCCTCCGGGAAGCTCCCGTTCCTCGGACGGCGCGGGGCGTTCGCAGGTGCGGCGCAGCACGGCCTCCACGCGGGCGAGCAGCTCGCGCACGCTGAAGGGCTTCATCACGTAATCGTCCGCGCCGAGACCGAGGCCGCGCACGCGGTCGTTCTCCTCGCCGCGGGCGGACAGGATGATCACCGCTTGTCCGGGGCGCTTCTTCTTCAACTCGGAGAGAATGGAAAAGCCATCGCGTCCGGGTAGCACCAGATCGAGCAGCAGCAGCCGGTAGTTTGCCTTTAGGGCGAGATCGAGCCCTCCGTTTCCGTCGCCGGCTTCCAACGTACGATACCCGCCGTACTCCAGCGCATCGACCACGCCACGGCGGATCGCGGCGTCGTCTTCGATTACGAGGATGGTGGTGTCGGGCATGGGCGCATGGATTGACTACACGAAAAAAAGAAACGGCGGCAGTCTAAACGCGAGACCGCCGCCGTTCCGTCAAGGCCGTGTAAAATCGCTCGATCCTCAGTCCGCGCCGTTCCCAGCCAGCGCGTCCATCAGGTAGCGGGCCGGGCGGAAGTTCTCGATCAGCACCTCGCGCTGGTTGCCGCGCTTCATGCGGACCTGCTTGATGTTGAAGTTCGGCGTCTTGTGCGGCGCGAAGAGGATGTCGTCGTGCGTTGAGTTCTCGTGCTTCTTGAACATGTCCGGCACGATGTCGCCGCCGAGATGGTCATCGCGGCCGGTGGCGAGATGGCAGGTGCCGAGCACCTTCTCGTCCTGGATGTCCGCACCGGAAACCGGCAGCACCTGGGTGCCGAAGCCGAGTTCGCCGAGCGTGCCGGTCATGGGATCGTCCTGCAGACGGGCGTTGTGGGCATCGATGGTCGCCTGATTGCCTTCGATCAGCTCGGACTTGATGATGTTGCGGTTTTCCACCGTCAGCACGCCGAGGGTGCCGTCCTCGTACTTCATCGGGAAGTGACCGCGTGCGTCCTTCGGCACGAAATAGACCTCGCCGGCCGGCAGGTTCGCGATGTCCGGCTTCTCGCCTTGGCAAAGACCATGCGACTTCTGCGCTTCCTGTCCGCCAAGGCCGAGCCAGGCGGTGAGGATGCGGCCGTCTTCGAGGGCGAAATCGATCTCAATGTCGTCCGCTTTGGTCAGCGCAAGGCGCAGCTTTTCGGCGTCCTTCGAGACCTCCTCGTAATCGACCGCAAGGCCGGAGCTGAGGATGATGTCGTTCAGCCCATGCAGGGTCGCACCGCGGAAGCCGAACTCCTTCGCCTTCGCGGTGAGAGGCGCGGTGGCGGAGAAAGTCGAGATGCAGAGGATCAGATCGTAGTTCGGATAGATGTCCGCATCCAGCGAAAGCAGCTTCCCGTTGGTGTCCCAGACCTCGTCCTCGAGATCGAGGTTCGAGCCGTGGGTGGTCTTATAGGCGAACATTTCGCCGCCGCTCATTCCCAGGGTCTTCATCGCGCCGTTTTTCAGGCCCTGATAGAAGGCTTCGTGGGCCTTCTTCTGCACCGGGAAGCCGGGCTGCTGAAGGAAGCCGAAGTTCTGGATAAGGCCGGCCGGTTCGTCGAAGTCAGTCAGGATGCAGACGCGACAGCCCTGGGTCGGATTGAAAACCGTACCAAGCAGGCGAACGAGGTCGAAAGGCGGGAAATTCCGGTTCTCCGGATGGAGAAGGATTTCCTCGGACAAGTAGGCGGGGAGGCAAGCTGACGGAGGCATAGGGCCAAAAGCTAGGATTGGTGCCCGGTCGCGCAAGGGGGGATTTATGGCATGAAAATCAGCGGGCTCATTGGCCACGCAAGAGGGCAAGCTGGTCGGATGAGCCGATCTCCCTTCCGGGACCGGGAAAAAAAGCGCGCATGGATCGGAAAAAAAGTCCGCACTCGGGGGCACAAGGCCCCACGGAACGAGGAACAAGCCTTTGACGCTTGCCATCAACCGGCCTTCGCCGCGCTCTTGAAGGGATTCCGCTCCGGCGCCTCGTCGTGCTCCACGCAGAGCAACAGTCGCTTGATCAGCGTGTTGAGCACCGGTTGCCGGTGGCGGAGCATCACGCCGAACCGTTCGGGCTTCGCGCCGAGCGCGGCCTTTGGCTCCAGCGCCGTGCGGCCGAAGGAAACCCGCCTGCATCCGAGCGCGATGGCATCGGCGATCCCGGCGTGCAGCAGCCGCAGATAGACCGGCAGCCCGGCCGCGGCCTCGCGGTCGAATCCGATGTGATAGGCGAACGCGGTTTCTCCGTCGGCGAGGGTGATCAGGAAACCCAGCAGTTCGTCTCCCCGCCTGATCCCGCTGCAGCGCAGGCGGTCGCCGGCGGCCTGCTGCAAGGCGGGGAAATATTCCGGTTTCAGCTCGTAGGGCCGGAAGTCCGCGGCGGTTTGCACCGCCCGATAGAGTTCATGCACGCGGCCTTGCAGGGCGTCGATTTCCGGAAGGAGTTCGACCGTGCAGCCCGCCTGTTCGATGGGCTTGAGGACATTGTTGCGGATCCCGGCGCGGTATTTCGACGACAGGCTGGCGAGGTAATCGTCGTGGGATTTCCACGCGGCATCAAGGGCGAGAACCATGTTGGGCTCCGTTTCGACGTAGCGGT
>Ga0307406_10000224_pt1 | contig 34452 bp, 31 predicted proteins | sample 322Cmetagenome_3_FD_203706 | JGI IMG/M metagenome (GOLD analysis project Ga0307406, IMG submission 203706) | Maize rhizosphere microbial communities from greenhouse at UC Davis, California, United States - 322HYB-C-2 | ecosystem: Host-associated > Plants > Roots > Rhizosphere > Soil | place...
CTACGCCGACAAACCTGACTCCCATCGTGTCACGTCCCTTGACCGGAACCTCGGTGACAGCGCTGCGTGTGATCTGACCACTTGCTTTGATGGCGATGACTTCATCATTGTCAGTCACGACCAGTCCCCCGACCAACGAACCACGATCCTCGTTGAGTTTCATGGCCTTGATTCCTAGCCCCCCGCGGCCTTGCTGGCGATATTCCTGAACGTGGGTCCGCTTGGCAAAACCACCGTCCGTCACGGTAAACACGAACCGCTCGTCATCGCCACCACCGGCCTGAATGATGGACATCGAGAGCAGCTCATCGCCTGGACGGAACTTCATCCCGGTCACACCTGACGTGGCTCGGCCCATCGGTCGCAGCTCAGAGTCGTTAGCAGGAAAACGAATCGCCAGCCCTTTCCGAGAGATCAACAGCACTTCATCATCAGGGCCGCAGAGTCCCGCGCCGATCAGCTCGTCGTCCTCGTCGCGGAAGTTGACGGCAATAATGCCGGCCTGCCTGGGCGAGTCGTACGCCTGGAGGGCCGTCTTCTTTACCAGGCCCCGCTTAGTGGCGAGCAACAGGTACGGCGTCGCCGAGTAGTCGCGGATCGCGAGAACCTGCGCAATCTCCTCATCGGGCAAGAACGACAGCAACCCCGCGACATGACCGCCCTTGGCATCACGCCCCGCCTCGGGCAACTGCCAGACCTTTGCCCGGTACACCCGGCCCTTGTTGGTGAAGAACAAGATCCAGTGGTGGTTGGTGGTGACGAACAAGTGCTCGACCTCGTCGTCGGTGCGCAGCGTTGCCCCGCGTACGCCCTTGCCACCGCGCCTCTGGCGCCGGTACAGGTCCGTGCTGGTGCGCTTGGCGTAGCCGCCGCGCGTGATCGTGACGACGACGTCGGAATCAGGAATCAAGTCTTCGTTGGAAAGATCACCATCGGCGGCGATGATCTCGGTACGCCGCTCGTCGCCGTACTTCTCCACGATCTCGGCGAGCTCGTCGCTGATGATCTTCCGCTGCCGTTCTGGCTTGGCCAAGATGTCGATCAAGTCGGCGATAATCCGCTCGTACTCGGCAAGTTGATCAATGATGCGCTTCCGCTCCAAGGCCGCTAGCCGGCGCAGCTGCATATCCAAGATCGCATTCGCTTGAAGATCATCGATCTCCAACAGCATCTTGAGCCCTTCCCGGGCCTCATCGGTGTTGGGGCTGCGCCGGATCAGCGCGATCACCTCATCCAGCTGATCCAGCGCTAAGACCAGGCCACGATAGATGTGAGCGCGAGCCTGCGCGTCGTCCAACCGATGTTGAGTACGCCGCTGGATGACCTCGATCTGATGGTTGATCCAGTAGCTGATGAACTGATCGAGCCGCAGCGTACGCGGCACGTCGTCTACTAGGGCCAGCATGTTGCAGCCAAAGGTCTCTTGCAGCTGGGTGTGCTTGTAGAGGTTGTTCAACACCACCCGCGGCTGCGCGTCGCGCTTGAGGATGATCACCAATCGCTGACCGGTACGCGCCGAGGTGTCGTCGCGGATATCGGCGATGCCGTTGATCTTGCCCGTCGTCACCAGCTCGGCGATCTTGAGCGCCAGGTTGTCGGGGTTGACCATGTGCGGCAGCTCGGTGACGACCAGCAGCGTCCGCCCGGAGCGATCTTCCTCGATGTCCACAACGGCCCGCATGATCACCGATCCGCGGCCGGTCCGGTACGCGTCGTCGATGCCACGGCGCCCGACGATCAAGGCGCCATTGGGAAAGTCCGGACCCGGAATCCGCGCGATCGCCTCTTCTAGCAGCTCCTCGTTCGAGGCGTCTGGATGCTCCAGGGACCACTGCACGGCCGACGCGATCTCACGCAGGTTGTGGGTGGGAATGTTGGTTGCCATGCCGACGGCGATACCGGTGGAGCCGTTGACCAGCAGATTCGGGAAGCGGCTCGGCAGGACGACCGGCTCTTGTTCCTTGCCGTCGTAATTGGGCTTGAAATCAACCGCATTCTCGGTGATGTCGCGGACCATCTCCATGGCCAGCGGCGCCATCCGGCACTCGGTGTAGCGCATGGCGGCGGCCTTGTCGTTGCCTGGGGAGCCGAAGTTCCCCTGCCCGGCGACCAGCGGATAGCGCATCACCCACGGCTGCGCGAGTCGTACCAAGGTGTCGTAGATCGCGGTGTCGCCGTGTGGGTGGTATTGACCCATGACTTCGCCGACGACGCGAGCGCACTTGTTCCAGCCCCGATCCGGCCGGTAGCCGCCGTCGTACATCGCGTAGAGGATCCGGCGGTGCACCGGCTTGAGCCCATCGCGGACATCCGGCAGCGCCCGGCCAACAATCACGCTCATCGCGTAATCGAGGTAGGACTTCTGGATCTCGTCCTGCAGATCCACCGGCTCTCGCCGGTCAGTGATGCGCTCTTGTGGGATGTCACTCATGTATTACGGCTTCTCCTTTACCGACTTGTCAGAAGCACAGCACCAAATATGGTGCTGACGTTCTGACAAGTCGGTGAGTTAGATGTCGAGGAAGCGGACGTCTTTGGCGTTGCGTTGGATGAAGGTACGACGTTGCTCGACGTCCTCCCCCATCAAGATCGAGAACATCTCATCGGCCTGGGCCGCGTCGTCGAGCGTGACCTGAAGCAGGATCCGGTTGTTCGGATCCATGGTGGTCTCCCACAGTTGATCAGGGTTCATCTCGCCAAGACCCTTGTAGCGCTGGATCGCGTTCTCCTTGGGCAACCGCCTGCCGTCCTCGCTGCCGGCCCGCAGCAACGCATCCCGCTCGGCGTCGCTATAGGCCAGCTCCGCGGCGCCACTCGTCCAATTGATCTTGAACAGCGGCGGCTGTGCCAAAAACACATGGCCGGCTTCGATCAACGGCCGCATGAAACGGAACATCAATGTCAGTAGCAGCGTACGGATGTGGGCGCCATCCACATCGGCGTCAGCCATCAAAATGATCTTGTGATAACGCAGCTTGTCGATGTCGAAGTCTTCATGTACGCCGGTGCCAAGAGCGGAGATGATCGCTTGCACCTCGGTGTTTTGCAGAATGCGATCAATCCGAGCCTTCTCGACGTTGAGGATCTTGCCGCGAATGGGCAAGATCGCCTGGGTCCGGGGATCACGGCCGCCCATCGCTGAGCCGCCGGCCGAGTCACCCTCGACGATGAAGACCTCGCACTCCTCCGGGTTAGTCGACTGGCAGTCCCGCAGCTTTCCGGGCAGCCCGCCACCACCCAGCAGGCCCTTGCGGCTGCGGGCCGCCTCCCGAGCCTTGCGGGCGGCGATCCGGGCCAGCGCGGCCGCCTGTCCCTTGCGGATGATCATCTTTCCCTCAGACGGATTCTGCTCGAACCAGTCGCCGAGCTTGGCGTTGACCACCTGCTGTACGAAGGACCGCGCCTCGGTGTTGCCGAGCTTGGTCTTGGTCTGCCCCTCGAACTGCGGCTCCGCGAGCTTGATCGAAACGATCGCGGTCAGCCCCTCGCGGATGTCATCACCGGACAGCCGATCCTCTGACTTCTTGATCATGCCCCAGTTCTCACCCCACTTGTTCACGGTGTTGGTGAGTGCCGCGCGGAAGCCCTCCTCATGGGTGCCGCCCTCGTGGGTGTTGATCGTGTTCGCGAAGGTGTGTACCGACTCGGTGTAGGAGTTGTTCCACTGCATAGCGACCTCGAGGCTGATGCCGCGTTCCGGCCGATCGGCCTCGACCGCGATCACCGAGGAGTGCACCGGGTCCTTGCTGCCGGTCAGATAGCGCACATAGTCGATCAAGCCCTCGTCGTAGCGGAAGGTGTCGGCGTACGCATTGTCGTCCTCATCCTTCCGGTCCGGGCGCTCGTCGACGATGGTGATCGTCAGGCCCTTGTTGAGGAAGGCCATCTCGCGGAACCGAGAGGCCAGAGTGTCGTAGGTGTAGTTCGTGGTCTCGAAGATGTCAGGGCTGGCGTAGAAGGTGACAGTGGTGCCGGTCTCCTCGCTCGGCTCCAGCCGTTCCAGCGGCCCGTCCGGTTCGCCGTACGTGAAACTCTGGGTCCACCGGTGGCCGTCGCGTTTCACCTCTACCACAAGCCGCGACGAGAGCGCATTGACGACCGAGACGCCCACCCCATGCAAGCCGCCGGACACCTTGTAGCCACCGTCACCGAACTTGGCGCCTGCGTGCAACACGGTGAGCGCCAAGGTGACCGCCGGAATCTTCTCCCGTGAATGCTCCTTGACCGGGATACCGCGACCGTTGTCGATCACTTGGATCCCGCCTTCGGGCAGAATCCGCGCCACGATCGTGTCGCAGAAGCCGGCCAGCGCCTCATCAACAGCGTTGTCGACGACCTCATAGACCAGATGGTGCAGGCCGCGCTCCCCTGTCGAGCCGATATACATGCCGGGGCGTTTTCGTACCGCCTCCAAGCCCTCCAGGACAGTGATCGACTCGGAGTCGTACTCGCCGGGCTCAATATGGTTGAGCACATCGCTCGCCGTCGGATGTGAGGTCGAGTTGAGGCTGACGCTGTCGATGACAATGTTGTCAGGGGCCACGTTGTCAGGGCGGGTCGTATTGATGTCGTCGGGCTGGTCAAAATGCTGCACCGGCGCGGGGCTCCTGTCAGACGTGCGCCGCCCGAACTTCACCTCGTGAACAGGTGACGCAGGCGGCACGCCAAGGTTGTTGTTCGCTTGGTTCTTGGAGGCCACATTGGCGGATACGATTCTCCTTTCAGGATTCCCTTCTCAAGGCTGCCGAACGGCACTCGGATCCGCGCCTGTGACCTCGACCAGTTTAGCGCGCAGGACTCTCTGACGGGTCCGCCAGCGGAGCTCGGACAACACTAAATATGCGTGTGGCACGGATTTGACGGCAGGTTTGCGGCTGCCGGAGCGACCCAAGGAACCCCCGTACGCGCCCACCGGTGCTGAGGGCGCCGCGAGCCTTTCAGGCGATCACGGATCGCAAGGTTCGCCGTCCCGCCCCTCAAAATCTGACACTGGTTTGCGCGACACGCCATCAGGAGGCGATCCGGACCGAACCAGCGTCAGATTTTGAGGGATCTATCAGCCGTAGGTGTCACGAGGACCGCGTCCGTCGCGGACCGACAGCCGGCCCTTCTTCCACGACGGGGCGTCGGGCCCGAGGACCCGGATCCTCGTAACTGTGCCCTGGCCGAGCTGCTCGTTGAGCATCGCGACGAGCCGCGGCGCCAGGTAACGCAGCTGCGACGCCCAGGCACTGGAGTCGGTGCGCACGGTCAGGATGGTGTCGGCGTACGCCTCGGGATGGGAATGTGCGGCGTTGGCCGCGCCGACCAGTAGGCCCCAGCGCGCGAGCAGGGTGTGCACGCTGATCTCGGTTGACCAGCCCTTGGTTTCCACTAGTCGCTCGACCGCATCGGAGAGCGGCTTAGGATCCCGGTCGTCGGCCCGCGCGCCGGACAACTGCGGATCGGCGCTGCGCGGCGGTGACCGGCGACGGCGACGCGCCTGCGCGCCGAGCGAGCGCGCGACAGTCTGGGCAAGGTCGAGACCGGTGGGATCGTGCTGGCTCGGATCCTGTTGTGTGAGATCTTCTTGGGACTGCTCATTCGGGATGGGCGCGCGGCTCTGGTCCTCAGGCATCAGGCGTCACTCGTCCATCCGCCACCCGGAAGCGTCGCCCGGCCAGCAACTCGGGGACGTCAGCCGCCACCGCGACGGTGACCAGCACCTGCTCCGCTGCACATACGCCGGAAGCCAGGCGGTCTCGGCGTACCGAATCCAGCTCGGCGAAGACATCATCGAGCAGGAGCACCGGTTCTAGGCCGTCGGCGCGGAGCAGCTGGAAACTGCCCAGTCGGAGGGCAAGGGCAAACGACCACGACTCACCATGACTGGCATAGCCCTTGGCGGGCAGCATCCCCAACGACAAGGCGATGTCGTCTCGATGCGGGCCCACCAACGACATACCTCGCTGGATCTCTTCGGTCCGGCGCTCCCCCATCGCCTGCGCCAACAGCTCTGTCAGCACTCCTCGCTCTGATCCGCCTTCCGTCAGGTCTATCGAACACTTGTAGTCAGCGACGGCATTGTTGTTAGTCGGGGCAATTTCTGCATATGCCTTGCTCACGTGGGGTGCCAGATCGGCCAGGGTCGTCAGGCGTGCCTCGAGCAGCTCAGCGCCCACCTGCGCCAGATGTGTGTCCCAGACGCCGAGGGTGGCTTCGACGTCTGGCGGTGGTGGGCCGCCGCGGGTTCGGCCGCTGAGGGATTTGAGCAGCGTGTTGCGTTGTCGCAGGACCCGTTCATAGTCCGCGCGTACCCCAGTCAGTCGCGGCGCGCGAGCTACGACGAGATCATCGAGGAAGCGTCGCCGTTCACTGGGGTCGCCCTTGACGATCTCGATGTCTCCCGGCGAGAACACCACCGTACGAAGCAGCCCGATCATCTCCCGGGCATGTCGAAGCGGGGAGCGGTTGAGCTTGCCGCGATTGGCTTTCCCAGGATTGATCTCCATCTCCAGGGTCAGCCGTCGCGGATCGTCGAGACCAGCGCGTACGCCGGCCCGCACGACGGCACGACGGGCCCCCGACCGAACCAGTGGTACCTCGGAAGCCAGTCGATGGGAGCTCATCGTCGACAGGTATTCGATGGCCTCGACGAGGTTGGTCTTACCCTGCCCGTTCGCCCCAACGAACGTGGTGACGCCGGCGTCGAGTGCTAGGTCGACCGACTCGTACGACCGAAAATCGGTCAGTTGCAAGTGATCGACAAACACATCTCGAAGCCTATGACGTCATCGACAAAGGGCATGCCAAGCTAGCCTGACAGCACGGTTCGGGCGAGAGGACATGTCATGACGACGAAGAGCGACTTCACCGAAGAGGAATGGGCACGTCTTCTGCAGGCTCCCCTCGTTGCTGGGATTGCCATCTCCTTGGCCGACCCTGGCGGCCCAATAGAGCTGGCCAAAGAGTCGGTGGCGTCGTTGAAGTCGGCGACAAATCCGCCCAGCCGCGAGCATCTGCTCACCGACATCGCATTGGACCTCCAGTCGATGGCGCAACAAAGACAAAACCCGCTGTCCGACTTCAAGCCGACCCAGGGATCGGATCCACGTCAGCAGATCCTGGAGGAGCTGCGGTCGGTGAGTGAAATCGTCAGCTCCAAGGCGACGGCCGAGGAGGCCGCCGCATTCAAGCGATGGCTGCTCACTAGCGCACAAGCCGCTGCCGACGCCGCCAAGGAAGGTGGCTTTCTGGGCTTCGGCGCCGAGCAAGTGAGTCAGGGCGAGAAGGACATGCTGAGCCAGGTAAGCGCCGCGATCGGCGCCTGATTCCAGAGGTGGAGGAGACGAACATGAGCCCTACGATCCAAAGCTTGGTCGTCCCGGTGTCTGACCTGGATGCCGCCAAGGCCGTCTACACCGCGCTGTTCGGCGAGCCGCACACCGACCAGCCCTACTACGTCGGCTACAACGTCAACGGGTTCGAGGTCAGCCTGGCTCCAGGTGAGGCGACTGGCGGACCAGTGGCCTACGCCGACGTAGAGGACCTCGACGCGACCCGGGCAACCCTGCTTGCGGCTGGGGCGACTGAGCGCAGCGCGCCACGTAAGGTCGCGCCCGAGGCCCGGGTGTGCGTGCTCGCCGACGGCGACGGCAATCCGATTGGTCTGCGCGGCCGATAGCCGCCGGCGCGGCCGCTTCAGCTGCTTTAGGAAGGAGGAGCGCCGACCTTGTCCGCTTTAGCGCCGCCGGCCTCCAGTTCGCTGCCAGCAGGCAGCTCCTGGTGCCCGCCGAACTGCTGGCGCATGGCGGAGAGCACCTGATTGGCGAAGTGGTCCTCGTCCCGAGAGGCGAAACGCTCAAACAGTGAGGCGGCGAGCACTGGGGCCGGAACGCCGATGTCGACCGCTGCCTTGACCGTCCAGCGACCCTCACCGGAGTCCGATACCCGCCCGGCAAGCCCTCCAAGACTTGGGTTGGCCTGCAACGCGGCCGCGGTCAGGTCAAGCAGCCAGGACGAGATCACCGAGCCGCGGCGCCAAAGCTCCGCAACCTTAGCGGTGTCGATCTTGAATTGATAGAACTCCGGCTCCCCCAGCGGCGCGATCTCAGCGGAATGCTCCTCAGCCTCGAGGCCGGCGTCGGCGTTGTGCAAGATGTTCAAGCCCTCGGCGAAGGCCGCCATGATGCCGTACTCAATGCCGTTGTGCACCATCTTCACGAAGTGGCCGGCACCAGAGGTCCCACAGTGCAGGTAGCCCTGTTCCTCCGGGGCCAGCTCCCCAGCGCGGCCCGGCGTACGCGGAATGTCTCCGACACCTGGCGCGATGGTCTTCAAGACCGGGTCGATGATCTTGACCGCTTCGTCGTCCCCGCCGACCATCAAGCAGTAGCCGCGCTCCAGGCCAAAGACGCCGCCGCTGGTTCCGATGTCGACGTAATGCAGGCCCTGTTCCTTAAGCTTGGCGGCCCGCCGCACATCATCGCGATAGTTTGAGTTGCCTCCATCGATGATGATGTCGCCCTCATCGAGCAAGCCGGCCAGCTGGTCGACGACCTTTCCCGTAATGCTCGCCGGAATCATCACCCAGACCGCCCGGGGCTTTTCCAGCTTGCCGACGAACTCTTCCAGAGTGAAGCCGCCGGTCGCGCCCTCGCCCTCGAGCTCCTTGATGGAATCCGGATTGGTGTCAAATACAATGCATTGATGCCCGTCGCGCATTAAACGGCGAACGATATTGGCGCCCATCCGGCCCAGACCGACCATTCCCAGCTGCATGGAAACCCCTTACGCTCGATGGTTTCTGCAACATAACAGAGGTTGATCGGCACACGATAGGTCCGACGCGGGATGCACCCAATGGCGCAATCGGCAATCAACTCGGCAGTCGCATCAGCATGATCACGTGCCGGTAATCGGTCAAAGGATTTCCGTCGAGGGTGGCCAGGCCCGTGAGCTGGCAAGGCTTGCTCGGTGCGGTGAACCCGAAATTCACGTACGGGGTGTCGAAGGCCCCCAGCCCATCCAATAGATAAGTCGGGTTGAAGCCGGCCGCGATCACTAGCGGGTCCCCGCCGCCGGATTGATCGATGGTGGCCTCAATAGCCTCGGAAGCCTGAGCTTGATCACCGGTCGCGGCTTCCAAGGTGACAAACCCGTCACCGATCAGCATCCGCAGCGAGGTGTTGCGCTCGGCAACCAAGGCGACCCGCTTGGCGGCTGCGATGGCATCGTTTGTGCTCACGCGGACATTCATCAGCGCCGCCGTGTCCATGATGTGCCGCACCTTCGGGAATTCGCCGTCCAGCAGCCGCGTCGTGGTCTGGCGCTCCCCCGCGGGACCGTGACCTTCGAAGCCAATGATCCCGTCACCGGAGCCGCCGTCAGAAAGACTGAGTGTCACCTCTTCGCCGGCCGTCATGGAACGAGACGTCTCACTCAGCACCCGGGCCGGAACCAATGCAGTCGCCGAAATCTGCGGTTTGCTCGGGTTCCATGTCAGTTCCTTCAGGGCCATCCGATACCGGTCTGTTGCGAGCAACGAGATGGTGTCGTCCTCGATCTCGACGCGTACACCGGTGAAAACCGGCAACAGCTCATCGCGCCCGGCCGCCACCACGACCTGGCTGACGGCTTGCGCGAAGACGGCGCTCGGGACCGTACCGGTGGCCTCAGGCATCGATGGCAGCGAGGGATAGTCCGCGACCGGCAAGGTCTGCAGGGTGAATCGCGCGCTGCCGCAGATCAGCTCCATCTTGGTGTCATCGGCGGCGATGTCGACGGGCCTGGCCGGCAAGCTCCGGGAGATGTCGGCGAGCAGCCTGCCGGAGATGAGCACCTGCCCCTCGTCGGCGACTGCCGCAGTGACGTGGATCTGAGCCGATGTCTCGTAATCGAAGCTGGAAAACGTGACGCCTTCGGCGTCGGCGCGTACCAGCAGACCTGCCAAGATCGGCACGCTCGGGCGCAGCGGCAGGCTGCGTGCGGCCCATTGCACGGCCTCCGCCAAGACGTCGCGCTCGAGTCGGATTTTCACGCTACCTCCTATACGGGCACGGCGATGATACGACGGATCTGCCCTGAGCTTGTCCAAGGGCTCAGCGCGGATACAAACTACTTCGATCCCTTCTCGCCTGGCAGCAGCTGCCGGAGATCCTCCGCCGCCGCCATCAACTCATCTTGCAGTGGCCCGCACTTCTCCATTCCCTCTGGAATCGGTCCGGTGAATAGAGGGCGAATCTCGAACACCAGGTCCAGCACTTTCTCCCGGGTGATGTCGTCGCGGCGCAGCTCGTACGCCTGGCCGGCGAGCCGGTTGTACTCGTTCACCCGTTCCCGCCATGCCGGATCGTCCATGGTGTGGTCCGCCCGCATTTCATCGGCTAGCGCCTCAAGGGCACGTTCCAAGCGAAGGAGCTGCTTCTTACGGGTTTCCACATCCAGGGCGACGGGAACCTCTTCTGGTTCCTCACGGCCGAACCACTTCCGCAGGAAGCTCACGGTCCCCTCCTTTATCGGCTTTTCTACAGAGCTCAGCCGCCTTGACTTAGACCCTCTTCACCTTATGTATTTCATGGTCGTAGTCGTAGCTGCTGTGGATGCTGTGGAGAACGTGTCTTTGACCAAGTCGGAGCCGATTCGACGATGCGAGCATCGATGTGCAAATCAGAAAATTACACGGGGAGGATCTTGGGATCCACGGCCTGGTGATCCGCTCCGTCCCCGGACCATCCTCAAGCTGTCAGATCAGAAGATCACCGTTGTCCACAACGTTTTCCCCACTTGTGTGCTAAGCGTCATTAAGCGATGCCGCGAGGCTGTGAGCATGGTCAAAAAGATCGTTTGGAAGCTTGTGATCAGAGACAAGCCGTGGAACCCCTGTTCTGAGGGTCGTTTGGAAGCTTGTGATCGGAAACGAGCTCAGTTGATGATCGACTCGGGTATTCAGCGGCCAGTGGCCTGCTGCTTGATCCGGTTCGTCAGCTCGGTTACCTGATTGAACACACTGCGCCGCTCGGCCATCAGCGTGCGGATCTTCCGATCAGCGTGCATAACGGTGGTGTGATCACGGCCGCCGAATTGCTGTCCGATCTTGGGCAAGGAAAGATCAGTGAGCTCGCGGCACAAATACATCGCGATCTGCCGCGCAGTGACCAGAACATGAGTCCGGCTTTGTCCACAGAGATCATCAACGGTGATGTCGAAGTACGACGCGGTCTGAGCCATGATCATGCCCGTCGTGATCTGCGCCTCGCCGCCCTCCGGAATGAGATCTTTAAGCACGATCTCAGCGAGCGCCAAATCGACCTGCTGACGGTTAAGACTGGCGAACGCCGTCACTCGGATCAGCGCACCCTCCAGCTCGCGGATGTTGGTCTGGATCCGGCTGGCGATGAACTCCAGCACCTCGGGGCCGGCCACCAGGCGTTCCTGCGCCGCCTTCTTCCGCAAGATCGCGATCCGGGTCTCCAGGTCCGGCGGCTGGATGTCGGTGATCAATCCCCAGCCGAACCGGCTGCGCAGCCGCGGCTCGAGGTTCTCCAGATTCTTCGGCGGCCGATCGGAGGTCATCACGATCTGCTTCTGTGCGTTGTGCAGCGTATTAAAGGTATGGAAGAACTCTTCTTGAGTCTGTTCCTTGCCTTCGAGGAACTGGATGTCGTCGATCAGCAGTACGTCGACGTCGCGATACCGGCGGCGGAAGTCGGCGCCGCGGTTTTGGCTGATCGCATTGATGAAGTCGTTGGTCAGTTCCTCTGTGGAGACGTAACGCACCCGTACCCGATCGAAATAGTTGCGTACGTAGTGGCCGAGCGCGTGCAGCAGGTGGGTCTTGCCGAGTCCGGAGTCGCCGTAGATGGTGAGCGGGTTGTAGGACTTGCCGGGGTTTTCGGCGACGGCGATGGCGGCTGCATGGGCGAAGCGGTTCGAGCTACCGATGACGAAGGTCTCGAAGGAGTACTTCGGGTTAAGCCGGGATTCGTTGTCGCGGCGGGACCGAAAACCCTCATCTCCATAAAAGTCGCGATCCCGATAGGCCGGCTCGACCGGGGCCGGTTGCGCCCGGCGCGGTTGTGGCTCGCTTTCGGAACGGAAATGCTGCTCGCCAGGAAAGTTCTCGTTACCGAAGGCCTGTTGGCTGTAGCCGTTTTCGCGGTAGCCCTCGCCGTTATAGTCACGACCGTTCTGCGCGGAGGTGTCGTCGTACGTCGGCTGATCGACAGATTCATCAGCCGGTTTGAGCGACTCGTCCACGATGACCGCTAGCTGAATGCTGCGGCCGAAGTAGCCGGACAGCAGGCTCTCGATGTCGGTACGGAAGCGGTTCTCCAGTTGGTTGCGCGTAAAGATATTGGGCACCGCGACCATCAGCATGTCTTGATGCAGCGCGACCGGCTGACCTGTGGTCAGCCAACGGCGCAGGCCTGGCGAGGAGGAGGAATACAGATGGTCCCAGGCCAGACTCGTCGATTCGGCGGCGCTCTCAGAAGGTTCGCTCACTGGTGACTCCGCAATCTTCGTGCGTCCGGGCTGGACGGACGGTCCGGCGACCCGGATACGCGAAAAGATCTGCTGTTGTCTGCACCTTCGCGCTGCCGCGTCGGCACTCGGGGGATTATGACCTTTCCTGCTTCCACTTCTGCGTCCACACAGATATCCACAGAATGTGCACAAATGTGCGTACGACTGGTAGCTGCCGGCAGCTGTTTGGAAACTGTGAGGCGAACGGCGACGCTAGCAACCGAGGAGTCGGTGTGCAAGCGAGTCTGCGATATTCGCCATACTGTTCGGCGTGTCCGCTGGACACCGACGAAGAATCTTGTACGCGGTCCGACGCCCCCAGTTGAAATCACATCAAGCCCCCAAGTCCGCGTCGGCCCCCCAGTCGGCAACGGCCCAAATCGCATCAGTTTGACCGGTTTGGCGGCGCCCCGTACCGTTAGAAGGTCGCTTAGATAGCGGCCGCTGCCACCTGCCCGCCCCGCCTGCGATGCGTGCCGTGTCAGCACCGTACCCGATTTATCGAGCACTCCGAAGATGTGGGAGTTTTCCCGTGAGCAAGCGCACCTTCCAGCCGAGCAATCGGCGACGCAGCCGTACCCATGGTTTCCGTCTGCGGATGCGGACCCGCGCCGGTCGCGCGATTATCTCGGCCCGGCGTCGTAAGGGCCGCAGCCGCCTGTCTGCCTGAGCGTTGGTCGAGCCAGAAGCATGTTGCCTCGATCGCTGCGAATGCGTAGCACCAAGGATTTTCAGCAGACCACCAGACGAGGGGTCCGTGTGAGTCGACCCACGCTGGTGGTTCATTCTGCCTACCGCGACGATGGAACACGCGTCGGCTTCGTGGTCAGCGGTGCTCTTGGCAATGCAGTCACGCGCAATCGGGTCAAGCGGCGGTTGCGGCATATGGCTGCCGCACATGTAGCGGAAACTCCCGAAAAAATTGGAGTTGTAGTACGTGCGCTGCCGCGAGCTGCGACGGATCCGGCTGAGGTCCCGACAGACTTCGGATCCGCCTGGCATGAGGCGATGTCTCGATTGAGTACGCGCTCGATGAAACAGCTTGCCCGATGAAGTACCTATTGATAGGCCTGCTGAAGCTGTACCGGCTAGTGATCAGCCCGCTGTATGGCAACGTGTGTCGCTACTACCCGAGCTGTTCGGCGTACGCGCTGCGGGCGGTTGAGGTCCATGGGGCGGCTCGGGGCAGCTGGCTCGCGGTGCGACGATTGCTGCGGTGCCATCCTTGGGCACGGGGTGGGTACGACCCCGTACCGGGAACCCCTGAATTCGACGAAGAGATGCGAGAGCAGGCGCAACGAGCAGCAAGAATGGGTGAGGACGCCGAGCTGGCGTCGCAACGAGGTGTGAGCTGATGGAACTACTGCTGCTTCCGATGTCGATATGGGACCCCTTCATCGCCATCGGCAGTGCGATCATGCAGCCGCTCTACTGGGTGGTCTCGGGCATTCTCGTGCTGGCACACTCCCTGTTTTCGCCAATTTTTGGTGCCGACAGTGGCTGGACCTGGGCTTTCTCCATCATGTTCTTGACGGTAGTGATCCGGATCGCGCTGATCCCGCTGTTCGTCAAGCAGATCAAATCGTCGCGCAACATGCAGCTGCTGCAACCAAAGGTTCGTGAGCTGCAGAAGAAGCATGGTCACGATCGAGAAAAGCTCGGTCAAGAGACGATGAAGCTCTACCGGGAGAACAACGCCAATCCACTGGCGTCCTGCCTCCCGCTCTTACTGCAACTCCCTATCTTCCTGGCGCTGTTTCGGGTGCTTGATGGTGCCGCCCGCGGCATCCCCCGAGGCCACTGGCTAGTGGTCAATCCCGACCTGCTGAATTCGCTCAACCAAGCCACGATCTTCGGCGCCCGGATCTCCGACACCTTCTTGAAGGTCGGATTCGCGAACGGCATTACCAGCGTGCACATCGTGACGCTGGTGCTGATTCTCGCGATGACCATCACCTTGTTCATCACGCAGTTGCAGCTCATGCGCAAGAACATGCCGCCCGATGCGCTGACCGGACCGTTCGCCCAGCAGCAGAAGATCATGCTGTATGTCTTCCCGCTGATCTTCGCTGTAGGCGGCATCAACTTCCCGGTTGGTGTCTTGATCTACTGGTTCACCTCCAACCTGTGGACCATGGGCCAGCAGTTCTATGTGATCCGCCGCAATCCGGCACCGGGCACGCCGGCGTACGACGCCTGGGAGGCGCGTCGCAAGGCCAAGGGCAAGACCGAAGCCGCAGTTACTGCGGTGGCCGACCCGGAGCCGGCGCCTGACGTTGCTGGTCCGAGTGCGAACGGTCAGAAGAGCACGAGCAAGGTAGCGCGGCAACAGCCGCGGCAACAGCCGAAGAAGCAAACGCGCTCGCAGCGGAACGCTCCGCGTAAGCGCTGAAACTCAAGCAGAGTACGGAGGGATCAGGTGGCCGACGAGCCGCAGGCTGATCGTGATTCAGCTGACGACGCCGACCTAGCGGAGTCCAGCGATCTCGGTTCTGAGACGGAAAACCCGCTCGACATCGAGACCGAGATTGCAGCGGATTACCTCGAGGAGCTGCTCGACATTGCTGACCTGGACGGCGACATTGACACCTACATTGAAGGTGATCGGGCGCATGTATCGATCGTCAGCGACTCCCACGTCCTGGTTGGTGCTCAGGGTGAGGTGCTCGACGCGCTGCAGGAGCTGACCCGGCTTGCGGTGATGAGCGAGACCGGAGAGCGTAGCCGACTGATGCTAGACATTGCCGGTTACCGCGAAGAGCGTCGTAAGGAATTGATGGCGCTCGCGGCCGACGCGGTCGGTGAGGCTCGGGAGTCACATGAGCCCGTGCCCTTGGCGCCCATGAATCCGTTCGAGCGCAAGGTCATACACGATGCGGTAGCGGCGGCTGGGTTGACCAGTGAGTCTGAGGGCGAGGAGCCCGATCGTCACGTGGTCGTGTTACCGGCCTAATTTGATTGCGCACGCTGAGTTTAAGCGGGGTTTTGCCGCAGTGAGGTGAGGTCCGGCTTGAGGCGAAGATGCTCATGTGCTACAACTAGCACATGACCTCGGTGGGAGTTCGAGAACTGCGCCAACGCGCGAGCGAACTGCTGCGCCTGGTCGAAGCTGGGGAGACCATTGAAGTGACCGATCGCGGCAGACCAGTTGCGGTACTGGCGCCGTTACCCGATCGCGGGGCACTACGCCGGTTGCATGCCGCTGGCGACGTCACGGTTGCTTCGGCGGAGTTTGCTAACCTGCCTGAGCCGCTGCAGCTCGGACCGCAAGCGCCACTTCCATCCTCGGTGCTGGAGCGGCTAAGGCGCGATGAGCGCTGAGCGAGCGATTTATCTGGATTCGTCCGCGATCGTCAAGCTTGCGGTGAAGGAACCTGAATCATCCGCTCTGCGACGATACCTGCGCCGCAGGCGGCCTCTTGTAACAAGCGCACTTGCCCGAACCGAGGTCGCCCGCGCGTTGCTCCCAAGTGGACCCGAGGCCGTCTCTCGAGGCACCGATGTGCTGCGCCGTATTGATGTAATCCGCCTCAATGACCGCGTACTCAACGCTGCCGGCACGATGCTTCCGGCCGACCTACGACCGCTCGACGCCATCCACTTGGCCACGGCTCAGATGGTTGGCCAGGACCTGGCCCAGTTGTGCACCTATGACGAGCGACTGGCGGCAGCGGCTACAGCGAGCGGCCTGGTCGTCGTCGCTCCCGGCTAAACCACCGAAGGTCGCTACGCCAAGTCCCTAACATCGGGCGGAGACTCCAGAGACGTTCCCGCGGGAACGTCTTTCGCCACATGAGCGCGCATGAGGCGGACGGCGATTACCAGGGTCCAGCCCAAGGCGGACCAGCAGAAGTCGTTGTCCGGTGCGTTGTGAAGCTGCGGTCAAGGTCGTGGAGACGACTAACTTGGGAGTCTTGTTCATGTACGCGCCGATCGGGTAATCACTCCCCCGACCCGGCCAGACCGCGGCGAACACCTCATAGGTACGTCGCCCGAGCAGCAGGGTGTCCGACCCAGCCATCGATGATCCCAGCGCTTGACCGCTCTCTTCGTTGTAGTAGGGGAACTGCCACTTCTCAGGCGACTCGACGACACCGTCAAGTGAGGCAAACAATCCCGGCGATGATCTTCCTCATTGTGCGGTCCCGGCGACTGTGCCGGCGTGCGTCGGGACCGTCAGCTCCGCGAGCTTACGGCCATCGTCGACGGCCCGAGTGGCCTGGCCGAGAAATTGCTCGGCCCGATCAAGATGGCCGAGGTGAAATTGCATCTCCGCCTGCGCGAAGCTCAGGGATGGCCGGGTTTGCACTACATCAACCGGAAGTGCGGTGGGCCAACGCTCCAAGGTCACGCTTTCGCCACGGCTGAGGGTCTCGTGGATGTTCTGCTCCACAATCCACACGCGGCGCTGATTGGAGCTCGTTGAGTACAGCGGTCACGAGGCCTTCATTTGCCCTGACGCCTGGGGGAGTGTGCAGTGGGCGTACGCGTTCGGCGAGGCCTCCGCAAATGCGGTCGAGCGCACTGGACGACGTAGCGCCAAAATCGCATGGGATCGTTGTCTTGGGGGTCAAGCGAGAACCACCCGACAGACGCCCCAGTGCTGGCCCAATCGGCTAACAGCGTCGTCTTGCCAAACCCCGCAGGTGTGCACACCAAGATCAACTTGTGGGCGAGTCCCTGGTCGAGTCGATCGATCAGCCGGGAACGAACCAAGTGGTCGCGGCGGATCTTTGGAATGTTGAGCTTGGTGGCGAGGAGCTCGCCATGGTCGGCCATCGCATCACCCGCGCCCGTTTCCGCGGAGCCGAGCGGAGGGGGTTGGCGACCTACGTGGCCGCAGGTCATTCACGCGGCAGCACGCGAAGATCACCAGACACAACAGCAAGGTCAGAGCGATCTGGACGATGCCCTGCTCGGCCAAGGAAAGCCTGTTGTTCGCGACGCTGAGGGACGCATGGCCGAGCACGACAATCAGGAGGCTGTGGGTGTTTGGCGTACAGCCAGCCGAGGAAGAACCCGTGCATGGTGATCAGGGCGAATGAGCTAGCCAGGTTCTCGTCAAAGGCGAGATTGAGCGGGATATGCCAGAGTCCCCAGATCGCGCCAACCAATAACGCGGCCCAGGCGGCGGGCATCTGATTCTCCATCTGCGGGAAGGCGAAGCCGCGCCAGCCCGGCTCCTCCAACAGCGGGCTGCCAAAGCACGCAGCCAACAGCCACAGCGGAAATGTCAGCGCAACCCCGATCCAGCCAATGTCGCCGAGTGTCGAAGCCAGTGCAGATCCCTCGGGAACGGCAGGGACGCTGTGGATCGCCACTCGGATCCCAATCCCGATCACCGTCAGAGCCGGGATCAAGAGGCAAGCAGCCGCGTACCATCCCAGTCCGACACGCCAGCGCTTCAGACCGCCCACCAGCCTGCCGATTCCCCTCTTGCCTCGCGTGAGGCCGAGGACCACGATCACTGAGATGAACGGAGCAGTGACGCCGAGAGTCTGCAGCGCGATTGCGATTGGTGAACCCAAGGAGGCGTAGCCGCCGCGCGACAGCACCATGAGCGGAACCCAGAACAGCCAAGCAATGACAAACACCAGCAGCAGGTACGCGGCGAGCTGGTGCCGCATGATCAAGGACTCTGTGGAGCTCTCTTCAGCAATCAAGTTTGGATGACTCAGCCAGCGCGGGGTACGACAACGGCCGGTACGTCGAGCTGGCGCATGAGCCTCGCCGATACGCCGCCGAGCAGTACGCGACGGATCGGCCCGTATCCGCGTGAGCCCATGAAGAGGGCTTGGAATGCGGTGTCCCCCAAGCCGACAAGCGTTTCGACGATGTCTCCGCCAACGAGCACCTCACCGGATGCGGTGAGATCAGGTGCCAGCTCAGCGATGGTGTCATCGATAGCGTGCTGGAATTCCTCCTGGGCCGCCGAAACGTACCTCTGCTCTGCGTCCTGGCCGATGCGGTACGACATCACCTCCGCTTCGTCGGCTACCACCGTGACGACATGCAGTTGTGCGTCAACGCGGCGTGCGAAGACCGCTGCGGTCCGCAGCGCCTCACGCCCGTCCGGTGTCGGCACAAAGGCGACGCCAATACGACCCAGCCCTCGTGCCGGGCGATCACGCCATCCGCGTGGCGGAATGGAGACCGGACAGGAAGCACCCGCGATGACCCGATCACCCGTAGTGGCCGTGAGCAGCGGTGGCTGCGGTCGCTGCGGTGAGCCCAGGACGATGAGCGAGGCTTCCAGCTCCTCCGCTAGATCATGTAATCCGTGGGAGGCCGACCCGGATCCGACCGCGCGGAACTCCACATTCGTTTCGGTCGCGAGCCCGCGAGCCTCGTCCAGGAGATTTTCGGCCTCCGCGCGTCTATCAGCCACCCACTCGGCATCGACGCGGCCCGGGCTGATGGGAGCTGGTCCGGGATACACCGTGAGAACGACGGAAGGAGTGCCTAGCTGACCGGCCCAGCCGATGCCAAGCGCCAATGCATCCGCTGCACCAGGTCCACCGTCATAGCCGATAACGACCGGCCCGTCGTGTGCGCTCACTGGTGCTCCGTCAGACGCTGTCTTCGTGCTCGTGCCGGTGGGGGTGGTCCTCAGCGGGGAGGACGCCGTACTGGCCGTGCGCCATCCGTACCCGGGAGTTGCGGTAGCCGTACGCCGCGTAAATGACGACACTGATGGCAAGCCACACAACGAACCGAACCCATGTAGAGAGCGGCAGGTCCGTCATCAGGAAAACAGCGAAGACGATTCCCAGTATGGGCAGCACCGGAGATAGCGGCACGCGGAATGGCCGAGGCATCTCCGGCCTGGTGTATCGGAGAACGATGACCCCAACGTTGACCAGGACGAATGCGAACAACGTCCCGATGTTCACTAGCTTCACGATCTCCGACAGCGGCACCAGCGCAGCAAGGATTGCGATCAAGATGCCAAGGCCGATGGTGAGCTTGGCCGGTGTGCCGTATCGCGGGTGTACGTCGGCGAGCCGCTCCGGCAGTAACCCGTCGCGGCACATGGCGAAGAAGATACGAGTCTGGCCATAGAAGATGACGAGCATCACGCTCGTGATCGCGACGATCGCCCCCAGCGCGAGAACTGCGGCCGCCCAATTCAGCCCCGCGCCCACATCAAGCGCGTGAGCGAGCGGTGCATCACTTTCGGCTAGCTGGTTTGCCGGTAGCAGGCCGATCGCGCCAACCGAGACGAGGATGTAGAACACTGTCGCGATGATCAGCGAACCAATGATGGCCAGCGGCAGGTCCTTCTTGGGGTTCTTTGCCTCCTCGCTGCCTGTCGATACGGCGTCGAAGCCTATGTAGGCAAAGAAGATCACGGCCGCAGCACTCACGACACCGTCCCAGCCTGCGGGCGCAAACGGCCTGAAATTGGCCGCGTTGAACGCAGTGATGGCGGCGACGATGAAGAAGAGCAGTACGACGATCTTGATGATCACCATGACGAAGTTCACCTGGGCGCTTTCCCGAACCCCGCGGACCAGCAGCCACATGATGACCAGTGTGATGATCACAGATGGCAAGTTGAAGACGCCGCCGTCTGACGGAGACTTCGCTATCGCATCCGGCAGCGTATATCCAAAAGCATTCTGGAGAAACTCGTTGAGGTTGCCGCCCCAGCCGACCGCCACTGCAGCGACCGAGACGCCGTACTCCAGAATCAGATCCCAGCCGATGATCCACGCCACGATTTCGCCGAGCGTCGCGTACGTGTAGGTGTAAGCGCTGCCGGACACCGGGATGGACGACGCAAGCTCTGCGTACGACAGTGCGGAGAACACGCAGGCCAGCGCTGCAAGTGCGAACGACAGAATGACTGCCGGGCCGGCTATGGACGCGCCTTCACCAATGACGACAAAGATGCCCGTTCCGATGATGGCGCCGACACCCATCGCGGTGAGCTGCCAGGAGCTGACCGCGCGTTTCAGCTCATGCCCAGTCTCATGTGTCTCCGTGAGAAGCGACGAGACATCCCGCGTCGCAAAGAGACCTGGTTTCTTACGCCCGACCACCTCAGCCATCTGCCTCACCTCCAGATGCTTGGGACTGTACCGACAAATGGTTTGCTGCGGCCAGACCCAGTATCAGCGCGTCGCGAAGGTCGCTTAAGCGAGGGTGACCGACCCGCAGCTTGGTTCGTCTTGACGGCTGCGCGGCGAAACGTGCCCATGATCTGGTTTCGCAGGGGTCGTCTTGACGGCTGCGCGGCGAAACGTGCCCATGATCTGGTTTCGCAGGGGTCGTCTTGACGGCTGCGCGGCGAAACGTGCCCTCCAGGCGTCGCCTGCTCAGCGGCACCCTCGACAGGTTCAGGGCGCTATGCGAACGGTCCGGGTGCCACCCAGGTCAAGGCGTCACGCAGCCGGTCGCGCCAGTTCTCCCAGGTGTGGCCGTCTCGGGCCTCGACGTACCGCACCTGCATGTCCGCCGATTCAAAAACCGGCACGATCGATCGATTCGCGATGATCAGCGGCTCATAGAGGCCACAACTGACGAAAAGCCGCTCCGCGACGTGGCGAGGCCGGGCACGGTACCGGTTGACGAATCGGACCACGGGGTCGAACACTGCCCCGCCGCCGTGGTCAGTGCCGGCATCGGCAGACACGAAGGAGCCTGACATAAGAACCAGCGATCCGTAGCTGTAGGGCGAGGCGTACGCGGCCGACAACGAGGCGACCGCGCCGAAGCTGGCGCCAAGGAGAATGCGCCCGGATCGGCTCGGTACCAACGGGAAATCCGTCTCCAGCTGCGGCAACAGTTCACTGCCCAGGAAGAGAGCGTGCTTGGCCGAATTGGCGTACTCGACGAGCCGATCTTTCGAGTGCAAGAAGGCCGCCATCAGTGGCGCGATTTCGCCGCGGTGGATGAGATTGTCGAGTACGGCCTTCGCTGCGGCGTATTGCAAGAAGTCGCCGCCATCGTGTACGACCAGCAACGGATACGACGCACTGCGATCAAAGCCGGCCGGCAGATAGAGAGTCGCCTGACAATCTCGCTCTAACGCACGGCTCTGGATAACAAGTTCGGCCAAGTCACCGGGCGGTGCCTCGGGGTCTGGAAATGTCCACTCCGGGTCGACATAGCCGAACGAGAAGCAGACCGAAATCGCCCCGAACGGGCTGTGCGAGAGCTTGGGATTCAACGGATCATTGAAGCGCTCGACATGCTCTCCGCGTACGACTTCGATCTGGTAGTTGATGCGCGAGCTCTTGGGCACCTTGAAAACGACGTACCACAACGTCGTTCCGGTTACCCGCCGCATCGGCAGCCGAGAAGGCAGGCCGACAATCCGTTGAGCCAGATAGACCTCGTCGGCCTCGCCGCGGAAGAGGAATGTGCAGTTGCGGCCTTCGACGATGGGGATCTCCCGCCCTGCCAGGAAAAGATCTACCGCCGCCTCGTCAACTGAGCCCTGTTGCTGGAGCTGGTTGATCGCGAGTCGACCGTTGCCGCCACCCGCGGACCAATGATGGGGACGCCCAGGGGCTCTGCCGATCCCGGGGGGGACGACTCCCCCGGGCCCCCCCGGTGCGTCACTCATTGCGCGTACACATGAATGGTCCGGCCGACGTCGTCCAGCATCCCGCGCAGCGCGTCGTAGTCGGGGTGCCGCATGCGGACGTACGCGTTGGCCATATAACCCGCTTCTACCGGCTGGGTGGGGGTACCGGCCGGAGGCAAGTGGGCGTCGATGACCCACTCACCGGCGCGGGCCTGAATATCTTCGACGCCGGAGTACCCGGTGATCTGGCCGTCCTGATCGGGCCGTAGTGCCACAATGCCCGCGGCGTAGCGCCGGGACGGGCGGGCGGCGATGTGATCATGCACGATGGCGTTCGCCCACTCCCGATACAGGTCGAAGTCGTTACCGACCGAGTACAGATCCCACGCGCCGACCCCCGGTGGGCGGCAGCCGATTTCGGAGAACCGCAGTCCCTTCGGCCCGAAGAACCACTCCATGTGCGTCGCGCTGGTTCCGATGCCGAGGGCCTCGTTGACCCGAGCGCCCAGCTCACGCAGCTGCGCGTAATCCGACGCCGAATCGACGCGATTGGTAGCGATGAACTGCGGCGAGATCCATCGGGTGCGCATCGCTTCCAGCACGTTGGGGAAGTAATGCGACACAAAGTCCAGCGATACGTTGCCGTTGACGCACACCGTGTCGTAGAAGCCTTCGTGGCCTTCGACGAACTCCTCGACGGCGATAGATTCCACACCTTGCCCGCCGAATCGGCCGAGCGCCGCGTCGAGCTCATCTTTGGTGTCCACCCGGGCTGTGTCCAACGCGCCGGCGCCGGTACGCGGTTTGAGGATGAGCGGGTAACCGATCGCGTTCGCGAACTCATACACCTCAGCAGCGGTGTGCGCGGCAGTCGAGGCGGCGGTGGGCACTCCGGCCGCGCGCAACGCCTCCTTCATCGACGGCTTATCGCGACACAGCCACGCCGTACGCACGGAGGTGCCGGGGATGGTGCAGTTCTCCCGTACCTGCGCGGCCGCCATGGTGTGCGCCTCGATCGTCGCCTCGAGCCGGTCTACCCATACCTTGTCCTGAATCCAGCGCACGGCGTCGGTCATGACTCCTACGTCGACAACCGTCGGCACCTGGTGGTAGTGCGCCATCCAGCTCTTGAGCTGATCGTCCAGCGCGTCAGTGTGGGACTCGCCGATGCCGATGACGGTTGCGCCCACCTCGGCAAGGCCTCGCACAAAATTGCGCTGGGTAGGTGGAAAGTTGGGTTCGACGAACACGACGTTCACGCTCGGCATGCTACCCAGCGCCGTCCCGGGCCAATCGCGTTGTAGCGTCCATGCCATGGTGGTCGCGGCCTTTGTGGCACCCTTTTTGCTCCCGGCAACGGCGCGGTTCGTTCTGACGGCCGCCAAACTGCCCGACGTTAGCCTGGCAGTCATCACGGCAGAGCCGGTCGAGCGATTGTCGCCGGAGCTGAAGGAACAGCTCGACGGGCATTGGCGGGTCGACGACCCGCTCGACCCCGAGCAACTGGTCTGGGCCGTACGCGGTCTGAGCGAGCAGTTCGGTCGTGTCGAGCGACTCGTCGGCGCCCTTGAGCAATTGCAGGTTCCCATGGCGTACGCCCGTGAGCAGCTCGGCATCGACGGCATGGATGTACAAGCGGCACTGAATGTCCGCGACAAATCACGCATGAAAACCGTGCTTCGGGCGGCGGGAGTGCCTTGCGCTCGGCATCAGCTCGTGACTGACGCTTCCGAGGCCTATGGGTTCGCAGAGTCGGTCGGATTCCCGCTCGTGGCCAAACCTCCCGCGGGTGCCGGCGCCCAGGCGACGTACCGGCTCGATGACGTAAGCGCGCTTCGGGGTTGGCTGGAGGCGATTCCACCGCGAGCGGATTCGCCGGGATTGCTGGAGGAGTTCCTCGTCGGGGAGGAGCACACTTTCGACAGCGTGACGGTCGGCGGCCAGACGGTGTTCTCCTCGATCGCCGACTACCTCCCCACACCACTGGAGGTGCTACGGCAACCGTGGATCCAGTGGACTGTGGTGCTGCCACGGGAGCTGGACGATCCGCGGTACGACGGCATCTGGGACATCGGGCCGGCGGCCCTGCAGGCCCTTGGCGTACGCGATGCGCTGACGCACATGGAGTGGTTTCGCCGGCCGGACGGTTCGGTGGCCGTCTCCGAGGTGGCGGCGCGCCCTCCCGGTGCGCAGATCAGCTCGATGCTGGGCTACGTGCATGACGTGGACTTCTATCGGGTCTGGGCGGAGCTGGTCATCCTCGGCACATTCGAGGTGCCCGAGCGCCGGTACGCCGCCGGAACCGCGTACCTGCGCGGTCAGGGCCGCGGCCGGGTTCGGGCTGTTCATGGAGTCGATGAACTGCAGCGCCAGATCGGCCATCTCGTTGTCGAGGCTCGGCTGCCGGAGATCGGGCAACCCGCCTCATCGGGTTATGAAGGTGAGGGTTTCATCATCGTCCGCGACCGCGATACCAGCGTCGTACGGGACGCCCTACACCGCATCATCAGCACGATCCGGGTCGAGCTTGTGGAGGCGGAATGAACGTTGTGATGATCTCGCCCGGCTACCCGGCCGAGATGGCCTATTTCACCCGCGCGCTGGCGACCGTAGGTGCCACGGTCATCGGCCTCGGTGACCAGCCGGCGTCGGCGCTCCCGGACCCGGCTCGCGAGGCGCTCGCGCACTACGAACATGTAGCGCTCACCGATGAGGGAGCGGTGCTCGGAGCGCTGCATGGTCTTGCCCAACACGTCCCCATCGACCTGGTCGAGTGCCTGTGGGAGCCGTACATGATCTTGGCGGCGCGGATCCGCGAGTCGTTCGGGGTGGCCGGCATGACGGTGGAACAGACCGTGCCGTTTCGCGACAAGGAGCGCATGAAGCAGGCGATCGACGCAGCGGGAATCCGTACGCCCTGGCATGTCAGCGCCACGACCGTGGCCGGTGTGTGGGAGGCCGCCGAACAGGTCGGCTATCCGCTCATCGTCAAGCCGATCGCCGGCGCTGGCTCGGCCGACACGTACCGAGTGGATTCCGCTCAGGAGTTGGCGGACGTGCTGCCGCTGCTGCGGCACGTACCCGAGGTCAGCGTGGAGGAGTTCATCGACGGCGAGGAGTTCACCTACGACACGATCTGCGCCGGCGGATCGATCCTGTTCGACAACATCATGTGGTATCGCCCGCGTCCGTTGCAGATGAAGATGCACGAATGGATAAGCCCGACGTCCATCGTGTTCCGGGATCTCGGTGTCCCGGACCTCCAAGGCGGCCGCCAGATGGGCGCCGAGGTGATCGCGGCGCTGGGCTTCGGCAGCGGCTTCACTCACATGGAGTGGTATCGCAAATCCGACGGCGAAGCGGTTTTCGGCGAGATCGGTGGCCGGCCGCCGGGCGCCCGAGTGGTTGATCTGATGAATTACGCGACCGATGGGGACACATACGTGGCGTGGGCGGAAGCTGTGGTCCATGGCGGACTCTCACGATCCCTGGAGCGCCGCTACAACTCCGGTTGTGTCTTCAAACGGGCCCAAGGCGTCGGCCGGATCAGCCACGTGGACGGCCTGGAGAAATTGCTGGCCGAGTATGGCGAGCACGTGGTGCTTGTTGATCTGCTGCCGATCGGTGCGCCACGTCGTGACTGGCGCGCCGTGCTGATCAGCGACGGAATGATCATCGTGCGGCATCCCGAGCTGCAGCCGGTAATCGAGATGACGGAGCGCTTCGCCGCCGACCTGCAGCTGTACGCAAGCTGACACCGGTCGCGGCTCGCCCGCCCTTTCCCTCAAAATCTGACGCTGGTTTACGCGACACGCCGTCAAAGCGCGATCCACTCCGAACGGGTGTCAGATTTTGAGAGATTCTTTCAGCAGAACCGCGGCATGTGATGCGCAAACTGCCGCCGCCACCACGGCCAGTCGTGCGCTACGTCGTACCCCCACAAATCCACCTCATGTGGGATGCCCTTCTCGGCCAGCACGCCGCCGAACGCTTTGGTGCTGACCAACGCACCGGTGGTGTCCTCCCACATCCCCTGCCCGCAGACCAGTAACAGGAACACCTGTGATCGCAGCCAGTCCAGGTGATCACCGTGCATGTTGGCCACATAGTCCACTGGCGTGTTGAAGTACATCGCCTCGCCGCGTTCACCCCAGCCATACAAGGCGCTCAGGTCGTAGATCCCGGACATGCACAGCGCCTGCGGAAAAAGGTCGGCACGTTTGAGGGCGAAGTTCGCGGCGTGAAATGCACCAAGACTGGTGCCTGTCGTAAGGATTGATGCTGGGCCCCCACAGTCATCCAAGATCCATGGCACCACTTGATCAAGAATCCACGACTCGTACGCACCGTGTCGATGAGCGCGCTCCTCCAGCGGGATCTGCTTGTTGGACCAGCTTTCGGAGTCGTAACTGTCGACGCAGTAGATCTTGACGCCGCCGCCCTCAATGAGGTCGGCCACAACATCGACCATCCCCCACGACTCGAAGTCTTCCGCGCTGCCCATCTCGTGCGGGAAGACGAGCACTGGACGGCCCCAATGCCCGTAGGCGACCACTGAGCCAGCGGCACCGATTGCTGGTGACCATAGATCGACGCTGCGACGCCTCATGGGACATCCTTCGTGGACGTGGCGACAGACATGTAGCACTACATCACTAATTTGGGATCGTCTGGAACCGACGTTCCCGCGGGAACGCCTCCGTATCGAAGTTCAAGCAAGAAGCGCTGGGAGATCGATGACGGCACGGGCGATCCCGAAGTCAACCTCGGTCGGTTCGGTCGTAATGGTGTTGACGAGGTGGAAGATCCGATTGTCGCGGACGAAGACGTCCATTGTGTTGGCGTTCGTGTCGATGACCCAGTAGTGATCGACTCTGAGCTCGGGTGTCCTCTGGAAGGGCGGCGTATTCCTCCCATGACATCGGGATGCGGTCGAGGACCGCCGGTAAACCCATCGCGCCCTCCTCTTCTGTTTGCTCAGTATAGGAAGTGGACTGCCACGTCGCCTCTGCCGAACGGGACCGGGCTCGTACGGGGTACCGTCGCTCCGTGACACCCGAGTCACCGGTGATCAAGGACGAGGTCCGCACGGCGGAGGTGATCGGTGCGCTGTCCTTGGCGACCGACCTTGGCATGGGGCTCCCGTTCGAGCACGGCTTGCAGAGCACTGTCTTCGCCATGCGACTCGCCGACAGTCTCGGGGTCGACGACGAGACAGCGGCGCAGGTCTATTATGGATGCCAGCTGTGCTACGTCGGCTGCACAGCCGATGCAGAAACGAGCGCCGAACTCTTCGCCGATGGCGCGCTGTTGACTCATTTCAACCCCGTGATGTTCGGAAGCCAGGCGCAAACTCTTGCTGGCATCATCCGCGCCCTGGCCACGTCGGGCAGGACGCCAACGGGAAAAGCCCTTCGGGTTGCGACCACACTGCCCAAGGCTGTGCTTGGGCATCGCAGCCACGTCACCGCGTTGTGCGAAGTCGGCCAGCTGCTGAGCGAGCGGCTCGGCACCCCGCGAGCCGTGAGCAACTTGTTCGTTTACTTCGTTGAGCGGTGGGATGGCAAGGGTCAGCCGGATGGGCTGAGGCAACAGGCGATTCCGCTCCCCGTGCGGATCATTCACGTGGCTCGCGACGCGGCACTGCAGCGCATGATCGGCGGGGAGCAGTACGCCGCGCGAGTGGTGCAGGAACGTGCCGGAGGCGCGTTCGATCCGGCGATCGCGGCGCGCCTCGTCCAGAATGCTGCTGACATCCTGGCGCTCGATGAGGAGCGATCAGCCTGGGACGAGGTCCTTGCGGCAGAGCCTGCTGCACCCTTGATGCTGCGCGGCGAGGCTATTGATCAGGCGCTCGCCACCATGGCGGACTTCGCAGATCTCCTGTCGAAGTACTTCGTCGGTCATTCTTCGGGCGTCGCGCAGCTGGCGGATGCGGCCGCGCAGCGGCGTGGCTTCCAGGCCGCTGAAGTCGCCGCGATACGGCGGGCTGGGTTCGTACACGACGTGGGCCGGGTCGGGATCTCGGTGCGCATCTGGGACAAGGCGACAGGGTTGACGGCGGACGAGTGGGAACAGATTCGGTTGCACGCCTATCACACCGAGCGTGTCCTCAGCCGTTCGGATTTTCTCGCTCGACTCGTGCCGATTGCTACGTTTCACCACGAACGGCTGGACGGTACCGGTTACCACAGGGGCGTGGCGGCGCCCTCCCACTCGCCGGCGGCCCGCCTGCTCGCGGCTGCCGACGCGTACCACACGAAAACCGAACCACGGCCGTATCGGGAGGCGCTGTCGCCCGCGCAGGCAGCCGACATCCTCGGTCAGGAGGCTCAGGCCGGTCGGCTTGATGCCGACTGTGTCGCCGCGGTTCTAGAGGCGGCAGGTCAACGCCCGCGACGCCTAGCCCGACCCGCCGGGTTGACCGAGCGGGAGACCCAGGTCCTCGGTCTGCTGGCCAGGGGTTTGCAAACCAAGCAAATCGCGCGGGTGTTGGCGAATCTCGACGAAGACCGCCGACCGCCATGTGCAAAACGTGTACGCCAAGATCGGCGTCTCCAGCCGGGCGGCGGCCACCGTCTTCGCCATGCAAAACGGCTTTATTTGATTGCTCCACTCGCCAGCTCGCTCCGCGCGATCCGGCGTGGGGAGAATTCCCGATGGTTGGTTCCCGAGCTCACTCCTAACGTAACCGGTAGAGATCCCCTGCAGGTGGGGTCCACTGCGAAGGGAGAGGGCAATGAGCGATAGCCAGGCCGTGCAGGTACCCGGTCATCACTCGGTCAGCGAGAGTTCAGGAGGGCAATTGCCCGCCTGGGTTTCGTGGACGGCCTGGGCCGGCATCATCGGTCCGCTGCTGTTCACGGCAGTCTTCTTGGCCCAGGAAGCGTTTCGTCGCGGCGAGTACGACCCGTTGGCCGAGCCGGTCAGTGCGCTGGAGGCGGGACCGAACGGCTGGATTCAGCAGGTCAACTTCGTGGTGTTCGGTGTGTTCACCCTCGCCTTCGCGGTCGGGCTGAATCGTGGCCTGCGGGCGAGGCGGGCAGGCATCGCGGGTCCGGCGCTCCTATTCCTTAGCGGTATCGGTTTGTTATTGGGTGCGGCCTTCCCGCTGCGTGAGGATGCGGCAGGCGCCACGTACGACCCGGGCGGTCATCTGATCGCGGGTATGACGTTCTTCTTAAGCAGCGCACTTGGCCTCATTGTGGTGTCCCGGCGGTTGGCGCGCGACCCGCGCTGGCAAAGCATCGCCACCTACACACTCGCGGCGGGGCTGGTTGCGCTTCTGGGCTTCGCCGTCGGAGGCGCCCTGCTGGCGCCGGACGCCGCTCCGCTGCACGACTGGGTTGGTCTCTATCAGCGCTTGGTGGTCCTTGCAGTGATCTTTCCCTGTCGCCTCGTGCTGTCGGTCAGGTTGCTGCAGGTTGCGCGCGGACGCCATTGATGTCCGATCCAGCAACTGTGAGCGATGGTGGAGAATGCGGCCATGGCCGAACTTGAACAGCGCCGCATCCTCAAGACCGAGATCCCGGGCCCGCGCTCACTGGAGCTTATGGCCCGCAAGACCGGCGCCGTAGCTAAAGGCGTCGGAACCACAATGCCGGTCTTTGCTGTGGCAGCCGGCGGCGGTGTGGTGGTCGATGTGGACGGCAACAGTCTGATCGATTTGGGCTCCGGGATCGCTGTGACCACGATCGGCAACAGTGCGCCTCGCGTGGTAGCGGCTGTTCAAGATCAGGTGGAGCAGTTCACCCACACCTGTTTCATGATCACCCCGTACGAGGGATACGTTGCGGTCTGCGAGCAGCTCAACCAACTGACACCGGGCGATTACGAGAAACGCAGCGCCTTGTTCAACTCCGGCGCCGAGGCTGTGGAAAACGCAGTCAAGATCGCCAGGGCGTACACGAAGAAGCAGGCGGTGGTCGCTTTTGATCATGCCTACCACGGCCGTACCAATCTCGCGATGGCGCTGACCGCCAAGAGCATGCCGTACAAGCACGGCTTCGGGCCATTCGCTCCCGAGATCTATCGCGCTCCGTTGTCCTATCCCTATCGCGACGACAAACTGATCGACGGCGAGCTCGCCGCTCGACGCGCAATTGATCTGATCGAGACGCATGTTGGCACCGGCAACTTGGCCGCCGTGATCATCGAGCCGATCCAGGGCGAGGGCGGGTTCATCGTCCCGGCTGAAGGCTTTCTGCCGGCATTGGTGAACTGGTGCCAGGCCAACGGCGTGGTGTTCATAGCCGACGAGATTCAAACCGGCTTCGCGCGTACGGGCGCAATGTTTGCCTGCGAATTGTTCGATGTGGTGCCCGATCTAATCACGACAGCGAAAGGGATTGCCGGTGGGCTGCCACTTTCCGCCGTGACTGGGCGAGCCGAAATCATGGGATCGGTTCATGTCGGTGGCCTTGGCGGGACGTACGGCGGCAACCCCGTCGCCTGTGCCGCCGCGCTTGCGGCAATCGAGACGATCCAGGCCAACAACCTCGTGTCCCGGGCGGGCGAGATTGAGCGGATCACGCTGACTCGGCTGCACCGCATGCAAGCCGATGACAACCGCATTGGTGATGTACGCGGTCGCGGAGCGATGATCGCGATTGAGCTGGTACATCCAGACAGCTCGGATCCAGATCCCGGCTTCACCACCGCCGTTGCCACGGCTGCCCGGCAACAGGGTGTCATCGTGTTGACCTGTGGGACCTTCGGAAACGTCCTGCGCTTCCTGCCGCCACTCACGATTAGCGATGAACTCCTTAACGAAGGGCTCGATGTCTTGGCCGAAGCCGTCGCGACTTCGTGATCGAGAGCCTCAGCGCTTCAGAGGAGCTCGCACGGAAGGTCTATGGCGCGCAGTTTCCTCTCATAAATAGATATGTCGACATTCTTGCTTCCACAGGCATCGAGTGGGGATTGATCGGCCCTCGGGAGAGCGAGCGGCTGTGGGATCGGCACATTCTCAATAGCGCGGCGCTGAGCGGGCTGATCGCTGATGAACACTCAGTTGCAGACGTTGGCAGTGGCGCCGGACTGCCCGGCATTCCGCTGGCAACTCTGCGACCTGACCTCCGCCTGACGCTGATCGAGCCCTTGCTCCGGCGCTTCACGTTTCTGGCCCAGACCGTCGAAGAACTCGGCATCGCGAACCGCGTGGAAGTGATCCGATCACGAGCCGAGGACCACCGCGGTATGTACGACGTTGTCGTCGCAAGAGCCCTCGCTCCCCTCGACCGGCTGATCGACTGGTGCAATCCACTACGGGCGCCCCGCGGCGTGATCCTAGCCGTTAAGGGCCGATCGGCCGCCGACGAGGTCAAAGCAGCCTCGCGACAGCTGATGGCCGCGCGGCTGGACGCAGAAGTCGTCACAGTCCGAGCCCACACAGACGCGGCGCCAGCGACGGTCGTGCGCCTGAGCACTCAACTGACGCTGGAGCGGTGACGGCTGGCTGGCCGGCCGTAACAACCTAAGATGCTTGAAACCTGGGCCACGACCAAGCCCCTCGTGCCGCCAGAGGACGACCACCACGTTGTCTAGGCCGGCCAGCCAGCCGTCACCGTACACCCTTCATGGTTCGGAATTTGGGCGCGGCGCCCGGTGGATCGGTCTCTGGATTGCTACGTTGTCGCGGAGGGGTGAGGAATGGGTTCGACGATCGCACCGCCGCGCGCGGAGTATCGAGTTACACGCGGACTGGGTTGGCCGCTCGACGTCGAGGTCGATCCCCGAATCGGTTGGCCGAATGTTCCACGTGAAACGCTGGATTGGCCGGAGCGCGCAACGGCACGAGTGATACAGACCGGGCCGACTCCCACCACGACAACAAACCCCACAATCGAGGTTCCGCCTGGCCCACGACGCGCCCGTTTCGACGAGGATGAGTTCGCGTCTTCTCCTCCCGAGGAAGACCCGCCAGCGCCTGCAACCGCCGAACGCGTAACGACTGCTGCCCTGCCCGCACCTCCTGAGACCCGCATCTTCGTCGTCGCAAATCAGAAGGGCGGCGTTGGCAAGACCACGACAAGTGTGAACCTTGCCGCCGCCCTTGCCCTTGGCGGTCTCACGGTGCTGGTCGTCGACTTGGATCCCCAGGGTAACGCCACGACGGCGCTCGGAGTCGACCATCCACCTGGGACGCCGGGGACGTATGAGGTGATGATGGCCGGCGCCAGCCTGGCCGATCATGTGGTCGACTCCCCCGAGGCACCCAAGCTTAAGGTCCTGCCAGCCACCATCGATCTTGCTGGAGCCGAAATTGAACTCGTCTCCATCGTCGCCCGGGAAAGCCGGCTGCTCCGTGCGCTCAAGGCCTATCTCAAAGATCACCACGCCGACTACGTCTTCCTCGACTGCCCGCCTTCACTCGGTCTGCTGACGCTCAACGCACTGGTCGCTGCCAACGAAATCCTGGTTCCCATCCAATGCGAGTACTACGCCCTAGAGGGCGTTACGCAGCTAATGCGAACCATCGATCTGGTCAAGGGCGAGCTCAACAGCGACCTGCGGCTCAGCACCGTCATCCTCACAATGTTCGACGGCCGAACCAAGCTCGCCGCCCAAGTCGCCGACGAAGTACGCCAGCACTTCGCGGCCGAGACCATCGCAACGGTGGTTCCGCGCTCGGTCCGCATCTCAGAGGCGCCTAGTTATGGCCAAACCGTCCTGACGTACCAGCCCAACTCGGCAGGGGCTATCTCATACCTGGAAGCTGCACAAGAAATCGCCCGACGGGGCGTGGAGGAGAGCACATGAACATCCGTACGGAGCGCCGCGGCCTGGGACGCGGCTTGGGCGAGCTGTTCCAGCGAACCGATTCGCAGCCGATGCCAACCCCGACCAATGGCGATAACCAGGCGGAGCCACTGGCTCCCGTCCCCGATGGCTCCTATTTCACCGAGCTTCCGCTGGATGCCATCACGCCCAACTCACGCCAGCCCCGAACGGCTTTCGACGAGGAGGCGATGAATGAGCTCGTCGAGTCCGTACGCGAAGTCGGCATGCTGCAGCCGATCGTCGTCAGGCCGCTGGGCGGCGCCAGCTTCGAACTCGTCATGGGCGAACGCCGCTGGCGGGCGGCCCAGCAGGCCGGCCTCGACACAATCCCGGCGATTGTGCGCGAGACCGCCGATCACGCACTACTCCGCGATGCGCTGCTCGAAAACCTGCATCGCGTACAGCTCAATCCGCTAGAAGAAGCCGCGGCATACCAACAAATGCTCGAAGACTTCGGCTGCACCCAAGAGGAGCTCGCCAGCCGCATCAAACGGTCGCGGCCGCAAATCTCCAACACCATTCGACTGCTCAAGCTGCCGCCCACGGTGCAGCGGCGGATCGCAGCAGGCATTATCAGCGCCGGGCACGCGAAAGCCCTGCTCGCCATCGAGGATCCGGACAGGCAGGAGCGTTTGGCCCAGCGAGTGGTAGCAGAAGGCCTATCGGTACGCGCCGTTGAGGAGCTCGTGACGCTGGGGGATCACCAGGACAAGCCGACGCGGCAACGGCGTCAGGCCAAGCTGGTTGCGCCCAAAGCCAAGGATCTCGCCGACCGGCTATCTGACCACTTCGAGACTCGGGTAAAGGTCGAGCTCGGCCGGACCAAGGGCAAGATCATCATCGAATTCGCCACGGTTGACGATCTGGAGCGCATCGTCGCACTGATCGACACTCCGCCGCGGGCGAACAACGAATATCGACAAATCGACACTCAAGAGGAGGTAGGAGCTGGCTCCGCGGCTTTGGCCTGAGCTGCGAGCTTCTTTCTCACGTCCTTGGTCGCGGACCGCTCCGCCACAAAGGACAAGAACGGCACTGTGCCCGCGAGCGCGATCAGAATCAGCCGCTTCCAGCTCCACTTTGCCCGAATCCCCAGGTCAACAGCGGTGATCAGCAAGATCATGTAGAGATACCCGTGGGGGATAGCGGTCCATAGCACGACCGTGTCGTCGCCACCGATGTACTTCAGCGGCAATCCGATGCAGACCAAGACGACAAGCAGCGTGCCGACGAGCCAGGCCATGATCCGATAGCGGATCCACGCGTTGCGCATGGGCTGCAGCCTATGTCGACTCCACGGGTCGCTCGTCTGCGGCCTCAGCCACCTCTGCTTCACGAATTCCGAGATCGCGTGCCATCCGGGAAGCCATAAAGAGCGTGAACGCAGCGAAGAGCCACCACTGCCCGACGTAGGCCACATTGCGCAACCGCCCCTGCCCCTCAGGCAGGTGCAAAGGAGCAGGGGCTAAGTTCTGACCGGCGGAATCGGAGCTCGAGAGTGTCACAAACCCATCAATGAGCGGCCCGGGCCATTGCTGTGCCAGCGCCGGCAGCCGTACAGATGCAATCTGACCGCTCGGCAGATCGGTCTCGGGCACATGCTCCTCGGTCGGCAGCAGCACGCCGACTTG